>RCUL01001257.1_pt1 | contig 9962 bp, 11 predicted proteins | sample 2167521 | NCBI WGS metagenome assembly RCUL01 (sample SAMN09932745, study PRJNA488358) | compost metagenome | feature: garden; material: soil; isolation source: compost soil in acetic acid-enriched culture | place: Germany: Experimental Botanical Garden Goettingen | collected 2016-01-27 | reverse complement strand
AAGATCGGCCAGATGTGCAACAGCGACAGCCCGCTGCTGGACCATGCCGACCTGCGCATCCTCGCCGAATTCGAACAGAGCGGCGAATGGACCCTGGAGCCAGGCGACATGCTCTACCTGCCACCGCGCCTGGCCCACTACGGCGTAGCCGTGGACGACTGCCTGACCTACTCGGTCGGCTTCCGCGCCCCAAGTGCCGCCGAAGTGCTGACCCACTTCACCGACTTCCTCGGCCAGTTCCTGCCGGACGAAGAGCGCTACAGCGACGCCGACGCCCAGCCGGTCAGCGACCCGCACCAGATCCAGCACGACGCCCTCGACCGCCTCAAGGCGCTGCTCGACAAGCACATGGGCGACAAGGACCTGCTGCTGACCTGGTTCGGCCAGTTCATGACCGAGCCGCGCTACCCCGAGCAGGTCGTCGGTGAAGAACTGGACGAGCAGGAGCTGATCGAAGCGCTCGAAGATGGCGCCATCCTGATCCGCAACCCAAGCGCACGCATGGCCTGGTCGGAGCTTGGCGACGACCTGATGCTGTTCGCCAGCGGCCGCAGCTGCCCGTTGCCAGCCAAACTGCGCGAGCTGCTGAAGCTGGTTTGTGCCGCCGACGCGTTACACATCGACAACCTTGCGCAGTGGCTGGAGGATGAAGATGGCCTTATGCTGGTACAGCAATTGATCAAACAAGGAAGCTTGGGATTCGCCAATGAATAAGATTCGTGTGCGCCTCGCCGACTGGCAGAAAGACAACGCCGATATCCGTCGTATCCGTGAAGCGGTGTTCGTCGCCGAACAGCACATTCCGCCGGAGCTGGAGTTCGATTCGGAAGACCAGGACGCGCTGCACTTTCTGGCGCTGGAAGGTGATTACCCTATTGGCACGGCCCGCCTGCTGGCGGACGGCACCATCGGGCGCATCTCGGTGCTCAAGGACTGGCGCGGGCTGAAGGTTGGCGACGCGCTGGTCAATGCGGTAATCCTTGAGGCACAGAACCGCGACCTCAAGCAGCAGATGCTGAGTGCTCAGGTGCATGCCACGCCGTTCTATGAGCGGCTGGGCTTTCGCGTGGTCAGCGAGGAATTCCTCGAAGCCGGCATCCCGCATGTGGACATGGTGCGCGACTCCCGCGAGATCGCCTGAAGCTTCAAACTTGCGCTAAACCCGTGTAGGTGCGGCCTTGTGTCGCGAAAGGGCCGCCCAGCGGCCCCGGGGCTTATTGCAGCGCCGTCTGTAACGTCGGGGCTGCTTCGCAGCCCTTTCGCGACGCAAGGCCGCTCCTACGCCAACTGCGTTGTTTGGGTAAACCATGCAATAAAAAACCTGTACATCCATCCAGATAAAACTTGCCACCGCGCCCCCGCTTGCGCATCCTACTGCCTATCACCCTCGATAAAGCGTCCCGGCCATGCGCCTGTTCCTCTGCGAAAAACCCTCCCAGGCAAAAGACATCGCCAAAGTGCTCGGCGCCAACCGCAAGGGCGATGGCTGCTGGCAAGGCACCGACGTCTGCGTGACCTGGTGCATCGGCCACCTGCTGGAAACCGCCCCGCCCGACAGCTACGACGAACGCTACAAGCGCTGGAACCTGGCCGACCTGCCGATCATCCCGGAAAAGTGGAAGATGCTGGTCAAGCCCAAGACCGCCAGCCAGTTCAAGGCGGTCAAGCGCCTGCTCGGCGAAGCGCGCGAACTGGTGATCGCCACCGACGCCGACCGCGAAGGCGAAATGATCGCCCGCGAGCTAGTCGAGCATTGTCGCTACCGTGGGCCCATTCAGCGCCTGTGGTTGTCCGCTCTGGACGATGCCTCGATTCGCAAGGCGCTGGCACGCCTGCTGCCGGGGCAGGATACCTTCAACCTCTATCACTCGGCGCTGGGCCGCTCACGCGCCGACTGGCTCATCGGCATGAACATGAGCCGGCTTTTCACCCTGTTGGGCCGCCAGTCCGGCTATCAGGGTGTGCTACCCGTTGGCCGGGTACAAACACCCACCCTGCGCCTGGTGGTGGACCGCGACCGTAGCATCGCTGATTTCGTACCGCTACCGTTCTGGGCCATCGACGTGCAACTCGAGCATGCCAACATTGGCTTCAACGCCCAATGGCGAGCACCGCAAGATACCTGCGACGACCATGGGCGCTGCCTTAACCAGGCGCTGGCCCAACAGGCCGCAACAGATATCGGCAACGCCCGCACTGCACGGGTGCTCAAGGTGGCCACCGAACGTGTACGCGAGGCAGCACCCCTGCCCTTCGACCTCGGCACCCTGCAGGAATTGTGCTCAAAGAAGTTCGGCCTTGGCGCCCAGGAAACCCTCGACATTGCCCAGGCCCTGTACGAAACCCACAAGCTGATCACTTACCCACGAAGCGACTGCGGCTACCTGCCTGTCAGCCAACACAGCGAAGCGCCGGCAATCCTTACTGCATTACAGCGCGCCGATAGCAGCCTGGCGCCGTTGCAAGCGCACCTTGAGCCGCACCGCCGCTCGCGGGCCTGGAACGATTCCAAGGTCACCGCGCACCACGGCATCATCCCTACTGCGGCCGCCAGCGACCCGTCACGCTTGCCGGCCAAGCACAAGGCGGTCTATACCCTGATCCGCGCCCGTTACCTGGCCCAGTTCCTACCCAACCACGAGTACGATCGAACCCAAGCCGAGTTCGACTGTGCAGGCCATGCACTGCGCGCCGTGGGCAAGCAGATCGCGGAGCCGGGCTGGCGTCGCGCATTACCAGAAGCGTTGGCCCCGGCCAAAGGCCGCGAAGCGCCGCCGGCGCAAGTCCTGCCAACGTTGCGTGAGGGCCAGGACTGCTCGGTGCAGGGCCTGCAGTTGAAAGACCTGTGGACCCAACCGCCCAAACCCTTCACCGAAGGCGACCTGATCAAGGCCATGAAGAACGTCGCCAAACTGGTGGACGACCCGCGGCTGAAACAGAAGCTCAAGGAAACCACCGGCATCGGCACCGAGGCGACCCGTGCCAGCATCATCCAGGGCCTGCTCGACCGCGGCTACCTGGTCAAGAACGGCAAGGCACTGGCCGCCACCCCAGCGGCTTTCAGCCTGATCGACGCAGTGCCACGCGCCATCGCCGACCCAGGTACCACGGCAATCTGGGAGCAGGCGCTGGACATGGTGCAAAGTGGTGAAATGAGCCTGGAGGACTTCGTGGCGCGGCAGTCGGCATGGATGGGCAAGCTGGTCGAGCGCTGCAGCGGCATGCGCATGACAATAAACGGGCCAGCGGTGGGCAAGGCGGCGCCGTGGAAGAAAAAGCGCAGGAGCGGGGGCAAAGGCAAGCCTGCAGCTAACGGCGCCAAGGCCATGGGCAGCAAGGCACGGCAGCCTCGGCGCAAGGCCCCCAACTGAATAGCCATCCACAACAGCACGGCATCACCTCCAGACGCGATCCTCGCTCCAGCCAAGCTCGGCAAAATCATGCGCCCGCAAACCGGCCTCTTCCTCACAGAAGAACTCATCCAGCTGGGGCGGTCGCACCGCTGTATCGCTGAGCATGGCATGGACCTGCCCACGGTGATGGATCTGGTGCTCGAACAGGTGGGCAAGCAAGCGCAACCGCTGTTCACGCTGCACACGGTCGGGCCTTACGATACTCACGTAGCGCGATAGCTGGTCGTCGCTCAGCACACTGCAGTAGGCGATCAGCCGGTGGTCAGCCTGGGCCTGTTCGGCGTGCAGGTCGGTGCATGTGGCAAAAGGTTGCTCCGGCTCGAAGAAGCGTTCGCCGTCGGGCTCAGGCGCCTCGCCACGCTGCTCGCACTCGAGCATGTGCAGGTAGAACCAGTCCACCGTCAGCAGGTGGTTGAGGGTGGCCTTGATCGAGGGGAAAAAGCTGCAGCGCGGGGCGACGAATTCGTCCTGGGTCAGTTGCAGGCAAGCCTTGTACAGACGGTGGTTGGCCCAGCCATTGTTGTAGGCCTGGGTCAGCAGATGATGCGACAGCGGCTCCATGGTTCGGCTCCTTCAGGCGAAGCGTTGCAGTTGCATCTCCCGTAGCCGGCTCAGGGTCCTTTGGTACGGGAACGCCAGATACCCTTGAGTGTAGAGCGCTTCGAGCGGAACCTGCGCCTCAAGGTACAGCGCCACCCTACGGTCGTAACATTCGTCGACCAGGGCAATGAAGCGGCGGACGGCGTCATCCTTGGCAGCCAGCGCTGGCAGTTGCCGATCCCCCGCCTCTACCCGCGCGGCTCCATCTTCGGTACCACGGGCAATACGCCCGGCCCGCTGCTCGCCGCTCAGGGCTGGAATGCCTTCGACCAGGATTGCCGAGAACTGATCGCACAGCGCCATGAACTCCATCGCCGCCAGTGGTTGCTCGCACAGGTCGGCGAAGCGACACCAGATCGCTTGGCTGCTACGCCGGATCACTTGGATTTGCCGTGAACCCACTGCGAACGGCTGCGCACTGCCCGGATCGTCGGGGCTGAGCTGCTTGAAAACCGCCTCGAGCGCCTTTGCCTTACCAGCTTCAGCCACCCAGTAGCGCTGGTGTGCGGCCCCAGGGTGAAGACGATGGTCTTGCTCGCCTGCCACCGCCAGGACCTGCATGTGCCGTTCGATGGCGGTGATGGCCGGCAGAAAACGATCGCGGTTGAAACCGTCCTGGTACAGCAGATGCGGCGGCTGGTTGGAGGTGGCAACCACCACCACGCCATGATCGAACAACACCTGGAACAGGCGGCCGAGAATGATTGCATCTGCGATGTCGCTGACAAAAAGTTCGTCGAAGCACAGCACGCGGATTTGCCCTGCCAGCTCTCGGGCAAGAGCCTGCAACGGATCCGCGGTGCCGTTGAGCTGGAACAGCCGCTGATGGACCCATGCCATGAAATGGTGAAAGTGCTGACGCCGGGCGGCAATGCTCAGGCCGCGGTGGAACAGGTCCATGAGCCAGGTCTTGCCGCGGCCGACCGGCCCCCACAGGTAAAGCCCCTGGGCGGGACTGCCCCGCTCGAGGGCTTCGAAACAGGCTTGCAAGGCATTGACGGCCTGCGCTTGCTGCGGGTCGGGGACGTAGCCTTGATCGGCAAGGGCCTGCTGATAGAGCGTTTTGGGGTCAAATGCCATGCAGCATTATGTTGAAGGGCCCCATCGTCGGCAAGCCTGCGCCCACTCATGCATCACCGCGCTTGCAATTAGCGAGGCAGCTTGCCAGCGATAGGGCCGGTAAAGCCCGGAATAGCTTTCAGCCCTCGCTCAGACCCACTTTGAGCAGCGACCCGTCCTTTTCATCGATGAGCACATACAGGTATCCATCCGGCCCAACCCGCACATCGCGGATTCGCGCCTTCAAATCCCCTAGCAAGCGCTCCTCATGGACGATCTTGTCGCCCTCTAGCTGCAGGCGAATCAGCTCTTGGGTAGCCAGCGCACCGATGAACAGATTGTGGTCCCAGGCCTTGAACGTGGAGCTGTCATAAAAAGCCATGCCACTGATGCCTGGGGACTTTTCCCAAACATGATGCGGGTCGACCATACCGTCGACATGTTCGCCCTTGGCCTCAGGGATCGGCATCAGCGAGTAGTTGATGCCGTGGGTGGCGATCGGCCAACCGTAGTTCTTCCCCGCCTGCGGGATATTGATCTCGTCACCGCCGCGGGGGCCATGTTCGTGGGTCCAGAGCTTACCGGTCCAAGGATTGAGGGCCGCCCCCTGCTGATTACGGTGGCCGAATGACCAGATCTCGGCGCGAACTGCTTTTTTCCCGACGAAGGGGTTGTCTTTGGGCACTTCACCATCGGGCAGGATGCGCACGATTTTGCCCTGCAGCTTGTCCAGGTCCTGCGCCGTGGGGCGCTGGTTGTTCTCGCCCAGCGCAATGAACAGGTAGCCGTGGCGATCGAACACCAAGCGCGAGCCGAAGTGATTGCCCACCGAAAGCTTCGGTTGCTGACGGAAGATCACGTCGAAGTTCTCCAAGCGTGCGCGATCTTCGGACAGTTGGCCACGACCAACGGCAGTGCCGGCCTTGCCATCACTGCCCTCTTCGGCATACGACAGGTATACGGTACGGTCCTGGGCAAACTCGGGTGACAACACCACATCGAGCAGACCGCCCTGGCCCTCTGCCCAGACCTTGGGCACCCCGCTTATGGGGGGCCCGACCTTGCCTTCGGCATTGACCACACGCAGGTTACCGGAGCGTTCAGTCACCAGCATATCCTTGCCGCCTGGCAGGAACGCGAGCGCCCAAGGGTTGCGCAAGCCGTCGGCCACGGTGCTGACGGTTACCTGCCCCTCCTCGCTGGGGAAGTGCTCCTCGGCGGCGGCGTGCGCGAGCAGTGGCAGCAGTGTGGCAGCGGTAAGCGTGGTCAGCCAGGTAGCTTTGATCATGCAGGATTCCTTTCAGTGGTACTCAGGGCGCGCGCCGGGTGTCACGCGGTGGGCGGGTGGGTTCCAGATTCGGCGTCTGCTGCTGGCGGCGCAGATTTTCACCATTACCGATGCCGCGGTTGTCCAGGGAAGGTGTGCGCTGGATGGGCTGGGTAGAAGGGCCGCGCACGGGTGGTGTGACAGGTTGGCTGCCTTGGCGGCTGTTGGGGTTGGCGCGCTGGATCGGGCTGTTGTAGGGGTTGTTGTTACTGGCAGCGAGCAGCAAGGGCTGCACGGGCGCCGCCTGTGCAGACAAGCCCAGCAACAAGCCGACGGCCAGGGCTGGCAATGTAAGATTCATACTCCACCTCGTGTACGAAAAGGTGCGCCTCATGCGTTTGATAGCGTAAGGCGCGAGGCGTTCGCAGAAAAAGGGTGAATGCGATTCGTGATGTTTCAGTATGAACCTCAGGCAGCCCTGCTCGCCTTGCAGACTATGCCAGGCATGGGCCTTCGATGCTCGAAGGTTGAGATTGCGGCATCCTCAGAAGTAGAACCGCTGCTTTCAACACTGACTTACATTTGCCACACTTAAGGCCAGTTTCCATTGGCAAGGTCCATTTGCATGACTGCCGCTTTGCAACGCTACGCCCGACTATCGCTGGTCTTGCTGCTGGCTGGCGTGTTAAATGCCTGCGCTTTGTTGCAGGCGCGCGACCCGCTGAACATCAGCGTGATCGGCATCGAACCACTGGCGGGGCAAGAACTGGAGATGCGCATGGCGGTAAAGATGCGTGTACAAAATCCTAACGAGGCCCCAGTCGACTACAACGGCATCGCGCTGAATCTGGAGGTCAATGGCCAGGCACTGGCCTCTGGGGTTAGCGACCAGCAGGGGCATATTGGCCGTTACAGTGAAGCGGTGGTGGTGGTACCGGTGAGCGTCACGGCTTTTGCATTCCTGCGCCAGGCCTACGGTCTGAGCAAACTCGACTCGCTACAAGGGATGCCTTATGTACTGCGCGGGAAACTGGCTGGCGGCCCCCTGGGCACCGTGCGCTTCACCGATGAGGGCAAGCTGGACCTGCCCAAAGGGGGCAACCTGTATTGGTGACAGGCTGCGGATCATCAACGGTTGGTGCTGGCGGCGGCCATCATCTTGTTGACCTCGCTGCGTACCATGCTGGCGTATTCAGGCGGCGACATGCCGTCCAGTTCGGCACGTACCCATTCGGCCCATTTGCCCTTGCGGCGCGGCTTTTCCGAAATCAGCCGAGCTGCGTCGCCCTTCGCCTTGCCCAGGTTGTTCTGCCACAATTCGAACAGCCGCGCCTTTTCTGCCTCGATCTGTGCCCGTTCCTCGAAGCTCCTGTTGGCCAGATTGAAACTCATGAAAGTACCTGCCAGTTGAAATGGCCGCTATCTTACACCGTAGTGCTGCTTCATCGCTAAGCCGGCGCAACTTTCCCGGCGCACCGGCATCCATTGCTTACCCCCCTATCGACGAGGACATGTTCATGGCCCGAAAATCAGCCATTGCAGCTAACAGCGAGCAGATCAAGGATCAGGTGTTCAGTGAGCTGCAGGCATTGATCGAAGAGTCGGAGAAGCTGCTCAACGACAGCGCCTCTCTGGTAGGTGAAGAAGCCGACACGCTGCGCGCGCAGGTCAGCCTGAAACTTCGCCAGGCTCGAGAGGCGGCCGGGCAGGTGCGCGCCAAGGCACAACCGGTAGTAGACGCAACCCAAGACTATATCGGCGGCCACCCATGGCAGACCGTTGCGGTTTCTGCCGGGTTTGGCCTGGTAATTGGCCTGCTGCTAGGCCGCCGTCACTAAACCGTTCCCCAGGCGTAGTGCCGGCTGCTTCAAATCAGGCGGCCTGCGCCATCGGAATACCACTGTGGAAACGCAATTCCTGGTCAGCAGACAGGATCAACTCCGCTTCCGCATCGCGCACCTGCTGAACCCGCTGGGCTATATCTGCTTCATCACCATACTGATGGGCGAGTTTCAGGTAGCCCTGGTAGTGACGCGCTTCGCTTTTCAGCAAGCCGTGATAGAAAGTGCCGAGCTCTTCATCAAGGTGCGGGACCAATGCTGCAAAGCGTTCGCAGCTGCGTGCTTCGATAAATGCCCCTACCACTAGCGTATCCACCAGCTTGACTGGCTCATGGGCACGTACCACGCGACGCAAGCCAGAGGCGTAGCGCCCTGCCGACACTGGCCGCAAAGGCACACCACGGCGCTTCATCAAGCGCAAAACCTGCTCATGATGTACTAGTTCCTCTCGGGCCAGGCGCGACATCATGTTGATCAGGTCCAGGTGGGTGTTGTACTTGGCGATCAGGCTCAGCGCAGTGCTGGCAGCTTTGAACTCACAGTTCTTGTGGTCGATCAGCAAGGTTTCCTGGTCGGCGATGGCCGCTTCGATCCAGGCGTCTGGAGTCTTGCAACCTAGGAAGGCATCGATTTCGGGGATCAGGGACATAACGTACAACCACACACAGCAGGCAGGACGGGCGATTATACCGGCGCCAATCATGAGCGCCAGTAGCTATGCTTGATGTACATCAAGCGGCGACGCAAGGCTCGCCTACTATAGTCAGGCATAGGCCACCATCTTTTGAGGGGAGTTCATGCCCATGCAAGCTGTCCGTAGCATTCTAGTGGTACTCGATCCCGATCATGCCCATAGCCGTGCGTTGACCCGTGCCAAGCTTATAGCCGGCGTAACCGGTGCGCGCCTGCACCTGCTCATGTGCGACAAAAAACAGGATCACAGTGCACTACTCAGCCTGCTTGGCAGTCAGCTACACGACGATGGCTACGATAACGTCTCTCATGAACAGAACTGGAACGAGACCCTGCACGAGTCGATCATCGCCGTTCAGCAGGCTGAAGGCTGTGACCTGGTGATCAAGGAACACCGGCCGGACAACCCCCTGCGCAAGGCATTGCTGACGCCAAGTGACTGGAAACTTCTGCGCCAGTGCCCTTGCGCCGTGTTGATGGTCAAGAGCGAGCGGCCCTGGACGGGAGGCAAGATTTTGGCAGCAGTGGATGTCGGTAACGATGACGAAGATCATCGGCGGCTGCATACCAGCATCATCGACCATGGCTATGACATTGCCAGCCTGGCAAAAGGTGAACTGCACGTGATCAGTGCGCATCCCTCCCCCATGCTGGCGGCATCCGATCCGGTCTATCAACTCAGTGAAACCATCGAAAAACGCTACCGAGAGGCGTGCAGTGCTTTCCAGGCCGAATACGATATCAGCGAAGATCGCCTGCATGTAGCAGAAGGCCCTGCAGATGTGCTGATACCTCATACCGAGCAGAAGCTCGATGCAGTGGTCACGGTCATTGGCACTGTCGCGCGCACGGGCATCTCAGGTGCCTTGATTGGCAATACCTCTGAAGTCGTACTCGATACGCTGGTAGGTGATGTGCTGGTACTTAAAAGTGAAGAGGCGATCGCGCACTTGGCTGAATTGGCCCGAGGCTAGAAATTTTTGCGCACAAAGACAAAACCCCTACCTGCTCGCGCAGATAGGGGTTTTGCGAAATGAATCTTGACGATGACCTACTCTCACATGGGGAAACCCCACACTACCATCGGCG
>RCUL01001256.1_pt1 | contig 9970 bp, 3 predicted proteins | sample 2167521 | NCBI WGS metagenome assembly RCUL01 (sample SAMN09932745, study PRJNA488358) | compost metagenome | feature: garden; material: soil; isolation source: compost soil in acetic acid-enriched culture | place: Germany: Experimental Botanical Garden Goettingen | collected 2016-01-27 | reverse complement strand
GGTACGCGGATGGCCCGCCAGCCTGAACAACTTGGCACGCAACTGACTGTCGGCGCTGGCAGCATCGATCATGCGCCAGACCCTGTCGAACAACTCGGTGCGCGCCACGTCGTACTCGGCGGTCATGCTCAGCTCGCCCAGGATACGGAAGAACTCCTGGCTACCCGCCTCCTTGCGCAAGCTGAACCACTTCACCTCACGCTGGCGTGTCAACGCTTCGTTGTCGCCCCGGGTCCAGAACAGCTCCGGCCCGATCTCGTTCGACTCGACCAGGCCACCCAGGTTGATTCCGGTCTGCTGACGATAGGCCTCGATTTGCGTAGTTGTCGACGCCGACAGCGGGTTGTCCTGCAAATACAGGGCACGCGCCGGGCGCGACTGTGACTGGTACAGCGTTTCAGGCAGCTCACTCAACTGGTTGTCACGCAGATCGGCCAGTTCCAGCCGCGTCAGTTCGACGTAGCCTTGCGGAAACGCATCGATTGAGGTGAAACGCAGGTTCAGGCTTCGCAGGCCGGTGAGGCCGGTCAGATGCGGAGGCGTGCCCAAGGGGTTGTTACTCAGGTCAAGCACCTCCAGCCGGCGCAGATTGCCCAGGATACCCGCCGTTCGTTCGGTCAACTGTATGTCGTTATCGGCGCAACGCAGCTCTTCGAGGCGGGTCATGTCGATAATGATGGCGGGCAGTTCCGTGAGCCGGTTACGCCCAAGCTCGAGCACGCGCAGCTTGCTGAATGCATCGAGAAAACCGTTGGGGATGGCCGTCAGGCCAGTATTTTTCAGCGACAGGCGCTGAACATGGCTGAAGTCCACGCCAAGCGGGAACAGCGGCGGCGAACCCAGGTCGGCGCCTTCAAGGTCCAGGCGGTAGCCGCGCAGCTCGCCGGTATCGCCGAATTCCCGAGGTGTCTGCCGGCGCCAGGCCATGATGAGCGTGTCAGCCACACGCTGACGCCGCCGCTGCATGCCACTGGAGTGCGGCCCAGGACGATCCTGCACCCACTCACTCAAAGACTCGCGCAAACTGGCCAGTTCCTCGGCTTTCTCCCTGAGCAGCCTGGGCACATCGACACTGGCCATCGACAGGCCTTGCAGGTAATCGGTGAGTTCAGCATCCGTGAGCCGCGGAAACAACTGCTTGGCCTGGTCGCGATAAAACTGCCATTGCTCGTCCGCTGCACCGCGGCCACTCAAGGGATAGCCGACCCGCCCATCGGCCAGGCGCACCGGAGGCCTGAACCGGTCCTCCAACAATACCTGGCCACTCAGGCGTCGGGCGCGATTACGGTCGGTATCGGCCAACTCCGCCAGTGCCTGAGCCAGTGATTGGCCATCCTCCTGGCGCACGCCCTCTGGCAATAACGGGTTCAACATTGTAAACAGGTCGGTATCGCTCCCCTCCTGCCCCTCGATGCTGAAATGCCCCTCGGCACTTTTGACCACGGTGCGCACCTGGCCCGGAAGGTTTGTTCCGGCACTTGCCAGCAGCACGCCGGCACTGTCCTGGCCGTGCAGTTCGATGCGCAAGCCGGAAGGCCAGCCAGGCAGATGTTCGAGCAAACCGAAGACCAGTTGGTCGAACCGGTGATCGCGCCGCCAGGGCCATTCGAAGCCCTGGCGGACACACAGGAATCGGTACTGACTCAGTTGCCTTCTGGCGCCTTGGGCTATTGACAGGGGCACCCGTGCCTGACGATGCATGCGGGCGACCAGATCCTCGCGGGCCTGGCCCAGAAGCTCTTCGGCCATTCTTACCGGCAAACCAGGAAAATCCCGCCTGAGCAAGCTGCTTTCCTGCACAGCCGGTTCAGCCCGCCTCTGACAGAAATCGAACAGGGCCTGACGTTGCCCCTGCGCTTCGGTCGCCAGTAACTCACAGAATTTCTGCTGCGCCAGCGTGTCGAGCGCCTCGGCTTCGATGCCCAGTTGCTCAAGCTGCTGCTCGCCCAGCGCATCCCGCAACACCGTCAACAGCAGCGAATCCTGTGCGGCCTGGATGCGCGGCGTCAGTTGCGGGTCCCAACCCGGGAGATGCGGCAAGAGGAAAATCGCCATGGCGTTATCGCTGACAGTCGTCGTCCCAAGCGCCGCGATGAATCCGCTGATGTCCCTGTCCAGACGCCAGTGCACGCAGGCCTGGCGCAATAGAGCCGGTACCGGTGCGTTGTCCATGTGCAATTGGCAGAGCTGCGCCGCATCGACGTCGGCCCAGCGCAATACGCGGGCAATGTCCGCATCGTCCATGCCCTGGGCCAGCGGCCCCAGTCGGCGAAAGGCATAGCGGGCCGAAGACCACTCCCAGGGGCGCTCCCATTGATGCCGCCAGGCCCCTTCGCCATTGTGTTCAAGCCTGGGCTTGAAGGCTTGGGGACGTTCAGGGTGGACAATCTGCCAGGAACCACCGGCGCCATCTTGCTCGACGCGGTAGGCATGACCTTCGATAACCACATGATCATTGCCATGGGCCAGCAAGCGCCCGCGCTGATCGATGGCTGCAGGCGTCACTTCAAGGCGCTGGCGATAGGGCTCGAGTTCCGGACTCCAGAGTTGCAGGGAGCGGTCGAAGCGTTGCACCGGCCGCAAACTCTGAAAAAAGCCGTGCTCGTTCACCCATCGCCCGACCTTGTGCGCCGCAAGCCCGAGCACCGCGCCTACGGCGATGGTTTCAACCACGCCAAGCAAGTGCTCCATGGCCTCATCGGTCCTGTCCTCGCTCCAGTCCTCGATACCGTGGTACACCTCGGACATCAGGTCATAGGCGGTATAGGCCAGCATCGCGGCATTGAGCACCGGGACGAACAGCGATACCAGATTGAGCACCTGCAAGCCGACGCTTTCCAGGGTTTCCAGCAGTTGCTGGCGTTGCTGATGATCGACCTGCGCCGTCGGTACTGCCAGCACCAGGCTGTCCTGGCGCCGCTGCAGGCATTGGCGCCGGACCAGTTGCTCGAACAGCTTGCCACTGAGCGGTTGTTCCCGGACATGCCCGTCGATGCCGCTTTCAAGCTTGTTGTTCAGCACTGCCTGCTCGGTCAGCGGCGCGTGGCGCAACAGGGCCTGCCTGAATGTGGTGTAGATCAGCTGGCGGGAAAGCGCGGTAACCATGAAGGGTAAATCAGCGTACTCACGCAACTCGCCCGCAGCCCCTTGCGGTACATAGAGCACCCGCTTGCGAGACACCGGGTAAGGGTAAAGCGACTGCGCCTGGCGAAACACCAGCACGCCCTCCAGCACATGACCATGCAGCACCAGCTGGCAGCATTCGAGCGGTTGCAGGTCGTAGGGCACAGACTGCTCGCCATTGCTGACCGCCAGCAGCATCTGGTAAGCCGACCAACTGATATACCCACGCATGAATGCAACCTGTGCCGAGAGTTCCAGATTGGCCGCTTTGGTGCTGGCCAGGGTCGACAACACCGATGCGCTGGGCTCTCCGGTCCAGGTACTGCCCGGCTGCCCTGGCGCCAGCACCGAGGCGAGATGTTCCTGGTAACGGCGGCCGATATCGACTTCCCGGCACAGGGCGATAAAGTCAGAAGCCGCGATGGCGCTGATCTGCACCTGGGCAAGGTGCACTTTCGACCCTGGTGCCGACTCGACGGCGTCCGCTTGCGCAGCGGTAAAATTCTGCAGGGCCATGTGCAAAAGGCTGCCCTGCTGCCACAGTCTGGAGACCCGCTGAAGGTTCGAAGGCGACCCGATCTGCGCCGATAAATACCAGGTGTAATGATCGAGCTGCACCTGCGTCACATCGACAGACACGCGAAAACGCTGGATCAGTTTCTCGCTCAGCAGCGAGATCGCAAACCGCTCCAGCGGCTCGATCCGTTGCATGACCTGCCTGGCCGCGCGCCCGGCCTTGTGCGCCTTGCTCAGGCTGCGACTGTAGGATTGACGGGTGGAGAGATCAGCCTTCAACAACCATTCGGGGCAGGCGCGTGCCAGGGTATCGAGATTGTTCTGCCGATGACTGTGTTCGGCATCCGGGTCGGTTTTCTGGCGGGCGCGGGTCATGCTGTCCTCCTGTCAGTGATGGCTTCACAAAAGACACGAGGCTATTGAATTGTCCTGCAGCAGCTGCACTACATAGCTATGCCACCGGCGCCAGTTGACAGTCGGCAATGCGCAGATGAATGAAGTGCAATTTGGCCACCACCGCCGACGGCAGCACAAACGGATAGAAATCCACCTGGCCCATGCTGCGCGACAACTCATTGAGCATCGCTGACAGCTCGACCCAGGCATTGATAAAGGCGAGAAAGTCTTTTGCCCCGGGGTCATCCGGGCGGTACAGGTCTTCACGGGTGAAAGGCGGGAAGTCCAGCTCCAGGCTGCTGGCATTCATGCCCAATGCCAGCGCGGTGTCGACGGCATCGGTCATGTGCAGGTAATGCGCCCAGGTTTCGGCCCAGTCTTCCCACGGGTGCATGGTCGCGTAGGCACTGACATGAGCTGCGGCCCAGTCGCTCGGCGCACCTTGCTGGTAGTGGCGCTCCAATGCCTCGCTGTAGCTTTCGCGCTCGTCACCGAACAGGTCGCGAAAGCCGTCGAGCCAATGGCTGTCGGCAATCAAACGGTCCCAATAGTAGTGACCGACTTCGTGACGCAGGTGGCCCAGCAAGGTGCGATAGGGTTCGTGCAGTTGCACCCGCACCCGCTCGCGCCAGTCATCATCGGCCTCGCGCACATCGAGGGTGATCAGGCCATTGGCATGACCGGTCACTGGTGCGTTGCCCTCAAGATCGACGCCGATGAAATCGAACGCAAGGCCCGGGCCACCCTCCTCGCCTTTCGGCTCCACCGGCAAGCCCAGGTGCAACAGCTGCGCGGTCAGCCGGCGCTTGGCGGTTTCCAGCTTGCGCCAGCGTAGGTGGTTGTCAGCGATGGAAAGGTCCGGAATGGTCCGGTTCAGGCGACAGGCCAGGCACAGGCTATCCGGCTCGCGGTCGGCCAACAGCCAGTTGCAGGCAGCCGGGGTATCGAGGTTGGCGCAACGCCGCAGCGGCCCGGCCTCAGGCTCGCCATCGAGCAGCCAGAGCCGCGCAGCAGGCCCGGGCAAGAGGCTCGCCACCCGGTTGCTCGGCGGCCAGTAGCCCAGCGCCGATTGGCAGGCCAGGCACTGGCTGTTGCGAAAGAACACCGACTGCCCGCATTGGCACTGCCAGACCCGATCCGGGCGCTGCTGCTGGCTGACAAAGGGCGCCGCGATCCTGGCGCCCAGCTGTTCGAAAAAACGGTACATGGCGATCCCTCCTGGCTGCTTGCCAAGACTAGACCATGGCGACCGCTGCGAGTGCCGTGTTTACACCTCGATGCCGTGACCGGCCAGGAAGCCGACGAAGGCATCTTCATCCAGCACCTTCAGGCCCAGGTCATTGGCCTTGGCCAGCTTGGAACCGGCACCGGGGCCGGCGACCACGCAGTGGGTTTTAGCCGACACGGAACCGGCCACCTTGGCCCCGAGGCTTTCCAGCTTGTCCTTGGCTACATCGCGGCTCATGCGCTCCAGCGAGCCGGTCAGCACCCAGGTCTGGCCGGCCAGCGGCAAGCCTTCGGCGACTTTCTTCTCGCTCGACCAGTGCATGCCGAAGTCGCGCAGCTGCGCTTCGATGGCCAGGGCCAGGGCAGCGTTCTCCGTCACTTGGAAGTACGCACGCACCGCCTCGGCCGGCTTGGCTGCCAGGGCCTGGCGCAGGTCGATGCCGTCGGCAGCGATGATCTTCTCCAGGCTGTCGAGCTTGGCCACCAGTTTCTCGGCGCCGGTCGGCCCGACCGAAGGAATATCCAGCTTGGCAATCAACCCGGCCAGCGTGGTGCTGGCAGCGAATTCGGCGCTCAGCTCACCTTCGTCCTGCAACTGCAGGCCGCGCTCGAGCAGTTGGGCGATCACCGTCCGGTTGTGTTCGTCTTCAAAAAAGCTATGGATCTCGTGAGCGACTTCCAGGCCGATATCCGGCAGGTAGGTCAGCACCTGCGGCAAGGCTGCCATGACCCGCTGCAACGAGCCCAGGGAACGGGCCAGGACCTTGGCCGTCTCCTCGCCCACATCAGGAATGCCGAGCGCATAGATGAAGCGCGCCAGGCCGGGCTTCTTGCTGGCTTCGATCGCTGCCAGCAGGTTGTTGCTCGACAGCTCGGCAAACCCTTCAAGGTCGACGATCTGCTCGAAGGTCAGCTGGTACAGGTCGGCCGGTGAACGGATCAGGCCTTCATCCACCAGTTGCTCGACGCTCTTCTCGCCCAGCCCTTCAATGTCCATGGCCCGGCGCGAAACATAGTGGATAATCGCCTGCTTGAGCTGGGCGGCGCAGGCCAGGCGGCCGACGCAGCGGTACACGGCGCCTTCGCTGACGGTCTCCTTGCCTTTGCTGCGCTTGACCAGCTGGGTGCGCTCGACCTGCGAGCCGCATACCGGGCACTCGGTGGGGATGTGCACAGGGCGGGCATCCTCGGGACGGCGCTCGGTGACCACCTGCATCACCTGCGGAATTACATCACCGGCGCGGCGGATGATGACCGTGTCGCCGATCATCAAGCCCAGGCGCGCCACTTCGTCCATGTTGTGCAAAGTGGCGTTGGACACGGTCACACCGGCGACCTTGACCGGCTTGAGCCGGGCCACGGGGGTTACCGCACCGGTACGACCGACCTGGAACTCGACATCCAGCACTTCGGTCAGCTCTTCCATGGCGGGGAACTTGTGGGCAATCGCCCAGCGCGGCTCACGGGCCCGGAAGCCCAACTCGCGCTGGGAGGCGAGGCTGTTGACCTTGAACACCACGCCATCGATCTCGTAAGGCAGGTCGTTGCGCCGTGCGCCGATGTCGCGGTAGTACTCCAGGCATTCAGCCACGCCGGCGGCATGGCGCAACTCGCGGCTGATCGGCATGCCCCAGGCCTTGAGCTGCTCCAGGGTGCCGATATGGCTGTCCGCAATCGGCGCCGAGACCTGGCCGACGCCGTAGCAGCAGAATTCCAGCGGGCGGCTGGCGGTGATCTTCGAGTCCAGCTGGCGCAGGCTGCCGGCAGCGGCGTTGCGCGGGTTGGCGAAGGTCTTGCCGCCGGCCTCGATCTGCGACCGGTTGAGGCGCTCGAATCCGGCCTTGGACATGTACACCTCGCCACGCACCTCCAGCACCGCCGGCCAACCCTCGCCCTGCAACTTGAGCGGGATGTTGCGCACGGTGCGCACGTTGACGCTGATGTCTTCACCCGTGGTGCCGTCGCCACGGGTTGCGCCCTGCACCAGTTGGCCGTCGCGGTACAGCAGGCTGACCGCGAGGCCGTCGAGCTTGGGTTCGCAGCTGTAATCGACTGCGGCGCCGTTGCCGAACAGATCGCCGGCCGGCAGGTCCAGGCCTTCAACCACACGGCGGTCGAATTCACGCAGGTCGTTTTCCTCGAAGGCATTCCCGAGGCTGAGCATCGGCACTTCGTGGCGTACCTGGCTGAACGCCGACAGCGCCGAGCCACCGACGCGCTGGGTCGGCGAGTCAGCGGTCACCAGCTCCGGGTGTTCGGCTTCCAGGGCCTTGAGTTCGTTGAACAGGCGATCGTATTCGGCGTCAGGCACGCTCGGCTCATCGAGCACGTAGTAGCGGTAGTTGTGCTGATCGAGCTCGGCACGCAGTTCAAGAATTCGGGATTCGGCGGTCATGGTGTGTAATCTCTTGCAAAGCAAAAGAGCAGCCGTGGCTGCTCTTTGGGGCATGTCTGAACTATCAGTTGCGTCTTCATCGCCGGCAAGGCCGGCTCCCACAGTGGGAGCCGGCCTTGCCGGCGATGCTCTTAACGTTTCTGGGTCAACGCCCGGCGCTCGAACTCGACGATGCGCTGGCGGTAGTGCTCGATGGTTTGCGCGGTCATCACACTGCGCTGGTCATCCTTGAGCTCGCCGTTGAGTTCGTGGGCCAGCTTGCGCGCTGCCGCCACCATCACGTCGAAGGCCTGCTTGGGATGACGCGGGCCTGGCAGACCGAGGAAGAAGCTCACCGCACGGGTGCTGAAGTGGTCGATGTCATCGAGGTCGAACACGCCCGGCTTGACCGCGTTAGCCATCGAGAACAGTACTTCGCCGTTACCGGCCATGCTTTCGTGACGGTGGAAGATGTCCATTTCACCGAAACGCAGGCCGCTTTCAAGGATGTTCTGCAGCAATGCCGGGCCCTTGAAGCCACCTTCATCGCGGGAAATCACACTGATCACCAGTACTTCTTCAACCGGTGGCAGGTCTTTGTCCGGCGCAGAACCGTAGCCGCTGGTTTTCGGGCTTTCGTCCGGGAAGTCATCGTCGGCATTGCCGAACAGATCAGGCTCACGCGGTTCGGCGGCCAGGTTCAGGTCGCCCTGCTGGGGCTCGTTGCCGCGCTTGTTGCGCTTGTTCTTGCCGACCTTGGGTTCACGCTCACGGTCACGCCCGGCACTCATCGACGGCAGATCGTGCTCGTCCAGCGCAGGCTCTTTGTGGTTATCGAGCACGCGGGGCTCGCCGATCACTTCGGTGCCACCACTGCTGCTGTCATCGTCCGGCAGGTTGGAAAAGCTGCGGTCCAGACGGAATTTCAACTTGCCCTTGCCGCCGCGCATGCGGCGCCAGCCGTCAAAAAGAATACCGGCAATGACAATAATGCCGATGACGATCAGCCACTCGCGCAGACCGATTTCCATGTAATCCCGTGCCTCTGTAAAAAATGCTGAAAAATAAAGGGTTTAAACCCCTTTAAAACGTGGCGCCAACTCTATGTTCTGACAGGCGTTTTTACCCACGCAAAAAATAAGTGACATTAAGCTAGCACGACCAAAGATAACTTTACACCGTCTGTCGCAACTGACAGGGCCATTTACCGCAGGTTCACGCCTTATTGCCTCGAATCAGGCGTCGACCATGGCCATCGCCTCCTCCACATCCACCGCCACCAGCCGTGAACAACCCGGTTCATGCATGGTCACGCCCATGAGTTGATCAGCCATTTCCATGGCGATCTTGTTGTGGGTGATATAGATGAACTGCACCGTCTGGCTCATCTCCTTCACCAGCCGGGCGTAACGCCCGACGTTGGCATCGTCCAACGGCGCATCGACTTCATCGAGCATGCAGAACGGTGCCGGGTTCAACTTGAAAATGGCAAATACCAGGGCCAGGGCGGTCAGCGCTTTCTCACCGCCCGAGAGCAGGTGAATGGTGCTGTTCTTCTTGCCCGGTGGCCGCGCCATGATTGTCACCCCTGTATCGAGTAGATCTTCGCCCGTCAGTTCCAGGTAAGCGCTGCCGCCACCGAAAACTTTTGGGAAAAGTGCCTGTAATCCGGCATTTATCTGATCAAAGGTATCCTTGAAGCGGTTGCGGGTTTCCTTGTCGATCTTGCGAATGACGTTCTCGAGGGTGTCCAGGGCTTCGACCAGGTCGGCGTCCTGGGCATCCAGGTAGCGCTTGCGTTCGGACTGCTGCTGATACTCGTCGATGGCCGCCAGGTTGATCGCCCCCAGGCGCTGGATACGCGCGTCGATGCGCTCGAGCTCCTGTTCGGCTTCCTCCTCGCTGGCCTGTTCGCCCAGGGTCGCCAGTACCCCGTCGAGGTCGTAGCCATCGGCGTGCAGCTGCTCCTGCAGGGTTTTGCGCCGCACGCTCAACCCTTGCCATTCCAGGCGGTGTTGCTCCAATTGGCCACGCAGCAGCTGCGACTGCTGTTCGGCCTGGGTGCGGCGCTTCTCGGCGTCGCGCAGCTCGCGGTCGGCTTCGTCCATGTGCAGCCGCGCCTGACGCATTTCGTCATCGACGCTCATGCGTTTTTCCAGCAGCTCTTCGAGCTTGAGGCGCAGCTCTTCCAGCGGCGCCTCGCCCTCCTCCAGGTTCAGGGTCAGCTGTTCGCGCTTCTCGCTCAGGCGCTCGGACTGCAGCTCCAGGCGCTCCAGGGCCTGGCGGGTAGAATCGTGCTGGGCCTTTAACGAGCCCAGGCGCACAGCCAACTGG
>RCUL01001255.1_pt1 | contig 9973 bp, 10 predicted proteins | sample 2167521 | NCBI WGS metagenome assembly RCUL01 (sample SAMN09932745, study PRJNA488358) | compost metagenome | feature: garden; material: soil; isolation source: compost soil in acetic acid-enriched culture | place: Germany: Experimental Botanical Garden Goettingen | collected 2016-01-27 | reverse complement strand
AAAAGAAAAACCTTTAGCCGTAGGTGTATGTATATAGCCCAACCCCTCCAGCATGGCGATGCGTATTGGCACCCCAGCCAACCACCCCGCTATGGCGCCATAAATAGATGGCTTCACAAAGAAACCAAAAACCATATCAGCCTGGATTTCTCGTAGTTGCTCTGTCAAAGCCATAACATCCTTGAAATCCTTAAAAGGATTAAGACCAGCCTTGCTTAACTTATAATCAACAGGCGTAGCTCCCATAGTGCTCACCGCCGCCTTGGATTCCTGGGTATAATCAAGCGCAAAAGCATAAACCTCATGCCCAGCACCGACCAAGAATTGGATAAAAGACTTCCGAAAAATCAGAAACCCCGGAGAGGCATTCTGTGAGATCAAAACTATTTTCATAGCCTTACGCAACTCGGGAATTTAAACGACTGTAAAGCTCAACCCAAACATCAGCGACACTGTCAAGGCTATAATTATCCAGGATCCTCAAGCGTGCACGAGCGCCAAGAGTTGAGGCCTCATCAGCTGGCATATTCAGCGCCTCTCGCAGCCCATCTGCCAATGCAGCCGGACTCCTTGGGACTGCAAGTATGCCCGCATCGCCAAGGAACTCTCTGACGCCACCACAGTCGGTTGCAACCACCAGCTTCTCAGATGCCATTGCTTCACCTACAACGAGTGGCAACCCCTCCCAGGCCGATGAGAGCACATAGATATCCGCAGCTCTCATAAGGTCAGGAACATCATTTCGTGCACCAAGAAAATCGATACGCCCATCCAACTCAAGATCGACTGCAAGCTTCTTGACCTGACTCATCAGCGGTCCATCGCCTGCAATGCACAACCTGGCGTACGGGAATTCATCCTTCAGAATGGCGAATGCCTGCAGCAAGTTCGGATAGTCCTTGGCTTCATAAAACCTGCCAACGGCAAGAATGACCGCATGCTCCTGAGAAAATCCCAGCGTGCTACGTACGGTCAATCGCCGGGCGGCATCTGGAATAAACTTTTCCACATCGATCCCATTGACCATTGACAGCATTTTTCCTTTTGGCACCGCACCCGATGCCTCAAATGCTTGCACTGCGTCCATCCCAACGTTGGTCGAGACATCTGCAAGACCATCCGTTATTCTGTAAGCCAGCATCCTCAAGGATCCACCCTCATTGCGGCTATGGGCGCTACAAACAAGCCTTGGCGCCCTTGCAAAAATCCTTGCAACTCGGCTAATGATATTTGCATGGACCATATGACTATGGATCACATCGGGAGCGAGCCTATGAATAAGGCGTAAGAGCCTGAAGAACCCGAAAATCAGGCTGAGCGGATTTCTCGTAATTCCGATTGAATAAACCTTGATTTCCTCACTATTGGGCATCAGCCGCTCAGGCCCCGTCAGATAGGCGATGGCAACCTCATGCCCCTTAGTAAAAAGTCTTTCCGAAAGGTCAATGACCTGGCGCTCTGCACCACCCATTCCTAAACCTGTAACAACCAGCAGAATCCTCATCCCCGCTCCCTAAAGACCGATCACTTGGTCGCACCTGAAAGCATGGGGCTACTGCCTTCTTTTCGACCAGGTTTAAAGCTCAACAAAAACACTCTTGCCAGCCACTCAAGTAAAAAAACCAAAGCTATCAGAAACATCATCTTCCCGGCCTGATAGATCCAGTAGTCTGCCCCATTGCGCATAACCGAATACATGATCTCGCCGAAGAATATGAAAAGAAAGCTTCCAAAGACCCAACGCCCGATCAAGAAAATGCAAAAAACCCACAAGACCGCCAGCCCAAAACTCTCGATCATGACCAGATGCATGGAGTAAGCCGTACCCTGCCCCTCTAGAGTCCCAACAAAATCAGAAAGAGCTACTGCAGCCGACACAAAATCATGGCCGAACAATTTGAAAAGCAACGGTGCAAGCGGCAGTCCCAACATCAAATCCTGACCGATCCGCCCAAAATCGAACAACTCTGCGTTATCCAGCTTGATCAGCAAGTTGGAAAGCACCGCTTTCTGTTCACCGCTGACCCCAAAACCTCCCTGGAAGTACCCAGCCCACCATGCATAGCTGAAAATTTCTTGCTGAATTCCACTGCTGAAAGAAAACAGGAGCTTTACAACATTGGAGAGCTCACCAAGAAAAGTAAAAACAAAGACCAAAATCAAGATTCCGAAAGTTCGTACTCTCGGCAACACCAGAAGCAGAATGAAGAGAAGAGCAACATGCCGGACACCAATCACCAGACTCTGCAAGAGTGCAAGAAGAGCGACGGCAATGCAAAATAACCTCACCCACCGCGAACGGAATGGATTGAAGAAGGCAGCACCAACCAGCATCTCCTTGGCTGGAATAGAAAACAAGAAAAGGTTCTTTGTCTGCTCAGGAAGGGATAATATGTACTCATGCTTCGGGAGACTAAAGTATCTCCAATTAAAAACGGTATCCACCAACCAGGCTACCAGCGCAAGCCACCACAGCAATTGTAAACCACGCTGATTGTCACTTGGGAACGCACCATGTTCCCGCACACTTCTCCTTATAAAAACCAGCAGGAGCGCAAAGAAGACAAACAACACGGCGGCATAACAAGCAAAAACCGAAGCGCGCCAGGTGTAGTCAATTTCATACTCGAAAAACTGGAACCCCGAAAAGGCAAACGCAGGTGCAACCGAATAAAACAAGACAAAAAAAGCAGCCAGACGCCCAGCGAGCTCCAAGCGCCCAGCAAGCCACGCCACCCCCAAGAAAGCAAGCGCATATATCAGGAACGCAAGCAGCGTTTCTATTTCCGGCATCCAAGACCCCCATGCCTACAAGTCAAACCAACCCACAGCACTCAATCGGCATGAATAGCAGTCAAGTACTCATCAACGGCATTACTCACATCAAAGCGCCGACTCCTGGTTATTACGCTAGGAGGCTCGACATCTGTTAGCGACTCATGCATCGCCTTCGCCAGAGCATCAGCGTCCCTAACCGGAACCAACCGTCCCCATTTCCCATTCTCAAGGATTTCGGCAGGACCACTTGGACAGTTCGTGCTAACCACTGGAACTCCACATGCCATTGCCTCAATAAGTACAGTTGGCAAACCCTCCCAACTAGACGAAAGCACAAAGAGTGCAGATCTGCGCATCCATGCGTAGGGATTGCCCGAAAAACCTGGCAATAGCACAGCGCCTTCAAGTTCAAGCTCTGCAACCAGCTTTTCCAGCTGCTCTCTCTGAGGCCCCTCGCCCAAGATCACCAGACGAACGTCATCAGTATCTCGCAGTTTCTTGAAGGCACGAATCAGTGTGGGGAAATCCTTGGCTCCAGTCAGTCGCCCTGCTGCAAGCACGAAGGGCTGCTGTCCATCGGCCAACCAGGGATGGTCTATGGTCTCGAAACTCCGCGCGATCATTCTCTCTGTGACCACCGGGTTGTAAGCCACCCGGATTGCTTGACGATCAATATTCAGCACTCGCGCCAGGTCATCGGCAACGCCACTAGATACAGCAAGGATGCCATGTGCATGCCGATAAAAATGCCGCATCAGAAAAGGTACCAGACGCCCCAAACCTCGAGCATCATTCGCATTGGAAATCGATAAGGTGCTGTGCTCGGTCACGACAACCCGAGTAGCCACAAGAGACAGTCTTTGCGCACAGACTGCGATTATATTTGCATAGTCAAGAGCAGAGATCAGCGCAAAAGGCCGGGCCTTCCTCAAATATCTGAAAAGCGGGAAAATTGAAAGCAGCATCCTTCGCGCGGAAAGATCCACCACATTCACATCAGGCGATACTTCACTACGATAAGTCCCTTCTGAGCACAGCGTCACCAGATCTACAGACAGCCCTCGCTCAGCAATACCATTAGCCAGCAAAACCATGACCCTTTCCGCGCCACCACCATTAAGAGATGGTACAAATAGCGCTATACGAGCATTAGACCTCATCACCGCCCCCTAAACCTCTCGACAGCCATCGAGCGCAACCCCATGAAGTCCAGCAAAAACACCATCAGCGCATACACCAACGCGCCAAACAGTATCTGCCCAACCAAAGCCAGGGAGCCCGCTTCAACCTCCAGAAAAACAATAGCCACAGCCATTACGCAAGAAGAAAAAACCGTCTTGAGAAGGTCAGCAAATGACAGAGGAATCTTGAGAAGCCTCCTACCCAAGAAAATGCTCACCCCGAGCGAAAAGACGTATGCAAGGAATGTGGAAAAAATAGCCCCTTCAATCCCCCACAACGGAACCAGCAACAGATTCAGGACGATATTTAAAAATGCCGCAACGCCAAGCACCCAAACTTGCAAGTAAGTTTTTTTCTTCAACTGGAAGGCAAGATCGAAATGATATGCTCTAAATCCAGCGAAAAATGCAGAAACAGCCACCCAAGGTATTAGCTCAGAGGCAGCCTGACGAAACTCAGCCCCCAAGAACACTTCTGCAAACTGCGAAGCAAGCAGGCTAAAGCCCACCGTCACCGGAACAGCCAGAAGCAAAAAAAGCGATCCATTCTGTGACATTTGCCTGACAGCAACACTCTGTTCCGACTTTTCGTACGCCTTAACAACAAGCGGGTAAGCCGCCAGGTTAATTGCGACAAAAAGCAGCGTCGTCACCTGCCAAACAAAATCATAGCTTGCCGAGTAAAGCCCTGCTGCTTCCTCACCAATCAACCAGGCCAGAATGAGCCGATCCGAGCTTGAAACAACCAAGGCCAAAATAAAGGCCACCGCCAGAGGGGCGCCATAGCTTGAAAAAACCCTCAACTCATCTCGTACCTCAGCAGCAAAAGATGCCCCTCTCCAGATATTAAACCCAGCAACCAGAGATCCCACCACCCCGCCCACGACCAGCCCTAATACAGGTGCAAGTTCATCCAAATCGCAATAAATAAAAAAAACACCTGCAGCCAATGCCACAATGGATCTGACTGCAGAAATCAATCCATAACGGAATATCTCGAAACGGCATCGCGCCAACTCAAGATTCAGCTCAAACCAGGCCTGCACCCAGATAAGTGGCGCAGCGATCATGACAAGCTGACTTTTTATCGACACATCAAGAAAAAACCAGATGAAAAGACAAGCCAGTGCCGCGGGAATTGATGATACGAAAAAAGCGAATAAAGCCGCACCAAGAACTCTTGCCGAATTTTCCGAGCCGACCAGATAGAATCTGAGAACAGAGACCTGCACCCATTGAAAACACGCTATCGAGACAAAACCAACGACAGAAACTGCCAGGGCATAAATCCCATACTCCTCCGGATCCAGCATCCGCGTATAAACAGCAATTGCCAAAAAGCTCATTACCCCAGGCAGGGCACGGGCCAAAAAATAACCAAACACATGTCTTAACAATTGCCCACCACTAACAGACCAGTTTGAAGCCCAGAGCCGGTCAAAAACCTAGGATGCGCTGGCGTAGCGTATCGAGCCCCGCTGTTGCAGCCAGACATCCTGAGGAAGTAGGCCGAACCGGCTAAGACTGTTTAGATCGCACCTGAGGTTTTATCGCCATTTTTTTTATTTTATTTGTACCCCTGCGGATTCAAGGACTGCCAGCGCCATGCATCCTCCATCATCATCTGCAGCCCACGCTCGGCCTTCCAGCCCAGCTCACGCTCGGCCTTGCACGGGTCTGCCCAGCACTCGGCTATATCGCCAGAGCGGCGGGCTGCGATGCGATACGGAACCGGTCGGCCGCTGGCTTGCTCGAAAGCTTGCACCATCTCCAATACGCTGTTGCCTTTGCCAGTCCCAAGGTTCCAGACGTGTACTCCAGGCTGCGAAGAAATTCTTTGCAGTGCCTTGAGGTGCCCATCGGCCAGATCGACCACATGGATATAGTCACGGACGCCTGTGCCGTCGGCTGTCGGGTAATCGTTGCCGAATACCAAAAGCTCCTTGAGCTTACCGATGGCCACCTGAGCCACATAGGGCAGCAGGTTGTTGGGGATGCCGTTGGGATCCTCACCTATCAGGCCGCTCTCGTGAGCGCCGACCGGGTTGAAGTAGCGCAGCAGCGCGATGCTCCAGCGCGGATCGGCAACAGCAAGATCACGCAGCACGTCCTCAACCATCAGTTTGGAACGCCCGTAAGGGTTGGTCGGTATACCTGTGGGGCAGTCTTCATTGATAGGCATCTGGGGCGGCTCGCCATACACAGTGGCCGAGGAGCTGAATACGAGCCTGAATACCCCCGCAGCAGCCATCGACTGACACAGGGTAACGCTGCCTGCGACATTATTCTCATAGTAGGTCAGCGGCTCTCGCACACTCTCCCCTACAGCCTTGAGGCCGGCGAAATGCAACACGGCCTCGATGTTGTAGTTGGCGAAGATCTCGTCCAGTAACGCTCGGTCCCGAATGTCGCCCTGTACAAACAGTGGCTTGCGCCCACAAATGAGCCCGATGCGGTGCAAAGACTCGACCGAGCTGTTGCACAGGTTATCCAGGACCACGACATCGTGGCCAGCCTCTAGCAGAGCTAGTGTGGTATGCGAGCCGATATAACCGGCACCGCCGGTTACGAGGATTTTCATAGGTTGGTAAGTCCTTCGATGACGCTATGCTGTTGTTCAATCAGTTCCGGGTTGGCGCGACTAGCGATATTCAACCACAGCAACTGCTCGGTATTCGAAGCCCGCACATTCGTCCGCCGATCAGCGAATCCAGGCCCAGTCCATCAGAGTTATCCAACTTGGGGGCCTGCTAGGCGGAATGCGTCTGGACGGGTAGGTGGCCATGCGCTCGCCTACCAGTTCGGGGATTTTCTTGCACTGGCAACTCATCAGCTCAGCGACCAGCAGCCAGGAGATCATGCCGCTGCGCAGTAGGTGAAGTCACTGAAGTAGTGAGAGGCGCTCATTTCGCCGCCGTAGATGGCGTTTTCCTTGCGCATGCGCTCCTTGATGGAGACGCGGCTCGTCTTGCTCTGAATAGCCTGACCTCCGTTCTGCTCGCAGAAGTCGATGGTGCTCCAGTAAGGCACGGGGCGTGGATGATCTTGCCACCCGGCTCTTTCTTCAGGAAAGCTTTGGCGGGCAGGCAGAGGATGTAGTAACCCTCGATGAATGCGCCGTTCTCGTTGAACAGGAAGCAGCGGTCGAAGTCGCCGTCCCACGCGATGCCAATGTCGGCGTTGTGGTCCTTGATCGCATCGGCGGTGGCGGCGTGATTTGCCGGCAGGATTGGTCAGGGGGCGTCGGACATTAGCGCTGTGATTTCCCCCTCACCCCGGCCCTCGGCTTTGGCCTCCCGCGTCGCGCTACCTCCTGCATCCATGCAGTCCTCACCCCCAAGGGGAGAGGGTGATGAAGAGGGAGTTTCATCCGGTGGATGATGTCCTCCAGCTCATAGAGCAGTACTTGGATACGGCCGGTGCGGATCAGCATGGCGCCCTGGTCGGCAGCACGATCTCCAGGCGCTGGCATCGGTTACTGCCGGCTTCGTGGTTGCGGTCACCGTAGGTGCTTTCCAGTACCAGGATGTCGGCGCGCAGAGCGCTTTCGGTGCCGACAGTAAGGGGGAGTAGGGAGCGGCGAGGTAACCGGAGAGCACAACGCGGGGCTTTTCACCGCTGCGCCGATCGTGGATACGCATTCCACGTAGGCCAAACCGAGGATGTGGTGAGGCGCGCTGCAGTCGGATGCGTACCTGCTTCTGCGGACTGTCGACCACGGTGAACCAATGCTTGTAAGGCAGCGCGACGATGCGCTGGTCGATAAGTTTCAGATAGCACTGGAACTAGCCTGGCCTCGCGGCTGATGCCAAGCCAGAAAGCATCCTCGAGGACCAGCGGCAGCAGACGGGGCGAGGGTTCGCTGCACAGCCGGCGGTCAGCAGCTACAGGATGCATCCGATGTGGTCGATGTGCACGTGGGTGGCGACCAGTGCCCGGCTGCTGAAGATGTCGAATTCGATGGCTAGGCGTTCTTCGGCATCGGTCTTGCCGTCGGCAGAGGTTTCCGCGCCTTGGAACAGTCCGCAGTCGATCAGCAGGCTGTGCCCGGCATATCGATGACCAGCTGGAGACAGGAGCCTGTGAAGCCGTCCTGTGCGCCGTGGTGGAGAATCTGCATCGTCGTTAGTCCTTTAACGGCGGATGGCTTGGTATGGCGCCGCAGCTACGCCTGCTCGGGCACGCTACCGCCCCAGGATTTGCCGTCGCTTTCCTGAGAACGTCGTATTATGCAGTCGCCCGCCACGATCTCTCGCAGCGGGCGTTGTGTGGGCTGCCTAGGATACTCCGGTTCAGGCTGTCGCCTTGCGACTCTTGCGCAACATGGTACGGATCAGGGCAATGAAGATACCGAGCATGCCACCGAGCACTAGGCCAATGGCGAGGATCAGGAGCTTTTTGGGTTTGATCGGGGTTTCCGGCACCTCGGCAGCGCTGTCGAGCATGAATACGGCGACGTTGTCGGGCTTCACGTCGATGCGCTGGAGGAATCCCAGCCGGCTCTGCAGCCCCCGCAGTTCGCTGATGAACGGATCGTCCGACTCACGCTTCTCAAGCACCTCGAGCTCGGCACGGATGGCCTTGGCACCACGCATATACATCAGGCTGCCATCGACAAAGGAGGATAGATCGCCATCGGATGAGGTACGCCCCGGAGTGACCTGCGGGGCATCCATGCCGACCTGATCGGCAACGGTTAAGGCCTCCTTGAGACGAGCGATGCGGTCCTCCCGCTGCTTCAGGGCTGTCTCACGCGCCACCTCGATCTGCTGTTCGATCTCTTGGATACGGGTATCGATTTCCTGCCGCACGTTCTGCTGCATGTCACTGCGCGCCAGCTCAGCTGCACGCTCGACATAGAGATTGCTCCACTGCGCGGCCAGTTCAGGATCCTTCAACTCGACGCGCACTTCGAAATAATCGGGACGATTCTTCACGTCCGGCGCCTTCACTGTGAGTTCACTATTGAAACGCTTCCACAGCCGGTCTTGCGGCTGGTTGCGGTTGGCCTCACCCAGCGTAGGCAGATAGACCTCTCGAAAGAAGCTGCGACGCGCCGCTTCGGAAATCAGGTTGCGGGTGAAGATGCTGTAAACATCATCGACCTTGAATTCTGGAAGGCTGGTGGCCTTGCGCCCCAAGTTGTAGCCGGCGATGTCGCTCTGCCGCGGCGGCAGTAGGCTGGACTTTGCCTCATAGACCGGTGTCGAAAGAAAGGCATAGGCAGCTGCTGCACCACCTATCACCAGGGTGAACAGCAGGATCAACAAGCGATCGGCCCACAGGTTGGCGAACAGTTCGCGGAGGTCGATTTCGTGGCCGTCGTAACGCCCGGGGTTGCCAACTTGCTCCACTACTACCACTCCTTATATCGTACGTCTGTTCAGAAAGGGCCGACATGTTATGCACGGCCTGCACTGCCGACAAGCATCTTACGGGCAGGCTCTGCAGGCACACAGCTGCCACCCCCATGCCGGCAAGCTGCCACTCCTTTGTGCGCCGCGCATTCTGCCAACATCATCGCGCCCTCGCCATGACCGAAGCACCCAACAAGCACTCAAGGCCTCCCAGCAGTCGCACCAGCGCGCCTTGGTTGGCCTTGAGCACGCCGAGCCCGGCCTCAGCCATAGACTGGCGCCAGGCATCGCTGGCCAGCAGTTGGCGCAGCTGCTGCATCAGCGCTTCGCCATCAGCTACCTCGACTAGCGCCCCGGCCTCGCGCATCTGCGCGGCTATCTCGAGGAAATTGAACAGATGCGACCCACTGAGCACCGGTAGGCTGAGCGCCGCCGGCTCTAGCAAGTTGTGCCCGCCATTGGGCACCAGACTACCGCCGACGAAGGCCACGTCCGCCAACGCATAGAGGAACAGCAACTCACCCATGCTATCGCCGAGCAGCACCTGATCGCTCACGCCCACTGGCTGGCCGGATGAGCGGCGCACGCTGGCGAAGCCTTCACGCTGGCATAAGACATGGACGGCCTCGAAACGTTCCGGGTGGCGCGGCACCAGGA
>RCUL01001254.1_pt1 | contig 9980 bp, 9 predicted proteins | sample 2167521 | NCBI WGS metagenome assembly RCUL01 (sample SAMN09932745, study PRJNA488358) | compost metagenome | feature: garden; material: soil; isolation source: compost soil in acetic acid-enriched culture | place: Germany: Experimental Botanical Garden Goettingen | collected 2016-01-27 | reverse complement strand
GCCCTCGAGCACCTCGCCGTCACCCGGGATCATCTCACCGGCCACGACACGGACTACGTCGTCCTTGCGCAGCTGCGCAGCGGCAACGGTCTCGAACGTGCCGTCGCGCATGCGGCGCTCTGCGGTCAGCCCTTGGCTGCCGGCCTTGAGGCTGTCGGCGCGGGCCTTGCCGCGGCCTTCTGCCAGGGCTTCGGCAAAGTTGGCGAACAGCACGGTGAACCACAGCCACACCGCGATCTGCACGGCAACGCCGGTGCTCACGTCACTGCCGGGGGCAAAGCACAGCACGGTGGTCAGGACGGCGGTCAGCGCGACCACCAGCATGACCGGCGAGCGCTTGAGCTGACGCGGGTCAAGCTTGACGAATGCTTGCACCAGCGCCGGGCGCCACAGCGCAGTGAAGCGGGTCTGGTCCTTGGCGCTGTGCCGGGCGTTCACTTCAGGAATGGGCATGTTCATGGTCGGTTCCTCAGAAACCCAGGCTCAGGTGTTCAGCGATTGGCCCAAGGGCCAGGGCCGGCAGGAAGGTCAGGCCGCCCACCAGCAGGATGGTCACCAGCAGCAGGCCGGTGAACAGCGGGCCGTGGGTAGGGAAGCTGTTCAGCCCTTGCGGCGCGCTTTTCTTCGCGGCCAGGCTGCCAGCCAAGGCCAGGATCGGCAGGATGTAGCCAAAGCGGCCGATGAGCATGGCCAGGCCGATCATCACGTTGTGGAACACGGTGTTGGCACCGAACCCGGCGAACGCCGAGCCGTTGTTCGCGGCGCCCGAGGTGTAGGCGTACAGCAACTGGCTGAAACCATGTGCACCTGGGTTGCTGACCGCGCCGGCAGGGCCCGGCAGGCTGGCGGCGATGGCACCAAGCACCAGCACGCCGACCGGCATCACCAGCAAGGTTGCCACCAACAGTTGCACTTCCCGGGCCTGCAGTTTCTTGCCCAGGTATTCCGGGGTGCGGCCGATCATCAAGCCTGCCAGGAACACCGCGATCAGCACGAACAGCAACATGCCGTAGAGCCCCGCGCCAACGCCGCCGAAGATCACCTCGCCGACCATCATGTTGACCATGGCGACCATGCCGGTAAGCGGGTTGAGGCTGTCGTGCATGGCGTTGACCGACCCGTTGGACGCTGCGGTGGTGGTCACCGTCCACAACACCGAGCCGGTCGTGCCGAAGCGGCTTTCCTTGCCCTCCAGGGGTGCGCTCTGCTGAACCTGCGCGCTGTCCAGCGCCGGGTTGGGCTGGTGCTCCGACCACAGCGCGGTCGCGCCGCCAATCAGGAACAGGCCCAGCATGCAGGCCAGAATCGCGCGGCTTTGGCGCAGGTCCTTGACGTAATGGCCGAAGGTGAAGACCAGGGCGGCCGGGATCAGGATGATCGAAGCCACCTCGAACAGGTTGCTCCAGGCCGTTGGGTTCTCGAACGGGTGTGACGAGTTGACGCCGAAGAAGCCGCCGCCGTTGGTCCCCAATTGCTTGATGGCGATCTGGCTGGCGGCAGGGCCGAGCGGTATCGTCTGGTCAGCACCTTGCAGGGTCACCGCGTGGGCGTAGTCGGCGAAGGTCTGCGGCACACCCTGCCAGACCAGCAGCAGCGCGAGCACCAGGCACAACGGCAGCAGGCCGTAAAGGGTGGCACGGGTCATGTCGACCCAGAAGTTGCCAATACTGCTGGTCGAGCGCCGGGAGATGCCGCGGCACAAGGCGACCAGCACGGCCAGCCCGGTAGCGGCGCTTACGAAGTTCTGCACGGTCAGGCCGAGCATCTGGCTCAGGTAACTGACCGAGGCTTCACCGCTGTAAGCCTGCCAGTTGGTGTTGGTGACAAAACTCACCGCAGTGTTGAAAGCCAGCGACCATTCCTGGCCGGGCAGGTGTTGCGGGTTGAGCGGCAGGTAACCTTGCAGTAAAAGTACGCTGAAGAGCAGCACGAAACCGGCCAGGTTGAACGCCAGCAGCGCCAGGGCGTACTGCTTCCAGTTCTGTTCCTGATCGGCGCGCACGCCGGCCAGCCGATAGCAGCCCCGCTCCACCGGCCCAAGTAGCGGCGTCAGCCAAGTCCGCTGGCCCTCCATGACGTTGAAGTAGAAGCGCCCGAGCCAGGGTGCCGGCAGCAGCACGATGGCGAAAAACGCCAGCAGCAACGCGAAGTCATAACTGTGCATGGCCGCTCCCTAGCTGCGATCGGCGCGCAGCAGCGCCATCAGCAGGTAAACCGCCAACGCCACTGCCAGTAGCAGTGACAGCCCGTCGAGCATGTTCATGTGTGGATCTCCCCTGGTTACGGCTTGGGCCGCTTTGGGGGAATTGTCCAAGGGAGGGGCGTAAAGGGGCGAGATCGAGGGGTGGGGCTGGAAATAAAGAATGCGTAAAGATCAGATTTGTCGTGTTACCTGCACCGGCCCATGCGCAGGGCAAGCCCGCCCGGGCCGACGCAAGGCTAACGTTGTGGCGTTGGCTGCCCGGCGTTGCGGCTCCAGTCCAGCAGCAGGCTATACCCTACCGCCAGCAGGGTTGGCCCGATGAACAGGCCAATGAAGCCAAAGGCAATCAAACCGCCAAACACCCCGAGCAGCACGATCACCAGCGGCAGGTTGCCGCCCCTGCTGATCAGGTAAGGCTTGAGCACGTTGTCCACGCCACTGATGACGAAGGTGCCCCAGATACCCAGGAACACCGCCATGCCGTACTCACCCTGCCATACCAGCCAGGCAGTTGCGGGTATCCACGCAAGTGGCGGCCCCATGGGGATCAGGCTGAGCATGAAGGTGACCAGGCCCAGCACGATGGCCCCCGGCACACCGGCGATCAGGAAGCCGATCAAGGCCAGCAGTGCCTGTGCCGCCGCAGTACCGATCACCCCGTTGACCACCCGTTGCACGGTGCCCGCCACCAGCTCCAGGTAATACTCGGCGCGCTCACCTACAAGGCGGTTCAGCAAACGCAGGACGAACGCCGCCAGGCGCGGGCCGTCACGATAGAAGAAGAACACGAAGACCAGGCTCAGCGTCAGCTCCAGCACACCACTGCCGATCTGCGCACTGCGTGCCAGCAACCAGTTGCCGACCTGGCCCAGGTGAGGCTTGACCGACGCGATCAGCGCGGCGCCCTGCTGGTCGAGAGACTGCCAGCCGCTGACCAGGCGTTCACCGACCAGGGGAATGCCGCCCAGCCACGCGGGGGCATCAGGCAAGCCATCGACCTGCACGTCGCGCACGAAGGCGGTGGCGTCCCGAACATGGTCGGCGAGGTTGAAGCCCAACCACACCAACGGCAAGGCCACGATGAGTATCCAGGCCGAGGTCAGCAGGCCTGCCGCCAGTGTTTCACGCCCACCCAGTGCGCGTGTCAGCAGGCGCATCAGCGGCCAGCTGGCAAACGCCAGGATAGCCCCCCACAACAACGCGGAAATGAAAGGTGCCATCACCCACAACGCAGCGCCGAGCAAGGTCAGCAGGATAATCTGGATCAGCAGGCGATCATTGTTGGCCATGGTGGCGCTCATTCAACGGATCAGTTCCAGGTGCAGGCCATCGGTGGGGGCATTGCCGACTTCGAGCCGGTTGCTGCGTACACCGGCCCTGACCAGCTGCTCGCGCCAGACCTCAGCCTGGGGACCGCTGAGGCTTGCACGCAACGTGCTGTCCAGGTTCAGGCTGCGACCCAACAAGGTCACCCAGGAAGGTTGCGGCACAGCCAGGTCGGGGTAGTCGAGCTTGCCCGTGTCGCGCATTTCGCGCAGCACCGTAGCCGGCGTAGGCATCAGTTCACCCAGCGGGCTGCTGGCGACGAACTCTTCCACGTGCAGGTAGGCGCGGCGGTTGCCGCGGGTAACGCTGTAAAGCGCTACCAGGGTGTCTGCCTCTTTGGCGGAGCGGCGCAGGAGGATGAACGCCTGCTGCTCGTCACCGCCATTGAGCCGCGCGCTGCCGAATACCTCATTGCCCCACAGGCTGGCTTCGCCACAATCGCGGCCCTGACACCAGAACAATGGGTAACCGCCATCGCGCTGCAACGCTTCGCGGGCACTGGTGAAGGCTTCACGAGCCGTACGCTCGGCCGGCAGTTCGTAAGTGATGGAACTTACCTGCCCTCGGCTCTCGACCTTGTCATCCACGCGCAGACGGCCGCTGATCTTGCGTAGCGGGCCCATTGGGTAGACCCGCTCCTGCTCGACTGCCGGGCGTTGTTCGACCACTTTGGCATCCACGGGCACGGGCAGGGCGCCGGCCCACAGCAGCGGGCTTACGAGCGCCAGGCAGGCGCCGGCAGTACGAATCATGACGGGCACGCTCATCGGCGACCCGCGCGGCGGCGAGCGCCGTAATGAAGCTCCAGGATGTCTGGCAGTTGCATGGTTGTCTCCCTGTTCAACCCGCCAAGCCTCGACACTTGTCCGGTGCAAGTCAAGCAAAGCCAAAGAAGCGATTGATACAGTCTGCGACAAGGGCCGCGCCGTGTTCATCGTTCAGGTGCAGATGATGGCCACCGGGCAGCACCTTCTGTTCAAAGGGTAGCTGTTGCAGCAGCTCAGCGTGGCGCGCCAGCATGCCGTCGGCCGCCACCACCAGGCACGCCGGGCAGTTCACCCGGCGCACGTAGGCCATGGCCTGGGCATGGCTCAAGCGCACCGGCGATGGCAACGTCAGGCGGCTGTCACTGCGCCAACTGTAACCGCCAGGCACCGGCATCAGGCCGCGCTGGGCGAGCAACTCGGCAGCGTCCCGGCTGACCGCGACCATGCCCTTCATGCGCGCCTGCACGCCCTCCTCCAGGGTCTTGTAGACCGACTTGCGTTTGCCATCCAGGCGCAACTGGGCTTGCAGCGCCAACCCCAGGCGCTCGCCGGCATCCGCTTCGGCGCCGGTCGGCGGGATGACGCCGTCGATCAGCGCCAGATGGCTGACCCGCTCTGGCAGGGCGGCGGCCAGCTGCACAGAAATGATCGCCCCCAGCGAATGCCCCAACAGGGCAAACCGTTGCCAGCCCAGTTGTTCGGCAACCCGCAGTACATCATGGGCGTAGTCGGCCAGCGCATAGCCGGCGCCTGGCGGGCGGTGCTGCGAGTAGCCATGCCCGGCAAGGTCCAGGGCGAGGATGCGCAGGCCTTTCAATTGCGGTGCGAGGCGGGCAAAACTGTTGGCATTGTCCAGCCAGCCATGCAGGGCGATCACCGGCAGGCCGTCTTCGGGGCCGAACAGGTGAGCAGCCAGCTCGATATGACCCAGGCTGAGACGGACTTCCTCCACGTGGGCACTCATGCCTGGCCCCAGCGGTCGAACAAGCCTTTGATCAGGCTGGCAGTGTCCGCCGGCCGCTCCAGCGGGAACATGTGCCCACCGGGTACGCAGTGGTACTCGCCCTTGGGCATACCGCGCACCGCCAGCGTGTGGTGGCGACGAATCACGTTGCTGCGCTCACCCCGCACCATTGCCAGGGGCACCTGAAGCTGCCGCGCAGGGGCAGGGCTTGCGTGAGGGATACTGCGGTAGATGCTGATTTCGGTAGCCGGATCGAAGCGCAGGCGTACCCCCTGCTCCATGTCTTCCAGGCCATGTTCAAGGTAGGCTTCCAGGCAGTCGGGGTCAAAATGCCGGAACAGCTTTTTGCTCGCGAAATAATCCCGTGCGCTGGCGCGGTCGCTGAACGCCTCGCGCCGGCCCAGCGTGCGGCCTGCAGGGGTAATGCGGTCGATGAAGCCAAAGCGCTTGGCGGTGCGCAGCAACCACTGATCGGCGCGGGTCAGCACCGGTGAATCAAGCATGACCACACCCCGGTAGTAAGCCGGGCACCGCAGTGCTGCATGCAGATGCAGCACGCCACCCAGCGAGTGGCCGACACCCCACACCGGCTGATCCTGCCGGGCCAGGTGGTGTAAAAGTTCGTCCACCAGGCTCTGCCAGTTCTCGTTCACCGGAAAGCGGGGGTCATGGGCATGCTGGGGCAGATGCTGCACCTGGTAATCCGGCGCCAGGGCCGCGAACAGCTTGCCGTAGGTGGCCGACGGGAATCCGTTGGCATGGGCGAAGAAGATCTGCTGCGACATGGCACCTGGTCCGGTACGGGGATGATGGCCCATTGTCGGCATCCCGCTGGCGCTCGGCAACATCCGTAAAGGTCATCGGCGAGGGCGATCAGGTCACCGGGGCTGACGAAGCTGGGCTGCGAGCAATCGGCTGAGGGCACGGCAACAGGCGCAAACGCCCGTTGCCGACCACTCAAGGGGCGTGCTGCAGGGCCTGCAGGGTCATCAGCCCCGCCAGCGGCCAGTCGCCTTCAAGCTGCGCCAGGCTGGCGGTGCTCAACGGCGCAGGCTGTTGCGCGTGGCCATGCTCCAGCATGCCGACCAGCGCACCCACCAACGGCTGGTGGCTGACCAGCAATACGTGCTCAAGCCTCAGGCGTTCGAGTTCAGCGATCACCTCCTGCACGTTGCTGTCGGGCGTCAGCCAGGGCACGGTGCGCACCGGCTCGGCGAAACCGAGGGTGTCATGCACCAGGGCGGCCGTTTGTTGAGCACGCACGTAGGGGCTGGCAATGATGGCCTGCAACGGCTGGCCGAGCAGATGCGCAGCACTGTGCAGCACCTGCTCGCGGCCGTGGGCAGTCAGGCGCCGCTCGGCGTCGGTGTTGGCCCTGGGCTCTGCCTCACCGTGGCGCAATACCCACAGCTTCACAGTTTGGGCTCCTCGTCGCGCACCGGGTGGGGTGCAGGGGCAACGGCATGCGGCGCTTCGCCTTCCGGCGCACGCGGCGTGGGCCAGTCTGCGAAAGGCCACGGCTTGCTGTCGGTATGGAAGGTGCCAAAGCGACCGATCTGCGCCAGGTACTGGCTCAGGCTGTCGCCGAAGTTCATCAGGCTGGCGCTCGGCGCGCCGTAGATCAGACGGTAGATGAGCTGCACCAGCACCAGGCCGCCGAGCAGCAGCTCGGCCAGTTGCCACACCACCAGAAACACCAGCATCCACAGCACGCGCAGGATGATCGACTCGCGCTGGGCGCGCTCAGGGGTATCGTTCATGTGTCGCTCCTTGTTCTGTTCAAAGCCGCTAAAGGCTCAGTTGAAACCGCTGATGGAAATGAAGTCGACGTCGGTCTTGGGCTCGGCGCGCATCAGGCGCTCGATCACCTGGTTCAGCGTGCGGCCTTCGAAGAGGATGGCATGCAGCCCTGCTACCAGCGGCATGTAGACCTGGACCTCTTCAGCCTTGGCCTTGAGCACCTTGAGGGTATTGACCCCTTCGGCCACCTCGCCCAGGCGACTGACCGCCTGCTCCAGCGTCAGGCCCTGGCCCAGGGCGTGACCGACCTGGTAGTTGCGGCTCTTGGGCGAAGAACAGGTGACGATCAGGTCGCCGACCCCGGCAAGGCCGAGGAAGGTCATGGGGTTGGCGCCCTGGCTCACGGCGAAACGGGTCATTTCGGCCAGCGCACGGGTAATCAGCATGCTCTTGGTGTTTTCGCCCATGCCCAGCGCCACGGCCATGCCAGCAATGATCGCATAGACGTTCTTCAGAGCCCCACCCAGCTCGACACCGAAGCGGTCGCTGCTGGCGTAGACCCGGAAGGTACTCCCGTGCAATACCGCCTGCACGCGCTGGCAGAGGTCTTCATCTTCACTGGCGACCACGGTAGCGGTGAGCGCATGCTCAGCGATCTCGCGGGCCAGGTTTGGCCCGGACAACACACCGATTCGCGCATCGGGCGCGATCTCTTCGAGGATCTGGCTCATCAGCTTGAAGCTCTGCGCTTCGATGCCTTTGGTCAGGCTGACCAGGCATTTGCCGCGCAGCAGCGCGGCATGCGGGGCCAAAACGCTGCGCAAGGCGCTGGAGGGCAGCGCGACGAAGATCAGGTCGCTGTAGTGCAACGTGGCCAGCAGGTCGTTGACCGGCTCGACGCCGTCATGCAGACGGATGCCTTTGAGGTAGCGCGGGTTCTCGCGATTGACGCGCATGGCCTCGGCCTGCTCAGGGTCACGCATCCATTGGCGTACCGGCACGCCGTTCTGCGCCAGCAGGTTCGCCACGGCGGTGCCGAAGCTGCCGCCTCCCAGAACTGCAACAGGTTGCTGTTCAGTCATATTCAATCCGTTAAAGCCATAAGTTAAGTGGCGACCGGGCCATTATACGGCAAGCTGCAAGCTGCAAGCTGCAAGACACAGCGCCCTCATTGGCCACAAGGTTTTCTTGTAGCTTGCAGCTTGCAGCCTGTGGCTGGCAAAACCCCCATGGTCAGTTAACATGCCTGTTTCAACTCTGATACAAGGCCGTATCGTGTTCCATGGCACGCCTCCCTACCCTCGCCTGTTGCTGCTGACTGCCTTGCTCGGCAGCCCGGCCGTGGCCGACGACCTGTTCATCGACAACGCCGACCTGCCACAGGTTCTGACCGCCACGCGGCTGAAACAATCCCCGGCCGCCGTGCCGGGCAGCATGACCGTGCTCGACAGCGAACTGATCCGTGCCAGCGGCGCCCGCGACATCCCCGAACTGCTGCGCCTGGTGCCGGGGATGATGATCGGCTACGGCGCCGGCAACCAGCCAACCGTCAATTACCACGGCACCAACGTCAACGAAGCCCGGCGCATGCAGGTGCTGATCGACGGCCGCTCGGTGTACCGTGCGGGCCTGGCCACGGTGGACTGGAGCGACATCCCGGTGGCGCTGGAGGACATCGAACGCATCGAGGTGTTCCGCGGCCCCAACACCGTCAGCTACGGCGCCAATGCACTGATGGCGGTGGTCAACATTCTCACCCGCAATCCGGCGGACAGCCATGGCACGCGCATGAAGCTGACCCGCGGCCAGGATGGCATCGATGACTACTACCTCAGCCACGGCTTCGGCTGGGACGGCGGTGATCTGCGCCTGTCGGTGTCGGGCCAGAAAGATGACGGCTTCGATGAAAACCAGTTTGGCCAGGATTACCGCGACAGCCGCCGCCTGAACCGCTTCAACCTCAGCGTCAGCCATAGCCTCGCGACAAATCAGACCCTGGAATGGCAACTGGCAGCCAAAGAGGGCAGCAACCAGCGGCCCTATACCTACCAGCCCGTATTCCCCTTCGTCACCGAAAGCGGCAACAACGCCGACGTCAACGCCAAGGACTACGCAGGCTCCGTGCGCTGGAACATCGACTTCAACCCTGACCACAGCCTGTACGTGCAGGGCTCGGCCCAGCACTTCGACCGCCAGCAGGTCTGGCGCGCCTGCGACGCAGCGCTGTCGTTCAGCCCGGAACTGACCCGGCTGTGGCAGCTCAACCCGAATTTTGCCGAGCAGGTCGCCCGCGGCGCCAACAACCCGCCCAACAGCAGCAACCCCGAAGAGCAGGCGCTGGTCGATGCCATCAAGGACCAGTGGAACAACCAGGGCGGCAGCAACGTGGTGTGCGGCGATGTCGACCAAAGCACCCGTGAAACCCGCTACGACCTGGAAATCCAGGATACCCTGAGCCTGACCGACAACCTGCGCCTGCTCAGCGGCATGAACTACCGTTATGACCGCGCCGACTCACAGACGTATTTCGACGGCGGCCTGGACGATCAGACCTGGCGCCTCTTCGGCCAGTTGGAGTGGCGCGCGGACGATCATTGGATCCTGCAGGGCGGCGCGATGTTCGAAGACTCGCAACTGTCCGGCAGCTCGCTTTCCCCGCGCATGGCAGTCAACTACCTGATCACCCCGCGCCACGGCTTGCGTGCGGTGTACTCCGAGGCAGTGCGCTCGCCGGACATGTTCGAAAACAACGTCAACTGGAGCTACACGGTCAAGAACCTGACCCCTACTGCGTTCGGCCAGCAGAACGGCGAGTATTTCGTCAAGACCCGCGGCCCGGGCGACCTCGACCAGGAACGCATGCGTTCACGCGAGCTGGGCTACAACGGCCAGTTCACTGCTATCGACCTGAACATGGATGTGAAACTGTTCTACGACGAGATCACCGGAATGATCAGCGAGCCCCTGAAGAACAACCAGT
>RCUL01001253.1_pt1 | contig 9981 bp, 4 predicted proteins | sample 2167521 | NCBI WGS metagenome assembly RCUL01 (sample SAMN09932745, study PRJNA488358) | compost metagenome | feature: garden; material: soil; isolation source: compost soil in acetic acid-enriched culture | place: Germany: Experimental Botanical Garden Goettingen | collected 2016-01-27 | reverse complement strand
CGCATCAGCACCAGGTCCATCTGCGCCTTGTCACCGGTCAGGAACAGCCAGTTGGGGCCGTCAACACCCTGCTTTTCGGCGAATGCCTTGAGCACTTGCGGTGTGTCGTTGGTAGGGTCGCTGCTCAAGGATACGAAGGTCACTTTGCTCGCCGCCTCCTCCCCCATGGCTTCGCGCACCTCGCGCAGCTTGCGGGTGATCAGCGGGCAGGCATCGTTGCAGTGGGTGAAGATGACATTGAGCAGCACCACCCGGTCCTTCAGCACATCGCTGTAGAAGCGCAAGGTGCGACCGTTCTGGTCTTGTACCAGGCTGTCGGTGAAGTAGGTCTGGGCGTCATGGGTGCCAGCGGTCGGTGTGACGGCGCTGGCGCCAGGGCTGGGACTGGGGCTTGGGCTGGCCTGAGGTGCATGCCCTTCATGGGCAAACGCCACCGAGCTCAAGATCCACAGGCAGGCCACCAGTGCCAGCCAGTCGACCGAGCGCATCGGCGATTTGCGTGCAGTAGCGGCGCTCATGGTTGCACCTCCTGGGCGATGGCCGTGTGCTTGGCATGCACCCGACGGGCACTGAGACGGTCGATTTCGCTGACCAGCAGCGCCGGATCGGTAAAGCCGTAGAACCGCGTCCACTTGCCGCTACGGCCGTCGCCGACCAGAATCAGCGGCGGATGCTCGCTGAGGTTGGCGCTGAAACTGCCCAGGCCCTTGAGGGTTTCATTGACCGCGTACGGCGAGCCAGTCAGCCAGCTCCAGCCCGGCCCGACCTGGAAGGCCTTGGCGTAGTCCTGCAGGCGCTTGGAGTCGTCGCGCTGCGGGTCAACGCTGATCGACACCAACTGCACTTCATCGCCGACCCGTCCGCCCAGTTGTTTTTGCACCTTGGCCATGATCGAGGACACCACCGGGCACACCGTGGTGCAACTGGTGTAGATAAAGCCCATGACGACCAGGCGGTCGGCCACCAGGTCCTTCTCCAGGCGTACCGGCATGCCGTTCTGGTCCAGCAGCTGGACATCGGCAAAGCGCACCGAGGTCTTTTCCTGGTGAGCGGCGGGTGCCTTGTGGCCACTGTGGTCATCATGGCCGCTGTGATCGACACCGCCATGGGCCTGGGCGAAACCACAACCGGCGGCCAACAGGCAGAGGCTGAACAGTCTGCAGCGATCGAGCATTTTCATCGCACACTCCTTGAACCCGAATCGGACGCTTGTTGAGCCGCGGCAGGCAGTACCCGCAGACTGGTGTAGTTTTTCTCGGCAAAGGCGCTGCCCAGCGACGGCGCTTGCACATGCAGATACCAGGCTCCGGCCTCAGCCAGCTCCAGCGGTGCCTCATAGACGCCATCGCCGACTTCATGCACGCGGCTGTCACGGGCCCGTGATGACGGTGCGAGGAAGTAGCGCACACTCAGATCCTTGATGCCGTTGCGCGGGCTGCCATTGCCTTCGACGATCCGAAAGCGCGCGGTGAACGGGCTGCCCTGCACCACCACCTTGGGTTCAAGCATGAACTCCACCTGCGGCAGCAACCGGTGCGGTGCGGTGGATGAAGCGGCCACCTCGGTGCTGAAGCAGTGAATGATCTGCGGCTGGTTGAGCAGGAAAGCCACATCGAAGGTGCCGGCAGCAGGCAGTTTGATGGTCGAGCTGTAGACCCCCGGCGCCACTTCGCGCAGGCTGCGGTCGACGACCAGGGCCGCGCGGGCATTGTGGCCGCGGTTGGCGTAACCGGACATCGGTGCGTTCATGCCCTCGGCATAGAAGTAGGTGGTGTTGTCCACCGGGTTGACCACGAACACCGAGTTCTCGTCACGGGCCACGGTCAGGCCCTGCGCCAGCGGCAGGTCGCCCGCCTGGCGCGGTGCGGCCGCGCCGGCCTCGAAGCCCTGGACGATCGGCTGGCGGCCCTCGCCGAGGCTGCTCAGGTTAACCATGGTGACCTTCGGCGAAGCCAGCCCGCGGATGTAGGCATAAGCCTTGGTAAAGGTCAGCTGGTAGGGTTCGGCGGCCACCGGCAGGCTGTGGATCAGCCGGTCGGTACTGGCGTCGATCACCAGTGCCTGGCTTTCCAGGGTGTTGAGGACGATGCCGAAGCGCCCGTCGCTGCTGAAGCGCATCGGCCCCAGGCCCTGCTTGCCCTCGATGCGGTGGCGCAGCTCATGGTTGCGGGCATCGATCACACTGATGCTGCCGTCGCGCCCATCGGCCACATAAACCGCCTGCGACAGCGCCGAATAGGCCACCGACAGTGGATGCGAGCCGACCTTGAGGGTTTTCACCAGACGCATTTCGCTGGCATCGATCACACTCAGGGTGCCGCTGTCGCGGTTGCTGACAAAGGCGTAACGCGAGTCGGCACTGAAGGCGATCTCGTGATGACCGCTACCGGTGGCGAAGAACTTCATGGTCTTGCGGCTGCTGACATCAATCACCGTGACGCCACTGTGTGCCGGATCGCTGGCGTTGTTGCCGACCCACAGCAGGCGCTGGTCCGGCTGCAAGGCCACCCGCAACGGCTGCTTGCCGGCTGCGATATTGCCCACGCGCTGGAAGGTCTCGGTGTCGATCAACGCTACTTCATCGCGCTCAGGCATCGACACGAACACCTGTTTGTCGTCGTTGCTGGCCACCCAGTCCATGGGCACGCCAGGCAGCTCGATGCGCGCCAGGGTGCTGGTGACCCCGCCGACCGAGACCGACGGATCGATCACGGTCAGGCTGGCATCCTTGTTCAGCACCAGCAAAAAGTAGCTGTTGAGGTCGAGCAACGGCCGCGCGCCGATACTGCTTTTGAGAAACAGCGCCACCCGTGCCTTGCAGCTTTTGTTACGGTCCTTGGCGGCGTCGCCGGTCAGCGCCGGGTCCAGCCAGGCGCCAGGGGATACGCCCGACAGGGGCTGGCCACTGTTCTGGTCGGTGACTTTGAAACGCACACTGGCAAACGCCCCCTCGGTAAGCACCTCATCGCTGCCCAATGGCCGGGCTTCGAACTCGACGGTGACACCGTCGCGGCTGAGCCGGTGCAGTGCCTGCGGATCGCTCTCGGCCACGGCGCCCAACTCGCTGCGCGGGTCGCACCACAAGCTCTCGTAACTGACCCCCAGGCCGATGAGAGTCAAACCTGCCATCAGGCCCAGGTACAACGGTCTATTTTTCTTGTTCATGACCTCTCCCCTTTCCCTTACTGCGCTGGCGGTGTAGTCGGTGGTGCTTCTTCGCTGACCCGCAGCAGCCCCCACAGTCCCGAGGCGTTGCCGTAGGCAGCATAGTCGCGGAACAGGTAGTCACCGGGCACGGCGTTGCTGCCCCCGGCACTGGGCACCATGAAGCTGAAGTGCGCAGCCGGCAGTACGCTTTCCTGGGCGCCGATGAACATCGCCTGCGGGTTGTAGCCGAAGCGCACCGAGCCGATACCTGGCAAGTTCAAAGGGTAGCCGCTGACATCAGACTTCTCAGCCTGGTAGTTATGCAGCGGCCACAGGTGGCCATCGAGCTGGTAAGTAATGCCGCGGCTGCCACCGGTAGGCATCAGCACATGGTTGCGGAACGGCTGGCCCGGCTTGGCCCACAGCACCGGGGTTTGCGGGTCGCCGCCAACCAGGGCGTTGCTGTAAGCCATGTGGGCGTTGGGTACATCCGCCCAGCCGTTGCCATCGGCATGCCCGAACGGTGCATCCGGGGCCAGGCCGAAGCGGAACCACAGTGGCTCGGTCTTGTAGTTGATGGCCATGTTGGAGTTGTCTTTCGGGTCCCCCGGTACGCCATTGCCTTCAGTGGCGATACCTTCCACCGGCCGGCCATCGGCCCAGCGCATGTTCAGCGCCCGCTGCCAGAGGGTGGCGAAGTCGCGGTAGGCCGGCTGCCCGGGCACCTGCACGGTGGCCGAGGCACGGCTGGCGCTGTCTTCGGTCCAGGTAGCGGTCTGCGGCAGGATGCTCATGCCACCGATCAGGCCCTTCTGCCCCTGTTTGATGACGTCGGCCGGAGTGATGTTGAGGCCGCCGAACTCGATGGCCGTGGTGTTGATGTTGTCCACCGAACGTCCCATCTGCATCACCGGCTTGCCTTCACGCTCCAGGTGCCCGGCGTAGTACTGGAACACCTTGCTCGGGTAGGCACCGCTGCTGCCGGTGCGCGGCGGTACGGTCTGCACCGGGTTCTGGCCGACGTTGACGCCGTCCGACTTGGTGATGTCATAGGCCAGCAGTTGCGTATGCAGGCCGACATGGCTGGACGGACGCATCAGGTTGTTGTTGAAGGCGGTCGAACCTTCGCTGCCCTGACGGTCACGCTTGACCACGTTCTGCATCACCGCAGTGCTCGGCAGATCCGGCATCACCATTGGCAGGCGGTTTTCCAGGGTGACTTTCAGGCAGTCGCCGGCAGCGGCCCGCAGTACCAGCGGCTCGATCGGCACGCCGGGCTTGAGTTTGCCGCTGACCGGGTCGAGGTCGGCCTTGCGCACATAGAGGATCGCGGTCGGGTCATGCAGCGGACCGGCGTGGCCACCGATGGTGAAAGTCTCGCCATCTTCGGGGTCGGTCACCGTCACCTGCGGGATGCTGGTATTCCGGCTGTTGTAGACCAGGGTGCCGCCATTGGCCTTCAGCGGGCCACCGACGTGCTGACCAACGCCACTTGGGTCATTGATGCTCACCCCAAGCGGATTGCCGAGGATGTCGTTGGCCAGGGCCGCGACTATTTCATAGCTGCGCTGCACGGTTGGCCGGGTGCCAATACCGTTGGCGTTGGTGGTGTAGCGCGGGCAGATACCGTCAAACGCCACGGTGTTGCGCGCCGCCATGGGCATCGGGTTGTTCGGCAAGGCGAACAGGTCGTTGCGGCTGCTGGTGTAGTTGCGCATCACCCCCCAGATACCGTTCCAGTAGCCTTCGTGGGCGGCATCGAGCGAGTACAGGTAATCACCGTTGGGCGCCGCCGAACTGGAGATCATCGATACCGGCGCCATGAAGCCCAGCTGCTCGGAAATGCCCACCATCTGCGAGGCTTTCCACCCCGAGTTGGAGCTGTTGCCGAAGCCCGAGCCGTTCTGCAGCCATTTGACGCCATGCAGGGTCACGTTGTGTTCCTCTTCATGACCACCGGCATGCATGCGCAGACGCACGTTGTCACCGGAGTAAGTGCGCAACATCGGCGTGAACGGATCCCCAGGTTCGGCGCCCGCCTTGTTGATGTGCGGCGGGAACAGCGTAGTGCCGCCAGTGGGGCCAACCGCCGAGGTGATTGCCGCTGGCGACATGTTCATCGCCGGGATGGCACGGTCGGTACGGCTTTGCATGGCGAACGCCAGGTCACCACCGTAGCCGTCGGCCTGCATGCCACGCTTGCCGTCCGGTGCAACCTTGTAGGGGTCGTATACGCGCAGGGCCAGCGGTTCGTTACGGTAGTTGACGACGAACATGCCCGGGTCATCCACCGAGATCGCTTGCGGGCAAGGCCGCGACGGGCATCCCGGGAACAGGCCACCGCGGGACTCGACCACCGCTTCTAGCAGGTTCGAGGCTTTCTGCCGCACAGGCGGGTTGATCGCGTAGCGGAAGGTATCGGCGGTTGCCGGGAAAGCCTGGCCATTGGGAATACCGTCAGGACCGGCACCGACATACACCCCGGCCTCATAGGCATGCTGGAAGTCGCTGTACTCCAGGAAGAACTCGCGATAACTGTCGTTGCGACCGTCACCGTCATGGTCGCCGGTTTTCACCACGGCTTGCCACGAGGTCGGCCCGCCGTCTTCACGCAGCGCCGGGTTGTACAGTTGCTCGCCGGTCTCGGCGTGGAACCAGGTCGAACCGGCTGGCTCGGCCAGTACGGTGGCGTACAGGCCCAGTTGCTGGTGCGTCGATGGGCCGAGGTGGTCGTGGGTGAAAATGGTCCCCAGGCCACGGTCGACGTTGTGCACATTGACCACAGGGTCGGCGAACCAGCGTTGCATCGCAGTGCGTGCGCCCATCCAGTCGGCGCGCCCGTAGCGGCCGAAGTACGGATGCGGTTTGGCCACCGGGCACTCGGCGCTGCCTTCGCGCAGGTCACCGCTGGAGCATTTGTTGTACTCGCGAATGGCGTGGATGCGTTCGACCACGGTGCCGGGCGAGAGAATGCCGTCTTCGTAGTTCCAGCCGTTGGCCGAACCATCCGCCGCAGTCAGGTCCCATTTTGGCAGGTGGATATGCTGGCCGATGACATCGGTCGGCGTGCGCACCTGATAGTCATCCATCTCGTAGAACGATGGAATCAGGTTGGTGTGCTGGTACATCACACAGTCAAAGGTGTTCATGCGCATCACCAGTGGCTCTGGTGGGCGCTGCTTGTTGATCACCGGCCAGGCGTCTTCCCAGAGGGCAATGATGCGCGCCTGCGGGAAGTGGTAGCCGACCTTGTTGTAGACCGCGTCGAACTGGATGTTGGCGCCCTTGTAGATCCGTGGGCGGTCGGCGGTAAAGGTCGAGGAGCCGGTGAAGCTCATGCCATCGAGGCGCTCGCCGCTGTTGAATTCACCGACGCCGGCGGCCAGGGTCAGGCGCTTGGCACGGTCATCCATGCACGGTTCGAAGAACGGCGCGCCGGCAGTAGGCGCCGCGCCATTGGTGCGGAAGTTGCGCGCCACGGTCTGGTTGCCCGGCAATACCGCGTAGCTGGGGTGTTCGAGCTTGGAATGGAAGCTCATCGCGGCCTGTTCGACATCGGTGCCCTCTTCCGGCAGGAACACCGCTTTGGCCTTGGTGATCTGCTTGGTGAAGTCCAGCGCGGTGGTGGTCACGTCAGCTTCACCACCGGCCGAGATACCGTCCAGGGCATGGCGTGGCAAGCCGCCGTCCCAACCGCCGACCTGGGCCGGATCAAGGTTGGCCCACAGGGCCTTGCCGGTTTTTTTCAGCTCTCGTGCCTTGTCCGGGTCGAGCATGTCCAGCGGCGGGGTCGGCGGACGTTGGCCCACGGTGCTTTCAATGCCGCCAATCCAGAACGGATAGCCGGGGTTTTTCAGGCTGCCATCGAGGTTACGGTTGGCGTCGGTACGGTCAACCAATGCCACCGAACCGACCGCCCGAGGTGCAGCATCAGGCTGGCCGGAATCGTCATCGCCTTCCTCCTCGTCGTCATCATCGTTTGCAGCGACCAGGGTTTCGGCCAGTTTCGGAATCACCGCAACTTTACCGGGCATCGGCGCCATGGCCTTGCCTGGCAGCGGAACAATTGCCGGAATCGGCGTGCCGGCGATGATTTCGCCGTCTGGCAAGGCGCGAGCGCCAGCGGCGGGTTTGCCGCTACGCAGGGCATACGGCTCGGTGTGATAACCGTCCGCACCCTGGTTGGAGACTTCAAGCCGGGTGCCCTCTTCGAACACGTCATGCACCCGCCACATGCTCCACATGCCCTGGGCGAAGTGCGGATAGAAGTGGCAGTGATAGATCGCATCGCCCGCTACGCGGTTGCGGTTGCCCGAGCCGCCGTTGGCGATTTCATAGGTGTAGCCGACGCCTGGGCCAATGCCCTGGGCATCGACATAGTCGGAGTTGTCGTCGTTGGGGTTGAACAGCCACTGGTGCCCGTGCAGGTGGAAGATGTGCTGTTCATGACCATTGTGGGTATTGCGGAATTTGACGAAGTCGCCGATGTAGCTGTGGTTGACGTTGGCAGGTTCTGCCGGGAACAGCGCCATGCTGGCCTTGACCCCGACCTGGTCGGCGCTCGGCGTTTGCCCTGGGCGAATATTCTCCAGGCCGACGTTGGCTGGCACGTCCACCAGCATGGCCACGTCGCCCACCGTGTGCGAACTGAGGAAAAACTCTTCGTAGGCGCACGACAGGCAGTCGTGCATCGGCCCCACGCCCAGGCGGTTGGCCACCACTTCGGCGCCCATGCCACCGGAACCGTAGTTGATCATGAACGAGTCGCGGGTGGGTTCCAGTACGTGACCCATCACCGGGTCGGCCCAGTAGCCAGGGAACGCCTGGGTGCCGGCGACCTCGTCGGCGAACTGCGAGGCGAAGTCACGGAACGCCTCCAGGCGGTTGGGCAGCGCCGGGTTGCGCTTGCCCAGGCTTTCCAGCGGGTAGGTGGATTTGGGGAAGCTGCCATCGGGGTTGGGGCCCATGACGATGGCATCGGTTTCGCTGTTGATGATCTGGTTGCCGTCGACCATGGCAATGATCGGCTTGCCGGCCTTGTCTTCAGCGATCCAGGGCTGCATTTGCGGGTAGCGGGCTTCGTAGTCGATCACCGGCTGGCCGGTGGCGGTACGGCCGGTGGTGGCCAGGCGCATTTCTTCTTCGGTGAGGGTATTGCGGTAGGTGCGGCTGAGCTTGGGCACCACCACTACCTGGCCGAACAGGCCGTTGGCAACGTTGCCCGCAGTGCCCTCGCCGCCGAAGGTGGCGGCTTTGCTGGTAGCGGCGAAAGCACCTTCGCGTTCGGCGTACAAGGTATAGCTGCGGGTGCTGCCGGGGCTTACGAAGAAGTTGCCGTTGCGCCCGGTGTAGGCAGAAATGTCGGCGATGCTGTTGACCGCCTGCATGCCGTTGACCTGGAAGCCGACCATGCGTTCGGCCACCTGTTCGTCGGCGACGAAGCCTTCGGCGGCTTCGTTTTCGAGCTCCGGCCCCTCCTCTTCGCCCTCAGGCTCTTCAGCCTCGATGCCGTGCTTGTTCGGGTTGGCCTTGTAGTCGAGCAGGTTGGTCAGGTTGATGGTAAGGCATTCACCGGCGGCCACCCGCAGCACGATGGGCCGCGGGCGCTTGTCCGGGCGCAGGGTGACCTTGCCCGGTACTGCCGCCCCGCCGCTGCTGAGGGGGACCATCTTGTCGTCCACCACATCCTCGCGCAGGGCGAACATCATGCCGTTGGCGTTTTGCGCGCCAAGGCGGTTGAACATCAGTGGCTGGTCCAGCGCCACAACATTGGCGACCAGGGTGCGCTGGCACTGCACGGCGGCTTCGCTGGTCGACTCCCAGCCGAGCAAGGCCAGAACGAGTGATGACAGGATGGGGCCTTTGAGTGGCATAGACATGCTGCACCTCCGGGACACAGGATCTCTGCGTGGAGCTGGAGCAAGGTGTATGCCAGGAGCGGATTGCTTTTATTTTCAGTTGGTTGCAGCGGCAAACGAAACAGATTGGGGAGGATTCCCCAGCGGTTTTCCCCGAAACGGGGGGTGGGTTGCAGGTGTTCGTCACGAGATTTTCAGCGCCTGTAAGGCATTTCTGAACATGAAACCAAATACTTCAGAAACGATCCGCTTAGGAATTATCCTACGCGCGCTGCCGAACTATCGCTGTTGTCGGGGAAACACCTCACGGATAACGTTTCCGGGTCGCTTCGGTGACCGGGCATGAGAACCCGACAGATAAGCTAGCAGCACCTCTATGGTGGCCGTACGTGGGCGGGCTTTCGCCTGGCCGGGTCTTTGCTAGCTTCTTCTCGGCTTTCTCACACCCGCGTACGGCTGCCACCTTCAATCCATGAGAAAGATTCAGGTGGTAGTTCCATTCCTCTAGAAGCTGGAATTACATAATGAAAAAGCTCGTCCCCGACCCACCCGTCAAACTGACGTCCCGCCCCATCTACACCATCAACCAGGACATGCCCTCGGTTGACGCTCTGATCCACACCCTTCAGCTGATGTCTGGCATCGAAGACACGCTGGACGAATTCATCTGCGCCAACGCCGGCGAGCCCGGCATCAATATGTCGGTCAATGCGGTACATCATGTTCAGATGACCAAGGCCCTGACAGAGTTGCTGTTCCACCGACAGGCCGGGGATATCACCTGGCATTGAAGTAGAGTCGACTGGCCTCATCGCCGGCAAGCCAGCTCTCATAGAACTGCACATAACTCATTGAATTAGCAGGGACTCTGTGGGAGCGGCTTCAGCCGCGAACACCGGCGCAGCCGGTGCCATGCACCGCGTTGGATTCTTCGCGGCTAAAGCCGCTTGTATGGTGATACTCGAAGGGGTGGTGG
>RCUL01001252.1_pt1 | contig 9981 bp, 10 predicted proteins | sample 2167521 | NCBI WGS metagenome assembly RCUL01 (sample SAMN09932745, study PRJNA488358) | compost metagenome | feature: garden; material: soil; isolation source: compost soil in acetic acid-enriched culture | place: Germany: Experimental Botanical Garden Goettingen | collected 2016-01-27 | reverse complement strand
ACTCCAACGAGAAGCAGTTTGCCGGCATGGGCAACAACCAGATGCTGTGCGCGGACCCGACGAGTGGCGAGGTGCGCCGCTTCCTGACCGGCCCCATTGCCTGCGAGATCACGGGCCTCACCTTCAGTCCGGACTGGCGCACTATGTTCGTCGGGGTGCAGCACCCGGGGGAGGAGCTGGCACCCTCCCACTTCCCGGATGGCGGCACCGCCATTCCCCGCTCCGCCGTGTTGCGGATCACCCGGGACGATGGCGGCATCATCGGCGCCTGATGGCCCGGGATAACCGCCTGGCCCGTGATGACAAGAGCCGCCTTCGGGCGGCTCTGTCGTAGGCGTGGCGGGCGGGAGACAAAAAAAGACCGGGTACGGGACCCGGTCAAAGAACCCGCGCAGTCTGGGAAGAAAAGCGGGCGTTCAGGCTTGGTGGCGGGGCCGGGCATCGGCCCCCGATCCGGTGTCGGGGTGAGTGGCATCACCCCGGCGTCAATGCGGCTATTCGCGCTCCAGTGCGTGGATGGGATCCAGCCTGGCGGCCCGACGGGCCGGGGCGAAGCCGAATATCACCCCGATCAGGCTGGCGCAGAGGCAGGCCACCCCCATGGCGGCAAGGGAGTAGCTCATCCGGACGCCGCTGCTGAAGTGGTCGAACAGCTGGCCCAGCAGCAGGGAGAGGGCGATGCCGAGCACGCCCCCCAGCAGGCAGATCAGCACGGCTTCAATGAGGAACTGCTGCTGGATGTCCCGGGTTCGGGCGCCGACTGCCATCCGCACCCCTATCTCCCGGGTGCGCTCGGTGACCGAGACCAGCATGATGTTCATCACCCCTATGCCCCCGACGATGAGGGAGATGAGGGCGATGAGGGCGATGAGGGCGATCAGCGTGGTCAGGGTGGCGCTGGTCTGGCTGATGGTCTGGCGGATGCTGTCGGTGTTCAGCAGGAAGAAGTCCTGGCTGCCGTGGCGCAGGGTGAGCAGGCGGCTGATGCCGTCCTGGGCGGCGTCGAGGCTCACCTCGTCCCGCACCCGCACGCTGATGCTGCGCAGATGGCTCTGCCCCAGCAGGCGGCTCATGGCGGTGGTATGGGGGATCCAGACGTTGAGGGTCTCGTCGCTGCCAAAGCCGCTCTGGTTCTTGATGGCGACCCCGATCACCCGGCAGGGCAGATCCCCCAGCAGGATCACCTGGCCCAGGGGGGACTGGGTCGGGGCGAACAGCTTGTCCCGGGTGTGCTCGTCGATCACCACCTCCTGGGCCAGGCTCTCCTCGCTCTGGCGATCGAAGCCCAGGCCCTGAGCCAGGCGATAGCCCCGGACCTGGAAGAACTGGGCGCCGACCCCGTTGATGGTGCCGGAGACGGCGGTGCTGCCAAGGCGCAGGGTGGCGCTGGTGCTGAGGCTGGGGGTGACGCTGTGCACGTAGTCCAGCCCGGCAATGGCCTCGGCGTCCCCGATCCGCAACGTCTGTATGGTGGCGGAGCGCATGTCCCCGAAGCCGCGGCCCGGGAACACCTCCAGGGTGCTGGTGCCCATGGCGTTGATGTTCTCCAGCACCCGCTCCCGGGAGCCCTGGCCGAGGGCCACCACGGTCACCACCGAGGCGATACCTATGATGATGCCGAGCATGGTGAGACAGGTGCGCAGGCGCTGGGCGACCATGGCCTTGAGGGCCATCTGCAGGGCATTGCCGAGCCCCGCCATCAGCGGGGTTTTCCCCCCGACGGACGCCTTGGTGGCGGCCAGGGTCGCCTGGGGAAGGGCCTGTGGCTCGCGCGTGCGGCGATCGGCGATCACCCGGCCATCTTTCAGCTCGATGATCCGCTCGGCGTGGCGGGCGATGTCCATGTCGTGGGTGACGATCACCAGGGTGTGGCCCTGGCGATGCAGGGCCTGGAGGCTCGCCATCACCTCGGCGCCGCTCTGGCTGTCGAGGGCCCCGGTCGGTTCGTCGGCCAGGATCACCTTGCCGCCGTTGATGAGGGCGCGGGCGATGCTGACCCGCTGCTGCTGGCCGCCGGAGAGCTGGCTCGGCTTGTGGTTGAGCCGGCTGGCGAGGCCGAACCGGGTCAGCAGGGCCTCGGCCCGCTGGCGTCGCTCGGCCGGATCCAGGCCGGCGTAGAGGGCGGGTACCTCCACGTTGGTGCGGGCGTCGAGATCCGCCAGCAGGTGATAGCGCTGGAAGATGAAGCCGAAGTGCTCCCGGCGCAGGGCGGCGAGCTCGTCCCGGCTGAGGGTGGCAGTGTCGCGCCCGGCCACCAGATAGGCCCCCTCGCTCGGCTGATCCAGGCAGCCCAGCAGGTTCATCAGGGTGGATTTGCCGGAGCCCGAAGCGCCGACGATGGCCACCATCTCTCCACGGGCGATCGCCAGATCGATGCCATCGAGCACGGTGACGGTGCGCTCACCCTCTCCGAAGTGGCGGCGGATGCCCCGCAGTTGCAACAAGGCGCCCATGATCACATCCCCATGGGGGGCGGCATGCCCCCGGCGGCGTTGCTCTGGCCTGCGCTCACTTCGCTGACGATGACCCGCTCACCGGCGCTTAGGCCCGACAGGATCTGGGCATCCACCTTGTTGTTCAGGCTGACCTTGACCCGGCGCAGGCTGATCCTGCCTCCGTCGTCGACCACCCTGACCTGATCCCCCTGCAGGGCGATGGCCGGGATCACCAGCGCATTTTTGAGTCGGGCGACCACCAGATAGACCTGGGCCGTCATGCTGATCCTGAGCTGACCATCCTGGTTGGGCACCTCGAACAGGCCGTGATAATAGATGGCGCTGCTGTCGCTGCTGCTGGTGGTGGTGTCGTCGTCATTGATGGTGTCGGGGGCGGGCTCGATGGCCCGCAGCACGCCCTCGAAGCGGCGCTGGCTGTTGCCAAGAATGGTGAAATAGACCGGCATGCCGACCCGGGTGTTGATGACGTCGGCCTCGGAGATCCTGGCCTCCACCGTCATGGTGTCGAGCTGGGCAATCTTGAGCAGGGTGGGGGTGCTCTGGCTGGCGTTGAGGGTCTGCCCCTCCTCCACCGGCACGGCCACCACTGTGCCGGAGAGGGGGGCAAGGATCCGGGTATAACCCAGGTTGACCCGGGCTGTGTCCACCGCGATCTCGGCCTGCACCCGCTGGGCGTTGAGGGCCCGGATATCGGCCTGGGTCTCGTCCAGGGTCGCCTTGGCGCTGTCATGGTCGGCCGTGCTGCCAAGGCCCCTTGCGACTATGTTCTGCTGGCGCTGGTACACCAGGCGGGCATTGCGCAGGGTGGCCTCTTTGGAATCCAGCTGGGCCTGGAGGTTGTCGCGTTGGGCCTGGGCGTCCTTGAGGGCGTTCTGCTGGGTCAGATCGTCGATCTCGACCAGCAGATCCCCCTGTTTGACCTCCTGCCCCAGGGTCACGTGCAGCCGCTTGATCTGGCCAGACACCTGGGCCCCCACGCTCACCTGCTTGCGCGCCTTCAGGGTGCCGTCCGCCATCACCAGCTGCTCCAGATCCCGGCTCTCGGCGGTGGCGGTGATGTAGTCGCTGGCGGGCACCTTGGCCTGGGGGCGCCAGGCCAGCAGCAGGGCGAGGGCGCACAGGGGCAGCAGCCAGAACAGACGAGGGGAGAGCTTGGGCATGACAACCTGTATCCTGAATGACGATAACGGCGGAACTCTACCCCAGAGCCGGGTTAAGGCTCTTTGCTTCAAGCGTAAGGGTTTCGTAAAAATGGCTGCCAAGGGCGGAGCAAGCAGCGAAAATGGCCGCCGACAAGGGAGACCGTATATGAAGATCCTGCTGGTGGATGACGACGCTGAACTGGGCGCCATGTTGAGTGAATATCTGGGGGGAGAGGGGTTCGAGACCACCCAGGTGCTGACCGGGGGGGAAGGGGTGCACCATGCCCTGTCCGGCCGTTACAGCGCCCTGCTGCTGGACGTGATGCTGCCGGATCTGGGGGGCACCGAGGTGCTGCGCCAGGTGCGCCAGCGCAGCCGCCTGCCGATCATCATGCTGACCGCCAAGGGGGACAACGTGGATCGGGTGGTGGGGCTGGAGATGGGGGCCGATGACTATGTGCCCAAACCCTGCTACCCCAGGGAGCTGGTGGCCAGGCTGCGGGCCGTTCTGCGGCGGGTGAACGAGGGGGGCGCCCCGGCGCCCACCCCGGAGGCCCTCATCCTGGGGGCCCTGACGGTGAACCCGGCCAACCGGGTCTGCCTGTGGCAGGGATCGCCGGTGGAGCTGACCGCCACCGAGTTCAACATGCTGGTGCTGCTGCTGCGCACCCCGGAGCAGGTAGTCACCAAGGACACCCTCTCCCTGCAAGGGGTGGGGCGTCCCCGGGAGGCCTATGATCGCAGCGTCGATGTGCACATCTGCAACCTGCGGCAGAAGCTGCAGCAGAAGGCGGGGGAGGCCGTCACCATAGAGACGGTGCGCAGCATAGGGTACAAGATACTGTGATCCTCAAGGGCCGGTTGTTCTGGAAGATACTGCTGGGGTTCTGGCTGGCCATCGTGCTGGTCAGCCAGCTGTTGTGGATTGGGTTCAGCACGCAGCGTGAGCGTCCGGAGGATCGCCTCGCCCATCGGCTGGCGACACGGCACCTGGACATGGCGGCGGCCGTGCTGGCGCAGGGGGGGATAGAGGCCGCGACGGCATTGAGCGAGACCATGTCGCCGCCTTTGCTGCAGATAACGCCCCTCGATGCCCCCGATGCGCCTCCCCGGCCAGCGCCCCAGGCATCCGCGCCGCCTGTCCCCGGGGAGCCGGGCCCCGGCGTCGTGCTGACGCGCACCGTGATCGCCAACGATGGGCAAGCCTACCTGCTGCGGGCGGGACCGGATCCGCTCATCACCCCGAGGGGACCGGAGCCCGGCCCCCTCTCCTGGCTCAACATCCCCCCGCCCATGCTCTGGATCGGCGGCCTGGGGGGGCTCTTGTTCAGCATCCTGTTCGCCTGGCACCTGACCCGGCCCATGAATGCCCTGCGGCGCAGCTTCGGCCAGGTGGCCAGGGGGGATCTAGGGGTTCGGCTGTGGCCCGCCCTGCGCTGGCGTCGGGACGAACTGACCGAGGTGGCGCAGGAGTTCGATCTCATGGTGGAGCGGTTGCAGCAGCTGGTCGAGGGGCGCGAGCAGCTGCTCCACGACGTCTCCCACGAGTTGCGCTCCCCCCTGGCCCGCATCCAGATGGCCATCGGCCTGGCGGAGCAGCGCCCGGAGAAGGTGAGCGACGCCCTGGCGCGGATCCGGCTCGAGACGGAGCGGATGGACAGGATGATAGGGGAGCTGCTGACCCTCTCCCGCGCCGAGCAGGGCCACGGCCTGGGGCAGAGCCACTATGACCTGCTGGCGCTGGTGGACACCGTCATCCAGGATGCCAGGTTCGAGGCCCAGCAATCCGGGGTCGAGATCGAGCTCGAGCAGGCGCTGGGGGAGGGCTACCTCCTGCTGGGTCATGCCGAGCTGGTGCGCCGCGCCGTGGAGAATGTGGTGCGCAATGCCCTGCGCTTCTCGCAGTCGGGCCAGAAAGTGAGCGTCCGCCTGATGCGTCTGGGCCAGGAGGTGCAGCTCTCCATCGCCGATCGGGGGCCCGGGGTGGAGGAGGGCAAGCTGGCGGGGATCTTCGACCCCTTCGTGCGCATCGGCTCACCCCGGATGGGCAAGGGCTACGGGCTCGGGCTCGCCATCGCCCGCAAGGCGGTGACCCTGCAGGGCGGCAGCATCCAGGCGCGCAACCGCGCACAGGGGGGGCTGAGGGTGACCATGACGCTGCCCCTGCATGAGCCGTCTTGAGGGGCGCGGCTCTGGCTTGAGTAAGGGGAAAACCCGGGAATAAAGAAGGGGGCCTCGGCCTCCTTCTCGTATCTGCTCCACCGTGGCTCAGCGCAGCGCCGCCGGTGGCGGCACCTCGGTGTAGCGCCCGTCTATTTCCCGCAGGTAGTAGTGACCCTCCCTGACGTAATAGCGGCGGCCGTCCAGATCCAGGGGGATGAGCCCTGTCTCTGCCACAACCAGGACCTGAGGGGGCGGGGAGACCACCACATAGTGGTTCTCCTGCTGCCGGTAGAAGATGCCGTCGAGCACATAGTAGGTGAGCCCGGCCAGCAGCAGGGTTTCCACCCCTCCCGGCAACCTGTCGACTCGGTGGCCGGGGCCGAAGCCGGGACCCGCATCCTTGCCGTACCGGGGGGCCTGTCTCTCCCACCCACCCGGCCTGTCCATCTCACCCGGACCCGCGAGGGCGGGCAGGGTGATGACCATGGAGATCAGCCAGAGTGAGGCGCGGCGCGTGCTCATCTCACTGCCCCTTGAGCGGCGCACCGGCGGGCTGGGGTTTGAGTGGTTGGGGCGGCAGTTCCCGCACGTTGACCATGACCTCGTAGCGGGTATCCGGTTTGGCGGCATCAATGTTTCTGGAGAGTGCCTGTGCCAGGGCCTGAGGATCCGCGCCCTGCTTGCTGGCGTGATAGAGCACGGAGGGGGGCGGTGTCATGGGGCCTCCCTGGCGGGCGTCCATCGGGGGCGGCATCTCGCCGGCATGAACGAGCGTGGTGCCCAGCAGCAGGGCAAGAATGAGAGCGTTGCGTGACATGATGATGACTCCATTGATGGGACTGCCCCATCAGACGCGACTCCCGCACCGGGCTCAATCACCTTTACACCCTCTTTTCACTGCCTTGACAGTCGTGACAACGGGCGCCGTGGCGCCCGTCGTTGCACATCGTGATTTGCAGGACTCAGAACTCGTTTGAGAGCGCCTTGTAGCCCTTCACCAGATCGATGTTGGTGTGGGCCACGTCTTCGGAGAACTCGGTGGCATCCACGGTCACGCGGGGGATCTGGGCCAGATCGCTCTGCTGGTTGATGCGGGTGGTGGAGGGCACATAGAAGCCGGGGGGCAGATCGCAGCCGTCGATCACCGAGTTGTGACGCACCACTGAGCCCTCGCCTATGTGGCAGTTGAACAGCACGCTGTTGAAGCCGATGAAGACCCGGTTACCCACCTCGCAGGGGCCGTGCACTATGCTGCGGTGGGCGATGGAGCTGTATTCGCCTATGGTGACGGCGGCGCCGGACTTGGAGTGGATCACCACGCCGTCCTGAATGTTGGAGTTGGCACCGATGACGATGGGCTCCATGTCGCCGCTCTCATCCACCTCGTCGGCACGGATCACGGCGTAGGGGCCGACAAACACATTCTCCTTGATGATCACCTTGCCGCAGATGATGGCGGTCTTGTCGATGTAGGCGGACTCGTCGATAACGGGAAGGTGACCGGAGGGATTCTTGCGGATCATGTCATGTCCTGTTGCTGATGAAATCGGGGAAAATGGCGGGGCGCAGAGGCTCGCCGGAGAGTCAGCTTACGCCTCTGATCCGGGTGGGGGAACCCTTTACTGGTCTGACCCACTCTTGGTAAGGGCATTTCACATGGTTGTTCTTTGACTCCCTTGTATGGGAGCATGGGGCCTGACGACAGGCCCTGTTTCTCGCCAGAAGGGGGCCTGATTGGGATGACGGAGACGATGACATGAAGAAGATGATGCTGCTCCTAGCGGCTTTCTTGCTGTGTGCCCAGGCCGCGCAGGCCAAGGGACGGCCCGGTGAGTTTGACTACTACGCCCTGGCGCTCTCCTGGTCACCTGAGCACTGCGCCATCAAGCCGGCCGATCGAGAGCAGTGCAGCCGGCAGTTGGGCTTCGTGCTGCACGGGCTCTGGCCCCAATATCAGCGCGGCTACCCCGGCAACTGTACCCGCGAGCGACTGGATCCCGCCATGGAGCAGGATTTTGCCGGGCTCTATCCCAGCCGCTTCCTCTATGGTCATGAGTGGGAAAAACACGGCACCTGCTCCGGCCTGAGTCAGGAGGCATTCCATCAACTGGCCAGGGATCTGCGCCAGAAGGTGCGGATCCCGGCGGCCTACCAATCCCCGGTCGAGCCGCTGCGCAAGAGCACCTTCCAGCTCAAGGCGGATCTGGCCGGTGCCAACGACTGGCTGGCTCCTGACAACATCACTGTGGCCTGCGCCGACGGAGGGCGTTTCCTGCGGGAGATCTACATCTGCATCAACAAGGAAGGGACGGATGCCGTCCCCTGCTCGGACGAGATGCAAAAGCGGGAGCGCCGCTCCTGCGGCCAGCCGGACTTCCTGCTGCGCAGCGTGCGCTGATCCTCGTTATCTTCATCAGGCCTCTTGGGGGCCTGATGTGCAACTGCAGTCATCAGAAAGGAGCTCTGCAATGACCGACGTGAAACAGTTTTCGGCAAGGGAACGCAGTTTGCTGCTCGGGGTGAAAGGAGTGGGGCCCACCGTCATCGAGCGGCTTGAACAGCTGGGTTACCACACCCTGAGTGAGCTGGCCGAGGCGGATACCGGCCACATAGTCCGGTTGGTGGCCAGCATGCTGGGCTCGACCTGCTGGCAGAACAGCCCACAGGCCCGCGGTGCCATCGACGGCGCCATAGCGCTGGCGCGCAGTCATATGGCAGCCTCAGTCGCAGAAAGAGAGGCCGATACATGAGCCTGTTTGCCGAACTGGGGATGCGCTATCCCATCATCCAGGCCCCCATGGCCGGAGTGCAGAACTGTGAGCTGGCGATGGCGGTGACAGGGGTGGGAGCTCTGGGATCATTGCCAGCGGCCATGCTCAGCCCGACTGACCTGCGAAGCGAGCTCTCTCGGCTTTCCGCCAGCGGTCTGGGGCCATTCAACATCAACTTCTTCTGTCATCAGCAAGGGGATCCCGATCCGCAGCAAGTCGCACGCTGGCAACAGGTGCTGGCGCCTTTTTATGCCGAGTTCGGTGTGAGTATCGATGCTGTATCGAATGGGCCAGGTCGCGCCCCGTTCAACGCCGAGCATGCAGCCATCCTGGCCGAGTTCAACCCCGCCGTAGTCAGCTTCCACTTCGGCCTGCCGGCGCCCGAGTTGCTTGCCAGGGTAAAAGCAACGGGAGCAAAAGTCTTTGCCAGTGCGACCACGGTAGCAGAAGCGAAGTGGCTGGCCCGCCATGGCGCCGATGCCATCATAGCCCAGGGGCTGGAGGCGGGAGGACATCGCGGTCACTTCCTGAATCAGGATCTCAGCTTGCAACAAGGCACCTTTACGCTGTTGCCACAGATAGTGGCGGCAGTGGATTTGCCTGTCATTGCTGCCGGGGGCATTGTCGATGGCAAGGGGATCAAGGCCGCCCTGGCACTGGGGGCCAGCGCAGTCCAGATGGGAACGGCATTTCTCTGTTGCCACGAGGCGACGACCTCGCCCCTGCACCGTGCGGCGCTCCTGGGGGCGCATGGCCGGCACACCGCACTGACCAATCTGTTTAGCGGCCGTCCGGCGCGGGGGATAGTGAATCGCTTGATGCGGGAGCTCGGCCCTCTCTCGGCACTGCCCCCTGACTTCCCCCATGCCAGCGGCGCATTGGCCCCGTTGCGCGCCGCGGCTGAAAAGATGGGAGAGAGCAGCTTCTCGCCACTCTGGGCCGGACAGAATGTCTCGGGTTGCCGCTCCCTCGCCGCCGCCGAGCTGATCTCAGCCTGGGTCGCCGAGGCCGATCTGGCCTGATGACCTCTTTTTGCTGCCTTCCTTTATATAGGTATCTGTATAGGCATCGGCTTTTGGTCAGGATGGCGTCGAGAAACTGCCGGATTGGGGAGCACCGAGTATCAATCAGAGCTCTTTTTAATGCCCGCCTGTGGATAAGTTTGTATAAAAGCTGTGTTTTGATATGAATAACTAATAAATGGCCATTTTTTGCAATTTTATTGCAGTCAGCGCTTGCCAATGTGATCAATGTCTCTATAATGCACCACATCGACAGGGCAAGCGGCAACGCAAACAACCCCGTCGATAACCTCGAAAAGCCTTTGAAAATAAGGCTTGACTCGAGAAGGCGGTTGAGTAGAATTCCACTCCCGCAGCAACGAACTGTTGCGTCGCTCTTTAACAATTTGAATCAAGCAATCTGTGTGGGCACTCACAGCATCGAACA
>RCUL01001251.1_pt1 | contig 9996 bp, 10 predicted proteins | sample 2167521 | NCBI WGS metagenome assembly RCUL01 (sample SAMN09932745, study PRJNA488358) | compost metagenome | feature: garden; material: soil; isolation source: compost soil in acetic acid-enriched culture | place: Germany: Experimental Botanical Garden Goettingen | collected 2016-01-27 | reverse complement strand
GGCGTAGGCCGCTTCGAGGCGGGTGACCATTGGGTTGTACGGCTCGCGTGGGAGGCTCTGGGTGGTGACGTTGACCGACGTACTCGCTACATATGCGGCGCCGCCGGAAAGGCCGATCAGCGCGCGGGTGTTCTCGCGGACGAAGGCGTTGTGGCCGAAGTCCGCAGGGAGGCGCAGGCGCACGAAGCCGTTCAGCGAGGTGGCGCCGAGCGGCGGGTTCTCCAGCGTCTGTTCGGTGAGGCCGTCGATCAGGTCGGCGCTCTTCATGGCGATTTCCACGCCGGTTTCGCCGAGGCCGATATCGGTGTTGTTGGTCGCCTTGCGTCCACGCCCGAAACGCCGCGAGGTCTTGCTGACGCTGCCTGGAACGGCGATCCACTTGCCGCCGCTGAGCACCGCCTCGCCGGGGTTGTAGCTGTCGGCCGAGCGGTTCCAGAAGTAGCCGGTGCTGCTGTAGCTGGTCGCCCAGTCCAGGCTCAGCGCCCAGTCGTCGATGGACTTGGAGAAGATTTCCGCCGAGCCGACGATCCACTGCGCGCCGGCCAGCGGTTGCGCACCGAACGGGGGAAACGGCTTGGCCACATCGACCACGCCGCCACCGGCGATCACCATCAGGTTCTTCAACCCGGAGGCTTCGGTGGCGAGGGTCAGGCGGCTGGCGCGGATGTCGCGCAGCACGGCGAAGGCGCGGGCGCTGGAGGATGCGGCGAAGTCGAAGGTGATCTCCGCCACCGGCACGCCCGGCGGGTAGTCGCTGCCGTGCAGCTTGGCGTCGAGCGGGACGATGGGCGGATCGTCGGGGTCGAGGTCGAGAGTGATCTCCAGGATATGCAGGCCCTTGCTGCCGGTCTTCCTGTCGGCGAAGGCGTTGGGTTTCTTCTTCCGCGCATTGCTGGCGGCGGCCTTCGACTGGACCTTGCTCTCCGGTCGGCTCGCTGCCTCCTCGGCCGGCTCGCTGAAGTTGTTGTCCAGCACTGTGCTGATCTGCGCCGTGCCGCTCAGTTCGAACCAGCCCTTTTCCCCGGTCAGTCGCACGACCCAGCGCGGGCTGATGGCGGTGCTCGCCAGCGGGTTCTTCAGTTCGGCACGGATGCTGATGCTGCGGGTGCCTTCGCGGAGGAACAGCTTGCGGTCGGCAACGGCGAAACCGATGCGCGCGGCCGGACTGACTGTCGGGCCGAAGGGCGGCCAGCTCGGTTCGTCCTTGGCCAGTTCCACTTCGCCGAGGCCATCCCGCGAGCGCACCGCCAGCGCGGCCAGCGGCAGACGGGTCGGCGCCGAGGACGTGCCGCCAGCCAGCACCTGCAGGCCGCGCAGTTCGGCGACGCTGGCGCGGTTGACGACGATATCGTTGTCCAGCGCGTAGGACACCGGATTGCCCAGCGCATCCTTGCCGGCGCGGAACAGGGTGCCTGCGCGCAGCAGGTGCGCTTCCACGCCCTTGGCCAGTTCGAACAGCAGGTGCACGCGATCCGGCAGGGCGGCGCGGTTGTCGAGGCGCAGCACTTCGCGGAAGTAGAAGTCCAGGTGCCGTTCGGTGAAGCGGTTCATCTCGCCACGGGCGTGCTGGAACAGCTTGAGGAAGGCCAGCCACAGGCCGTAGTTCGGCGCATGTCCGGCGAAGCTCGCCAGCGATTCATCGAGGTGCGCGACGGCGTCGCGGCGGATGCGTTCCAGTGCCTGGTAGACGTGCTCCACCGCCGTGCTCAGCAGGTTGTAGCTGAGGGCGTCGTAGATCTGCTCGTAGCGCTGGTTAGACTGGCCGATGGCATCGACGTAGGGCGACGGATCGGCGGCGGTGGCGGCGTAAAGCGAGGCCCAGCCAGCCGCATCGACTTTCGCCAGGATCGCTTTCGGCACCGGCGCCACGGAAAACTTCGGCTGGCCAGCGATGGCGGCGGCGATGGTGGCGGACAGGCGCAGGCGCGTATCGCCCGCCGCGCCGTCGATGTTGTAGTCGGCCGGCAGCAGCGGATCGTCGGCGAACACCTCGTTGCCGGCGCCGAGGCTGGCGTCGAAGGCGCCCTTGTACCAGCCGATCAGCCCGCCCAGCGGCTCGGCCAGGTCGCGGGCGGCGAGTTCGACCAGGGTGGCGCTGAACGGATGGTCGGCGGGCAGGCGGGCGTGGTGGCCGGCGGCGATCTGCAGCAACACCAGCGGAAGGTGGAAGGCGAGGCGCATGTGCGCGGCGAGCTGCGCCGGGTCGCGGGCGGGGTCGGCCTTCAGCCAGTTCTCCAGGTCGAGCTGGGTGCCGCGGAAGGCGTCCACCGGCAGCTTGGCCAGCGCGGCGAGGCTGGCGGTGACGTCGCTTTCGAAGAATGCGGTCCAGTCGCCGGCTTTCGCATTGCCGGCGTCGTAGTACTGGATATGTTTGGCGAAGCGCTGGCCGAACAGGATCAGGTCGGCGAGGTCGCGCTCGTCGGGGAGGAAGTGGTCGGTGGCGAGTTCGGCGCGAATGCGGCCGTCCTGGGTCGTGCCGGAGCGGACCAGGGGATTCCTTTTCGCGCAGGGCTCGGTCACGGTCTCAACCCTCGTTCAGGTAGTAGGGGTAGACGAAGTTGAAGCGCGAGTTGGAGCCGCGCACCTTGTAGCCGATGGCGATGAGCAGGCGGCCGGCGGGCTGGTCCGGCTCGACGGTGATCTGGTCGGCGTCGATGCGCGCCTCGTGGTAGATGATCGCGGTGCGGATCAGGTTCTCCAGGTAGGAGATGCGCGAGGCGTTCATCACCTCGAATACCGAGCTGTCCAGCGCGCAGCCGAACAGCGGGTTCATGATCCGTTCGCCGAGGGCGGTGCTGAAGATGATCCGCAGGCTTTCCTCGATGTCGCGGATGCCAGTGCTCATGGTCACGCTGGCGGCCTTCCGGTCGAAGGCCGGCGGGAAGCTCCAGCCGCTGCCGATGAAGGGATCTTCCAAAGCCATAGCCGATCTCCCTACCCAATCATCACGGTGAAGTCGCCGAGCACGATGCTGCCGCCGTGGGCCGTGCTGTCGCCCATCCGCGCCGCCGGCTTGCCGCCGATCATCACCGTGGCGGAGCCGGCGACGATGCTGTCCGGCGGGCCGGAACAGCTGGCGCTGTCGCCGACCACCGCAGCGGGCAGGCCGCCGATCAGCACGGTGGCGACGCCGGGGCCGAGTACCGGGCCGCCGACATGCGGCACCGTGCCGGTGACCATGGGGCAGACGTGCAGGTCATTGATGCGGGCGGCGGGTGGCATGACATTTCCCCTTCAGTTGATTTGCACCAGCGAGCCCTTGACCACGGTGCTGGCGCTGGAGCTGACCTCCGCGCCGCCCGAGCCCTTGGCCTTGAAGCTGGCGTTGGCCGACAGCTCGACGTTGGTGCCTTCGATCTTCACGTCGCCGGTGGCCTTGAGCTTGATATCGCCGGGGCTTTCCATGGCGATGCCGTCGGAATTCAGCTCGATCTTGTTGCCGTTCTGGTCCTCCACGAGGATCGATTTGCCGTCCTCGGAGAGCACGATCTTGTTGCCGGCCGGGGTGTCGATGGTGGCGATCACCTTGTCGTCGTCCCAGTGGATGCGCATGCCGGCGCGGGTGACGATGGCCTTCTCGTGGTTGTCGTTGGCGCCGGCCAGCGGATTCGGCCTGGCGCTGGAATGCAGCGCGCCGAGGATCACCGGGTGGTGCGGGTCGCCGTCGAGGAAGCCGACCACCACTTCGTCGTCCAGCTCCGGACGGAACGAGGTGCTGCGCTTGTCGCCGGCATCCAGCAGCGCCTGCCGCGCCCACACCAGCCCGTCGGTTTCGCTGATGGTGGCGAGGCGCAGCTGGACGCGTTCCTCGCCGGCCGGGTCGCCTTCCAGCGCGGCGACCACGCCGATCTGCAGTCCCGCCACCGGCGGGGAAATGCCGCCGGCGGCCGGCGCGGCCACCGGGTAGCGCTCGGCGTGGGGCTTGGGGTCGGAGCCGACCAGCACTTCGCTGACCCAGTCGCCGTGGCCGAGGCGGTGGCGCACGCCGGAGACGAAGCCCAGCCCGTTGAAGCGGCTGCCGAAGCCGCCGAGGTCGATCAGTACGCCGGGCAGCAGATCGGCGTTGCCCTGTACCCGTACGCGGCCGCGCACCGCCGCCCGCCGCGCGCGGCCCATGCCGGCGGCGGCCCACTGGTCGAGCATGGCCTGGTCCAGCGCGCCGGGGTGGCGCAGCGCCGAGCCCACGCCGCCGGCATTGGCCAGGTCGCTGCCGGGAATGTCGCCGGGGCCGGGGGTGGCCACGTCGTCGGACTGGCTGGTGACGAGCTCCTGGTTGGCCATGTCCCAGGCGCCGGTCTCGACGCTGCTGAACTGGGTTTCCGCGTCCAGCTCCAGTTCGGCTGAGAACAGCCCCTGGCCGAACACCGCCGAGACGGCCGCCGCACCGGCCACGGCAGGCGGCGCGACGCTGACCTTGCCGTCGACGCAGATCACCGCGAAGCCGGCCATCTCCGCGCGCATCACCAGGAAGTCCCAGTCGCTGGCCTGGTGCTGCACCACCTGCGGATGCTTGAGGCTGGTCGAGGTGACGTCGGCGCTCAGTCCCTTGTTCAGGCCGATGACCTGCTCCATCACCTCGGAATCGGTGAGGTCGCTGAAATTCCGCGAGCGGCGGCCGAGGGTCATGCGGAACACCGGGTCGCGCAGTTCCACGGTCAGCCGCGAGCCGCCGCGCTGGCCGACCTCGATGCGCTGGCGGACGACGATGCCCTTGAACAGCGTGCTCTCGTCGGAGGAGTAGCCGCCGAGGATTTCCACCTCGACGCCGGGGATCAGCGTGGCTTCCTCGGAGCGGGCGAAGGTCTGCTTCGCCGCATCGCCGTCGAGCAGCACGAGGGTCGCCTTCGGCACGCGGTTCACCTCGCGACGGATCTCGACCGAGACGATCTCGTACTCCGCTCCCAGCGCGCTGCCGCCGGCCTTCACCGTGAAGGTGGTGAGGCTGGTCGCGCGGGTATCGAACTCGGGCAGTCCGGGCATCGCGTCACCTCACCGGTGGCAGGTACAGCGCGCTGCCCGGGGCGAGCCGGCGCACGGTGTCGAGCTGGTTGGCTTCGGCGACGCTCATGTAGTGCGCCGGGTCCTTGTAGACGTCGTAGACCAGCTTGGACAGGTGCTCGCCCTCGCGTACCTGGTGGGCGTGCTCGATGTCCGGCGAGGCGAGGTTCTTCAGCAGTTCGCCGAAGCCTTTCGGCGTGTGCTCGCGGAAGGTCACCGACATGCTCGCGCGCAGCGGCAGGCCGGCGGGGGAGAACAGCTTGTAGGCGACCGAGTAGCTTTCCAGCACCGTGGTCACCAGCAGCCGGCCCCACACCAGCATGAGGAAGCGCGGCCGGTGCACGTTGCCGGCGAAGCCGACGGTGAGCTTGAACAGCTCGATCTGCGCCACCACCGACAGCCCGGTGGAGGGCGCCACCGCATCCAGCGCGCCGGCCGGCGGCGGGGCGGGGGAGACGCCGGTGCCGTCGAGCAGCAGCTCGAAGCTGTACTTCTTCGGATTGACCCGCTCGAACTTCGCCTCGGAACCGGCCGACCCCTGCGGCGGTTCGTCCGGGCCGTACTTGAATTCGGTGGTGTCGGTGTAGGTCTCGGGATTGAACTGCACGATGAAGGGCGGCCCGGCCGGCGGGCCCATGGCGCCCTCGGAGTCCTCGAAGGGGATGATGGTCAGCTTGAGCAGCGCGCCGTCCATGCTTCAGCGCTCCCCGATCCGGTCGAGTTCGCGTTCCAGGTAGTCGATCACCGCCTGGGTCACTTCGGCCACCAGCGCCTCACGGTCCACCGGCGTTCCCGTCGTCTGCGCGGGCTGTTGGCCGGAAGCCGGCAACGGCTGGTCGACGGTGCTGCGAATCACCACCTCATTAATGAACACTGGCATCGCTGTTTCCTTAGTCGACGCGGAAGTACTGGTAAGCCAGCTCCAGTGTCTCCACGACGATCTCCGAGGACTCGGCGCTGAAGTCCGAGATCACCCACTTCTTCGGCCAGGCGCCGACCACCGTGTAGGTCTGCAGCGGCGCATGGGTCTCGTCGAGCAGCGTCACCCACACCGTCACCGGCTGCACCACCAGGTTGTGCACGGCGTCCAGCACCCACTTGCGCAACCCGGAATCCACCAGCAGGCCGCGCTTGAGGACGAGGTCGGGGTAGCGTCCACGCACCGGCAGCTTGTGCGAGAAGCGGTTCTCGCCGCCCTCGTTGTAGGCGAACTCCTCCAGCTCCATGGTCAGCCCGGAAACGTCGCGGAAGCGCACGTCGCGTTCCGTCGCCCCGGGCACGTCGAAGCGGGCGTTGAAGTGGAAGCCGACCGGTGGCAGGTAGACGCTCATGGTGCCGCTACTCGTTCTGGATGGTCAGGCCGTCGTGGGCCAGTTCGATGGACTCGATGGCGATCTCGTTGCCGTCGGCCTTGAGGTCGGTGGAACCGATCTTGGTCGGCCAGGCGTTCTTGATCTTCCACACCATCACCGGCTCGTGCGCCTCGTTGAGCAGGCTGACGATCACGTCGCGGCGCTCCACGGTGTTCAGCGACACGGTGTTCCACCAGTTGAAGTAGTCGTTGTCCGACTTGAACACGCCGCGCTTCATGGTGACGTTGGGGTACTTCTGCATGCCCGGAATCTTCAGCTTGGAAAACTCGCGCAGGGCGCCGTCGCGGTACTCGATGACCTCGGTCTCCACGTCGAGTCCGGAGATCTCGGTGAAACCGATGCGCGCGCCACCCCACTCGACCTGGAAGTGGAACTTGGGAAGCGGATAGTCACTCATCACATGTTCCTCCAGGCGTTAGGCTTCGGGCATCTTCTGCATGAAGCGCAGGACGATGAATTCGGCGGGGCGGACGATGGCCAGGTGGACTTCGACGATCATCAGACCGTTGAGGATGTCGTCGGCGCTCATGGTCTGGCCGAGCCCCACCACGACGCGGAACGCCTGCTCTGGCTTGGCGCCCATCAGCGCGCCGTCGCGCCACTGGTTGATCAGGAAGTTCTCGATCATGGTCCGCGTCTTGACCCAGGTGTTGGCGTCGTTGGGCTCGAAGACGAACACGCCGACCGCCTTGCGCACCGACTCCTCGACGAAGTTGGCGAAGCGCCGCACGTTGATGTAGCGCCACTCGTTGTCGTTGCCCGCCAGCGTGCGACCGCCCCAGACCAGCGTGCCCTTGCCGAAGAAGGCGCGGATCACGTTCACCGACTTGCCGGTGGTGGCGTCGATGTTCAGGCCGTCCTGCAGGTCGTTGGTGGCGTTCACCGCCGGGCCGAGCACCAGGCTCAGGCCGACGTTGGCCGGTGCCTTCCACACACCGCGGGTGCGGTCGACCTGGGCGTACACGCCGGCGATGGCGCCGGACGGCGGCAGGGTCACGTAGGCCTCGCCGATGAACGCCTGGATCGCCGAGTAGACGGCGGTTTCCTTGCCCTTGATGTCGAGGGTGCCGTCGTTGAGCTTCTTGCCGGCGGCGTTGGCCACCGGGGCAGTGGTTTCGCTGCCGTCGTCGGCCACCGTGACCGTGTTGAAGGCGGTGAGGGTGACGTTGGCGTCGGCGCTGGCGAACGGCACGTTGGTGTTCACGTAGGGGAAATAAGCGGCGCCGTACTTGAGGAACTCCACGGTGTTCTTGGTCACCTTGGCGCGGAAGTTGGTGCTGACCTTGGCGTTGTCGTCGGTGCCGCCGGCAATGGCGTTGCGCACGTCGGCGATGGTGAAGCGGTCCTGGGTCTTGTTGCAGCTGGTCAGCGCGGCATCCACCACGCTGCCGTAGTCGCCGTCGTTCGCCAGCTTCACCGCGTCGGGGAACACCAGCAGGGTCGGCTCGTCCACCGCTTCCAGCGCGGTGATGGCATCGGTGAAGGCGGTCTTGCTGGCGTTGCCGTAGGCGCCCACCGAGTAGACGTAGCAGGGCCCGCCGCCGTTGGCGAAGTACAGCTGCATGGCGTAGTGGAGGAACTGCGCGGGCAGCGACGGCTTGGCGGTCCAGCTCAGCGCCACGCCGAGCAACCGGCCGCCGGCGGTGACGCGCTTGTTCACGCTGATCGCCATGTCCTGCACCGGCGGCTTGCCGAAGAAGGCTTCGTATTCCAGCAGGGAGGTGAGGCGGACGGCGGTCTTGGTCAGGTCTTCGCCCTGTTTGCCGACAGCTTTCTCGGTGTAGCCGATGAAGGCGGGAATCGCCGTGGCGACCGGCGCCACCGAGGGCGGAAAGACGGGGATTTCCTCGACGTAGACACCAGGGGTGCTGTAGCTGGGCATGATGTGTCCCTTTGTTCGAGCGGTGGAAGTGAACTGCGGGGTGGTGGCAGGGGCTCAGTGTCGTCGTCGACCTGATGCCGGCAGCGGAGCGGGGGAGGCGGGGCGGTTCATTCGATCACCTGGTTGAGCACGATGGTGGTGACCTCCGGCGCGTCCTCGATCTCGTCGAGCTGCACCTTGACCATCCGCACCTTGTAGACGACCGAGGGGAAATAGGCGTCGCCGAGCACGCCCCAGAGGTTGTTCAGTTCCTCGAAGTTCATGTTGACCATCTCGAACACCAGCTTTTCCAGCTTCGTCGGGAAGGCGATGGCGCCCGGCCCGGACTGGGTCGCGGCGGAGAACCAGCGCTTGGACTGGAACAGCTCGATGGTCTTGGCGAGGTGGGTGAGGCTGGCGTTGTAATCGCTGAACTTGAAGGCGAACAGCAGGTAGAGGTTGATGAATACCGGCGGCTCGATGTAGCGGGACTTGCCCACGCGCTTTTCCACGTGCGGCGAGTTGCGCAGCACCGGCTCTTCCTGGAGGTTGATCAGCGAGATGTAGGCGCCGAGGGCACTGGATTCGTCGACCAGCTTGCGCGCCGAGTTGGCGATGACTTCCGCGTCGGCCACGCCGAGATGGCGGCGCACTTCCTTGCGAATGAACTCGACTGCGTCAGCGATCATGGGCATTCCCTCGCTCCGTCGCATCCGGAGCAAAGCGTCAACAAACCAGATCCGTCAATGAATTGTCACGCCGTACAGCTTGGTGTTTTGGTATAGGACCGGGACCTGCTTCCGTCAATTTTCGGAAAGTGCCGAAACCCAGCTAGGACGGGGCTTTGCGGCCATTTGCCACTACGCTTGAGGGCCGGTTTTCGCGCACTTTGGGTTGACTGCGCCGCTTGTCGGAGAGGGTATTCGAAGCGGCATTCGCCGCTGCCTGACGCCGAGTTATGGAAAAGCGAATTCCCCCGGGCAGCCACTCTTCAACAAGATTGCCGGCATTTGCCCGGTCGCCGGGCGGCGGCCCGAACCACCCGATTCTGGTAATTACCTGCCGAGCCTCCGCCATCGACAATAAAGACTGCCCTTCGCATGCCAGGAAACCCCACAACAATGAAAATCGACATCGAACAGCTGAAGCTGCTGACCGAACAGCGGGGAACCCACATTCCCCTGCTCAACCACCTGGGCTTCCGCTACTGCCCGCCGGAAAACGGCGAAGGGTCGGGTCATATCGCGCTGAGAGTAGGGGACGGGCATGTGAACGCCCTGAAAAGCACCCACGGCGGCGTGGTCATGACCCTGCTCGATGTGGCCATGGCGATGAGCGCCAGCTACGCCGACGAGCAGAAGCGCGGCGTCGTGACCATCGAGATGAAGACCAGCTTCCTCAGCCCTGGCGGCGAGATCGGCGAAGTGATCGAAGCCATCGGCAGCGTCCGCCGCCACACACGCTCCATCGCCTTCTGCGAGGCGGAATTGCGCAACTCCCATGGCGGGGTGGTGGCTACCGCGTCGGGGACCTTCAAGTACGTCAACAGGCCGCTTGCTGCGGCGGATGCCTGAGGGGCGTTGTTCGGTGTGAAGCGGAGTGCCGTGTTCGCCGGCCACTTCGTGTGCCGACTCTTCATCGCCAACTAACGAAAATCCCGGCTCCGCACATCCAGCCCGCTCAGCAGCGGCGTCAGGTCATGCAGCCGGCCGGCGAGCACATGGCGCACGCCGCTTTCCGTTTCCAGCGTGCCGTCCACCTGCA
>RCUL01001249.1_pt1 | contig 10012 bp, 8 predicted proteins | sample 2167521 | NCBI WGS metagenome assembly RCUL01 (sample SAMN09932745, study PRJNA488358) | compost metagenome | feature: garden; material: soil; isolation source: compost soil in acetic acid-enriched culture | place: Germany: Experimental Botanical Garden Goettingen | collected 2016-01-27 | reverse complement strand
TTGCTCGCCACCCTGCGTGCCTGGTGCGCGCATGATGGCCAGAGCCAGGCCTGCGCCGATGCCCTGGGGATTCACCGCAACAGCCTGCGCTACCGCCTGGAGCGCATTGCCGAGCTGGGCGAGGTCGACCCGTTGCGCCTGGAGGGCATGTTGAGCCTGTATCTGGGGTTGCAGCTGTTACCAGCGGATTGACCTGGGCAAAAAGGCATTTGCCCAAACAACCTGTCGGCCGGTTTGTGCATCCGACCGAGGCCCCGACGCCGGCCAACTGTCAGCATGCGGCCATCTGGACAGGAGAATCCCCATGAAAATCGTCATTGCCCCCGATTCGTTCAAGGACAGCCTTGATGCTGCCGGTGTCGCCCGTGCCATCGCCGCCGGTCTGGCCGAGGCGCTGCCGACCGCTGAGCTGCTCGAGTGCCCCATGGCCGATGGTGGCGAAGGCACCATGCAGGCGATTGTCGCTGCCAGCCACGGCGAACTGCGCCGGCAGACCGTTCGCGGGCCGCTGGGCCAGCGGGTGCGGGCCGGTTGGGGCTGGCTGGCCGACAGCCGCACAGCGATCATCGAGATGGCCCAGGCCAGTGGTATCCAACTGGTGCCAAGTGCGCAGCGTGATGCCTGCCGCAGCAGCACCTGGGGCACCGGCGAACTGATCGACGCCGCGCTCAGCGCAGGGGCACAGCGCATCGTCCTGGCAATCGGCGGCAGTGCTACCAACGATGGCGGCAGCGGCATGCTGCGTGCCCTTGGGCTGCGTTTGCTGGCCGCCGATGGCCAGCCACTGGAAGAGGGCGGCCTGGCCCTGGCCGGGCTGGCACGTATCGATGCCAGCGGCCTTGACCCGCGCCTGGCGCAGGTTCAGGTCGAAGTGGCGGCCGACGTCGACAATCCCCTGTGTGGGCCCAATGGTGCTTCGGCGATCTTCGGGCCACAAAAGGGTGCCAGCCCCGAGCAGGTCCAGGCCCTGGACAAAGCGCTGGGCCACTTTGCCGACCATTGTGCGCAGGTGCTGGGCCAAGATGTTCGGGAACAGCCAGGGTGTGGTGCGGCCGGCGGCATGGGGTTCGCGGCCAAAGCCTTCATGGGGGCGCAGTTCCGCCCGGGCGTGGAAGTGGTGGCGGAGTTGGCCGGCCTCGATGCGTTGGTGAAAGGTGCCGACCTTGTGATTACCGGTGAGGGCCGCTTCGATGCCCAGACCCTGCGGGGCAAGACGCCGATGGGTGTGGCGCGTGTCGCCAAGCGCCATGGGGTGCCGGTGGTGGTGCTGGCGGGCACCTTGGGTGAAGGCTATCAGCAGCTGTATGCGCACGGTATCGATGCGGCATTCGCCCTGGCCAGCGGGCCGATGACCCTGGAGCAGGCCTGCGCCGATGCCGCGCACTTGTTGCGGGCCCGGGCCAGTGATGTTGCGCGGGTATGGCGTTGCGCCCACGGGCGCTGAAGCGTCTGCGGCAAACCCATGGCGATGCGCCGCGTGTGCGGCGCTCGATCTCAAGGTTGCTGAAAACAGCCCGTGGCATGCCCCGGAAATACCCAAAACATCTTTGTCTGATATCCCACCGGATCCACGGCGCGAGGAATGAATAGCGCTCGGAAAAATCGCACTTGCTGATCAGGTTTTACCCGCTGAAGTTGCTGAATAATACCTCGTGACTATCACCGGCGGTTTCAAATAAGTATTTTACTTGAGCCGGACGCTCGCCAATTCTCTGCGCTGTTTATTCGAGAGGGCGAGTCGATGTTAGTTCACAGCGACCAGGATTACGGCGTGCTGAAGGCCGCGGAACGCGAGCTTCAGCTGCAGGCGGGGCATGTCCCCGACGCCGCATTTTATGAACGCAAGTTGCAAGCAATTTGGACGCGAGCACAACACAGCGCCCATTACGCAAACATAGGTCCTTACAGTTTCCCGGCCTTCCAGCAGTTGCCTGTAACCGCCAAGGCATTGCTCAAAGGCCAGCCGCTCGAGTTCTGCACGGTGGAACTGGGCGAGGCGGCCAAGTATTACGCCACCACCGGCACGACTGGCGAGCCGACCCCGACCCCGCGTTTGAAAGAAGACATCATCTGGAATGCCGTCAGTGTCGCCAGCTATTGGCGGGCAGTGCTGCGCCCGGGTTCGCGGGTGGCCAACCTGATGCCATCGGACATCGTGCCGGTAGGTGACCTGATCGCCAATGTCTGCGAGTACCTGGACGTTTCCCACGTGCGCCTCTATCCCTTCACCACCGGTATTACCGACTGGGAGCGGGTGTGCAACACCTTCGACACGTATCGGCCTACGGTCCTGTTCATTGCCCCCGGTGTGCTGGTGCAACTGACCCGCTACCTGAAACAGCGCGAATTGCTGCACGCCTTCGCCAAGTCGGTGCGCTCGATCATGCTGCTTGGCGAGGTCAACACCCAGCCGTTGCGCGAACGCCTGGCGCGCTGGTGGCAATGCGATGTTTTCGATGCCAGCTACGGCAGTACCGAAACCGGCACGCTGGCCGCAGTGGGCCAGGACCTGCAGATGCGCCTGGCCACTGCCACCAACTATTTCGAACTGCTGTTGCCCGACGGCAAGCTGGTCACCCCGGCCGAGGGGCTCACGGGCCGCCTCGTCGTTACGCCGCTCAACCTGTATGCACGCCCGCTGTTGCGTCTGGACACCGGTGACAGCGTGACCATCACCTCGCCTTGGCAGCCAGGCCAGGTCAGCCCGGCCTTGCTGATCAATGGGCGTGACAGCGATAGCGTCCGCGTGGCTGGCGTAGGCCTTGAGATCCGCGCGGTCGAGGAGGTGGTGTACGGCAGTTGCGATGCAACAGGTTATGTCATCGAAGTGGACCGCCAGGCTGACAGCGCCGCGCTTATCCTCGAGCGTGACGTCGTCTGGGACAGCAGCCAGGAAGCGCGCCTGCAAGCGCATTTGCTGGAGCGCTGCGAGCAGCACATGGGGCTGCGCTGGAGCCGCGTACTGTTCGTCAACAACCTGTCGGCGCTGAACAAGAGTGGCGGGTCGCAAAAGAGCTGGAAGAAGACCAACCTGCGCTTTGTCGGTGGCCAGCAATGACGCCGCCACGATTCCCTCTGGGGCAGGGCCTGGGCAACGGCCAACCGGACTTGTGGTGCACCTATGCGGCCATACGCAGCCTGGCCTGGGTTGAACGCCTTGAGCAGGTTGATGTACCGGTATTACAGGCCTACATCCTGTCTCGGCGCAACCGCGATGGCGGCTTTGCCTGGAGCAAGGGGATGCCCTCCGATGCCTGGGCCACGTTTTATTGCACCGAAACCCTGCACGACCTGGGCGTTGGCGTTGAACAGTGCGACGAAACAGCGGCCTGGATCGCTACGCTGTTCGATGGCGACGCCTATGCCATGTGCCCGGGCCAGACGGCGGACGTGTGGGCCAGCCACTATGCGCTGCGCACCTTGATCGAAGTGTGCCATGGCCAGGTGCGGGACACCGAGCCCCTGTATGCCTGGCTCGAGGGGTTGCAGTGTGCCAATGGTGGCCTGAGCTGGTCGGCTGATTTCGCCCGACGCAACCTGGCCGACACCCGTGCCTGCTTCTACGGCGTGATGGCTGCGCGGGCGCTGGCTCGCCAGGGCTTGCCCGCGCCCCAGTGGAACCTGCCACGCCTGATCGGCTGGCTACAGGCACAGCAGATGGATTGCGGTGGTTTCCGGTTCAGCGAAGCGGCGGCTGTGCCGTGCCTGTGGGCGACCTATCGCGCCACGGCCAGCCTTGCTGCATTGCAGGCGCAACCGCTGGGCCGTCAGCGCTGCGCTGAATGGATCGATGCCTTGCGCGGTCCGACCGGTGCCTTCGTGCGCTGGGCGGGTTATGACGGTGAGGATGTCTGGGCGGCGTTCTGCGCACTGGGTTCGCTAAAAGCACTGGGAGAGCCGGTGGCGCACCTGGCCGATGGCGTGGCAGCGTTCATCGCTACGTTGTCGATGCCCCAGGGCGGCTATTCGTATCGCCGGGCCGATACCGCCGCCGACGTGCTGACCACCGCGGCTGCCGTGCTGGGCGATAGCCTGGCGCAGCAGCCGCGCGATGCGGCCCTGCGCTGGATCGAAGGCTGCCAGATGCCCAACGAGCCTGGGATCATGTACATGCCAGGCCGTGGTGCCGAGGTGCGTTGTACCAATTGGGGCCTTGCAGCAGGTGCCTTCGCTGGCCAGCCAGGGCCCCGCCAGGCGATCGGCCGCTGGCTGGCCTCGCTGCAGAACCCTGACGGCGGCTTCGGTTTCTGGGAGGGGCGCGGCTCGGACATGGTGTCCACCGCATCGGCCGTGTCGATCTTGCGGCAATTGGGCGATGACAGCGGCGTAGACCTCGCGGCCATCGAACGCTACGTCGTCAGCTGCCGGCAGGCCCATGGCTACGCATCGTTCCCCCGTGGCGAAGTGTCATTGCGCGCCGGTTTGCAGGCACTGGCCTGCCTGGCCCATATCGGCAACGACGTCACTGAGGCTGCCGCCCGGTTACTGGCTGCGCACAAAGTGCGCCAGGGCGGCTTCGCCAACCAGGGGCAGCGCATTCCCGACCTGCTCAGCACCTACCAGGCCGTGGCACTGGCTGCCGACCTGGGCCTGCCGGTGGACCTTGCCCACCTGCGCTTTTTCCTCGACAAGGTGCGCGGCGCTGCCGGCCATGCCTGGTCGCCTTTGTTCCTGCAAGGGGTCGATGCGCTGTCCACCTGCCTGGGCCGCCTGCTCGACGCCTTTGCCCAAGGCCAGCGCCAGCAACTGCCCAGCTTGCAGCTGTCGTAAGGAGCCGCCATGCCCACCCTCACTGTTTGCTGTGCACCGCTGCAAGCGCTGGAGCGCAAGCGCCTGGCGCTGGCCTTTACCCGCCAGCTCAAGCAACTGGGCGCCGACACCGCCCATTGCATGGTGTTCTTCAACCCGTTACCTGAGGCCAGTGTGTTCAGCGCCGGCATGCCGATGCCCGTTGCCGACCGCGACGGTGCACCGGCGCAGTTCCATGTGCGCATCACCCTGTCACAGGCCCGCGACCGGCAGGCTCACCAGGCGCTGGCTGAAGGCCTGCACGGCTGCCTGCGCACGCATTACCCGAATGCCTTCATCTACCTGCACTTCGACCCGATCCTGCCCGAGCACGTGTTCTTCAGTGCCGGAGCGGAATTGACCAACGCTGCCCATCAACAAGGAAAGACCGGCTCGTGAACGACCTCAGCATTGAACAGCGTATCCGCCACACCCTCGGCCAGCTGCTTGGCGAGCACGTCGATGCCATCGACAAACGCGACAGTTTCCGTGACTTTCTCGGCGAACGCTTCGACAGCCTCATGGCTGTGGAAGTGATCACCGCCATCGAGGGCTGCTTCGACATCGAAGTGGACTACCTCAGCGATGATGTGCGCTTCTGGTTCGAAACCCTGGAAAAGATGGAGCAATTCGTCGGGCAAAAACTGGAAGATCAACTGACCCTGCAGGCCGCCGAGTGAGCGCCGAACATCTGTTTACCACCTCCGGCTCAACCGGTGCGCCCCGGCAATGGCTGCGTAGCCAGGTGCAGATGGAGCACGAGGCGGCCCTGATTCTCGGCCGTTGGGCGCCCGATGCTCGGGAGATTTTCTCGTTCGCGCCGGTCAGCCACAGCTACGGCATGATCCTTGGCGAGGTCGGGTCGCGGGTTTTGAACGCCCAGTTGCACGCCTGCTCGCTGGAGCAGCAACGCATGCCAACGCTCGACGGGGACGGTCCGTGCGTGATTCTCGCCATTGCCAGTACCTGGCGCGTGCTGCCGGCGCTGCTGGCCCGGCTGAGCGCCCGGCGTGCGGTACTGGTGGTGCACAGCGCCTCGTTGCTGCCGCCGGGGGCTCTGGCCACGGTGCAGCGCCATGCCGGGCCACAGGTGCGTTTCGTCGAACTGCTCGGTTCCACCGAAACCGGGGCCATGGCTTACCGCGAGCTGGACGCTCACAGGGATGCAGAGCAGCCCTGGACCCTGCTGAGCGATGTGACCCTGCTCAGCCCCCCGGGCCAGCCCTGTGCGCTGCACGTGGCCAGCCCGCGCATCGCCCGCCAGCCGTGCCAGGCACACGCAGCAGCCACGCATTGCTGCGATGACCAGGTATTGGTGTTGGACGAACAGCGCTTCCAGTGGCTGGGGCGGGCCAGCAGCCTGATCAAGGTCAATGGGCTGCGCGTCGACCTGGCCCGTTTGGCAAGTGATCTAGCTCAACGCCTGGATTGCCCCAAGCTGGCCTGCGTTGCCGTGGCCGATGCGCTGCGCGGCGAAGCGTTCGAGGTGTTGTACAGCTGCGACACCCTCACCGAACACGCGGTGCTGGAGGCATTGCGCCAACTATCGCCGGGCCATCCATGGCCGGTTGCGGTACGCCGTGTCACCGACCTGCCTTTATCCGCCACCGGCAAGCCTCTGCCGTGGGCGGCTTCCACTTCTGTCAAGGAATACACCCATGAACCACGTTGACACTCAAGATGCCATCGCCCACTACCTCAGCAACTGCGGCGCCAACGCCACCCACGGCCGCGAGCAGCCCGAATACCTCGGCCTGAGCCTGCGCAAGCGCCATGAACTGCTGCAGCGCAGCCCCGCCCTGGCAGCGGACTGGGCAGCGCAGTACGCACAATGGTCCGTGCAAGCCGACAGCCACTACCGTTGCCTGACCAGCACCCGTGAGGTCGAGGCACCGTGGTACCGCCTGGGCGTGAAGGACACTGTCGACGTGCAAGGCTTGCCGACCCGCCTGGGCTTGCGCAGCTACCGCCACTACCCCCAGCGCAGCGCCGAGGCGCTGGCCTTCCTTGACCCGCGCATCGCGCTGACCTGCAAGGTCGCCACTACCGAGCTGAACATTGCCTTTGGCGCCGGGTGCCGTAACCCGCGCTTCCCGAGCATCGATCCGTCTGGCTCCAGCACAGGTTCGGCGGTGTCGGTGGCAGCGGGGCTGTGCGATATCTCGTTGGGCACCGATGTGCTCGGCTCGGTGCGCTGGCCTGCCTCGCACTGCGGCATGGTCGGCCTGCGCATGACCCAGAAGGCCGAGAGCCTGGCCGGGGTGTTTCCGTTATCACCGCGCATGGACGCACTGGGCTGGGTCGCCCGCAGCGCCGATGACCTCGACCTGCTGTTCCCGTTGCTGGGCCTGGAGCCACTGCTCGGCCAGCAACAGCCACTCAAAGAGCGCTATCGGGTCGCCATGCTGGAGCACGCGCTGGACCCGGCGCTGACCAGTGCGGCCATGCTCGACATGCTGGGCCAGGCACGCAGCGCACTGGCAGACCTGGGCATGGCGCCCGCTGAGGTTGCCATGCCGGACCTGTGGGCCTGCCGTGGCGACGCCTGGCAGCTGTGCGCACGGGATGCGTGGCTGGCCTCGGCTGCCTGGGCCCGGCGCTTCGACTGCGAGCTGCATTGGTCGACACTCAGCGCCCTGAAAGTGGGTGAGGGCGTCAGCGACGCTGACTACCGGCGCATCCACCAGCGCATGGACAACATCCGTTCCGGTATCGAGGCCTGGTTCGACAACGCCCAAGTGGATTTCGTGGTATTCCCCATGGACCCCAACCGGCCATTCGACCGGCGCAACCCGCAGCCAGGGGACTCGACCATCCCTTCGCCCGCAGACGACGGCTATGAGCAGAAGATCAGCTTCACCCCGCTGGCCAGTTTCAGCGGCCTGCCGGCCATTACCGTGCCGATTTGCCTGAGTGCCGACGGCAAGGCGCCGCTGGCCGTGCAGATCATGGGCCGGCGTGACAGCGAGCGGCAGTTGCTGGATATCGCCAAGCGCCTGCAGGCCCTGACCGGCCTGCTTCCAACCCGTCGTCTTCAGGTGTAAGGAGCACAGCATGTGCGCAATCACAGGCTGGGTGGACTACACCCGCAACCTGACCCAAGCTGGCGAGGTTATCGGCGCCATGACCGATACGCTGGCACTGCGCGGGCCGGATGCCAGTGGCAGCTGGCAGCATTGTAATGCCTTGCTGGGCCACCGGCGGCTGGCGATCATCGACCTCAGCGGTGGCGTACAGCCGATGACCTACCGCTGCGCCAGTGGCGAGGAAGTCGCGCTGATCTACACCGGCGAGGTCTACAACCACGACGCTCTACGTGAGCGCCTGCGCAAGGCGGGCCACCAGTTCCATACCCGCAGCGACACCGAGGTGGTGCTGCACGCTTACCTGGAATGGGGTGAACAGTGCTGTGAGCACCTCAGCGGTATGTTCGCCTTCGCTGTGTTCGACGGACGCGACGGCCACTTCCTGCTGGTGCGTGACCGGCTGGGGGTCAAGCCGCTGTACTACGCCCACCACCAGCAGGGGCTGCTGTTCGGTTCGGAAATCAAGGCAATCCTGGCGCACCCGGAGTTTGCCAGTGCGCTGGATGTAGTGGGGCTGGTGGATGCGCTGAGCCTTTCTCGCGGCACGGCGCGCACGGCCTTGCGTGGGGTCAGCGAACTGCCGCCGGGGTATCGCTTGTCCTGGCGCCCAAACGGGCGCCCCAAACTCAGCCGCTACTGGCAGTTGCAGCGGCGCGAGCACCAGGATGACCTGCCCGACACCGTGGCGCGCACCCGAGCGCTACTCGGCAAAGCGCTGGGCGAGCAGTTGCATGCCGACGTGCCGGTCTGTTCGCTGCTCTCCGGCGGGCTGGACTCGACCATCCTCACGGCCATGGCGCAACAGCGCCTGACGGCGGAGCAGGGGGGCAGGGTCAATTCGTTCTCGGTGGATTTCGTCGGCCAGGCCGAGCACTTCCAGAGCGACACCTTCCGCCCGGAACGCGATCAGCCCTACGCGCTGGCAGCTGCCGAACACATTGGCAGCCACCACCAGACCATCCTCATCGACAACGGCGAACTGGTGGCCGACCCTGCGCGCAGCGCGGTGTACCGGGCCAACGATTCGGCGGCCACCTTCGGCGATGTGGACACCTCGTTGTACTTGCTGTTCAAGGCCATCGGCCGCCATTCAACAGTGGCCATTTCCGGCGAGGCAGCCGATGAAGTGTTTGGCGGCTACGCCTGGTTCCGCGACCCGCAGGCGCTGGCGGCGCAGCGTTTCCCGTGGCTTTCGCGCATGCAGTTGCTGCAGCCCGAGCTGATCAACCCGGACTTTAACAGGCTGTGCGACTTTGCCAGTTACCAGGACGGTTGCTATCACCAGGCGCTGGACAGCGTCGAGCACTTGCCGGGCGACAGCCCGCAAGAGCGGCGCATGCGTGAAATTTGCCACATGCACCTGCAGCGCTGGCTGCCGATTCTGCTCGACCGCAAGGACCGCCTGAGCATGGCCGCCAGCCTGGAAGTGCGCGTGCCGTTCACCGACCATGAGCTGGTCGAGTACGTGTACAACGTGCCGTGGTCGATCAAGGGCAAGGATGGTGTGGAAAAGTGGCTGCTCAAGCAGGCCTGCGCCGATATCCTGCCAGCGGCCGTACTGCAGCGACGCAAGAGCCCTTATCCGACTTCGGCGAACCTTGCCTATGAACGGTTCCTGCGTGAGCGGGCCCGGCACCTGCTGGAGCAGGCGGGTAGCCCGGTGTTCCAGGTGATCGACCGTGTGCGGCTGGGCGCTGAGCTGCGCCAGCCTGAAGGGTATTTCAATTCACAGCTGCGCCGTAACAACCTGGAGACCGCTCTGGCACTGGATGCCTGGCTGCGCGAATACCGCCTAGCGGTGTAGTTCGTGCTTGTCGCTGCCATCCAGAATCAACGGTTGCTGGATGGTATCGACAAACCGCCGTGGCGCCCCCAGGTCGAGCATGGATATGAAACTGCCCAGGGCTGGGGAGGCGTTCTGTATGTTCCAGTTCATGTACAGCCCCATGGTCGGCGTGGGCTGGTCCTTGATCGGCCGCAGAGGGCGAAACTGCACGCGCTCGCGCAGCGTCGAGTAGGCAATCGATTCAGGCACCAGGGCAACGCCGAAACCGCAGGCCACCAGCCCGATCAGGGTATGGATCTGCGCCGCTTCCTGCACCACCTTGGGGTAGAACCCGGCCGATTCGCACAGCGCA
>RCUL01001247.1_pt1 | contig 10043 bp, 16 predicted proteins | sample 2167521 | NCBI WGS metagenome assembly RCUL01 (sample SAMN09932745, study PRJNA488358) | compost metagenome | feature: garden; material: soil; isolation source: compost soil in acetic acid-enriched culture | place: Germany: Experimental Botanical Garden Goettingen | collected 2016-01-27 | reverse complement strand
TGTGTCATATCGAAAACGATGATCTGTAGCCTTCGACAAAGAACAGAAACCACAGTGTCCCGATGAGCAGGGACATGGCTTAAGCTTTACGCATCAGGCCAATCAGGATGCCGACACCGACGACAGTGGCCACCACCATCATGACCTTGGGCGCGGTGATCGTGACGTCAGACTGGGCCGAATCCAGGGCCGCACCCGCAGCGGCAGCGATGCCACCCGTTTCAGCATGGGCACCAGCGGCAACCAGGGAACCCACCAGAGCGATGGAGCCATTACGGAGATAGTTACGCATATTTTTATCCTCTCTTTGCACCTACGATGATTCGGGCAATTGCGCCCAGTTTTAAACCCAAAGCCCAGATAACGATCCCTGAACTAAAGGCAATTCCAATTTGTGTTACATCAAGCTGAAACCAGTTGGATATATCCGTTAATTTGGTGTGCTCCTGGACAGTCAGGAGCACATATTTACAGGCATCCCCCTCAGCAAGGCGGGTATATCCCTCAGAGGTAATATCTAGACAAAGCATTATCGCGCCCTCGTCGTCGCTCGCTGCGCGCTCTCGCTCCTCCTCCTCGTTGCGCGGTGGTTACAGCGGCTTTTTAGTGGGCTGGAAACCAACAACAACGTTACGGGTCGGATTCTGGGGATCGGCTTCCAGGACAAGATCCACGGCCACCAATTTCGGACAGTCGGCCAGCTCTTTAATCGTGGCGGCGTCATTGCGCAGGGCCAATTGGCGTACCTCATAGCCCCAGGAGGTGATATTGCACTCCGGCTTGTTGACGTTATTTGCCAGTGCCAGGTATTCCACCTGGGCAAAGTCATAAGGCACCGGAGCACCAGATTTGCGGGAAACACCATAGCCATGGGTCACGCGAGTGACCAGAACACCGGACAGAATAGACATAGTTATTACCTCGTTGAAGAACCTTAGTTAGGTCGAAAATAGTGGCAGCTCGTCCAAGTCAGGAGGAAGCGGCATTCTTAATCGCGCTGGAATATCTGTTTCTTCCAGGTGCGCAGTTAATTGGTTAACAATCTTGTCAGGGGATAACCCCTCAATATTGGCTAACCAATTAACAAGGCGGCCTGCCATCCTGGACATATTAAATACGGCGTTGTCCCTGGACGTTTTGAACTTATTTTTAAAAGTGGTCAGTCTGACGGGTGTTATTTCCGACTGCTGAACAGCCGCCAACCATGTGGCAAATTGCGGATACATCCCCGCAAAATAGGGGTCTGGGTTTACCAGGACATCCAGCGGAATAATCCGGTCCTTGTTGTGTAATTCGCCTTCGGCGCGTACCCAGTTCGGATACTCTGCCGACTGCATCTGTTTTCCCTTTTCGTATACCCGGGCACACTTACCGTTGATGCGGCTGCCCACGTAGAAGGAGCAGCCCTTGGTCGGCACCATGCCGAAACGCTTGGCGATGCCCTTAGCCAGCTCGGTGATCACGAACTCGCCCGACTCAATCTTCATCCAGGACGGCGCGCGGCCCCGCTGGGGATGGAACTCGCCGGCTTCGGCGCCGGCAATGGCACCCTGGTAGGTGATGTGCTCGCCGCCGTAATCGTCCAGGGCGAGATCCACCCGAGTGATGCGCACCCCAGGAACGTGAGAGATAACATCGTGCAAAGCCTGGAAGTCCAGGGCCGCACAACCCACGCCGGAAAAACTCACCATGCAACCATGGTTCGCCGCACCCCAGCCAATCAGGCCGCAGGGGAGGCCATCACACAGCAGGTCAGCGGAATTGGCGTAGCCATGCAGACCGGAGCGGCGAGGGCGCATGGTAAAGCGCGGCTCAGGGATAGGGACACCGATGCGGGCATTCAGCTCTTCGAGCCACAGCTCGATCTCATTGCAGCAGAGGGCATCCAGGAACTGGACGCCGTAGCAGTCGATCAAGTCGTTGTACGCTTCCCAATACTTGGCACCCTGGACCACCTCAAACTCGGAGAACTCCAGCAGGGCAGAGCAGACGGCCTTGAGTTCCTGGCGCATGTCGGCGCGGGACTTGTACCCAGAGTGCAAGGCCTGCTCCATCATTTCGGTCATGGACGGCGTGAGCACAGGGGAGGGGGCTTTCACGGCCAGGGGCTTGGGCGAGGCTTTCTCACACAAGCGCTCAGTCACCTTGTCAAAGCGGGCGAGGGGAGCGAAGCCAACCGGACGCTTCCACAGGTAGCGCAAGCCTTCCACCGCAGGGGCAGCAAAGGCCGCCTGGATAGCCCTGTTGGTGGTATCGAACCGCGGGATGGCTTTGAGCAGTGCGCCTTGCTTGGCCAAGTCGGTCATCCGGCGCAGTTCGTCCGGTGCCCAGGTAAAGGACAGATAGTCGATCAGGGTTTTGGCGCCGATAACCCTATTTATCGGCATCACGGAGCTATGACCAGTCATCGAAGAACACTCCCTGGTCATAGAAGTCGCGCCATGTGTCCTCGGTGACCTCTACCAGGTCAAACACGGTGTCGGGGTATGTCATCGACAGGTAGACCCGCAGCTCATGCAGGTCGCGGAACATCTCGACCTGACCCGCGATGCAGGCGGAGTAATCGCCAGTCGGCTCTGCCTGCCAATAGACCTTGCGCTCGATGAGCGCGGGCAGATCCTGATTTTGTGGGCTAGAGTGGGTCATGGTTCATGTACTTAACTAGTTACTTAAATCCATTGAATCATGTAACCACTTAAATAGAAACGGGGCTATTTTCGGCAAAATCGGTATGATGAACGCGATTGTTGAACTACTCAGGAGACAGAAACATGGACTCTAAAACGCTGCTTCTGGCCTACATGAGGGCCAAAAAGTACAGCCAGTTTCAGGAAGTCGCCGCAGACCTGGGATTTACCAGCTCTTACATATCCGCCATCCATCATGGAAAGTCACAACTCACTGATGCCACTGCAAAAAAGATGGCTGAAGAAGCTGGCTTGGACGTCAGCGAAGTGCTGTTAAGCATGGCGGCGGTCAGGGCGACCGATCCCGAGCTAAAACAGGCTTGGTACGACATCCTGGCGAAGTACTCGAAAGGTGCAGGCACGGCTGTAGCCCTTGCGGCGGCTGTGTTTCTGTCTCCTGTGAACGGGCCTGACCTAACCGCGCATAATGTCGATGGGCATTATGTTGAGGACTCGCCCGCGTGCGATACTGCGCAGCAGCACGCGGGTTTGAGGAGGAGGGATGTGGACCGCGTAGCGGGATCATCCTGACGCTCGAAAATCCGTAACATAATCCCCATTGTGCGCGGTGGTCACCGCGCTATCACCACCCGCCACTAGGCGTCACCGTCTATATCCCTTTTCACGTTCATGTGAGAGAAAAATAGAGAAGAGGCCTAGAACGATTTTTGGTAACAGTTACCGTAAATGGTGCTATTGTATTTTGGTCACCGTTACCAAAAAGGATTTCCAGATGCGCGACCCCAACGACATCCAAACCCACGACCTGCTCCCCACACCCCGCCGCCGTGGCCGCCCCAGCACCGGAACGGCGTTGACCCCAGCCCAAAAGCAGGCCGCCTATCGTGCCCGCCAGCGTGCCCGTTCTGTGTCCGTCACGTTCGAGCGCGAGGCGGTCGAGGCGCTGGAGATGCACATCCGTGGTTTGGTTGCCGGGCATGATGCCCCCATCCCGCCGGAATTGCTGCCGGGCCTGCTCGATTCTCTGCGGGCTGCGACCCAGACCCAGCTCCGTCCCGTCACCGAGTAGCCGTCCGCAAGGAGGGCGTCTGTTTGCCCTCCCGCGCCGGTCGGCCTGCCCAGCGGCAGAGAGCGCGACCCCGTAGGGGGCGAGGGGTGGGGTAGGGGGTCGGCGGTAGGTTCTGCGGGGGTTGTGCTGATTGGGACGCCTATAATGTCCCAATCTTGTGCAGAATCCGCACCCATACCCGTGATTTGTTCTGTTTTTAGGTTTTTGGCTGGTCCCATCCAGTGTTTTGTACTTTTTATTGAACCCTCTTTTCCATTCGCATCCCCTTTGGTAGGATGTGTGCAGGGATTGGTCTAATCCCGCCCTCCTCGAGTCCACTTCGGTCGCCTACGAGGTTTTAGCTCCCTCCTCGGGACACGTCGCCCATTCGGGCCTATAGCACCCCTCGGGGTAAAAAATCGCGCATCTGCGCCACCGTTTAGCCCGGCTCCTGACCCAGCCGGTGTGAGCCGGGATTTTTTATCGTGAGGCTGGGAGCTGCTATAGGTGTTCGTCGATTTCCTCAAATTTTTCATTCCGCTGGCCTATGACCAGCGCTACGCTATCGGCGCCACGACTTTATATGATGGGGTGCGGGACTGCATCCTCGACCGCGACGATGGGCTTTGGCAGCTGGATTTCGCGGCGTTCTCAGAGCTCACCGGCACCCCACTACAGGCCCGCCAGGTGCGGTTTGAAGGTGGCAAAGCTTCTTATACCGACCTCACCTCCCACTGGGACTCCTACGCCTCCAGCGAGGCCTATCTGGCTGTGCGCACTGTGCAGGCCCGTCATGCTATTGGTCTGTCCGCAGGCGTTGAGATCCAGTGCTCACCGGGCGCCATCGCCCACATTCAAAACACCATCTCCGATATTCGTTCTGTCGAGCAGGCTGCCTGGATCATTCTCTCCGCCGCCGAGCAGGCGCTGCCCGACATCTGGCCATTTTTACACCTCGAGGGTGCATTGGTGCTACGGGTCGACTGTACCGACGGGCTCTATGCCGAAACGCCCGCACAGGCCCAGCAGATCATCGACCGCTGCCGCCGTGTGGCCTATGGCCAGCGCAAAAGTTCCGACACCGTGGGCTACAAAACATCAGTCTATTACGGCGAGAGTTCTGAGCTCCACAGAGGCATCGCCTACCACAAGGGCCCCGAGCACCAGAAAAAGCTTTCTGCCGCCGAGGCCGAACTGCGTCGCTCTCCGACGTCATTGATGGCCAAACGCCGTCTGGACTGCCTGAAAAACCCCGATCTTATTGCGATGGCCGACCGCCAGGTCCGCCTAGAGGCCCGTTGGCTGAAACGCGGCATCATCGACCACCTGACCCGGCTGGGTTGCACCCCCGAGGATGCTCCCTGGGATGGCCGCCTCCAATCACTGATCGCATTGGAGCGAACCTACAACGCCGAACACAACACCGATAAATCGCCGAAAAAACACTCATTTATCAGCGCCTTCTGGGACTACACCTGGCACCCAGTGCTCGACGCCCTGACCGGGGGAGAGGAAGACATGGATCTCAACGACACCACGCAAATCGAACAAAAACTTTTCACCGTCTACCCCAGTCGACAGGCCCGTAGCGTGCTCCAGTTTTACAAACTCCTGCTCCAGTACGGCTGGGCCGACCTGAAATCCAGCCCCGATTTCTCAAAATCCACGTTCTGCAAACGGGTCCGCGACCTGGTCGCGCTCGGTGTTTCCCGTGCCCAGCTCCAGCAGCTCAACGGCACCGCCGAGAGCCGCATCGATGCAGGGGCGATCATCCCGATGGTCAAGGTGTTGAAACTCTCCCGCCTGGACGAACTGCCCGGCTGGTTCAAACCGACCCCGTCTGACTGGACGCCGTTCGACCCGACCACCCTGCGGGCCGTAGGCGACGGCATCCAGCCGGTGCGCAGCCGCGTTCCGGCACCGGCGCCGGTGTTCGAGATGCCAGTCGACGAGGAGATCGCGACATTCCTCCAGCGCGGTGGGTCGTTCCCGGACGACCTCGACTGGGACAGTGCTGCCGGTCTGGCCGCCCAAGAGCGCCTGCGCCTGCCGTTTGCACCCTCGCCAACGGCAGAGCAGCGCGAAAAATTCCATCTGCCGCCCCTGACCGGGGCGGGATCGCAATGCCAGCTGCGGCTGGTCTAAACACAGGACAAAACGATGACTACAGCAGATTCTATCGGGGCCAGCGGCCTCTACCTGGTCGGTGAAATCGCCGGGGTAAAGCAGGACGCATTCCGCAACGGCGATCAGCAGATCATCCGCCACACCGTCGGGGTTCGGGTGACCACCCTCGACGCCTATGGTGGTGAAACTGCCGAGCTGGTCGAGGTGCGCCTGCCGCAGGCCTCCGTCGACGCGGGCCTGCCGCGCCAGCTCGAGGGGCTGCGTGGCCAAGTGCTCTCCCTGCCGGTCTGGGTGCAAGCCTACACAGGTAAGCGCGGTGCCGGGCATGCCCTCATGCTGGACTCAAAGCAGCCCATTCTGGGTATCCCGGCATAACAAATTAGAGAATTAGAGGTGGTCGAATGACACCTTTAGATGTCCTGCTCAGCCTCACACCTGCGCAGGGAACAGAACTGGCGGCCTCTGTGGCCGCTCTCTGGGGAACGGCCTGGGTGGTCCGGGTCGTCGCTAAAACGCTGAAATAGAACAAAAAAATACAGGAGTCAAAAATGGAACAAAGTGCTGATATCGGTGCACAGCTCGTCTCTGCCGCAACCTCCGCGATGAGCGGCGGCACCGGCGCCGTCGTGGGCGTTGGCGCGGTGATTTTGGGCATCACAGCCGCGGTAAAACTCCTGCACATCGTGCGCAGCGCGATGGGCGGGAGAGGCTGATAGGCACGAGGCCCCGAAAGGGGCCTTTTTTATTGGTAACAGTTACCGAAATGGAGAGGGATTTTTGTCATGGGATTGCTGGTTTTTTTCGCATTCGCGGGGGCGTTATGGATCGTTTTCCGCTGAAAATCGGGGCAGCGCTGGTCGCCCTGGTACTGACAGCACCGGTCAACGCGGCGCTGACCGTCCCGTTTGTCGACGGCAGAACGGGCACCATCGAGACGCTAAACCGGGTTGTCGATGGCCGCGCCAGCGCCCTGGTGCGCTGGACCGATAGCCTCGGGAACGTTCGCAGGTCCGCCGTAGCTCTCCGGCCCATCGCTGCCCAGGGCGGTGCACTGGCGACCCGGATCCTCGGCGGACGGCTGGTCGCCAGTGCCTCGATCGCCCTCCTGCTCGCCGAGGCGATGCGAGGCTCGCTGACCCACCTCTGGCCCGAGGTGCAGGTACAGGACGGCGTAGCCATCAGACCGTCGAGCATGCCCGCCTGGCAGTTGTGTGAGTCGAACCTCGTGTCTGTCGCCGACGCGGGTGGGGCAAAGCACAGCAGTTATGCATATTTGCCATGTTACGCCTGGGGCAGCGCACCGACCCGACTCGTGTTGCGTCTCCCGCCCGCGTATCCCTGGAACCCGGATCCGAGATGGATGAACGAATATGGGGTTGGTACCGATCAACAGCGCGACGTCTGGTACGTCGAGGCCAGCAACCCCGCTGTGTCTATCCGGGGAATGAGGGAGATCATCCGCCCGCAGCCTGAAAAACAACTCGAAATGCCCGCTGTCAGTACCCCGCTGACACCTGTCGAACTGACTCAGGGGCTGATGACCCCCGAGGTGATCGGTCCGCTCGCATTGAACGACGCACTCCCTGCCGAGCTCTGGGAACCGTTGCGGGTCGAGGATCTCGAGCAGGATCCAGAAACCACCCAGCCGGGGGAGGGCGAGACCGAACTCCCTAGCGACACGTCGATGGGAGATGTCGATCGCTCGATTATCGATGTCCGGTCATTTTTTGCGCCTGATAGCTGGGGCTGGCTGCCACGCAGTTGCAGTCTGCCTGGGCCCATCACTCCAATCGACCGCTGGCCGGAGTGGAAGATCGATTTCAGCCAGTACGAGCGTGATTTCTGTCCCCTGATAGGGTCCTATGTCGTGCCCGCCAGTGACCTCACAGCCATCCTGATTTTTCTCTCGATCGTGCTGCGTGTGCGCACAGGGGGTGGCTGATGTGGGCTGCACTGACGTCGACCGTTATCGGGTCAATCCTCGCCCGAGCCCTGCTGGCGCTGGGGGTCGGGATTGTGAGCATGGTCGGGTTCTCGGAACTGCTGACGTTGGCCATGACCCGGATCCAGGGCCTGTTCGGCGGTATCCCCGGCGATCTGTTGGGGTTGCTTGGGTTTATGCATATGGACGTGCCGATCAGTGCCTGGTTTGCTGGTCAGGCGGCGGCGCTCGCGCTCTCCGCTGCAACCAGGTTCCTGCCTAAATAAAGTAACAGTGACCTAAATGTCGGAGATAACAAATTGATCACCCTCATCACCGGCACGCCTGGCGCCGGAAAAACGCTGCGCTGTGTCGAACTCCTGGCCGAGCTGCGCAACGATGACGATCCAAAAACCCGGTCACGACTGATTTTTTCCAATATCGCAGACCTGGCCCCCGAAATAGGCGCCGTGGCCGAGTTCGACCCGCTGAAATGGATGGACCTGCCCGAGGGGTCGCTCATCGTCGTCGACGAATGCCAGGATTTCTGGCCGTCACGGCCCTCAGGGTCGAAACGGCCAGAATCGGTGGCAGCCCTCAACACCCACCGCCATCGAGGGATTGATCTCATCCTGCTGACCCAACACCCGGGGCTGGTTGACCAGGACATCCGGGCCCTGGTAGGGCGGCATCTCCACGCCTATCGCCCCCGGGCGCAGGAGCATAGCGTCTGGTATGAGTGGAGCTACTGCGAGGCAGCGTGCCAGCCCAAATTGAAACCGATCCCTGAAAAGAGAAAATTCAATAAAACCATCTTTTCACTGTATAAAAGCACAGTAGAGAACACGCACAAACCGCAGTCGTGGTGGCCGATCATCAAAAAAACCCTGTTACCTCTGGGTGCCGTAGTTGGCGGCGTGGCCATGATGATCGTCTCGTTCTCTGGGATGGCCGCCAAAAATGCCCCCGAACCCGAGGTTGCCCAGGTGGAGGCGGGGCAGGGGACCGAACTGCCGCTCTACCAGGAGCCCTCCGGCGCCGTGCCGACCCTGACCCCAGCGGCATCAGCTGCACCCGCGTTGCCGGTGCTGGCCTACCACGGCTGGCAACGATACGCTGGGAAAACCGATCTGCTGCTCTGTCAGGAGGGCGCAGACGGGCGCTGTGAGGTCTCGCTCACCTGGAGCGATGTGCAGCACTGGAGAGAGGAGGGGGGCAATATCGTCGTAATGGGCGGGCCCTCTGGCCCAGATTTGTGGCAAATCACCGACCGCACGTTGTGGGTCGATGCGCTGGAGCAGGGGGTCCAGCTCGCCAAGCGCTGAAACACCCCGGGCGCCGCAGGCGCCCAGAGGGCCAGACGGATGGCCGACGGGCGCTTGCGCACGGCGGGCAGGCGGCGGGCCCAGGAAGCACCATAATTTCAGTCACTGTGACCATAAATAGCTGGCAGCCGATTTCCCGCTCTGCGCTGATGCCGATAAATGGGGTTATCGGCATCAATGTAATGGATATGTGAAAATTGACCTTCAACATCTCCATTTTGACCTTCAACATCTCCCATTTTAACCTTCAACATCTCCCGTTTTAACGTTCAACATGTCGGCACTCCAGAGGAGACAAAATGGCACAACGTGAACCCGTGTTTCGGGTCGCAACCCGCGAGGAGCTGCTGGCCAAAGGCTACGTCCTCAGTCTGGCCGAGCTGAACCTGCCGGCATCACCGGAACTGGCCGAGATCGTCAGCGTCCTGCAAACCCAGCGCGGTCCTGCGGCGCTCGCTATCTGGTTCCAGTCGGCCAATGGCTGGCTGGGCAGTGCCAGGCCTGTGGATGTGGTACGGCGGGTCAGCCCGGGAACAATGTCTGATGTTCTGCATGCAGCACATCGCGAAGTTGCGCCAATCGAACACGGCTAACCGAGCCACCCAACCCGGTGAGCAGGCTTTAGGGCTGGCCGATGGCGCCTGCGCTGACCGCTAATTTTCATCAGTTACGTCCCAACCGATCTCATCGGGGTCGACGTCTGCTAGCAACTCGGGTTGCACATCATCCGATTTCCAGTCGATGTCATAAAGGGGGCCATCAAGCTCCTCGAGCAGCTCATCGAGAGTCGGCTTTTTTTTCTCGTTCATCGTCAAAACCTCCAAAACGTGTAAATCCGCCACCGCGCATAATGTATATTATGTTAAATGAAATGTGCTTGTTTCCTGTTACCGCCAATTGAACTGTGTATAATGGAAACAATTGATCCTATCCCCGACCGGATGTCTTAAGTGGCTGAATTAACATCAGAACAA
>RCUL01001246.1_pt1 | contig 10062 bp, 11 predicted proteins | sample 2167521 | NCBI WGS metagenome assembly RCUL01 (sample SAMN09932745, study PRJNA488358) | compost metagenome | feature: garden; material: soil; isolation source: compost soil in acetic acid-enriched culture | place: Germany: Experimental Botanical Garden Goettingen | collected 2016-01-27 | reverse complement strand
AGGAAGGGTGCATCAGGCGGTTGGCCAGCTCACCGTCGGTGGTGAACATCAGCAGGCCGGTGGTGTTGATGTCGAGGCGGCCGATATTGATCCAGCGGCCTTCTTTCGGCCGTGGCAGGCGGTCGAACACGGTCGGACGGCCTTCCGGGTCGTCACGGGTGCAGATCTCGCCGTCGGGCTTGTTGTACATGATCACCCGGCGCACGGTTTCAGCGGCTTCTTCGCGCTTGATCACGCGGCCGTCGACCGAGATCGCATCGTGCAGGTCGACACGCTGGCCAAGACTGGCATTGACGCCATTGACCTTGATCCGGCCCTGGCTGATCCAGGCCTCGACGTCACGGCGCGAACCCACACCGATACGGGCGAGAACTTTTTGCAGTTTCTCGCCTGATGGCGGCAATGGCTGGGTTTCTTGCAGGTCTTTTTCACTCATGCTGGGCACCTCCCGGTGTATTTACAAAAATCTGGTATGGCGGACAAGCGCCAAAAAGGGTCGCGAATCATACGCTGATCGCGGCGTGAACGCACCTGAGACTAGCCGAAATTGTAAAAGTTGCCGGCGCTTCGCGCCCAGCGGCTGAAGTTACTCGCGCGGCATTTGCGGTTCGGTTTCCAGTGGTTCGGCGTCAAGGTCGGCAGGCGCCTCGTCGATCAGGTCATCGAAATCGGTCTTCAGCCCTTCTTCCATGGCGTCCAGCTCGGTCAGCAAGCTGCGGAAGCTGGTTTCTTCCTGGGGCTCTTCCGGCTCGGCGCTGGCATCGGCCAGGGCCTGCAAATGCGCTGGCACCGGCGCGTCGTCCAGCTCCAGAAGCGGTTCGGGTTCCGGCTCCATCTCGCGCAGTTCGGCCAGTGGCGGCAGCTCGTCGAGATTCTTCAGGTTGAAGTGGTCGAGAAAAGCCTTGGTGGTAGCGAACATTGCCGGTTTGCCGGGCACTTCACGGTAACCGACGATACGAATCCACTCGCGCTCGAGCAGGGTCTTGATGATGTTGGTGTTGACCGCCACACCGCGCACATCTTCGATCTCGCCGCGGGTGATGGGCTGGCGGTAGGCGATCAGCGCCATGGTCTCCAGCAGTGCCCGGGAGTAGCGCTGCGGGCGCTCTTCCCACAGCCGGCCGACCCAGGGCGCGTAGTCCTCGCGAATCTGCAAACGGAAACCCGAGGCCACTTCCTTGAGCTCGAAGGCGCGGCCGGTGCAGGACTTGCGCAGCACCTCCAGAGCCTTCTTGAACACCGCAGGCTCCGGGCGCTCGGCTTCCTCGAACAGCTCGTACAGGCGCTCGAGGGATTGCGGTTTGCCCGAGGCCAGCAAAAAAGCCTCGAGCAGGGGCGCCAGGTCGCGCGGTTCATTCAGGTTCATGGGCTTGCTCAGTTGTTACTCGGCGCGGGCGCGGACATGGATCGGCGCAAAAGGCTCATTTTGCACCAGTTCGATCAAGGATTCCTTGACCAGTTCGAGAATCGCCATGAAAGTCACCACCACCCCGAGCTTGCCTTCCTCGGCCGTGAACAGTTCGACGAAGGGCACGAAGCCGCCCCCCTTGAGGCGCTCGAGCACTTCGCTCATGCGTTCGCGGGTCGACAGCGCCTCACGGCTGACCTGGTGGCTTTCGAACAGATCACCGCGGCGCAGTACTTCGGCCATCGACACCAGCAGCTCTTCCAGGCTGACCTCGGGCACCAGCTTGCGCGCCTTCGCCTGCGGCGCGTCCAGGCGCGGCACGATCACCTCGCGGCCGACCCGGCTGAGGCCATCGATGCCTTCGGCGGCAGCCTTGAAGCGTTCGTATTCCTGCAGACGGCGAATCAGCTCGGCGCGCGGGTCGGCTTCCTCTTCCTCGACCTCGACGGAGCGCGGCAGCAGCATCCGCGACTTGATCTCGGCAAGCATCGCCGCCATCACCAGGTACTCGGCGGCCAGTTCCAGACGCACGGTCTTCATCAGTTCGACGTAGCCCATGTACTGGCGGGTGATTTCCGCTACCGGGATGTCGAGGATATCGACGTTCTGCTTGCGGATCAGGTACAGCAGCAGGTCCAGCGGGCCTTCGAAAGCCTCGAGGAACACTTCCAGGGCATCCGGCGGAATGTACAGGTCCACCGGCATCTCGGTCATGGCTTCGCCATACACCAGTACCAGCGGCAGTTCCTGCTGGGCGCCTGCTTGCGGGTCGATGCTCGGTTCGGTGGTGGTGGCCTGGCTCACGCTTCGACCATGAACGGCGCAGGGTCGCCGCAACCGACGCGGATCACTTCCGGTTCATCGCCGGCCAGGTTGATCACGGTCGAGGCCTTGAGGTCACCAAAGCCGCCATCGATGATCAGGTCGACGTGATGTTCCAGGGCCTGGCGGATCTCGTAGGGGTCGGTCATCGGCTCGTCTTCGCCGGGCATGATCAGGCTGACGCTCATCAGCGGCTCGCCGAGTTCTTCGAGCAGGGCCAGGGCAATCGGGTTGGACGGCACGCGCAGGCCGATGGTGCGGCGCTTTTCGTGCAGCAGCAGGCGCGGCACTTCGCGGGTGGCGTTGAGGATGAAGGTATACGGCCCTGGCACATGGGCCTTGAGCAGGCGGAAGGTAGCCGTGTCGATCTTGGCGAACAGGCCCATCTGCGACAGGTCGCAACAGATCAGGGTGAAGTTGTGGTTCTTGTCCAGCTGGCGCAGGCGGCGAACCCGTTCAATGGCGTTCTTGTCGCCGATCTGGCAACCCATGGCGTAGGAGGAGTCTGTTGGATAGACCACCACGCCGCCCTTGCGAATGATTTCGACGGCCTGTTTGATCAGGCGCGGTTGCGGGTTTTCCGCATGAATCTGGAAAAACTGACTCACGTTCTCTTCCTGTTCAGACTGCCGCGATAGGCTGCTCATGTTTGAATCGGCGCCACAGTGGTGGCAGGTCCTCTGGCAATGGCCGGTAGACACCGATCTCGCCCCAGGTGCCAGGGCCATGGAAATCACTGCCGGCACTGGCCAGCAGACCGAATTCACGGGCCAGGATCGACAGGGTGCCTACCTGTTCAGCCGGCATCATGCCGTTGACCACTTCCAGTGCCTGCCCGCCTGCTTGAATATAGTCGGCAATCAGCCGGCGGCGCTTGCTGCGGGTTAAATCGTAGTGCATCGGGTGGGCCAGGCTGACCCAGGCATCGGACTGGCGCAGGGTCTCGACGGTCTCTTCCAGCGTCGGCCAGTGCAGTTTCACATCACCCAGCTTGCCGGCCCCCAGCCACTTGCGAAACGCCTCGGCGCGGTCTTTTACGTAGCCTGCGCGCACCAGGTACTCGGCAAAATGCGGGCGCGCCGGGGCATTGCCGCTGTCGCCCAACTCCTGCTGAATGGCCCGGGCGCCGTCGAGCGCACCTTTCATGCCTTTGAGCGCCAACCGTCGGTCGATTTCTTCCGAGCGCAGCCAGCGGCCACGGTGCAGCGACTCGACGGCGGCCTGTAAAGGCGTGGCGTCGAGGGGGAAGTTGTAACCCAGTATGTGGATGGTCGCCCCGCCCCAGGTGCACGACAGCTCGATGCCGCTGACCCACTGCATGTCCAGGGCCTGGGTGGCAGCGCGGGCTTCGAGCTGGCCTTCGAGGGTGTCGTGGTCGGTCAGCGAGAGCATCCGCACGCCGTGCTCATGGGCCCGGGCGACCAGGACCGTTGGCGACAAGGCGCCGTCGGAGGCCGTACTGTGGCAGTGCAGATCAACATTCATAGGTGGCGCTTTCGCTGTCATTGATGTTTGTTATTATGCCGTCACATCCTGCTTCTGGCTGCCACTGTGAAACAATTCATCGATTTCATCCCGCTGCTCCTGTTCTTCATCGTCTACAAGCTCGAACCGCGCGCTGTCGAATTCGCCGGGCACAACTTCGAGCTCGGTGGCATCTACAGCGCCACGGCGATGCTGATCATCAGCTCGCTGGTGGTCTACGGCGCCCTGTTCCTTCGTCAGCGCAAGCTGGAGAAAGGCCAGTGGCTGACCCTGGTCGCCTGCCTGGTGTTCGGTGGCCTGACCCTGGCCTTCCACAGTGAAACCTTCCTCAAATGGAAGGCGCCGGTGGTCAACTGGCTGTTCGCCCTGGCCTTCACCGGCAGCCACTTCATCGGTGACCGGGTGCTGATCAAGCGCATCATGGGTCACGCCCTGGCCCTGCCGGAGCCAGTATGGACGCGCCTGAACATCGCCTGGATCGGCTTTTTCCTGTTCTGCGGCGCGGCCAACCTGTTCGTCGCCTTCACCTTCCAGAGCATCTGGGTCGACTTCAAGGTATTCGGCAGCCTGGGCATGACCGTGCTGTTCCTGGTGGCCCAGGGCGTCTACCTGTCCCGTCACCTGCACGACAGCGACCCCACCACCCCGCCTTCCACTCCCAAGCACGAGGAATGACATGCTTTACGCCATCATTGCCACAGACGTAGCCGATTCGCTGGAAAAACGCCTGGCCGCACGCCCGGCGCATATCGAGCGCCTGCTGCAGCTCAAGGAACAAGGCCGCGTGGTCCTGGCCGGCCCGCACCCGGCCATCGACAGCAACGACCCGGGCGCCGCAGGCTTTAGCGGCAGCCTGATCGTCGCCGAATTCGATTCGCTGAGCGCCGCCCAGGCCTGGGCCGACGCCGACCCGTATATTGCCGCCGGCGTCTACGCCAACGTCATCGTCAAGCCGTTCAAGCAAGTCCTGCCGTAATGCCCAAGGGCGGTGGCCGAGCCGGCGCACCGCCCTTTGCAGCTTTCTCTTCGCAATTGCTCATTATTCTCGCCCGATGGCCGACAACCTCCTGAACCATCCAATGGAATCAGGAGTTCCGATGCGTCAAGGTCCGTTGTCCCTGCTGCTGTGCCTGTTGCTGCTGACCCCATTGGCCCAGGCCGAAGAGCCCGCCAGCTCCAGCACCCCGCTGTCGCTCAGTGCCGGCAGCCAGATCACCGAGCTGCAACAGCGCCTGAAGGAAAGCGAGCGCCTGCGTGAAACCCTGGTCCAGCAACTGCACAACGCCGACAGCGAACGCGAAAGCGCCCAGCTCACCCGCCTGCGCCAGGAGAACCAGCGCCTCAAGCTGGCCCTCAAGGAACTCCAGGCCAACGCCCCACAACGCCTGCTCAGTGACCAGCAACAATGGTTTGTGATTGGCGGAGCAGTTGCCCTCTTGGCGGCACTCTGCGGTATCTTTGCCAGTGGCGGACACAGAAAGCGTCGGCAATGGTTGAATTGAGTGAGTCATGAGCGAGCTGTTACTGATTGATGATGACCAGGAACTCTGCGAGCTGCTCGGCAGCTGGCTGACCCAGGAAGGTTTTGTGGTTCGTGCCTGCCACGACGGCCAGAGCGCGCGCAAGGCCCTGGCCGAGCAGGCCCCGGCGGCGGTGGTACTGGACGTGATGCTGCCCGATGGCAGCGGCCTGGAGCTGCTCAAGCAACTGCGCAGCGAACACGCCGAACTGCCAGTGCTGATGCTTTCGGCCCGTGGCGAGCCGCTGGACCGGATTCTCGGCCTGGAGCTGGGCGCTGACGATTACCTGGCCAAACCCTGCGATCCGCGCGAACTCACCGCCCGCCTGCGCGCCGTGCTGCGCCGCAGCCACCCCAATGCGACGCCCAGCCAGGTGGAAATCGGCGACCTGTGCTTCAGCCCGGCCCGTGGCGTGGTCAGCATCGACGAGCACGAACTGACCCTGACCCTCTCCGAAAGCCGCATCCTCGAAGCGCTGCTGCGCCAGCCCGGCGAGCCGCTGGACAAGCAGGAACTGGCGCAGCTCGCCCTAGGCCGCAAGCTGACCCTGTACGACCGCAGCCTGGACATGCATGTCAGCAACCTGCGCAAGAAAATCGGCCCGCACGCCGATGGCCGCCCGCGCATCGTCGCCCTGCGCAGCCGCGGTTACTACTACAGCCTGTAATGTCAGCGCGGCGCGCCGGCATCTTTACCCAAGCTTTACCCTTGCCTGACCGCCGCTGACCTTGATCTCCCTAGACTGGGCACATCCGGTAACGACCGGCCTCAGAAAGGAGAGTCACCATGCGCAAGACCCTTATCGCCCTGATGTTCGCTGCCGCCCTGCCCACCGTCGCCATGGCCATGCCAGATGCCGGCGGCCCGCGTCACGGCGAGCACCACCGCGGTGGAGCGCCTTTCGCCCAGCTGGACCTGAGCCGTGAACAGCGCCAGCAGATCGGCACGCTGATGGGCGAGCAGATGAAAAGCCGCCACGAAATCACCCAGCGCTACCTGGAAAAGCTCCCGGCCGCTGACCAGAAGGCTCTGAAAGACGAGCTCAAAGCCAAGAAAGACAAAACCCAGGCCGAAATTCGCGCCCTGCTCAAACCTGAACAGCAAAAGCAGTTTGACGAGATGACGAAGAAGCAGGACGAGCGCCGCGCCGAATGGGCCGAGTTCAAAGCCTGGAAAGCTGAAAAAGCCAACAAGGCCCAGTAAGCTGTCAGCCACCCGCCCGGCCTGCCCCAGCAGGCCGGGCTTTTTCCGTTAGAGGTGCCTCTTTTGCGTTCATTGTTCTGGCGCGTCCTGGCCAGTTTCTGGCTGGCCATCGCCCTGGTTGCCGGGCTGTCGATCCTGCTCGGCCACATGTTGAACCAGGACGCCTGGATTCTCAGCCGCCACCCGGGCCTCAACACCCTGGCCAAGAACTGGACCCAGCGCTATGAGCAGCAAGGGCCGGAATATGCCCAGCACTACCTGGAACACCGCAAGCGCCGCTACAACATCGATGTGCAGGTGCTCAACGACAGTGGCGATGCGGTGGTTCCCGGCACCTTCCCACGCCGCGCCGCCGCCTTCGAGGCGCGCCGCCACAATGATGACCGGCGCCTGCCATGGCGACGGCTGACCGAGGAATACACCAGCCCCGACAGCGGTGAGACCTACCTGCTGATCTATCGCATCCCGCACCCGGAGCTGGACGCCTGGCACCGTGACAGCTTGCTCTGGCCGTTGAGTGCCTTGGGGATCGCCCTGGTGGTGCTGACCCTGTTCAGCCTGTTGGTGACGCTGTCGATCACTCGCCCGCTGAGCCGCCTGCGCGGCGCCGTGCATGACCTGGGGCAGACCACCTACCAGCAGAACAGCCTGGCGCGCCTGGCCAACCGCCGTGACGAGTTCGGCGTGCTGGCCAACGATTTCAACCGCATGGGTGCACGGCTGCAGAGCCTGATCGGCAGCCAGCGCCAGCTGTTACGCGACGTTTCCCACGAACTGCGCTCGCCCCTTGCGCGCCTGCGCGTCGCCCTGGCCCTGGCTGAACGTGCCGAACCCGAGCAGCGCCAGGCCCTGTGGCCACGCCTTACCCGTGAATGCGACCGCCTGGAAGCGCTGATCAGCGAGATTCTGGTGCTGGCGCGGGTCGATGCCGAGCAGGCGCGGGCCGAGCCGGTGGACCTCGATGCGCTATTGGCCTCCGTGCACAAGGACGCGCAATTGGGCGCGCCGGAGCAGGACATCCAGCTGCAGCATGAAACCGGGCTCAACCTGCAAGGCTGGCCGACGCTACTGGAACGGGCGCTGGATAACCTGTTGCGCAACGCCGTGCGTTTCAATCCGGTTGGGCAACCGATTGAAATTACCGGGGTACGGGATATCGACAAGATAGTGCTGAGCGTGCGTGACCACGGGCCGGGAGTGGCCGCGGAGCACTTGGCGCAACTGGGTGAGCCGTTCTACCGTGCGCCCGGGCAAAGCGCCGCCGGCCACGGCCTGGGCCTGGCCATTGCGCGCAAGGCGGCGGAGCGCCACGGCGGCAACCTGAGCCTGGGCAATCACCCGGAAGGCGGGTTTGTGGCCAGGCTGGAATTGCCGCTAGTCGGGCCGGGCAAGGCTTGAGAATGCCGGGGCTGCTGCGCAGCCCATCGCTGGCAAAGCCAGCTCCCACAGGTCCGGTGCACACAGGTCCACTATGGAAGCCGGCCTTGCCGGCGATAGGGGCGGCACAGCCCCTGCAAAAACTTACCCCCAGGCGCTGACGAAGTCAGCCGTCGCCAGCACTGGCGCCGTGCGCGGCTCATGCTGCGGGGTACCCAGGTACAGGAAGGCGATGATCTCTTCGTTATCCGCCAGCCCCAGCCCCTTGGCCACATGCTTGCTGTACGACAGCTCACCGGTGCGCCACACCGCGCCGATGCCCTGGGCATGGGCTGCCAGCAGAATACCGTGGGCGGCACAACCGGCCGCCAGACGCTGCTCGGATGCCGGCACCTTGAAATGATCCTGCAGGCGCGCCACCACAACCACCAGCAACGGCGCCCGCAATGGCATCGCCCGGGCCTTGTCCAGCGCCGCCTCACTTGCCTCACCGTTGAGCGTTACCGCTTCGGCGAGCAGTTCGCCAAGCTTCGTCCGCGCCTCGCCTTCTACCGTCAAAAAGCGCCAGGGCCGCAACTGGCCGTGGTCCGGCGCCCGCAGCGCGGCCTGGAACAGCGCCTCGCGTTGTGCGGCATTGGGTGCCGGCTCCATCAGGCGTGGGACCGAAACACGGTTGAGCAATGCGTCGAGAGCCTCCATTGGCTACCCCTTGTGAATAAATGTCGGGCTATTCTAGCGTTTACTTAAAGGGGGCCATAGGTAGAATGGCGCCCTTCCGTTTCGAGTCAGAGCAGATCACATGGCGTTGCCGACCTTAAGGATCATTGGTTTCATCATCGGCATCTTCCTGATCACCCTGGCGATCAGCATGGTTGTGCCCATGGCCACCCTGGTGATCTTCGACCGCACGGGCGACCTGCCGTCGTTTCTCTGGGCCAGCATGATCACCTTTATTGCAGGCCTTGCCCTGGTCATTCAGGGCCGCCCCGAGCATGTGCACCTGCGCCCGCGCGACATGTACCTGCTGACGGTCAGCAGCTGGCTGGTGGTGTGCATTTTCGCCGCCCTGCCGTTTTTGCTGACCCAGCACATCAGCTACACCGACGCCTTTTTCGAAAGCATGTCCGGCATCACCGCCACCGGCGCCACCGTGCTTAGCGGCCTGGACAACATGTCACCGGGCATCCTGATGTGGCGCTCGCTGCTGCACTGGCTCGGCGGTATCGGCTTTATCGCCATGGCCGTGGCGATCCTGCCACTGCTGCGTATCGGTGGCATGCGCCTGTTCCAGACCGAATCCTCGGACCGCTCGGAAAAGGTCATGCCGCGCTCGCACATGGTCGCCAAGTCGATCGTGCTGGTGTACATCGGCATCACCACCCTGGGCGCCCTGGCCTTCTGGCTGGCCGGCATGAACCCCTTCGATGCGATCAACCACGCCATGTCGGCGATCTCCACCGGCGGTTTCTCCACCTCCGACCAGTCCCTGGCCAAGTGGGACATGCCGGCGGTGCACTGGGTCGCGGTGGTGGTGATGATTCTCGGCAGTATGCCGTTCGCCCTGTACGTGGCGACCATTCGTGGCAATCGCAAGGCATTGATCAAGGATCAGCAGGTTCAGGGTTTGCTGGCAATGCTGGTAGCGACCTGGCTGGTACTGGGCACCTGGTATTGGGCCACCACCAACCTGCACTGGCTCGACGCCCTGCGTCACGTGGCCCTGAACGTGACCTCGGTGGTCACCACCACTGGCTTTGCCCTGGGCGACTACAGCCTGTGGGGCAATTTCTCGCTGATGCTGTTCTTTTACCTGGGCTTCGTTGGCGGTTGTTCGGGCTCGACCGCCGGCGGCATCAAGATCTTCCGCTTCCAGGTCGCCTACATCCTGCTCAAGGCCAACTTGAATCAGCTGATCCACCCACGGGCGGTGATCAAGCAGAAATACAACGGCCACCGTCTCGATGAAGAGATCGTGCGTTCGATCCTGACCTTCTCGTTCTTCTTCGCCATCACCATCTGTGTCATCGCCCTGGCCCTGTCGCTGCTGGGTGTGGACTGGATGACCGCGCTGACCGGCGCCGCCAGTACCGTGTCCGGAGTGGGCCCGGGACTGGGCGAAACCATCGGCCCGGCCGGCAACTTCGCCACCCTGCCGGATGCGGCGAAGTGGATCCTGGCGTTCGGCATGCTGCTCGGCCGACTGGAGATCATTACGGTGCTGGTGCTGTGTATGCCTGCGTTCTGGCG
>RCUL01001244.1_pt1 | contig 10089 bp, 7 predicted proteins | sample 2167521 | NCBI WGS metagenome assembly RCUL01 (sample SAMN09932745, study PRJNA488358) | compost metagenome | feature: garden; material: soil; isolation source: compost soil in acetic acid-enriched culture | place: Germany: Experimental Botanical Garden Goettingen | collected 2016-01-27 | reverse complement strand
CCAGCCCGGCCATGTCCGGGCTGTGTCCGAACAGCACCAGGCCGAGTATCCCGGCGAACACGATCTGACAGTAACTGAACGGCGCCAGCATGGCCGGTGGCGCGTGGCGGAAAGCCTGGGTCAGGAACAGGTGCGCGGTCATCCCGCAGGTACCGAGCGCCACCGCCATCAACCCGTGGATCAGGCTCGGCGTTTGCCAGAACATCGGCACGATGGCACTCATCACCAGCGTATTGAGCACCCCGGTAAAGAAGTTGCTGGTGGTCGGGCTGTCGATTCCGCTGAGCTTGCGGGTCAGCAACTGGTAGAAACAGAAACACAGCGCCGAACCGAAAGGCAGCAGCACTGCCGGGGTGAACAATGCGCCGCCGGGATGGACGATCACCGTCACCCCGACGAAACTCACCAGCACCGCCACCCACTGGCCGCGGGTCACCTTCTCGCCCAGCAGCGGCAAGGACAACGCCGTCACCAGCAAGGGCGCGAGGAAGTTGACCGCGGTCGCTTCGGCAAGCGGGATGTACTGCAAAGCGGTGGTAAACAGCAGGCTGGTGCCCAGCAGACACAGTGCGCGCAAGGCCTGCAGCCCCGGCCGCCGCGTGCGTAACACACGCAACCCGGACTGCGGCAGGAAGATCGCCATCATCAGCAGGGTGTGCACCAGATAGCGGGCCCAGACCACCCAGAGAATCGGATAGAACCCGGCCAGGTATTTGGACAGAGCGTCATGGCTGGCAAACAGGAACATCGCCAGCACCACCAGCAGAATCCCCCGCAGTGGCTGGCTGGTATCGTTGAGCGCGCTGGGACGGGGCATGGGGTCGGCTCGCAGGTCAGTGCTGCAGGAGCAGCTGGCGGGTTTTGTCCAGGGCCATCTGAGCCCGTTGCAGGGCACTGATACCCTGTTCGTACAACTGCCGGGTGGGAATCTCCAGGCTCAAGGGAATCGACGGCGGCAGACTGCCCAGCAGCCCGGCCAGATCGCAATCACCGTCACCGGGGAAGCGCCGCTCATTGCGCGCCTGACGCAGGATCTCGGCCATGTCGTCAGGACGCGGTCCTGCCACATCGCACAGCTGAGCATAACGCAGGCGTGAAGGGGCGATCTGGCGCAGGTCATCCAGCGACGAGGCCGAACGGTCGAAATGGAAGGCGTCGACCAGTACGCAACCGTTGTCACACCCGGCCTGCTCGACAATGCGCAGTGCCTGGGTGAGGTTGCTGGCATCGGTCCAGGGCATGAACTCCAGGTGCGGGTGCAGGCCGTACTGCCCGGCCAGATCGCACAGCTCGGCGAAGTGCGCGGTCAGGCGTGATTCATCGGGGTCATTGCCGGCCACCAGCAGTTCGCTGGCACCGAACTCGGCGCCGACGGCCAGCAGGGCCTCGAAATCGGCGACACGGGTCTCTGCCTTGAGCCGCAGGATCTCCACGTCCAGCACCTTGATGCCGGTATCGCGCAGGCGTGCGGCAGTCTGGCGGCGCAGCCCGGCATCCGCTACCAGCGGGAAGTGATGCTCCTCAGGCGTGGCCGGTTCCAGGCGCAGGCCGACATGGCTGTAGCCGGCGCGAGCGGCGACTTCGACCATTTCCACAGGCGACAGCTCAAGTACCGTCAGGGCGGCGAGGGACATCACGCGTTGCGTCATTGTTTGTGATCTCGGAAAGTGGAATGGGAATATTTAGAACCAAGTTCCACTTTTAGCGCAATGCTTTTTTAAACAAACAACTCCGACGCCGGACTCGCCGCCGACAACTCCGCCGCTGCCGCCAGCAACACCGGCGCCAGCTCGTGCATGCGCACTTCGCTCATCCGTGCACTGGGCCCGGCCACGCTGAGCACCCCCACCGCATGACCATCGAGCGGATGACGCACCACCGCCGCCAGTGCCGAAGTGCCCACCGCCGAGCTTTCCACCACCCAGGCATAACCGTGCTCACGCGCCAGGCGCAGGCGTTCAAGCAGTTCGGCGTTGGAAGCCGGCGCATTGGGGCCGAAGTCTTCACGCCGGGCAATGCCCTGGCGCTCCACCAGCACCAGCGCCTGGGCATCGCTGAGGCTGGACAGCCAGGCATGCCCGGAAGCGGTGTAGAACAGCGGTGCATCACGGCCCATATCCGGGTCGTAACGCAGGCCGGAACGGGCGCCCTGGGCCTTGGCGATCCAGGTCTGGCGGTCACCGTCGATCACTCCCAGGCGCACCAGCTCACCGGTCTGCTGCGCCAGCTGATCGAGAATCGGCTGAACGATATCGGCGCCGCTGCTGGCCAGGTAGCGAAAGCCCATGGCTACCAGGCGAGTGCTCAGGTGGTAACGGCTGCTCTCCAGGTTCTGCCGCACATAACCCAGGCGCATCAGCTCGGCGAGCATGCGGTGGGTGGCGCTCTTGGGGATGTCCAGCTCTTCGGCCAGGGTCTGCAGGGGCAGCCCGCGGGGTTCGCTGGTGAGGCGTTCGAGAAGGCTGAACGCACGTTCGATCTGACTGCCGGCCATGGTCATGGTCCCTGAAAATTTTGCCGATTCTAAAGAGCGCGAGGCAAAGCGCAAAACACTGTCCGATCTTCGCCCACTTTGTCGCCTGGCCGCTTGGCCGGGCAGCGCTTCGAATCATAGAATATGGAATCTTGTTCCAGAATATAACAAAACTTACTGTTCGAGGAGACACTGCCCATGGCTGTCGATACCCCCATGTCTACCCGCGTGGATTGCGATGTACTGGTCATCGGCTCCGGCGCTGCCGGTTTGTCTGCGGCGGTAACCGCCGCCTGGCATGGGCAGAAAGTCATCGTGGTGGAAAAGGACCCGGTGTTCGGTGGTGCTACAGCCTGGTCCGGCGGCTGGATGTGGGTACCGTGCAATCCGCTGGCGCAACGCGCCGGCATCATCGAGGAGCGTGCCCAACCGCGCACCTACCTGGAACACGAACTGGGCGAGCGATTCGATGCGCAAATGATCGACGCTTTTCTTGAAGCGGCGCCGAACATGGTGTCGTTCTTCGAGCGCCATACGGCGCTGCAATTCGCCGACGGCAACGGCATTGCCGACATCCACGGCAATACGCCTGGCGCCGGTACCGGTGGACGCTCGGTAATCGCCGCGCCCTATGACGGACGCCAGGTCGGCAAACTGCTCAAGCGCCTGCGCAAAACCATGCGCGAAACCTCGTTCATGGGCATGCCGATCATGGCAGGCAAAGATCTGGGCGCCTTCCTGACCCTGACCCGCTCGTGGCGTTCACTGTTGCACGTCAGCAAGCGCTTCAGCCGTCATCTGCTCGACCTCGCCCTGCACGGCCGGGCCATGCACCTGGTCAACGGCGTCGCCTTGGTCGCGCGGCTGGCGAGGTCGGCGGAAGATCTGGGGGTGCTGCTCTGGGAGTCGGCGCCGGCCAAACGGCTGCTTCACCAGCAGGGCCGGGTCTGCGGCGCGGTGATCGACACGGCGCGCGGCCCTGTCAGTATTCATGCGCGCAAGGCTGTGGTTCTCGCCGCCGGCGGTTTTGCCAATGACATCGAACGGCGCAAGGCCCTGTTCCCGCGCACGCCCAGCGGCCATGAACACCTGGCCTTGCCGCCCTTGGGCGCCAACGGTGATGGCCTGCGTCTGGGTGAAAGTGTCGGTGGCCAGGTCGCCGACGACCTGCACAGCCCGGTGGCCTGGGCGCCGGTTTCACGGGTGCCGCACAAGGACGGCACAGTCGGCCATTTCCCGCACATCATCGAGCGCGGCAAGCCCGGCATCATCGGCGTACTGGCCAACGGCAAACGCTTCGTCAACGAAGCCGATGGCTACTACGACTACGTCAGCGCCATGGTCGCCCAGGCACCCGGTGAGAAGGTCGAGTCCTGGCTGATTTGCAGCCACGCCTTTCAGCGCCGCTATGGCCTGGGCATGTCCCGCCCCTTTCCCCTGCTGCTGCAGCCATTCATTGCCTCGGGCTACCTGAAAACCGCCAGGACCATCGAAGCGCTGGCGCGCGCCTGTGGCATCGATCCACAAGGTTTGCGCGATACCGTGAATGAGTACAACGACCATGCCCGCCTGGGTGAAGACCCGGCATTCGGCCGCGGCTCGACGCCCTACAACCGCAAACAGGGCGACGCCCTGCACACACCGAATCCGTGCGTGGCGCCGATCGAGCAAGGGCCGTTCTATGCGGTAAAAGTCGAGCCGGGTTGTTTTGGCACCTTTGCCGGACTGCGGACCAATCAGCATGCCCAGGTCCTGGACAGCCAGCGTCAACCCATCGACGGGTTGTATGCAGTGGGAACCGACATGGCCAGCATCATGGGCGGGCACTACCCGGCAGGCGGGATCAATCTGGGGCCAGCGGCGACGTTTGGCTACATCGCCGGCCGGCATATTGCCGGGGTGACTGAGTACGAATGATCGCGGGGCAAGCCCGCTCCCACCGGGAGGGTGAACACCCTGTGGGAGCGGGCTTGCCCCGCGATAGCATCAGCACACATCAGAAGTCGAAGAACACCGTCTCGCCCTCACCCTGAATGCGGATGTCAAAGCGATACGCCAGCTTGCCATCCACCTCACAGCGGGTCGCCACCAGGGTCTCGCGCCGCTGCGGCTGCTCGATCAGGTTAAGCACCGGACACTGGGCGTTGGCCTGGGCCTCGTCATCGAAGTACAGACGCGTCTGCAGATGGATATTGATCCCGCGGGCAAACAGGCTGACGTTGATGTGCGGCGCCATCGGCACGCCAGCCGCATTGCGCACCACACCTGGCTTGACGGTGTGCAGGGTCCACTCGCCCGCATCGAAGGTGGTGGCGGTACGGCCGAAGCTGTTGAACGGTTGCTCCAGGTCGAAATCGCCCTGGTACTGACCATTGTGGTCGGCCTGCCAGAACTCCAGGAACGAGTCCCTGACCAGATGGCCGTTACCGTCATAAACGTTGCCGAACACCAGAATATGTTCACCCGGCGCATCGGCCCGGGCCATGCGGTTCCAGATCTCCTGGTCACGGGTCGGGTTGCCGGCGGCCTCCAGGGCCAAACCAATGTGCACATACGGGCCGGCAGTCTGCGAAGGGGTTTCCGGCAGCAGTTCGATAGGCATGGGAAACCTCCTCAGCGGTTTTCGAAGTGAGTCTTGCGCTGGCCGCGCAGGACGATGTCGAAGCGATAGGCCAGGCAATCCATCGGGTTGGCGTTGCTCATGTCCAGCCGCGCGATCAGGCTCTGCACCGCCTCGGGGTTGGCGATCGACTTGACGATCGGGCACATCGGGATCAACGGATCACCTTCGAAATACAGCTGGGTGATCAAGCGGGTGGCAATCGACGGGCCGCTGATCGACACATGGATATGCGCCGGACGCCAGTCGTTGGGACCATTGCGCCAAGGGTACGGACCCGGCTTGATGGTGCGGAAGCTGTAGTAACCCTCGCTGTCGGTCAGGGCACGACCAACGCCACCGAAGTTGGGGTCCAGCGGAGCCAGGTAGCGGTCGTTCTTGTGACGGTAGCGGCCACCGGCGTTGGCCTGCCAGATTTCCACCAAGGTATGTGGAATCGGTTTGCCGTACTGGTCACAGACACGCCCGGCGAGAATGATCCGCTCGCCAATGGGCAGCCCGCCGTTGTTGAAGTTGAGCAGCAGGTCATGGTCATGCTGGCCGAACTTCAAGTGAGAAAAGTCCGGGCCTGTGCTTTCGCTGATCGACTGCGGAATGCTCACCAGGGCCTGACGCGGCGAACGGGCAATGGAGGTTTTGTAATCCGGAGTAAGGGCCTTCGGGTGCCAGTTGCGATCACGGATAGCGAAGCGACTATTGTCTTGCGCAGACATGCCGTTCTCCTGTCTTGGAATTATTGGAACGCCTGGGCGTGGCAGGCGAGCTTGCAGTTTCCGGCATGTCCGGCATCGGCGATATTGAAAAGAGCCCTCACAATCATAACCATATGGTTATGTGAGCATCAGGAATCTGACAGAGCGACGTCCGGTGAACTAATCTTTGAGCTCGTGTTTCCAAGCTCGGGAGAGCACTCATGCAATGGCGAAAAGGCAGGCGTAGCGACAATGTGGTCGATGCCCGTGGCGAGGGTGGCGGCGGCATGCGCTTCGGCGGTGGCAAGGGCCTGAGCATCGGTGCGATCCTGCTGATCGTCGGCATCGGCTGGATGACCGGGCAAGACCCGCTACAGATTCTCGGCCAGTTGACCGGACAGATGGGCCAGCAGAGTGCGCCGGTCAGTACCGACACCGGCAAGGCACCACCGGCCAATGACGAGCAGGCCGAATTCGTCGCCTCGATCCTCGGTGACACCGAAGACACCTGGCGGGCGATCTTCGCCCAGGCCGGGCGCCAGTACAAAGACCCGACCCTGACCCTGTTCAGCGGCCAGATCAACTCGGCCTGCGGCTTCGCCTCCTCGGCGGTCGGCCCGTTCTACTGCCCGGCCGACCAGAAGGTCTACCTGGACATGAGCTTCTTCCGCGAAATGGAACAGCGCTTCGCGGCTGCCGGCGATTTCGCCCAGGCCTATGTCATCGCCCACGAAGTCGGCCACCATGTGCAGACCCTGCTTGGGGTGTCGGCCAAGGTCCAGGCCGCGCGTCAGCGGGGTGAGCGGATGGAAGGCGATAATGGCCTGCTGGTGCGCCAGGAACTGCAAGCCGATTGCCTGGCCGGCGTCTGGGCGTACCAGGCGCAACAACGCCTGAACTGGCTCGAACCCGGCGATATCGAAGAAGCCCTGAACGCCGCCAACGCCATTGGCGACGACCGCCTGCAGCAGAAAGGCCAGGGCCGGGTGGTGCCGGACTCCTTTACCCATGGCACCTCGCAACAGCGCGTGCGCTGGTTCAAAACCGGCTTTGCCAAGGGCGATATCAACCAATGTGACACCTTCACCAGCCGCGCCCTCTAATCCCTTCCTGTAGATCTGCGGCAGCCCTGAGCCTGCCGCGGAAATACGCCGAAACTACCGTTGAGCATTTTTGCTGAAAAAGCGTTTCAGCTCCGGCGCAAGCCGCCGATATATCCTGCTCAGAAGATCGGCTGGCCTTCAAAAACAACAACCTTCCAGCGATATGGATCAAGAAGCACAACATTCCTGGAGGGATCGTATGAATAGCTGGTTTGCCAACATCAGCGTCAACCTGAAACTCGGCCTGGGCTTCGGCCTGGTGCTGCTGCTCACCAGCCTGCTGGCCCTGACCGGCTGGAACAGCATGGGTGGGCTGATCGATCGCAGTAACTGGATGAGCGACATCACCCAGCTCAACAGCGATCTGACCAACCTGCGTATCACCCGCTTGCAGTACATGCTGACCAACGGCGACGATGCTGCTGCCGGCGCTGTCCAGGTCAAGTTGAATGCCTTCAGCGAACAGCAGCAAAAGCTGCTCAAGACCTTCAAGAGCCCGGAAAACGTCAAGTTGCTCCAGGAACTGGGCCAGACCATCAACGCGTATCAGATTTCGATCAACAAGATGCGCGCCGGCTACAAGACCAGCATGGCCGCGCGCGATGCGATGAACCTGGCCGCTGCACGCGCCATCGACCTGGTCGAGGCGATCAACCGCGACATCCTCGCCCTGCCTGAAGGTGACGCCAGCCGCCTGGAACAATTCCGCACCATCACCCAGGCCAAGGAACAGCTGTTCCAGGTGCGCCTGGCCGTGCGCAGCTATATCGCCGACATCAGCAGCGAAACCGAACAACTGGCGCTGCGCCAGCTCGATGGCGCCCTGGCCGAGATCGCCAGCCTGAACCGCCAGATGCCAAACGAAGCTGCACGCATCCAGCAGTTCGAAAGCGCAGTGCTGGCCTACCGTGACGCCGTGCGTCAGTTCCGCGATGCCACCGCCGATGTTGCCGTCGCTCGCCAGGAGATGACCGTACAAGGCGCCACCATCGTCAAGATCAGTGACGCGCTGTACAAGATCCAGCTCGAACGCCGTGACAACGAAAGTGCCCAGGCCCGTACCCTGCAGCTCACCGCTACGCTGCTGGCGTTGCTGGTCGGTGTGCTGGCCGCAGTGATCATCACCCGCCAGATCACCCGGCCGCTGCGCGAAACCCTGGCCGTGGTGGAAAAGATCGCCGCCGGCGACCTCACCCACAACCTGCGCGTTACCCGTCGCGACGAGCTGGGCGTACTACAACAGGGCATCCAGCGCATGGGTTCGACCCTGCGCGACCTGATCAGCGGCATCCGCGATGGCGTCACCCAGATTGCCAGCGCCGCTGAAGAGCTGTCGGCCGTGACCGAAGAAACCAGCGCCGGGGTCAACAGCCAGAAAGTCGAGACCGACCAGGTCGCCACCGCCATGCACGAAATGGCCGCCACCGTGCAAGAAGTTGCACGCAACGCCGAGCACGCCTCATCGGCCGCCACCGACGCCGATTCGCAAGCACGTGCCGGTGACCAAGTGGTTGCCGAAGCGATCAGCCAGATCGAACGCCTGGCCGAGGAAGTGCACCGCTCCACCGAGGCCATGGGCCTGTTGCAGCAGGAGAGCCAGAAAATCGGCAGCGTCATGGACGTGATCAAGTCGGTGGCCGAGCAGACCAACCTGCTGGCCTTGAACGCCGCCATTGAAGCGGCCCGTGCCGGTGAAGCCGGACGTGGGTTTGCCGTGGTTGCCGATGAAGTTCGCGGCCTGGCCCAGCGTACGCAGAAGTCCACCGAAGAGATCGAAGAGTTGGTCGCCGGCCTGCAAAGTGGTACCCAGCAGGTGGCCAATGTGATGCTCGGTAGCCGCAACCTGACCGACAGCAGCGTCGAACTGACGCGCAAGGCGGGCGCCTCGCTGGAAAGCATCACGCGCACGGTGTCGAACATTCAGTCGATGAACCAGCAGATTGCCGCGGCAGCGGAACAGCAGAGCGCGGTGGCCGAACAGATCAGCCGTAGCATCATCAATGTCCGCGATGTGTCGGAACAGACCGCGGCGGCCAGCGACGAGACGGCCGCTTCCAGTGTTGAGCTGGCGCGGTTGGGTAACCAGTTGCAGACCATGGTCAGCCACTTCCGCGTGTGATGCACTGAAAGCCTGGGCTGCTTTGCAGCCATCGCCGGCAAGACCGGCTCCCACAGGTTTCAGCACTTGAGCTGATCCTTTGTGGGAGCCGGTCTTGCCGGCGATAAGCTCACACTTACTTAACGACCTGCCCTACCCCACGCCCACGTGGATCGGAAGCCGTTTCCAGCGCCGTGCCCTTCACGCGGATCGCCTGGATATCGCCCATCTCCCAACCCTGATCTTCCAGGGTGTAGCCCATCTTCTTCAGCTCATCCGCGACCTTGCCGGTCAGTGGTGCATAAGCGTCAAAGTAAATGGTGTCCTTAGGCAGCAACTGGTGATGCACGCGTTGCGCGGCTACAGCTTTTTCCAGCGGCAGGTTGTAGTCATACAGGTTGTTCAGCACCTGGAAGATCGAGGTGAAGATCCGCGAACCGCCCGGTGTACCCAGTACCAGGGTGACCTGACCATCACGGGTAACCAGCGTCGGCGCCATCGAAGAAAGCATGCGCTTGCCCGGCTCGATGGCGTTGGCATCACCGCCGACTACGCCGAAGGCGTTGGCCACACCCGGCTTGGAGCTGAAGTCGTCCATCTCGTCGTTAAGCAGGAAACCTGCACCTTTAACCACCACACCACTGCCGTAGTCCCAGTTCAGGGTGTAGGTGTTGCTGACCGCGTTACCCTGTTTGTCGACGATGGAGAAGTGCGTGGTCTGATGCGGTTCCAGGCCCGGACGGACTTTCTCGGTGTCGGAGATGGCGGTCGGATTGACCTCCTGGGCACGCTTGGCGATGTAGTCTTTGGCGATCAGCTTATCCACCGGCACCTTGGAAAAATCCGGGTCGCCCAGGTAGTCGGCACGGTCAGCGAACACCCGCTTCTCGATTTCCGCCAGCAGGTGAATGTAGCGCGCCGAGTTCAGCTCGACACCCTTGAAGTCGGCCGCACGGTTTTCCTTGATGCCCAGCAGTTGCGCCAGCGCGACCCCGCCGGAGCTTGGCAGCGGCGCGGTATAAACCATATTGCCGCGCCACTCGATGCCCATCGGCTCACGCCACACCGCTTTGTAATCCTTGAGGTCGTCCTTGCTGATCAGG
>RCUL01001240.1_pt1 | contig 10101 bp, 16 predicted proteins | sample 2167521 | NCBI WGS metagenome assembly RCUL01 (sample SAMN09932745, study PRJNA488358) | compost metagenome | feature: garden; material: soil; isolation source: compost soil in acetic acid-enriched culture | place: Germany: Experimental Botanical Garden Goettingen | collected 2016-01-27 | reverse complement strand
CCGCCGCCGAGCTTGCCGCGCAGCACGTAGGGCAGGCTGTCCAGCCGGGCGTTCTCGGCCAGCCCCAGCGCCTGACGCACGGCGGCAAACGCCGAGATGCTCACCGGCACCACCAGCACCGTCTCGCCAAAGCGCGGCACGCTGCCGCTCTGGGCACTCACCCCGCGAGCCAGCGACCGCTCGTTGACCTTCAGTTCCAGCGCAATGCCGTCGTAGTCGATCGGCGTCGTATTGGGATTCTGCACCCGCAGCTTCACCGCGAAGCGCATTTCCAGGCCCTCGCCCGGCAAGGGCTCGACGCCGACCACCTGTATGTTGAGAGGGTCACGGACACCGAGTGCCGCACAGGCACTCAGGGTCAGCACCAACAGAGCGCCCAGCAGGAAGCGGACGGCGCGGGCAACAGGCGGAGCAACGAGACTGGACATGGGGCGACTCTCGCAAAGGGATGGCAGGGAGCAACCCTGACAAGTATCCGTCGCCCAGCCCGATCCTGCCTGTGCGCCGGCACTCATCGCCGCCACTCGCAGCCCTCCAGTCAGCGCCGCCAGGCCTGGTAGCGCAACACAACGATCGCACCAAAAAAGCGCACACCTACCTCTAGCCTACCCACCACCCGGCAATCGCCAGCGCAACACCCGCCCGAATCCGCGCAGTAATGGCATGGTAAAACCACAGAAACAATGTGGCATTAGACTTGCTTTGCAATGGATACCGGACCCACTCCGTAACACTCAAGCACTCAGCGAGGAAGAGCCATGGCAATTGCGATCAGCTGGACTGCCGATTTCGAAACCGGCATCGACATCATCGATGAACAGCACAAGCGCATCTTCGAGTATCTGAAGGAGATCGATCAGGCCATCTCCCGCAAATCCGTCGAGCAGATCGAGCACGTCATCAAGTCGCTGATCGACTATGCGATCTCCCACAACACCTTCGAAGAAAGCCTGATGGAAAAAGCCGGCTACCCGATGCTGGACGCACATCACGAGGTGCACGAGCGCTTCAAGGAGCGCGCCGACTCCTATCGCGTGCGCTTCGGCAGCGGCGAGGATCCGATCCGTCTTGCCCGCGAAGTGCGCAGCGACATCGGCCTGTGGCTGACCAACCACATCAAGCGCGACGACAAGCACTACGTCAATTACGTCAAGAGAAGCCTCGAAGGCGGCTTCGTAGCGCGGATGCTGGGCAAGTTCTTTGGCTGAACCAGGCCATCGCACCAGGAAGAGCGCTCAAGGTCGCCGCACGTGCCAGCCCAAGGCACAACGGAGCGGCAAGACGCCATGGCCGCGGCAGGAGCCCGGGCGGCCGAACACCAAGAGACGGAACAGGCTGAATGCCGAGCAACGGCAGAGCCATGCGAAGGTGACCTGCCAGCGGCACATCTGCAGAAAACGGCAGGCCCAGACAGCACAAAGCCCCGGAGTTCGGGGCTTTGTGTCAGGTTTTGGTGCCGGGGTCGTTTGAACAAGCAGGTACAAGCCACGCGCTGCGCAGCCTTTAACGGGTACGGTATTGCCGGGATACATGAGTGGATACAAGCCGGGCGAAGTTATACGTAAGCATGTGGAAACTTGCCGCCCTGCGCTGCTGCTGGTGATCGCCAAGGGGGTCGCGTTTCACGACACCCCCTGTGTGGGGGATGGCTCAGAATTGAGCAACCCCAGCCTTGGGGCATGATCCAGATCTGGTCCATCCACCAGCGGCGGACGAACCGGCCCCATGAATCTCCTGCGGTGCAGGGAAACCGAGGCGACTCCTCGAAATGCCTGGCCGGCAATTTCCTCAGGTTGAGGTATTCCGGGATCCGCCCGGATTTCATGACGGCTAACGGCACAGCAACGCTGTCAGCGCTACCAAGCGGCACCCCGTCTGTCCCGACTGGCAGGCAGAAACGAAAAGCCCTGGCGCATGCCAGGGCTGTGGAATGAAAAAGCCCGCTCAGTGGCGGACTTCGATTACTGCTCGTTCTTCAGAAGCAGAGACTCTCTCCCTAAGGCGAACATGTAGAACTGAATAGTGAAGGGACGATCTACTTCCCAGGACTCTTGGTGCTGGTACTGTATCCCCATGAACTCAACGTTCGGCTTCTTGAAAAATGCCTCGAAGTCATCCAGGTGATCGTTGATGATGCCACCATGAATCATCATGGCTGGTATATCGAGACTGGCAATGGTTCCGTTCAGGAGTCCATCCAGAAGCTCTACTCTGCGCTTATGTTCGCTCATGATATTCCCTGTCATCTAGTCGCACACCCTGTAGTCGGACGAAGGCACTCTAGTGTCAGGGCTAGCCGGCGACAACCCCCTTCCCCTTCATGAAGCACAGCGCGCGCAGCAGCTGCTTGGTCCCGCCCGGGGGCTTGCCGCTCTTGGTCTCGATGACCTCGCGTCCGCCGCACCGGAGTCACTGGATCAGGTACGGGATCGGCTTCGGCTTTCTGCCTCGGCCAGGCGCTCTTGCGGTTCCGGCCATGGCGCGACTTCCGATTTTTTAATTTCGCGGGCGTGAAAAAATGGCTCCCCAGGTCGTTCGGGGATCTGTAGCCGCTGGACTTTTGACCCGCCCTCCCCACCGGTTCTGATCTCCGGCGGGTGGGGGGATGCTGGCGACCACTACGAAACTTTCGTGGTTGTCACAGCCCAAGCTGCCTGGCGATCTCCTCTGGCTTCTCGCCACGGGACAATGCCCGGCGGGCGTCTCTCACCAGCTGCTCGATGGCCTGCTCCTCGAAGCAGCGAGCCATCACGTCAGCCTTGCGGGCGATCTTCTCGGCCAGCTCCCGGGGGAACGGGGCTGGCTTGGTGCGTGGTAGGTAGCTGGTCATGGCGGCCTCAGTACTGAGGGTCGACCACTGGCGGGTTACGGCGCAGTGCCTCGATGATCTGCTCAGCCGAGCGACCCTTGGCGATGAGCGCGGCGATCGTGGCGCGGGTCTTTTCTTCTTGGGCTACGCGGTGCATGGCTGCGCGCCCGCGGTTCAGTTCGGCGACCATCTCGGCGGCGCGTTCAGTGAGGGTCATGCTGATCTCCTAGGGTTGAGGTTGCCGGGTCACCGCCCCTTTCCAAAGCGGCCCCGGCTGCAGGGGTTTTCCTTCGACGTGGCACTAGCCTGCTGATCCACGGGCCGATGGGGTCGGCCAGCCCAGCATTACGGGGTCGGCTGCAGATCCAGCAGGCGCACGGCAGATGGCGCGAACACAGCCAGACCGGCGCGCAGCTCGGCCAGCAGCGTGACCAGGTTGCGGGTGAAGTTGTCGCCGTGGTGGCGGCTGGCCTCAACCTCGATGGCCTCACAGTCGAGCACGGCCACCTGCGCGGTATCCAGCACCAGCGCCTTGCCGCTCGGCATGCTGGCCGACAGCACTACCGGCACACCCCACAGCGCGGCTGGTGCCGGATCACGCGGGCTGCCCAGGACGTAACCGCCCGAGGTGTCGCGCTCGGCGGCAATGCTGAACCAATCGGACGGGTTCAGGACGATCAGGCGCGGCTCCCAGCCGGCAGCCTGCAGGGCAGTCAGTACCTCTCCGATGCGATCAGCCGGAACGGTTGCAGTCGGTGTCACCACGGTGGCCTGATTCAGCAGGCCGTTGATTTCGCCCTCCCCGCCGGCGCCGTTGAGGAGCTGGTGCTCGAGCTTCAGGCGGCAACCGACGCCGAGCACCTGGCTCACCTGCTCCTCGAGGCCTGCGTTGTCGCTGAGCACCTGCAGCGATGCGGTGGTGTGGTGGGCGATAGTGGCCACCTCGGCGCGCTTGAGCTGCGGCGTCACGTTCGACTCGGCTTTCGTCGCGCCCTCGGTGAGTTGGTAACTGGCCAGCGGCAGGGTATCGACGGTGACGAACTCGAACACGGGCGTACCCACCTGCAGGACAGGCAGGGCGTCCAGAAGGCTCAGGCGGGCGGCAGGGGTGCCAAGGATGCCCGGCGCACGCTCGGGGGCGGTCGGGTAGGCGGTGCTGCCGGCATCGCCGCGGCCGGTGTTGGTCAGGGCTGCGCGCAGGCCGTTGGCGATCTTCAGGCGGCCCGAGGTCGGCATACCGGCTCGGAAGGCGGTCACCTGCTCGGAGCTGGCGAACTGCTGGGCAACGGGGTTGCGGTCGTGGCGGGTGGTCTTGCGCGATGCGCCAAAGTCGGCGCCGATCAGCTTCTGCTCGGTGTCCTGCAGGCGGGCCTGCAGTTCGCTGATGCGTTCATCAGTACCTTGCTTGTACTCGCCGATGCGAGTGCCGATCTCCGCGATGCCGGCACTCAGTTGTGCGGCTTGTGCTTGGAAGTCTTGGGGCATTTCGTGTCTCCGGGGTTGATGCCTGGCGACAAGGTAGCCGCCAGGCATCACCGGATCACGCCATAAACCCGCCGTTATCCTGCGGCTTCGGTCACGAATCGCCGAATATCGGCAACCTTGTAGAAGCGCCGATTACCGCGCCGGACGAACGGCAGCGGTGCAATGCCGTCGGCGGCCAAGCGGCGCAGGTAGTTGGGCGAGTACCCCAGCAGTTCGGCGGTTGCAGGCTCAGGGATCAGGCCGCCGAGCAGCGGCACCACGCCCATGCGCTCCAGGTGCTGGCGGATCTCTTCGTCGATGGTCATATCAGGTCTCCAGAATGTCGGCTGCTGGCCAAATTCCGCGGGCATGCGCCAGCGCCTCGGCATGAGTGCAGGGCTCGCCGATCATGGTGAAGGGGCGGTATCCCGGCACGATCACACTCCAGTGACAGCGGCGCTCCACTCCATCATTGGCCGCCAGCTCGGCCAGCAGCACCAGGCGGTGGCTCTTGATGTAGTGGCGCACGTCGGCGGTCAGCTTCGAGGCGGGGGACACGACAACGCGCATCCCCACCTTCCTCGCGGAGAAGCCGCGGGCGTTCAGGTAGTCGATTGCGGCCATCACAGCGCCTCCTCGTCGGCTTCGCCGAGGGCGTCAGCGGTGCTGAAGGTGCTCACCTCATCACCGAAGGTGCTCACGTTTTCCTGAAGGTGCTCACTCTCAGAGGATGAGCACCTTGGGAATTCCTTGAGCACCTTGGGGGCGGCATGAACATCTTCAGCCGGTAGCACCCAAGCCCATCCATCCTTGACGCCGCCCTTCTTGGCCTTCGCCCCAATGGCTTTCTGAGCACGCCTGACGGTTGCCCAGGACAGGCCATTGCCGTCTGCGTCCTTCTTGATTTGCTGGGTGGGCACCGGCCCGTGGGCGAGCAGATCACGCAGGAAGTCGACGGCATCGTCCAGCTCAGTGCGGCGGTCTTCTTGATCGGCCTCGGTGCGCTCCACCTCGGACAGGATCTCGCGGGCGCTCCCCTCGATCTTGTCGCCCCACAGCACGCGGGTGGTGGTGATGCCGTCGCCGACCGTGCACTCCTCGACGGTGTAGGAGCAGCCGCCGGAGTCGTCGGCGATATTCGACTTCGCCCGGGCGAGCACGCGCTGCTCGGAGTCCTCCTGCTTGGCCGCCACCAGGACGGTGCGCGCCAGGGCGCCGAACGCCTGCGAGCCGAGCACGCGCTCTGCTGGGTTGCTGCCGGCGCTCCCTTTCGAGAAGTGGGTGATCCCCAGGACGGCGCACCCGTAATGCTCGGCCAGGTCAACCAGCCCCTGCAGGGCGCGCCGCACGTCGTTTGCCCGGTGCATGTCGCCCGCCACCGCAGAGACGATGGGATCGAGCATGAGCATGCCCACGTCGCCGATGCGCTCCAGCTCGGCGGCGATCAGGTCCATATCGCGCGCGGGGTCGAACGGCTCGGACTCTCCCAGGCCATTGATGCGGCCCTGCAGGATGTAGACCCGGCTCAGGTCGGCGCCGGCAGCGATCAGGCGCGGCACGATGGTGTCAGCTGGGTCGTCCTCGCTCGACCAGATGACCACGCTGCGGCGCTCGCGGCAGGGCTCGCCATCCGGCCAGCGGCCGGCACTGGTCAGGGTGGCCACCAAGCCGATGGTGAGGGTGGTCTTCCCGGTACCGCCGGCGCCGGCCAGGATGGTCAGCTTCCCGAGCGCCAGCCAGCCCGGCCAGGCCCAGCGGATCGCCCTCGGCTGGATTGCGCTGGCCGGCACCGCGTTCGCTCGCCACATGTCCTTGGCGGCAGACTCGGCCCACTCCTTCTTGATGCTTTCGATCTTGGCGACCATCAGGCCACCCCCAGGCGGCGCTTGGCCGTCTCGTAGCGCTCTCGGTCAGCGGCAGACAGCTGCTTGCCCTGGCGCAGATGCTCCACGGCGATGCTGATGACGGTCGCCTCGAGCTGCTGCGCGGCTTTGCTCGGGCCGCGGCGCACAGGTCCATGGCGAACCTGACCCGTTGAATCGACGGGGAAGAGGTCGCGGACGGTCAGCCCGATGGCCGCCAGCACATCGGCGGTGAAGCAGCCGGCCCAGCAGTGCAACAGCACCTTGCCGTCGTCGGCCTCGCGGATGCTCAGGCTCGGGTCGCGGTCGTCATGCGCCGGGCAGCAGGCTTTCCACTTGCCGGCGCCGGCAGCCTTCACCTTGTCGAGACGCGAAAGGACCAGATCAATGGGCGCGGTCATCTGCGGCCTCCTTGAAGCTCTCCAGGTGCGACACAAGGGCGATGGCCAGACGCTCGGCTGCGGCCTGCCAGGCCGGCATCGCGGCGATGCGCTCGAAGGCGCTGGCGGTCGGATCGGTCGCATCGTGGAGCGCCTGCGCGGCGGCGCGGATCAGCTCCAGGTGACGCGGGGTCAGTTGCAGGGCGGCGCCTTTCTCCGGGCAAGCCGGGGCCGTCGCCGCCTGCTGGCAGCGTTGTTGGTCGGTCATGGGTCAGCCCTCTACGGTGTCGGCGAGCGCGGCGAGGTTATGCATGGCGAACCTCCCGGGCATCGAAGGCGGCGCCCAGGGCGCGATGCTTCCAGCAGAAGTTGCTGCTGAAGGTGCGCACCTGCTCCAGGTGGCGGTAGATGTCCTTGGCCGCCGGGTGCTGGTCGCTGCCCAGGGCCGGGATGATGAGCTGACGCACCAGGTGCTCCAGGCTGTCAAACTCCGAACGTGCGAAGTTCATGTAGCTCATCTCCCGATCAGGGATGACGGCCTCTTGGATCAGTTCACCGTCGAGACCTTCGGCCGCGCTCATCAGCTCGGCGCAGAAGCGGGCTGCGGAAGTCATTGAGCACCCCCCACGCCTTCGAGGGCGGTCAGGGCCCGGGCCTTGGTGATGTGATGGTTGTAGCGCTTGAGACGGACGGACAGGGAAGAGTCGGCGTACAGGGCGGCAATGGCCATGGCGCGGTGTGCTGCTGCGCGGTCGCGCAGTGCGGACGGATTGCGGGCGGGGTCGTGCTTCATAGGTCGTGCTCCTGGAATTGAGGAGCTGCCGCCGACCGTCGCCAAACGATCATTGGAGGCAGCTGTGCGCAGGTTGGCGAACCGGGATTCCAGGAACCCGGCAGACCTTTCGGTCTCCCACGCACAGCCGCCATAACACGAAACTGCGGGCACAAAAAAAGCGCCTGCTGTCGGATGGTGGGCGCCTGCGCGCCTGGAATTGATCGGGTCGCCAAACCCGGCCACGGGATTGACCGTGACAGTGAAAAGATACATACGGGGACGTTCGGACGCAAGGCGGGCGCCAGCATTCGAGCGAGATTTTGGGTAAAGTGGGCCTGCATCACTTTGAGGCCGCTTTCCTTCGCCGGGGCGGCCTTTTTCATGCTGCATCCCTCGCGGCGATCTTCGACTGAATCCACGCCTCAACCTCGGACACGACGTAGTAGGCGGCAGCCTGGCGGGTGTCGCCGTCCTTGATCGGCTTCGGGAAGGTCGGGTCTTTCTTGCGGAGCTTGTCCAGGCCGGAGCGGGACAGGTCGAGCCAGTCGCACAGCGCCGGCTGGCGAATCAGTGCTTTGTTGGGGGTCGGTTGGTTCGGGTGCATATGTGCGCCTCCTTATCGGTGACGCTCGCCAAGTTATGCACCGAAACGACGGTTCAATAATTACCCCGTCGTTTTTCTGCTTCGCCTCCACTCCCGGTATGTGGTCTTGGGCACCCCGAGGCGCTGCTCGATGATGCCGGCCAGGTCGCGCGCCGACTTGCCGGCCGCCAGCAGCTCGGACTCAAGTCGGGTTACCGCCTCCCAGTCGTGTTTCTCAGAGCGCTCGGCCCTGGCCTTCTCCATCGTCTGCCGGTGCCTGGCCTCGGTTGCGCTGCGCGCAGCCTTTTCGGCATCCACAGCCGGCAGCAGGACGCGATCAAGCCAGCTGCGCGACTCCACAATCTGCTCCAGGTGCTCCACCCCGAACAGCAGCTCACGAATCCCTCGAGCCACCAGATCTTCGAGCTCGTCCTCGATGCTGTCGAGCGTGAACAGGCAGGCCGCCAGCACATCGAGCAGCGCGCGGGCGTAGTCGACCGCCTGGGCGCACGTGGGGAGCATGCCCTTCATGTGCAGGCAGTCGCTCACCGACTCGAAGTCGCCATCGTCGTGGCCGGTCACCGCGACCAGGGCGGCCCTGGCCATCCCAGCCAGCTCTTGGCACGGCGCCACAAGGGGCTCGAGGTCCAGCGGGCACCGGGAGACCATCGCCGCGGTAAGCGCCCCCTCCAAATACTCGGCGGCATGGATGGCCGCGCAGCAGTCCCAGTGCGAAATCTGCTCCTCGATGAACGGCAGCAGGTCCGGCCTACTCATGCGCGCTTGAACTCCACCACGTTGCCGGCGGCCAGCTTGTCCAGGTGATCGGCGTACCACTGCATCATTTCCCGACGCTGCTCCAGGTACGTGCTCTTGTCGTAAACGCCCCGGACGCCTTCCTTGACGTGGGATAGCTGGGCCTCGACGTGCTGCGGGTCGAAGCCGTTTTCGTTGAGGATGGTGCTAGCCAGGTGGCGGAAGCCGTGGCCGGTCTGCCTGCCCTCGTAGCCCAGGCGGCGCAGGGCCATCAGGAACACGGTGTTGCTGCGCGGCTTGGTGGTGTCGCTGCGCCCGGGGAACAGCAGCGGGTAGGTGCCGGTCAGCAGGCGCAGGTCGCCCAGCAGCTCAACCGCCTGCCGCGGCAGCGGCACCAGGTGTTCGCGGCGGCGCTTCATCCGCTCGGCCGGGATCAGCCACATGCCGGCCTCGAGGTCGAACTCGGACCAGCGCGCTTCGCGGATCTCGCTGGGGCGGCAGGCGAGCATGGACAACAGCTGCAGGCCGATACGCACGTCGGTGGTGCTGTAGGAGCGGATGGCGCGCAGCAGGGCCGGCAGCTCCTCCAAGGACACATGGGCGTAGTTCTCGGCCGGGCGCGTCTGCAGGAACTTGTGCAGCCCCTCCAGCGGGTTGTACTGCGCCCGCCCGGTGACGCGGGCAAGGTCGTAGATCTCGCGGCACATGCCGCGCACCCGGCTGGTCTGCTCGATGATGCCGGTCTGCTCCATCCGGCGCAGGAACTCCATCCACTCCATCGGCATGATGCTGATGAATGGCCGCTTACCGAACACAGGGAACACGTGAAGCTCCAGGGCGCCGATGGTTCGCACGGCCGTACCTTCCGTCCAGGTCTTGCGCTTGGTGGCGTACCACTCGCGGGCCAGGTGCTCGAACGTGTTGTTGGCCGCCTCGATCTCGGCCGCCCGCCGAGCTCGCTTGGTGGCCAGCGGGTTCTTTCCCTGCGCCGCGTCGTCGAGCAACTCGGCCGCCTTCTTCCGCGCCTGCACACCGGTCAACTGGTGGCTCCCCTTGCCGTAGGAGCCCAGCCCCAGCCAGGACCATTTGCCGTCCGGCTTCTTGTAGCGCAGTTGCCAGGACTTCGAGCCGTCAGGGCGCACCCGCAGGTACAGGCCATTGCCGTCGTGCTCGCGGTACTCCTTGGCCTCGGGCTCCAGGCCGGCGAGCACGGTGTCGGCCATGGGGCGCTTCTTGATCTCGCTGCGCTTCATCGCTTGTATCCCACAGTTTCAAGTCATCGACTTGGGTACAGGGGAGGATACACCCCGTGCGCTGCTATGGGGGTACGTGCGGGGACGCTCAGAAACAAGAAAGCCCGCACGGGGCGGGCTTCTTGGGGTGTTTCCTATCCATGTGGGAACATGTGGAAACTTGCATTTGGTGGAGCCGGGGGGATTTGAACCCCCGTCCGCCAGCTCTCCGCTATCGGT
>RCUL01001238.1_pt1 | contig 10105 bp, 8 predicted proteins | sample 2167521 | NCBI WGS metagenome assembly RCUL01 (sample SAMN09932745, study PRJNA488358) | compost metagenome | feature: garden; material: soil; isolation source: compost soil in acetic acid-enriched culture | place: Germany: Experimental Botanical Garden Goettingen | collected 2016-01-27 | reverse complement strand
CCGGCTAGAGTCGGTCGATCATTTGAATCCGACTCATCGCCCTGGAGGCTGCCATGAACACCCGCGGACTGCTCGACCAACTCCTCAAATCCGGCCAGGACCTTCTGCAGCAGAAGACGGCCGGCAAGTCCGCAGGCTCCTCCGGTGGCGGCAACCTCGGCAGCCTGCTCACCGGCGCCGGTGGTGGCGCACTGGCGGCCGGGGCTCTGGGCCTGCTGTTGGGCAACAAGAGCGCGCGCAAGATGGGCGGCAAGGCGCTGACCTACGGCGGCCTGGCCGCCCTCGGTGTGCTGGCCTACAAGGCCTACGGCAACTGGCAGGCCCAGCAGGCGGCGGCGCCCGGGGGCGAGCCCCAGACCCTCGACCGCCTGCCGGCGCCCCAGGCCGAGCTGCACAGCCAGGCCATCCTCAAGGCCCTGGTGGCGGCGGCCAAGGCCGATGGCCATGTCGATGCCCGCGAGCGCCAGCTGATCGAGGAAGAACTGGCCAAGCTGACCCAGGACGCCGAACTGCGCCGCTGGCTGGACGCCGAACTGAACAAACCGCTCGACCCGGCCGAGGTAGCCCGCGCCGCGACCACCCCGGAAATGGCCGCCGAGATGTACCTGGCCAGCGTGCTGATGGTGGATGAGGAGCACTTCATGGAGCGCGCCTACCTCGAAGAACTGGGCCGCCAGTTGAAACTGGACCCCGGCCTCAAGGCCGAGCTGGAGCGGCAGGTGCGCCAGGAGCTGGTGTCTCAGTAAGAGAAGCGGGGTCGGCGTCCGGATGTAGGGTGGACCACGCTTCACCGGTCCACCGTTCGCGGCTCGGATGGGCGCCGATGGTGGAAATGAAAGGCGATTTCCACCCTGCGGCTATGCAAGTTCATGCGCCAAGTGCTGCTTGGCGAGCGACATCCTCCGCGGGCGGCGCAACCCACGCCGCCCGTGGCTTCGCGGTGCAAAAATCCAGCTTTCTGCCAAACTGCCCATTGCCGTGTCGTGCCGACTTTCTGGCGGCATAAATGTGCCTGTGCTTAGCGCTTGCAGGCGCGAGGGCGAGTCACTAGAGTCGCCGCCCACGGCCTTGGCCGCCGCTGTGGCGGTAATCGATCCGGGCACTGGCAACTGGGGAAGAATGTGAAGAACTGGACTGTTCGCTTGCGTATCCAGGCAAGTTTCGCGGTGATCATCGCCATCATGCTGCTGATGGCAGTCAGCTCATACATGCGCATGCTCACCATCGAGAAGAGCGCCGAGAGGGTGCTCGAGGATGCGGTTCCGGGCATGTACTTCGTCAGCAAGATGCGCAGTGCCTGGACCGACCACATGCTCAGGACCCAGGAGCTGTTCGGTGTGCACAGCGACCAGCACGAGCATGTCGACGGGGCACTGTCCAAGGCCGACCAGGAAGGCCTGCTGGCAACCCAGCAGCAGCTGGAATCCGTGCTCAAGGACTACCGCGCGACCATTGTCGAGGCGGCGGACACGGAAGCCACCGATGAGTTCGAAGGCCTGCGCGAGCAGTACCTCGAACAGCACGGCCGGGTGCTGGAACTGATACGCCAGAACCAGCCCCAGGAAGCTGCCCACCTGTTCCAGACCCAGGCCATGGATAAATGGCAGGCCGGTCGCCAGAAGCTCAACAGCCTGATCGAGATGAACAAGGAGATCGCCGAACACCAGGCCTCCGAGATCGTTACCTCGGTGCGTGGTGCGGAAATGAGCATGGTGCTCTCCCTGCTGCTCGCCGCCGCTGCCGCAGCCATCTGCGGCCTGCTCCTGCTGCGCGCCATCACCCGCCCGGTGGGCGGCATAGTCGACAGCCTGAAGATCATGGGCGGCGGCGACCTGTCGACCCGGCTGGACCTCAAGCGCAAGGACGAATTCAACGCCATCGAGACCGGCTTCAACAGCATGGCCGAGGAGCTCAAGACACTGGTGGCCCAGGCCCAGCGCTCGGCGGTGCAGATGACCACCTCGGTCACCGAGATCGCCGCCACCTCCAAGCAGCAGCAGGCCACCGCCACTGAAACCGCCGCCACCACCACGGAGATAGGCGCGACCTCGCGGGAGATCGCCGCCACTTCGCGGGACCTGGTCCGCACCATGGCCGAGGTGTCCGGCACCGCCGAGCAGACCTCCGTCCTCGCAGGGTCCGGCCAGCTCGGCCTGGCGCGCATGGAAGACACCATGCACCAGGTGATGGGCGCTGCCGACCTGGTGAATGCCAAGCTGGCGATCCTCAACGAGAAAGCCGGCAACATCAACCAGGTGGTCACCACCATCGTCAAGGTGGCCGACCAGACCAACCTGCTGTCCCTCAACGCCGCCATCGAGGCGGAAAAGGCCGGCGAGTACGGCCGCGGCTTCGCCGTGGTGGCCACCGAGGTGCGCCGCCTGGCCGACCAGACCGCCGTGGCCACCTACGACATCGAGCAGATGGTGCGCGAGATCCAGTCGGCGGTGTCGGCCGGGGTCATGGGCATGGACAAGTTCTCCGAGGAAGTGCGCCGCGGCATCGCCGAAGTGGGGCAGGTGGGCGAGCAGCTGTCGCAGATCATCCAGCAGGTGCAGGCCCTGGCGCCGCGGGTGCAGATGGTCAACGAAGGCATGCAGGCCCAGGCCACCGGCGCCGAACAGATCAACCAGGCCCTGGTGCAGTTGGGCGAGGCCACCGGGCAGACGGTGGAATCCCTGCGCCAGGCCAGCTCGGCCATCGACGAACTGAACCTGGTGGCCAACGGCCTGCGAACCGGCGTCAGCCGCTTCAAGGTCTGAGCCGGCACCATGGGGCCGAGTCGAACCCGCGCGTCGGCGCGCAGCGCTCGTGGCAGGCTGTACCTGCAGTTCCGCATCGGTGGCGACCGCTATGCGCTGGATGTCCATGAAGTGGTGGAGGTGCTGCCCCTGCAGCGCCTCAAGCAGCTGCCCGAGGCGCCGGCCTGGGTCGCCGGGGTGTTCGCCCATCGCGGGGCACTGGTGCCGGTACTGGACCTCGGCGTGCTCGCCTACGGGCAGCCGGCCCAGGCGCGCACCAGCACCCGCCTGGTGCTGGTGGACTACCCGCTGGCGGGAGAGTCGCGCTGGCTGGGGCTGATCCTGGAACAGGCCACCGATACCCTGCGTTGCCGCCCGGAAGAATTCCGCGACTACGGCCTGGAGCAGGGCGAGGCGCGCTACCTGGGGCCGGTGTACCAGGGGGCCGGCGGCCTGGTGCAGCGCATCCGCGTCGCCGACCTGCTGCCGGACGAGGTCCGCGCGCTGTTGTTCCCGGCCACGGAGGGCGCGGCATGATCGAGCGCTTCGAAACGCTGCTGAAGAACCGCATCGGCCTGGAGGCCGAGTCCGTCGGCCGCCTGGTGATCGAGCGCGCGGTACGCCAGCGCATGAACGCCAGCGGCAGCCGCGACGAAGACGCCTACTGGGCCACGCTCAATGCCTCGCCTGCCGAACAGCAGGCCCTGGTCGAGGCGGTGGTGGTCCCCGAGACCTGGTTCTTCCGCTATCCCGAATCCTTCGCCGCCCTCGGCCGCCTGGCGTTCGAACGGCTGCCGGCGCTCGTCGGCGGGCGGCCGCTGCGCATCCTCAGCCTGCCCTGTTCCACCGGGGAGGAACCCTTCTCCATCGTCATGGCGCTGCTGGATGCCGGCCTGGCGCCGGGGTTGTTCCAGGTGGACGCGGTGGACATCAGCGAGCGGGTGCTCGAGCTGGCGCGCAAGGGGCGCTATGGGCGCAACTCCTTCCGTGGCCAGGAGCTGGGCTTTCGCGAGCGTTATTTCATTCCCGGCGGCGAGGGTTATGCCCTGGCCCAGCAGGTGGCGTCGAAGGTGCGCTTCCTGCGTGGCAACCTGCTGGACCCCGGCCTGCTGGCGGGGGAGCCGCCCTACGATTTCGTCTTCTGCCGCAACCTGCTGATCTATTTCGACCGGCCTACCCAGGCTGCCGTACTGGAGGTGCTCAAGCGCCTGATGCAGCGCGACGGCGCCCTGTTCATCGGCCCGGCCGAGGCCAGCCTGCTCAGCCAGCAGGGCATGCAGCCGCTGGGTTATCCACAGGCCTTCGTCTTCCGCCATGCGCCGGCCCAGCCCGCCACCATGACGGCCAAGCCGCGTGAGCAGGCGCCGCCGCCGCTGGCCGGCCCCGCTCCCGCGCGTATCCCGGCAAGGCCGCGCCAGCCGCTGCCGAAGCCGGAACAGCCCAAGCCTCAGGCCGCTAACCGCGACGCCGCCCTGGTGGAGATCGCCAGCCTGGCCAACAGCGGCCGCAGCGAGCAGGCGCGCGTCGCCTGCCAGGAATTCCTCGCCGCCCACGGCCCCTCGGCCGAGGCCTTCTACTGGCTCGGCCTGCTCAGCGATGTGGCCGGCAAGGCCGACGAAGCCCAGGACTATTACCGCAAGGCCCTCTATCTGCAGCCGCAGCATGCCGAGGCGCTGGCCCACCTGGCGGCGCTGCTCGGCGCCCGTGGCGACCAGGCCGGGGCCCGGCGCCTGCTGGAGCGCGCCAGCCGGGGAGTGAACAGCCATGGCCGATAACCGCCTGCCGCTGATCGCCAGCGACCAACTGGCGGTGGTGGACGACTGCTGGAACCGCATCGGCGTGCATGGCGACCAGTCCTGCGAACGCCTGCCCGCCCATGTCCACTGCCGCAACTGCGAGGTGCACGCGGCGGCCGCCACCCTGCTGCTCGATCGTTACGCCCTGAGCCGCGAGGATGAGGCGCCCGAGTACGCACCGGCCGCCGAGGAAGACAGCCGCGAGCGCCGCTCCACCCTGGTGTTCCGCCTGGGCGAGGAATGGCTGGGGCTGGCCACGCGCAGCCTGGTCGAGGTGGCCGCCATGGGCCATATCCATTCCCTGCCGCACCAGCGTTCCCTGACCCTGCTGGGGGTGACCAACGTGCGCGGTGCCCTGGTCGCCTGCCTGTCCCTGGCCGAGTTGCTGGGGCTGGAGAAGGGCGGGGCGGTGCCCACTGACCGCCGGGTAGTCCCGCGCATGCTGATTTTCGCCAGCCAGGGCGGGCCGCTGGTGGCGCCGGTGGAGGAGGTCGATGGCATCCACGGCATTCCCCTGGACGCGGTGGTGGAGCCCGGCCGCGCGCCGGATCTCGCCGCGCGCCAGTTCGCTTCGGGTGTGGTGCAGTGGCGTGGACGCAGCATCACGCTGCTGGATGAAGACCTGCTGCTGCAGGCCATGGCAAGGAGCCTGGCATGACCCCGGACCAGATGCGCGACGCTTCCCTGCTGGAGCTGTTCCGCCTGGAGGCGGAGGCCCAGACCCAGGTGCTCAACACCGGCCTGCTGGTGCTGGAGCGCAACCCGGCCCAGGCCGACCAGCTGGAAGCCTGCATGCGCGCGGCCCACTCCCTGAAGGGCGCGGCGCGGATCGTCGGGCTGGATGCCGGGGTGCGGGTCGCCCATGTGATGGAAGACCTGCTGGAAGCGGCGCGCCAGGGACACGCCCGCCTGCAACCGGACAACATCGATGCCCTGTTGCAGGGCTCCGACCTGCTGCTGCGGATCGGCAGCGACACCGACTGGGCGGACGGTGCCGGGCGCGAAGTCATCGAAGCGCTGATCGCCCGTCTTCAGGGCCGGCCCGGCGAGGTGGCGCCGCCGCCCGCCCAGGTGCTGCCCGAACCCGTGGTGCCCATTCCGCCCTTGGTGGAGCCGCCCCGGGTCGAGTCGGCGCCGCGCGAGCCGGAACCCCAGGCTGCCGGCGACGGCGCAGGCGAGGCCCGCGACCGGATGCTGCGGGTCAGTGCCGAGCGCCTGGACCACCTGCTGGATATCTCCAGCAAGTCGCTGGTGGAGTTCCAGCGCATCAAGCCCCTGAACGATACCCTGCACCGCCTCAAACGCCTCCAGGCCAGCGCCAGCCGCGCCCTGGACGTGGCCCGCGAGTCGGTGCTGGACGGTGCCCTGGACGCCCAGGGCCAGGCCATGCTCGGCGAAGCGCGGCAGTTGCTCGGCGAATGCCAGCAGATGCTCGCCGGCTACATGGCCGATTTCGACGAATTCGGCTGGCAGGGCGGCCAGCGCGCCCAGCTCCTGTATGACGCCGCCCTGGCCTCGCGCATGCGGCCCTTCGCCGATGTGCTGGCCGGCCAGGCGCGGATGGTCCGCGACCTCGGCCGCTCCCTGGGCAAGCCGGTACGCCTGGAGGTGAGCGGCGAGACCACCCAGGTCGACCGCGACGTGCTGGAGCGCCTGGAAGCGCCCCTGACCCACCTGCTGCGCAATGCGGTCGACCACGGCATCGAGAGCCCGCAGGTGCGGGTGCGCCTGGGCAAGCCGGAGGAGGGCGTGATCCGCCTGCACGCTCGCCATCACGCCGGCATGCTGCTGCTGGAACTGGTTGACGACGGCGCCGGGGTGGACCTGGAGCGCCTGCGCGATACGGTGGTCGCGCGCGGCTTCGCCAGCCCCGACACCGGCGCGCGGATGACCGAGGACGAGCTGCTGGCCTTCCTCTTCCTGCCCGGCTTCAGCATGCGCGACCAGGTCACCGAGGTCTCCGGACGCGGCGTCGGCCTGGATGCGGTACAGCACATGGTGCGCCAGCTGCGCGGCGGTGTGCGCATGGAGCAACGCAGCGGCCAGGGCGCCGGTTTCCATATCGAAGTGCCGCTGACCCTGTCGGTGGTGCGCAGCCTGGTGGTGGAGGTCGGCGGCGAGGCCTACGCCTTCCCTCTGGCGCATATCGAGCGCATGACCCGCCTGCAGCACGAGGACATCGTCCAGCTCGAAGGCCGCCAGCACTTCTGGCACGACGGCCGCCACGTCGGCCTGGTCTCGGCCAGCCAGATACTCCAGTGCGCCGAGGGCAAGCGCGACGAGACCGGTATCCCGGTGGTGCTGATCAGCGAGCGCGATACCTGCTACGGCATCGCCGTCGAGCACTTCATCGGCGAGCGCACCCTGGTGGTGATGCCGCTCGACCCGCGCCTGGGCAAGGTCCAGGACTTGTCCGCCGGGGCCTTGCTGGATGACGGCCGGCCGGTGCTGATCCTCGACGTCGAGGACCTGTTGAAGTCGGTCGGCAAGCTGCTCGGCAGCGGCCGCCTGGAACGGGTCGATCGTGGCGGTCGACAGGGCGCTGGGGCCCAGCGCAAGCGGGTGCTGGTGGTGGACGATTCGCTCACCGTGCGCGAGCTGGAGCGCAAGCTGCTGGCCGGCCGCGGTTATGAGGTGGCGGTGGCGGTGGACGGCATGGACGGCTGGAACGCCCTGCGTTCGGAGCATTTCGACCTGTTGATCACCGACATCGACATGCCGCGCATGGACGGCATCGAGCTGGTCACCCTGGTGCGCCGCGACAACCGCCTGCAGTCCCTGCCGGTGATGGTGGTGTCCTACAAGGATCGCGAAGAGGACCGTCGTCGCGGCCTGGATGCCGGCGCCGACTATTATCTGGCGAAAGCCAGCTTCCATGACGAGGCGTTGCTGGATGCGGTGGTCATGCTGATCGGGGAGGCGCAAGGGTGAGGATAGGGATAGTCAACGACATGCCCCTGGCGGTGGAGGCGTTGCGCCGGGCCCTGGCCCTGGAGCCGGCGCACCAGATCGCCTGGGTGGCCGGCAATGGCGCGGAGGCCGTTGAGCTCTGCGGCCGGGACGTCCCGGACGTGGTGCTGATGGACCTCCTGATGCCGGTGATGGACGGCGTCGAGGCGACCCGCCAGATCATGGCGCGCAGCCCTTGCGCCATCCTCATCGTCACCGTGGATATCGAGCAGAACGTGCACCGGGTGTTCGAGGCCATGGGCCATGGCGCGCTGGATGCGGTGAACACCCCGGCACTCGGCAGCGGCCAGGCCCAGGAAGCGGCGGTGCTGCTGCGCAAGATCCAGAACATCGGCTGGCTCGTCGGCCAGCCCGACAATCGCGCCCGCAGTGCCGCGGAAACGCGCAAGCCGCACAGCGGTGGCCAGCGCCTGGTGGCCATCGGCGCCTCGGCCGGCGGGCCGGCGTCCCTCGCGCAGTTGCTCAAGCAATTGCCGGAAGACTTCCCGGCATCGGTGGTGCTTGTGCAGCACGTCGACGAAGTCTTCGCCGCCGGCATGGCAGACTGGCTGGCCAGCGAATCCCGGCTGCCGGTGCGCCTGGCCCGGGATGGCGAGCCGCCGCAGCCGGGGACCATTCTCCTGGCCGGCACCAACAATCACCTGCGGCTGTTGCGCAACGGCGAGCTGGCCTATACCGCCGAGCCCACCAGCCATGTGTATCGGCCGTCGATCGACGTCTTTTTCGACAGCCTGGTGGCGCACTGGAAGGGCGAAGCCATCGGCGTCCTGCTCACCGGCATGGGCCGGGACGGCGCCGAAGGCCTCAAGCACATGCGCGGCCGGGGTTTCCTGACCATCGCCCAGGACCAGGCCAGCTGCGCTGTCTACGGCATGCCAAAAGCCGCCGCCGCCATCGGCGCGGCGGTGGAAATACTCGCCCTGGAGCGGATCGCGCCCCGGCTGGTCGAGGCATTCGGATGAATTTCACCTCAGGCCCGAGGGCCCGGAGAGCGTTATGCAATACCCCTATCGCAGCCACACGGACATGAGCTCGGGCGAAGCCGCGGCGATGGTCCTGCTGGTCGATGACCAGGCCATGATCGGCGAGGCGGTGCGCCGCGCGCTGGTCACCGTGCCGGGCATCGACTTCCATTTCTGCGCCGACCCGCTGCAGGCCGTCGCCGTGGCCCTGCAAGTCAAGCCGACGGTCATCCTCCAGGACCTGGTGATGCCCGGCGTCGACGGTCTCAGCCTGCTGGGCGAGTACCGCGCCGTGCCCGCGTTGCGCGATGTGCCGATCATCGTCCTGTCGACCAAGGAAGAACCCGCGGTAAAGAGCGCGGCCTTCGCCGCCGGGGCCAACGACTACCTGGTCAAGCTGCCGGACACCATCGAGCTGGTGGCGCGCATCCGCTACCACTCGCGTTCCTACGTTGCATTGCAGCAGCGTGACGAGGCCTATCGCGCCTTGCGCGAAAGCCAGCAGCAGCTGCTGGAAACCAACCTGGTGCTGCAGCGCCTGATGAACTCCGACGGCCTGACCGGCCTGTCCAACCGCCGCCATTTCGACGAATACATGGACATGGAGTGGCGCCGCGCCCTGCGCGAGCAGAGCGAGCTGTCGCTGCTGATGATCGATGTGGACCATTTCAAGAGCTTCAACGACAGCTTCGGCCATGTGGCCGGCGATGATGCGCTGCGCCGGGTGGCCGAGGCCATACGCGCCGCCTGCAGCCGTTCCACCGACCTGGCCGCGCGCTACGGCGGCGAGGAGTTCGCCATGGTGCTGCCGGGCACGGCGGCCGGCGGCGCGCGCCTCTTGGCCGAGAAGGTGCGGCGCAGCATCGAGGCGCTGGCCATTCCCCACGACATGCCGGCGCCCGGTTCGGCGCTCAGTGTCAGCATCGGCGTAGCCACCCTCACGCCCAGGGCCGGCCAGGCCTGCCTGGTGCTGGTGGACATGGCGGACCAGGGGCTCTACCAGGCGAAGAACAACGGCCGCAACCAGGTGGCCATGGTGGTGCCCGATCCCGCGCCTTGAGGCACCGCGCGGCGCCGGCCCGTCCGTGCGTCGCCCTGGCCGGGCAATTCTCGGCTGGCATGCTGCCGGTCTCCGGTGACTCGGGTATACTCGCCGGCTTTTCCGAAAGTTTTGCCAGCGAGAGCTTCCCGCCATGGAAATCAACCCGATCCTGAACAGCATCAAGGACCTCTCCGACCGCACCCTGTCTATTCGGGGGTATCTTTGACTACGATCACAAGCATGATCGTCTCGTCGAAGTAAACCGCGAACTCGAAGACCCGAACGTCTGGAACAACCCCGAATACGCCCAGAACCTGGGCCGCGAGCGCTCCATGCTGGCGCAGATCGTCGAGACCCTGGACGACCTGACCGGCGGCCTCGCCGACTCCCGCGACCTGCTGGACATGGCGGTCGAGGAGAACGACGAAGGCGCGGTGGACGACGTCGCCGCCGAAGTCGAGCGCCTGCGCGAAATCCTCGAGAAGCTGGAATTCCGCCGCATGTTCAGCGGCGAGATGGACATGAACAACGCCTACCTGGACATCCAGGCCGGCTCCGGCGGCACCGAGGCCCAGGACTGGGCCAACATGCTGC
>RCUL01001234.1_pt1 | contig 10123 bp, 13 predicted proteins | sample 2167521 | NCBI WGS metagenome assembly RCUL01 (sample SAMN09932745, study PRJNA488358) | compost metagenome | feature: garden; material: soil; isolation source: compost soil in acetic acid-enriched culture | place: Germany: Experimental Botanical Garden Goettingen | collected 2016-01-27 | reverse complement strand
TCCGTGCTGCGCCAGGTGCGCAGCATGCGCGGCCCGCCGTAGACCGAGGCGGCGGCCTTGAGGTGGGTGGTCTTGCCGCCTGAGCTGTCGCCGTACAGGTGGAAGCCGCCGGACTCGGCGCCGAGTAGGTGTAGCAGTGGGCCGGCAAAGGCGGTGCTGATCACGAACGCCAGCCGGTGGTTGCCCACGCAGTAGCGGGCGAGGCCCTGCTGCCACTGCTCGAGGGTGCCGGCCTGCTCGATGGGCGGCAGGGCGGCGCCGGCTTCGTAGAAGTGCAGGTGCTCGTCGGTGCTGCCCAGCTGCTCGCCCGGCAGGAGGTAAGCGTCGCCGTGCCAGCCCAGGCGGTTGACCAGGCGGGCCCGCTCGGTGCTGTCGTAGGCTTGCAGGTAGCTTTGCAGGTTGTCCTTGCAGTTGCGCGCCTTGCGCCCCTGCGCCAACCGCAGGCCCATGCTCACCAGCGGGCCGACCACTTCTTTGCCGAACTCGCCGGCCATCGCCTGCGCCGGGATGTTGAGGCGCTTTTTCGCCCCGTCCGGGTCGTCGAACTCCACCAGCAGACCCCAGTTGTGGCCCTTGTCGTCGCGGGTGCGGGCCAGAATTTCGAGGCGCGAGCAGACCGGCACCGGAGCGCCGTCGTCACCGCAGTAGAACACTCCGGCATTCGTCACGCGGAAGCCTGCCTGCGGCTCGCCAGCGCCGTTGTCGGTGTTCTTGGGCTGGGCCGGCTGGCGCTTGCTGCCACTGGTGGGCCTGCTGGTGGCCTTGGTGCTTCCCGGTACTGCTGCATCATCGGCGTGTGGTGCAGGTGCGGCCGCAGGCGCTGCAGCGTACAGCTCGCCAGATTGCACCAGCTGGGCCATGTGCCCGGCCGTCCAGCCTCGCGCCAGCGCGTCGGCCGCATCGTCGCCTTCGAGCCACGCGCCGCCCTCCTCGAGCACGGCGGCGCCGTCCACCATGGCTGGGTGCCAGGCGAACACGTCGAGCGACAGCAGGCGCACGGAGGCGGCGCCGAGCTGGCGCAGGCGCTCGGCAATTGCTCGCATGCAGGCGAGGCCGCCCTTGTCGTTGTCCGGCCACAGCAGCACCTCGCGCCCGGCCAGCGGGGCGAAGTCAGCCTTTTGCCAGGACTGCGCGCCGTTGGGCCAGCAGGTGGCCACGTGGTCGGGCAGCAGCACGGCCGCCGCGTCGGCGGACTTCTCGCCTTCGCAGAGGACCACGGGCGCCCCGGGGCGCTGTGCCAGCTCCTCGAGGCGCAGCATCGGCCGGGGCTCGGGCAGGCCCGCCCAGCGCCATTGCGTGGCGCCGCTAGCGTTGCGGCACCAGGTCAGCGGGGCGAACTCCTTGCGCGGCTTGCCCTCGGCGTCCGGCTCCAGGTCGAAGCGGTAGAGCACCATCAGCGGCTCGCCTTGGGCGTTCCTGTAGACCCAGACCTTCGAGGGCTTGCCGTTCTTGCGGTGAGTCTTGAACACCTTGGCCATCGCCTCGGGCGGGATCGGCAGCACCGGCGCCCAGGCTGGCGCCTTGGTCTGTTCGTCGCTGCTGGCCGGTGCCGGGCTGGCGCCTGCGGTCACGCCCAGGAAGGCAGCCAGCTTGTTGCAGGCGTCCAGGTCGCTGCCGCCGTCGAGGTAGCGCACCAGATCAATCAGGTCGCCGCCCTTGTCGCCGGTGGCGAAGTCGCACCAGGTGCCCCGGCGCAGGTTCACCTTGAGCGAGCCGGCGTGCTTGTCGGCCCGGGTCGGGTTGGGGGCGGTGTATTCCTTGTTGCCATCCACCCGCTTGCCGCTGGGTAGCCAGTGCTCCAGAACGCGGTCGATCGCGCGCAGGGCAGCGGCCTTAACTTCGGCGAAGCTGGGGTGCTTGGACGGGCGTTGAGTGGTCATGCTTCACCTCGCTTGCGGCCTTGCACCAGCGCCTCGCGGATCTCGATCAGTTCGCCCAGGAGGCCGGAGAAAGCCCCGGCCACTCCCGTGTGGGTAAGTTCGTTGATGCCCTCGCAGCCGAGGGCGCCGAGCATTTCCGCCAGCGTTTCGGCCTTCTCCAGGTGCAGGGTGGCCGTGTCGTATGCAGCCATGGAGAGGACGGCGACGGGTTCGGTTGCCCTGGCGGTCGGTGCTGCCGGTACTGGCGACGGGCTGCTGCCGTTGTCGACGGCGTTGCACTGGGCAATAGCGCGTTCCGCATGGGCGTCCAGCGTGTCGGCCCACTCCATCGAGAGGTTGGCGCCGATGCGTGCCAGCGGCTGCACGTCCTGTCCGCCCAGCTTGCGGATGGCCTCGAACAGCCCGTGCAGCTGCTGCAGGACCTCGGTGGCGCCCTGCAGGGCGCCGGCGGTGCTCCATAGCTCGGCGCGCAGAGGGCTGGGGGCTTGCTGCTGTGCAGCTGGCGGGATGCGGCCGAGGCTCAGTGCCTTGCCAGCCTGCGTGCGAGTGGCGGTCTTGATCGGCGTGGGGGCAGTCATACGGCACCCCCTGCCAGACCTTGGCCCGGTTCGCGCCAGTCGCGCAGGATGCAGGCGCGGTGCGGGTCGCCCAGTTCGCGGGCCAGCCACAGGGCGGCGGTTTCCGCCCGGGCTTGAGTGCGCACGACCAGATGCACTCGGAACACGCCCCAGCGGCTGGCGCCGCCTTCGTCGGGCAGTTGGCCGGTTCCGATTTCGTCCACGCCGATGGCGAGGGTGGTGGCCACTGCTTCGGCCAATTCGAGCGGCAACGGCTCGGGCAGGACGCCGAGCAGTTCGGCAACGTAGAGGTTCTGGTGCATGGCTTGCTCATCCTTGGGCAGATCGAGGGCGCCGCGCTGGCGCTGTTGGGGGGTGGTGGGCTGGCAGAGTCGAAGGCCGGTCATGGCTGCGGTCTCCGCTGCGCGTCGAATTCGCGGACGGTGGCGCCGGCGAGGTCTGCGGCCAGCCGCAGCCATTCGGCGTAGGCCTTGCGCCACTCCGGGCTGGTGGCGCGCAGCTCGAACAGGCGGCGATAGGCGGCGCTGGCGGCTTGCAGCGTGTCCAGGTGCCGGGCCGAGAGGATCAGGGCTGGCTCGTCCGCTTCGATGTGGCTGGGTGCGAGGGCTTTCTCCGGGCAAGCCGGGGCCGTCGCCGCCTTCTGGCAGCGTTTTTGATCGCTCATCGGTTATTCCCCCAGCAGGTCGCGCAGCAGGTGGACGGGTACGTCGTCGAGGTGGCTGGCGCCGATGCGTTCGGCGTGCGGCAGCGCGGTCCGGATCAGCGCCAGTGCTTCGCCGTGCCGCTCAAGACGCCCAGCGGCAGCGGCTACTCGGTCACGGCTGGCGCAGACGGTGCGCAGCAGGTCGGCGGCGAGGTAGTGCAGCGCGTAGGGATCGACGGGGCGGCACAGGCCGGTTTCCGGGTCGCGGTCGCTGGCCAGACTGACGATGGTTTGCAGGCCGGCGCACAGCGCAGGCAGCTCGGCGCTCAGGTGGGCCAGCAGGGAAGGGGCGGGCTGATTCACTGGGCACCCCCTTTGCTCTCCAGCGCGGCCAGAGCACGCACGTGGCGCAGGTGGTCGCGCAGGTTGAGCGAGTCGATGCGCAGCGCCTTGCCGGCCTTGAGCCAGGCTAGGGCGGCGTGCGGGTCGCGTGTGCTGGTGGCCTGCTGCTGGGCGGCAGTGTCTTCCAGGCTGCGCGTGATGGCCATGTGGCGGTTGTAGCGTTTGAGGCGAACGGACAGGGAGGAGTCGGAGTGCAGGGCGGCGACGGCCATGGCGCGGTGGGCGCTGGCGCGTTCGCGGAGTGCGGACGGATTGCGGGCGGGGTCGTGCTTCATGGGTGGTGCTCCTAGAGTTGAGGAGCCGCCCCCGACCGTCGCCAAACGGTCATTGGAGGCGACTGTGCGCAGGTTGGCGAACCGGGCAAGTTGGCACCCGGCAGGGCCGAAGCCCTCCCACGCACAGCCGCCATGACACGACATTGCGGGCACAAAAAAAGCGCCTGCAAAGGTCTTGGGGCGCTGGTGCGCCAACTTGATATTCGGGTCGCCAAACCCGTCCACGGGATTGACCGTGGCGGGCGAACCATAGCGCGGCCCGATGGCCGGCGCAAGCCGGCGGCGTGCAGTGCGTGAGCGTGCGTGCGACGGGCAAGTGGTGGATTGCGCGTGCATGGGGATCTCCTCGCCCCGGTGGTGTGGTCGGGGCGCTGTTGAGTCAGTGCAGGGTGTCGAGCGGCTGGCGCATGACCAGGTGAACGAGACGGCGGCCTTCGGCGGCGCGTTGGCGGATGGTGGCCATCTCCTCGGGGCGGGCCAGCAGGACGGGCACCAGCTCCAGGGCGTCGGCCACGGCCGCGCCGGCGGGCGGGTCGATGGCGAGCAGTGTCCACAGCCCGTCGGGCCAGAACAGGATGAGCACCTGCGCGCCGTCGGCGCTCACCTGCTCGCACAGGGCGCGCAGCAGCTCGCGGGCCCTGGCATTGTCCGGGCGCAGCGGCGGCAGTTGGCCGGCGGCGTGCCCGGGCGGCAGGTCGAGGCAGGTAGGGGGCAGGAAGGTGGGCAGCATCGGGCGGGGCTCCGGTTGTGGCTGGCGCTCACAATGCCGGGGTGCTCGCCGTGCGGTGAACGTCGGATGTTGGACGTTGCTGCGCTGGGGGCGGGTGTGTTTGGTCATGCGGCACGCTCTCCCAACAGCAGCCCGCCAGCGGTGGCCATGTAGGTCTGGAGCGCTTCCCGTGCCTTGCGACCAGCTTCGCGGTGGTCGTCGCCGTTGGCGAGGCTGCTGTGCAGGTGGCGCCGATATACGGCTTGCAGCGTTGCGAGGATCAGCTGCTGCTCGATGGTCAGCGTGTGCCGCTCGCCGTTGGCGATGCCCATGGCGGCGTTCAGCGCCTTGTTTGCGTTGATGTGGAACAGGTGTTCGGGCGTGCTGCTGCCGCACTCCTTCGCGCGCTGGGCCAGGTCGGAGACTTCGGCGTGCATGGCGTGATAGAGCGGCAGGTGCTGGGCATCGAGCGCGCTGGTTCGGTTGCGGGCTTCGCTGAAGGCTCGCACCAGGTTGATCTTGAGTACCCGTGCTCGGGGTGTGTTGCGGCTGTAGGTCAGCAGCAGGTAGCACTGATCCTCATTGAGCAGGGCGACTTCGTATTTTTGCGGGCCACCCGCCGTTTGCATGGTCCGCGTTTCAAACGCGACCCTTCCAAGTTCGGCAAAGTCCTGTTGGTAGGTTCTCACCAGGCCGATGACGTTCTTGTGCTGGTTGCCCAACTGCTCGGCCACCAGGCGGCTGTCTACGCGGGCTTCGCCCCGGTTAGTGGTCAAGGTGATGCTCATACGGCGCTCCCTTCCGTCAGGTGCTTGGTCTGCAAGGTCTGGGCGTAGCCCAACAGGTTGGCCTTGCGGTCGGCGTAGCTCATGTCGGCGCCGAGCAAGGCCGTATCGCGCAGCTCGACCAGGGTGACGATCTCCAGTTCGGCGGCGCTCAACTGGTCGCGGCTGCGGCCGGCGAAGGCGCCGGTTATCACTTCGTTGATGAGCCGGGCTTCGTTGATGAAGTGGTACCGCTGGGGCGTCTTACCGCGCGCCTCACAGTTGAGCGCCACGGCGTCGCACACGGCGCGGTGGCCGAGCGTGGCTTCGCGCCGGGCGGTGGCCCAGTGGCTGCCGTCACCGCGTAGCAGGGCGTCGATTTGCATGTCGCACCAGACGGCGAACTTCGCATCGAGCCAGCGGGCGAAGGCGACGGCCAGTTTCGGGTGGAGCCAGGTGCCACCGCCATTTGCGGGAGCGCCGCGCTTGGTCATCACCAAACCCGCGCAGCCGCTCAATTCGGGGCGGAAACCGGATCTGCCACCCGTCACTTTCCCGCTGATTTTTCTGCCGGAGAATTTCGGATCGAATGGAATTCCCAGGTAGTTCGCCAAGGCGCGCATGTAGCCCTCGGTCTCGTGCAGGCGCAGCCAGTCGCGGGGCTCGCGACCGAACCGCGCGGCGATCTCGGTCGCATGCAGCCAGCCATTGGCGTTGAAGCGCACCGGCTGGCCTTGGTAGTCGTGAGGGATGATTGCCTTTGCCATTACGCAGCCCCTCGCAGCAGGGGCGGCATGGGCAGTTCGCCACGCAGCCAGGCGCCCAGGCTCCGGTCGTGCTCGAGGAGCGCGCGCCGGTGCTGGTCGAGATTGGCACGCCCTTCGGCGACTCTCTGCTGGCTGCGCTGCTCCAGTTCCTCGGGGCTGGGAAGGGCAGGCAGAGACGCGGCGAAGTCGTCGACGGCAATGCGGTGGCGCTGCTGGCGCAGCGCGAGTTGCCGCTCAATTTCGGCGGCCTCCCGCATGTAGTTGGCATCGAGCGGGGCAACTTCCCGTTGCACGTGCGCTTCCCAGGCGGTGGCGTCGTCACAGTAGAAGCGGAGGTCGCCCGGCTCGAAGTAGTAGGTCACCCATTTGCGCAGCGTGCCGGCGCCTTCCAGGGCCTTGAGCACATGTGCGGGTTTGGCGAACTGGCCATCTCCGATGATCGTCCCGTACTCCCGGCGGGTAGCGCGGGCCAGCGTTGTGGGGAGGTCGAGCAGTGCCGTGCAGGGGACGACCAGGCCGGCAGCGTTGACGAACTGGGCTTCGTCCCCGTCCCAGCTCACCGCCGCGATGGTGCGGTTACGCTGCAGTGGGCCGACGGGGTGCTGATGCGGGAACAGGAAGCCGAGGCCGTAGGTATCGCGGAAGGGGCCGGGCTGGTAGCGAGGCTGTTTGCTCATGCGGCGCTCCCCCGGGCGGCGATGCGTGCCCGAATCCAGTCTTGAACTTCGGCGAGTACCCAGGCGACCGGGGCGCCTCGTGCGGTGCTGGTGCTCAGCGGCACCGGCTTGGGAAAGATGGGATCTTCCTTGAGCAGCTTGTAGACGGTGGCCCGGCCGCCGATGCCGGTGACGGCCAGCAGTTCGGGCATGCGGATCAGGGTGGTGGACGGATCGAACGGTGTCGCGGCACCGATGGCCTTGGCCTTCTCGGCCCCGGCCGGGCGAATGGGGAGGATGTTGTGGCTGGGCTGCATCAGGCCACCTCCAGGGCGGAGGTGTCGGCATCGGTGCGCCGGGACTCCAGCCAGGCCATCACGTCCTGGCGCTGGTAGCGCACGCGGCTGCCAACCTTGATGTAGGGAAGAGGATTTCGGCCGGAGCTGCGCCAGGTGGCGAGGGTACGGGTGGACAGGCCGAGGATGGTTGCGACGTGCTCGGTGGTCAGCAGCTCGGAGGGTTTCAGGGGCAGGCCTGCGGCGGCTTGCCGGTGTTGGGTGGTCATGGATCGCTCCCTGTAGTCGTTGGCGGACACAGGGCGAAAACTACGGGGAGCAGTGAAAGCAAACGGCGTTTGCTTTCAGTTTTCTTCGGTTGGCAGGTCCAGGGCGGCGAGGTGTTTCTTGATGGTTGGCCGAGTTGCAAGCCCTTGCCCGAGCAAGACGCTGACCAGCTCTGTGCGCGATATACCAGGGCGAGCCTTGAGCACTCGAGTCGCGGCCTGATTGATGCGCTCTCTGGTGTCCATGGCTGCCATTTGCTTGGCCGAGCCCGGGGCGCGGTTCCCTTGGCCGGCTATCTTGGCGCGGGTGGATTTGGACGTTGTCTCTATGGCATTGCGCAGCTGCTCCGCGACGCGGTAACCGTCAGGCATTCGGCTCAGGGTTTCCGCGTGTCGATAGAGGTCAGCGATATACATCGCCAGTCGTGCTTTTCCCATGTACTCCGCGTGCGTCACTCTCGCTTGGACTTCCTCGCGGTGTAGCTCTCTGCGAGCTTGCTGCAGCTGCACCCGATGTGGGGTTGCGCTCTCTGTCGTCTGGACCGCGGCTATGGCTTCGCGGCGGACGTTGAGCAGCCAGTTGCACAAGGTTTGCAGGCTTTCGACGGCGAGCGCCATGACGTAGGCCGCAACCAGTTGGGAGTCGCTGGCCGTGTCTAGGTCTTCCCAGATGGACTGACGGATCGTGGCGGCCAGGGCGTTACTGTCATGGAATTCCGACGCTTGCAGGATCGCGTCTAGGTGGCGATGGACGGTCACGCAGGTCCGTGCTGCGTGCTCCTCGTGGCAGCCGGACTCGTCCAGCCAGAAAGCCGTGGCGCTGTTCATCAGATCCAGGGTCTCGTCGATGCAGGCGGATAGCTCGGCGTCCAGTGCCAAGCCGTGTAGGCGCCCCTCCAATATGTCCACGTCCGAGAGCATCGGATCGAAGTACATGCCGGCAAGGTATAGCGAGTCAGAGTGCTCGTTCATTGGCTGCTCCCCATGCCCCGAGGGCAGTAGTCAGGTCCGGCGCCGGTGCACGCTGGTGTTTTCGAGAGGGTGACAGACAGCGGTCGGCCGGCAGGAAAGGGCAGGCTTTTGGGCGGGGTATGTGCCTGCATGAGGCTGCCGAGAGCCGTGCCGGTGCTGGGTTTCTCTCGCGTCTGTCTCGCGCAACAAAAGTGGCATAAATCTGGCTGCAGGCCTCGGCTGGCGCGGCTTTCAGCCATTTTGGTCTGCTCCGGCCAAGGAACACATGGAACACCTGAGAACACCTCGGAACGCCACGGGTGTTCCGCTGTGCTCTTTCTTGAAAGTCCTTGTAAATCAATGCCTTGTCCATAAGCGGAACACCGGAACACCGGGAACACCGAAAAAACAACAGGTGCGGTAAACATACCCTCACACAGCCTTGCCGAAGTGGCCGGGAATCACGTTGCCGGCGGCGAGCTCGTCCAGGTGGTCGGCGTACCACTGGACCATGGCGCGGCGCTGCTCCAGGTACTTGGCCTTGTTGTAGATCCCGCGAACGCCGGGTGCCTTGTGGCTCAACTGAGCCTCGATGTGGTCAGCGTCGAAGCCATGTTCGTTGAGGATGGTGCTGGCCAGGTGGCGGAAGCCGTGGCCGGTCTGCCGGCCTTCGTAGCCGAGGCGGCGCAGGGCCATCAGGAATACGGTATCGCTGCGCGACTTGGTGCGGTCGCTGCGCCCGGGGAAAAGCAGGGGATAGGCGCCGGTGATGGTGCGCAGCTCCTCGAGGGCTTCGATGGCTTGGCGAGGGAGTGGCACCAGGTGTTCGCGGCCACCCTTACGGCCCTTGCGGTGCTCGGGGATGGTCCACAGCTGGCGGTCGATGTCGAACTCGGACCACTCGGCTTCGCGCAGCTCGGAGGGGCGGACGGCCAGCAGGGACAGCAGGTGTAACCCGAGGCGCACGTCATGGGCATGAGGATAGGCCCGGATGGCGCGCAACAGGGCCGGGAACTCGTCGAGGGAAACGTGGGCGTAGTTGTCGGCGGTGGGGGACTGGATGAACTTGTGCAGACCTTCGAGGGGGTTGGTACTGGCGCGCCCGGTCACCCGAGCGAGGTCGTAGGCGTCCTTGCAGTAGGCGCGGACTCGGCTCAACTGCTCGAGGATGCCTTTCGATTCCATCCCGCGCAGCAGCTCAAGCCATTCCATGGTGGTGATCTCGGTGAAGGCCCGCTTCCCGAAGATGGGGAACACGTGCAGCTCCAGGGCACCGAGGATGCGCTTTGCCGTGCCGGCGTCCCAACTGGCCAGACGGGAGCTGTGCCACTCCCTCGCCAGTGCCTCGAATGTGCTGTTGGTGGCGGCCAGCTCTGCAGCTTTGCGGGCCTGCCTGCTCAAGATGGGGTTCTTGCCGTTGGCCAGGTCGGTGCGTAGCTCGGCAGCCTTCTGGCGGGCGAGGGCGCCGCTCACCTCGGGATATCCACCCAGCCCCAGCCAGGACCACTTGCCGGCCGGCGTCTTGTAGCGGAGCTGCCAGGACTTCGAGCCGTCAGGCTTCACCCTGAAGTACAGTCCATTGCCGTCGAGCTCGCGGTACTCCTTGGCATCTGCCTCCAGGCCGGACAGTACGCTGTCCGCCAGGGGGCGACGCTTGATCTCGGATCGCTTCATGGCTCGTGTATCCCGTCGGTTCAAGTAAATCGAAAGGATACAAGGGGGATACAGATTTCCCAGTGATAGGGGGAGACAAGGAGAGACACCCAGAAACAAGAAAGCCCGCACAGGGCGGGCTTCTTGGGGTGTTTCGGATACTGTCAGAGACAGCCAGAAACAGTGTTTTGGTGGCTACGCAGGGACTTGAACCCCGGACCCCAGCATTATGAATGCCGTGCTCTAACCAACTGAGCTACGTAGCCAACGGCGCGCATTATTC
>RCUL01001230.1_pt1 | contig 10171 bp, 2 predicted proteins | sample 2167521 | NCBI WGS metagenome assembly RCUL01 (sample SAMN09932745, study PRJNA488358) | compost metagenome | feature: garden; material: soil; isolation source: compost soil in acetic acid-enriched culture | place: Germany: Experimental Botanical Garden Goettingen | collected 2016-01-27 | reverse complement strand
AAAAAATTACACCCGTAAATGAAGACCATAAAATTTCTATCGTTATTATATCAAAGCTTATTTCAAAATTGACTTCAATGAAAAGTTTACTTGTTCGACTCATCAGAAAAGCTCAATTTTAAAACCAAATGAAACTCTCCGTAGTTATAGCATATAAAAGCTCCTGAGTTTCTTAATCCCAGGAGCCTATAATAAATAAGGAACGTAGTCCTAAAGCTTTATAAAAAATATTAATCTATAAAAATTATTAAATCTATCGAGTCTCCAACACTACAAATTATCAAAAAAGACTTTCGACGAAGTACGTCTAGAAAGATTGATATTTAATTTTCCATACGCGCCCTCGTATGTCGGTGCGTCAAAAGAAATTATAGGGTAAAATTTATAAATATCCCTCAGACTTTTGTCGTTTTTTAAAAACATATTTACATCAACAACTGTGCTATCTGAATTACTATAAACTTTAAGTTGTTTGTAAAAGGCATTGTTACCTCCCTTTTTTGTCAAAACTGATGTTAATACAGAGTCAATAAAAATTAAATCTTTTTGTTTCAGATTATAAATCTTGTCAAAAATTGTATCTTTTGGTGCATTAAAAACAGCATAGTCTCTAAATCTCTTTTGATCAAAATAATTTATAGAATAAATTTCCCCTTGTTCCAAAGAAAGTCTTCTAAAAAAACTCTCTCCTCTATATAAATCCATATAACCGTTTTCTAGAATTGCTCTATTCACATTCTTAAAAACAGGAGTAAAGAATAAAACATTTCCATCTATTAGAGTTTTACCTACAAATGTATTCTTTGCTAATAATTGAGGGTTTTCTTTAGGATCTATCAATTCTAATGTAACAGAATCAAGATCCATTGAATAATCAATCATCCGATAAGATGAGTCTTCAAGTATTTCAACAGCGTAATCTGCAGCTCCAAACATGTCACTATTTACTGTTACGGCTTTAATCAAAATTTTCTCTTTAAAGCTTCTATGACAGGAACTCAAAGAAAGTATTAACATTATGCCGATGAACTTTATCGCTCTCAAAAATTTACTAATACACACGCTTTTCATCATAACTAATTTTCTTTGTAGTGTTATTTGGAACTGTTAACTGTGCCTTATCAGGTATCCTGTTGCCGAATCTACTTTTTAAATTACCATGGCTTACACGATCATTATCAGGACTTCTATTTGGCAATTTTGTCTTTATATCAAATCCTGAAGGAACAGGTGTATTTGCGGGATGAGAATGCGCATACATTGTTATTTTCATTGTGATGTCCGAACTCAATCTATTCTTCATTATTGTCGGTAGCTCAAGACTGCTTGCTGCAAACGTAGTTAGCACCATAGTATAGTTGTTCTTAGAATTGTCAGATTCAGCTCTAAATATCCCAAACTCTCGATCTGACTGAACTACCGCATTATAAAACTTATTTGCATCGGAAAAACTCGCAAATTTAATTCCATATCCAGCATTTTTTTCAGCGAACTCACCTGCAAAATTTTCAAGCCCTTTTAATGATTTTTTGAAACTTCCATTTTTTCCAAATAAAAATTGTTTAAAGGTACTTCCATCCTCGTTAACAATTCGTATTATGTCGTTACCTTCGGCCGGTGTAACTCCAATAAATCTACCGTTTTCCTTTGATATGTTTATAATATCATCTACCCCACCATCTTTATCAATTCTGTTCACCGGATTATTCCCCATACCAACATAAGGGGAATGATATTGACCATAAGGATCCGTTGTCAGCCACCGGCCAATTGCAGCATCATAATTTCGAAGCTCAAAATTGTTCCAGCCGGTCTCCTTGTCCTTCTCAGCATACAATCCCTGGTAACCGTACCGGTTCTCAATGCCGCCCGATCTAACCTCCATTCCAAATGGATAGTAATCTGCATAATAAACAATGTCAGCAGCGTTGTCCGCCGTCTTATTCCGGTTGATCACCACGCGGGTATTGCCAACATGGTCTGTGATCGTGTACTGATAATTGCTACCGAGCCTGTAAAACGTCCCTAGCCTGTCAGATCCATAAACAGGCTGCTCCTTCAGCTGCACTGCACCCGCACCCTGCTGCTCAAACAATGCCGCCAATGCCCCACTGCCATCGTAGCTGTACCAGGTAACAGCATTTGTCCGGTGATCCTTCTTCATCACCCGGTTGCCTTCATCGTCGTATACAAAGCTAAGGATTATTATCTTCTTTGTATTATCGCTATAGATCTTTGTGACCTTGCCCGTTACATCATAATCCAGGTACATACCTACATTGCCCTTTACCTGAGAAGCCAGCTGACCGATTGCATCGTAAGTATAGCTGGCATAGTTACTCACTGAGGTCAGTTTATTGGTATTCGCCTGGTAATTGTACGTATAGTTCCCTAAAACTGTCGTACCGGTACCCGTACGGATCAGCGACTTAATATTGCCATGTCCATCATAGCTCAGTCCATGTTCCCGGTTGATCTCGCCGCCGGAAACAAATGCTGAACCATTAAAGTTCGGCGTGCCCCAGCGGTTCGCCGCCAACTGGCCAACAGCGTCATAGCTGTAGATGTTCATCACTGCTCCAACATCCGTGGAATTCGGCTTCCTCGAAAACCAGCTCATCCCATTGATCAGACCACTGTAGTTGGCAGTACTGCTGCCGGCCTGGATACTGGATATCCCAGCCTGACGGTTGCTATAATCCCCGGAATGGTACTCCAGGTTCATCCCAAAAACATCCGCAGCAAATCCATTGCCTCCGTCACGCCCAGGATCCTTCGAGGCATTCGCATTATTGATGCTCTTGAGCTTGCCGTCAATGCCATAAACATAATCTATACCCTGCAACTTATCCCCAAGTTCAACACGCTTAAGATCGCCATGCAGATAGTAGCTGTATTTCGCATGAAGCACCTTTGTACCGGCGTTATCCGTTGTATTGGTATATGCCGCAACTAACCGCTTATTCTTGTCGTACTCAAAATAGTGTACCATTGTCTCCCCAGCTGTACCTTTCTGGTAGATGCTCTTGGTCACATTGCCAATGTCATCATAACTATACTCCATCGTCTTGTAACCAAGGCCGGCAACATATTTGACCGTCCACACTACATTTCCATCGCCATCGTAGTTGTACCAGGTTTTACTGACTAAATTCGCTGGAGTCACCGCTCCACTATATTTTGCCTTGGTGGCAACCGCACTGCCCGAAAGAAAATAACTGTCCTGGACATAGTTCACCAGACTGGGCACAACAGATGCCGTATCATAGGTCACCACAGTCACATCGTATTTTGTACCTGATGGATACTTACTAGGATCTTCTTCGGTAGCGTCAAGCATGGCTGCTGTAAGGTTCCCAAAATTGACCGCGCCAGAAGGAGCCAATTCCCCACTCTCCACATTGCGCCCATAACGGTCATAGTTTGTATAACTGAACTTATTCGATAGCTTCTGCAGTGCATTCTGCGAATAACGAAGCTTGCCGTCGCTGCTGTATTTCATCTCCGCCTTCCCCGCATCTGCGTCAACGCTCTCGATGAGCCTCCCACGGCCGTCGTACTTAAAGGTTTCGACAAAAGGAATACTGGCCAGCGTCGCATAACTAGCCACTCCCTCAGTCCATAACTTCTTCACACCCTCAGGTGGGATCGTCGCCCTCACCCGGCCAAGCTGGTCATAAAAAGTAAAGCTTACGTCTGAAAGACCAACCTTATAATTCACAGAATTGCCCACATTATGTGTAAACTGGTATAAACCTGGCTGTAGCATCTTTGTACCCGAGACTCCATACTCCGACTCTGAACGAAAATAGTCTTTCAGCATTCCGGAAGTAAAACTTACATTTTGGGAAGTGACTATCCCGAAATAACCCGTCTGGGTGCTATCTATAAGCAGTGTACCGTCCAACATTAACTCACTGCCCCCGCGCCCCGTCATCACCGTACGCCCATCGATACTTATGCTAACCGAGGCTCTATTGTCGGCATCAAAACTTACGGACATCTTCTTCTGACCAGTGGACAACATAGTGATCTCGCCAATCTCCGAAACCGGGAAATACTTCCGCCGGACAAGATTGTAGAAATCAAGTTCCTGGTTTACCGGCACATTGAACTGGCGAACCTCATGACCGCCACCCAATTTCATTGCCTGCCCCACACCCCCGCTCGCCGTGAAGACGTTCGTACCGTTCCTGGCTCCCGCAGAGGTACTATATGGCATATTGGTATAGTCCTGCAGGCGCTCCCAGGCATTCTTGCTGCTGTAATAATACCCCAAAGTGCCTATGCTGCTCCCCGCAGTATCGACCGGATCCGGAGCAAAGCTCTTATCCGGCAGTCCCGCAGTGCTGGTAAATCGGCTATAGTTTCGGTAATTCAGACCCGTAAAATCCGACTTATAGCTGAACGCCGCATTGTTGATCGGGGCAGACATCGTCGAACCAACCTGACGCCCGCCAACATCGTACAGTGGCTGCACAGCAAGCACATGGCCCGCCTCGATATTACGCGTCTGCGTCTGGAGAGGCTTACCCAGTTTGTCAAAAAAAGTCTTGGTCTCCCCGATAACCGCTCCACTGGCATCATAAGAGCGTGCCAACGTCCAGTTCATCTCCAGATTCTCGTTCGGATTATTGGGCGCCGCCGGACCCGTCATATTGTTGTCCAGACGCAAAAGCACATTCGAACCGCTCTTGAAGTGAACACCGGGCTTCAGCGTGATGCTCACAGCACTGGTCGCCGTATAGCTCTGACCTGATTCAACAACCAAAGATCCCGCTCCTCCCAAAGGTAGAACTATCGCATTCTGACTGCTCGTCTGGGCTTGAGTAAATTTAAAACAGGTCACCAAAACCAGCCCGATTAAGACTGTCAAAAAATTATTCAGTTTTTGCATCTTTATATACATAAATTTGTTTCTTGATAAAAAAACATTAATAGCAATTTTCAACATATTCTACATTTGCTCCAATATCTATAGCTTCTCCATTTCTTTTATGACTGAAACTGATTGTTTTATAATTCAAATTAACACAAACATATAGAACTAGATATTCACTGGTCCCATCATCAAAATCGGTCTCTAAAGCTCCATATGGAACAGATTGAAATTGGTTATCGCAATCTTTATAGGAGACATACAGATCCATGTTCTGTATTTCCGATTTAGGGATTGTAACTTTATACTTTTGACAAGTTATACAGATTGCATTTTGATTTGCAAGCAGTTGACCAGTAGTATTTATCTCTGCCATTGCTTTACTGTTAGCATCCGCTTTACTTATTTTTGATGAATACTTACCTGCTGGAACGGTATAATTTATTTTGCCTCCTATACTATTTGGCGGGCAATCATTTTTTTGTACATCTTCTTTTATTAAATCATTATAAAATGTACTACTGGTAACTCCATAATTTTGTTGGTACTCATTAGTTTTATATGGAGCTCTGCCAAACTGCTCCTTGTACGTTCTTACCAAACGGCCCATTGCATCATACTCAAACCGGGTATACAGGTTCAAGTGATCCAGAATATAGGTCAGCTCCCCGGAGAAACTGTCATAGACATAGGCCGTCGCACTCGTATTCTTTGGATGGAAACGGAAATCGTCAACAAAACTTGCAACCGTACCCTCATTTTTAACATACACCTTCAATTGTGTACCTCCAGAAATCGGGATCTCAACATTGACAAGGTTCCAGACACCCGACTTCTTGGTACTCTGAGCCGAATTCAAGGGCGCAGCTATAGCCACCCCATCAATATCATAGTACAGCGTCACCTTTCCGTTCGTCACATTTCTCACCCACACACTGGCAACATACGTACGTTTAGATGTCAGGTTTGCGATAGGAACATTATATTCAAAACCTGTGGCGCCAGCTGCCAGCGATAAACTTTTGCTGCCTGTATGGAATGCTCCTGTGGACACGGTCCCCTGTCCCTTGGAAACTTCTCCTGCAACCGCTGTACCCATCAGTTCATCCTCCGCCCCGCTGAAGGCAAGTTCACCATATTTTGCAAAATTGGCTCCCGCAACGATCTTACCATTGTTATAACCGTACCTGTTGGCCGAATAATTATTGTTCCGGTCATAGTCCTCCAGAGCTTTTGAATACACATTGTACATACTGATCCCGCTGACAAGTTTCCAGTAACCATTGCTAAGGGTAAACTGCGCTATCGGAAGGACACCCGATGTTCCATATTGGTCTGGTATCTCCAGTACCTCTTCACGTTGTTTGCGCCACACCTGGCCATTGGCAGCTGTATTCTGTTTGATGACGGTACCATTGGGCATCAGGACATTGACATCCTTACTCCATACCGTTTTGCTGCCGCTCACTACCCCGACCTTGGTATTGCTATTGTCAACCTTATAGGAAACCTGGCTGAAAACCTGGCTCAGCATATTTTTATTGTTGATATTAGACAGCCGGTTGCCCATCTCTGCGTACTGCTGGTACGCAAATCCTGTCTCGCTCAGGAACCTGTTGCCATAGGAATCTTTCTTCAGCACCTTATTGGGCTGGCCATTGTAAAAATCAAACCCAAGGTTCTCCGTGCTCTCCATAGACTGGTTTGCAAAATCCTGTGTGGTTGTGGACAGCAGGATCGAAGGATACTGCTCACGCGCCGCCATAACAATATTCGTTCGATTACTATATGTTTTAGCAAAATGATAACGGGCTTCGGCAAAACGCTCCGTAATTAAACCCTGGGAAGCGAACCGGCTACCCAAAAGGTCCCTATAATTCGTACGCAGATCTCCGCTTCTAGCCGCTTCATCATAGAGATAACTATTCTTTGTGTGCTTGATCAATTTCCCCTCAGCGTCAAAATATTTGATACCCAAAAGATCTCCTATATTTGTCGTAAAATCACTGATGCGCAGGTTAACAGCATGAACATAGCCTTTTCCCCAATCCACATTCTGCATAACGACCCTATTTATCATTTGTTCGTCCAAAATGCGATAATAATTTTCAGTATATCCTTCATTTTGGCTATCACCATTGGGCTTTACAACCTTGTTTTGGATACGGACATTTCGGTACATTACTCCGGGGCCAGGTATTTCACGCGCGTATTTGAGAATATTGTTAAAATCTCTATTTAAAGCATTCTTAAACAAAACTTTATACCCCTCTACTGAAAGATTGTTAAAATATCCGGTTTCCATATTATTGGGAAGATAAGATGTTACTCCATTTGAAACATTCCCGGTTCGATACAAATAATCGGTCTGATAGGTCACATTATTTACATCTATATTTTTAACATTTTTTACTCGAATCCCACCACCATAGTTTAATAAAGGGCTATTCTCCAATCGGATATTTCCATAAAAAAGTTCTGTCACAGGCATCGGACTATTGGGAATATCAAGTATCTTTTTGAAATTTAAAATTATCCTATCAGAAGTTCCATCCCTTCCGCCAAAATAGCATTGTGGGTTCACCTTAGTTGATTGAAGTACCGATTGGTATTTGGTATTAATTGCGGAAATGGAAGTTTCTAAAAAAACACCATCGATGGCAGCTCCTATGGCATAGTTATCCATCACATCCTGAATTCCACCTATTAGTTCTACGGAAAACTTATTATCACTAAGTTTTTTAAAGTTTTTTACCTGGACAGAGAATTTCTTCTCAAAGATCGCTTTTTGAAACTCATTACTTTCATAATCCAATTCGATACGGCTACCTGTTGGAGAACTGATAGACCGAAGGCTCCACGCATCTACTCCCTTGGAAGAGTTTATAGTGACTCTCTTTGCTAAATCTTCATTCAGTATCAAAACGGAGTAATCAATATCGCCTTTATAATAGCCCCAAATATCTTGACAAGTTTTGCAATAATCGGGATTTTTCGTTGTTTGAAAGTTCAGTGTATCTCCAGATTCACCAATGAGATTATTTCCATTTGTAAGCGTATAAATATTCTCTCCATTCCTATCTCGCCCCACTTTAGTGATCATTCCATAATATCTTGGTTCATCACCTAAGCTTTCAATCATTGTTCCTGTTTCTAGATTAGCTGAAGTTTTAAACTCTCTATAAGACACAATAGTACCTTGAAGAGGGAGTTTCTTTGAATCCTCATATGAAAACTGTGTAATAGGTAGAAGTTCAACACCTTTTTTCCCCCTAAATTGTACACCATCAAGTGTTAGCTTTCCTGTTTTTGCATCAGGATTTTGAATATTGAAACTATTTGGCGTTTTTTTACTTAACAGGTAGCTATATCCAAAATCAATGACACGAATGGATTTGGATTCCAATAGATCCTTTCCAATAGTTGATACATCAAAAGAGTCAAATACATTATCATATAAATCATTGCTTCTTGCAAACAACGCTTTTCCGCTATCTTCTTTGAAACTGTTCGCATCAGCGTTGTTCAATAGGTAAATTCTGTTTAATCGAAGGCTCTGCCCCGATTGACCGTTGAATATTCCGGTGTTTGCTGTCGACTTGATATCAAACACTTTTGAATCACTACCTTTACCATCCAATCTGACTTCTTTTTCGAAAATTGCTGTATGTGTCCTCGTACGTAATCTATTCAAATAAAAAAGTTGTTTCTTACCAAGAGTATACATACGATAATCTTGGTCTAGATCAACATCCATTCCCTCAGCAGGCGTTCGCCAGACATAATCATTCGTCCATTTACCATAATCCAAGGCAACCCAGTATCCCCAATCTGTTGCATCGACCTGACCATTTCCGTTTCGGTCTACATAATCAGGGCCAGTGACAGCTGTCAACATCCACGTATAAGCATATGGTTCCTTACGATCTGTTGATGTACTTTTATATCCACCATTTAGTGTATAATTAAATGAATACTCAGCATACGAATAGACTGGCAATGCATAGTGATAAGTTATACCAGACTCATTCGTGACCATAAACCCACCGATCTGACTACCTCCTTTTGTGGCTTTGACAGATCCCACATCACTATTGTTAGTAATTCGGCTGAATCCCTTTGTCGTAGCCCCTACATCAATAAAGCCCTTGGTCTTTGCACTTCCATTTCGGATCTCATCATTGGTAAAATACTTAACAAATTTGGAAGCAGCCAGTTCATTACCGATTCGGTTGTCTGGTTTACTTCCCATATTGAACGGTAGACTTTCAATAACTCCTGGAACACCAGATTGCCTAACCACATCATCCAATTCTTGATCAAAAGAGTTGGAAAAATCGTTAACAAAACGGAAACCGACTCCCTGCTTTATAAGTGCATTGGGCATATTGGGCTGCGGCTGACTTTTAGCAGGCTCGTTAAATTGTGTATGCAGGGCTCTTTGATATAAAAAGGGCCGAATCTGGCCACCTATTCCCTGCCCCGAAATAGAATAGTTATCATACTCTGGAAATGTACCGCCCAAAAGCTCATAATCCTCGGGGCTGTCAGCTATATTAATATCATCGGGAATCAACCTGTAATTATCGAAACTGTTATCAGCCCAGTCGACCATTGGTGAACTCAGGGGATAGATTGGCGTATATAAGCTCCCGATAGAAGGCACTTCAACAGTTTCATCTATCCAATAACGTGTGCTTTTAAAGGATGCCCCGATACTGATCACGCCCAAAGGAATAGTAAAGCCGAATCCTGAACTACTGGTACTGATCTTACCTGCATTATTATTAAAGACCGACCCTGTACTGCCCATCACCGAAAGACTGGGTTTGTTAGAGGATGAACTCATCGAAGCAGATAACATACTCGTCGGCGCCTTATCTGTGCCATTACTTTTAGCCAATGACACACCCGCCCCTGTGTTCAGACTTTGAAAATTAGTAGAGAAACCAATACTTCCAGCGGCCGTAATACCTTTTGCGACATCTATTCCTGATGAAATATCCATACCCACATAACCACCACCGTAAGGTCCGATACCAACATCAACACCAAGATTTGCCGGGCCAACTTTTATTCCATACCCTATACTAGCCCCAACCCCAAATCCCTGGTAGGTATCACTCGCAAACACAAGCCCCACATTGACCATACTTGCAAAACCGACCTGAAGACCATATTCCTTTCGGCTTCCTCCGGCCCAATAATCCCTTCTCTTTAAACTGACCTCATTAAAATCATCCGGTAAACCGGCAACATTACGGTTGATAGCACCTGGATTCAACGTCCAGC
>RCUL01001229.1_pt1 | contig 10183 bp, 13 predicted proteins | sample 2167521 | NCBI WGS metagenome assembly RCUL01 (sample SAMN09932745, study PRJNA488358) | compost metagenome | feature: garden; material: soil; isolation source: compost soil in acetic acid-enriched culture | place: Germany: Experimental Botanical Garden Goettingen | collected 2016-01-27 | reverse complement strand
CAACCCGCTGCTGGCTGCGGACATCCCGCGCCTGATCGTCACCCCGCACAGCGCCTGGGGCGCAGTCGAATCACGGCAGCGTATCGTTGAGCAATTGAGCGAAAACGCCGAGGCGTTTTTCGCCGGCAGCCCGCGCCGCCAGGTCTAAGCCAGGCCAGGCTCTGGTAAACTGCGCCACTTTTTTCAGGAGTCGCCGTCCATGGACCCGCGCAGTGAAGTGTTGCTTCGTCAGGCCGATCTTTTCCAGGGCTCGCTGTTGCTGGCCGGTTTGCCTGCCGACGACCTGCTCGGCAAATTGCCCGCGGCCCATGGCTGGAGCTGGCATGCCGGCGATCAGGCGGCGCTCGATGCACGCTTCGCCGGGCGCAGCCACTTCGGCGTAGAAGCGCCAGCCCAGGCCTTCGACGCCGCCGTCTTGTTTTTGCCCAAGTCCCGCGACCTGGCCAATTACCTGCTCAACGCCCTGGCTTCGCGTTTGGCCGGCCGTGAGCTGTACCTGGTCGGCGAGAAACGCGGCGGCATCGAAGGTGCGGCCAAGCAGCTGCACGCCTTCGGCAAGCCGCGCAAACTCGACAGCGCCCGCCATTGCCAGCTGTGGCAGGTCACGGTGGAACACGCGCCTGAAGCCAAATCACTGGAAAGCCTGGCCGAGCATTTCCAACTGGAGCTGGCCGATGGCCCGCTGCAGATCGTCAGCCTGCCGGGTGTGTTCAGCCACGGTCGCCTGGATCGCGGCAGCGCCCTGCTGCTGGAAAACCTCGATCAATTGCCCACCGGCCACGTGCTGGATTTCGGTTGTGGTGCGGGCGTCCTCGGCGCGGCCATCAAACGTCGCTATCCGCAAAACCGCATCACTTTGCTTGACGTTGATGCCTTCGCCGTCGCCAGCAGCCGCCTGACCCTGGCCGCCAATGGCCTGGAGGGTGAGGTGATCAGCGGCGACGGCATCGATGCTGCACCGCGCGAGCTGGACGTAATCATCAGCAATCCGCCGTTCCATACCGGGGTGCACACCAACTATCAGGCCTCAGAAAACCTGCTGAGAAAATCTGCCGATCATCTGAAAAAAGGCGGCGAAATGCGCCTGGTGGCCAACAGCTTCCTGCGCTATCAGCCGCTGATCGAAGAGGCCCTGGGCAACTGCAGGATCCGCGACGAAGGGCAAGGCTTTCGTATCTACCAGGCAACACGCGGTTAAAAAGAGCGCTTGCCGAAACGGATTTGCCTAGGCAGAATCCGCTCCGTCCTAGGGGAGTAGTCTCCCGCGAGCACCCAGCTCGCCCGGTACGCGTCAACATACTTGGTCCACAGACCATGGCGCGTGCGACCCACGGTCCGCACAGACGGACCCAGGGTTTGACAAGACCTATGACACGAACACCTTACCCGGGGCGGGAAGGCTGTACGTGTCATAGCCGTGTCGACCCGCCCCCGTAGGAATCCTGATGCTGGAATCATTGCTCGTCCCCACCGCGATCGTGGCCCTCGCCGAAATTGGCGACAAGACCCAATTGCTCGCGCTGATCCTTGCCGCGCGCTTTCGCAAACCCTGGCCGATCATCGCCGGTATCATCGCTGCAACCCTGGCCAACCATGCGGCTGCAGGCGCTGTCGGTGCCTGGGTCAGTACCTTCTTCAGCGCCGCTACCCTGCACTGGATTCTCGCGGCCAGCTTTGCTGCCACGGCGTTGTGGACGCTGATTCCGGACAAGATGGATGACGACGAATCCAGTACGGCACGGCGCTTCGGCCCGTTCCTGACCACCCTGATCGCGTTCTTCATCGCTGAAATCGGCGACAAGACCCAGGTCGCCACGGTGATGCTGGCGGCGCAGTATCCGCACCTGATCATGGTGATCATCGGTACCACCCTGGGCATGTTGATTGCCAACGTGCCGGTGGTACTGGCGGGTAACTTTGCTGCGGAGAAACTGCCGCTGACCCTGATCCGCCGCCTGGCTTCGGCCGCGTTCTTCGTCCTGGCCGCTGTGGCGGTGTATTCGGCGATGCAGGTCAGTGGCTGGATAGGCTGACCGGTGGTGACTTCATCGCTGGCAAGCCAGCTCCCACAGGCCTTGTATACACAGGCCCCTGTGGGAGCCGGTCTTGCCGGCGATGGGCCGCAGCGCGGCCCCGGCTATAACTTACTTGCGGGCCTGCTCGTACAACGGCATCACCTTCGGAATCGCCGCCTGCAACGACGCCTGGCGGCTCGCCGAGGCCGGGTGAGTGCTCATGAACTCCGGCTGCGAACCGCCCGAGGCCTGGGCCATCTTGTCCCACAGGCTGATGGCCGCATTCGGGTTGTAACCGGCACGGGCGGCCAGTTCCAGGCCGATCAGGTCGGCTTCATTCTCGTTAGCCCGGCTGTTGGGCAGGGTCAGGCTGTACTGCACTACAGTGTCGGCAATCGCCAGGCTGTCCTGGCCCAGGCCCAGCAAGGCTCCCGCGCCCTGGCGAGCCATCTGCACGCCATAGGCCTTGGACATCGCTTCACGGCCATGCTCGCGCAGGGCGTGGGCGATTTCATGCCCCATCACCGCAGCCAGTTCGTCATCGGTCAGCTTGAGTTTGTCGATCAGGCCGTTGTAGACGAAGATCTTGCCGCCAGGCCCGCAGTTGGCGTTGAGCTCGTCGCTCTTGATCAGGTTCACTTCCCAGTTCCACTGTGCCGCATCCGGGCGGAACTGCGGGGCCTGGGCAATCAGGCGGTTGGCGATGGCCTGCACGCGCTTGGCATTGGCGCTGCTCTTGTCGAGCACACCTTTGCTCGAGGCTTCGCCCAGGGTTTGCTGGTAGGACTGAGCGTACATCTGGTTGACCTCATCGGTCGACAGCATGCTGAACATGTATTGCTTACGCTCGACACCCACGGCGCCGCCGCTGGTGGTGTTCACCGCCTGGCAGCCAGCGAGCAGGACGCTGGCGCTCAATGCACCGATTACAAATGACTTACGCATGAAAACACTCCCTTCGAACATGCCGCGTATCCTAGGCCGACTCGGTTGAGCCCGCCATATCCCTGATGAAGATTTCTCCAGACGGTGCTCATGCTTTCGCCCCGCCGGGCCGATAACGCAAGGCAGACGCCTTTCCTTGCGCTTGGAGCCCCACATGAAGTTCCGGTCGATCCAGTTTTCCGTCGCCGCCCTGGCTGGCGCCATTGTCCTGAGTATTGTCGCTGCCCTGGTGCTCTATGCCGTGTACTCCGGCGAACGCACCCAGGAGCTGGTGCAAAGCCGCACCCAGCAGCAATTCGAAGCGGTGATCGAGCAGCGCCTGACCGCCCTGGCGCGGACTCAGGTCAGCGAGATCCAGCGCGGCCTGGAAGCGCCGCTGCTGATTGCCCGCGGCCTTGCCACCAGCAACGCCATGCTCGGCATGCAGGACGCCAGCGGCAATCCGCTGCTGAAGATCGAACGCCAACAACTGATTGCCCTGCTCAAGCAGACGGCGCTGACCAACCCGCTGATCCTCGGCACCTACCTGGGTTGGGAAACCAATGCCCTGGACCACGATGACGCGCGCTTCGCCGGTACCTCGGTCACCGGTATCGACAGCGCCACCGGGCGCTTCCTGCCCTGGTGGTTCCGCAACGAAGACGGCAGCCTGGGCCTGGACAAGCTGGCCGACGTCAATGACCAGACCATCCTTGCCACCGGCGTGCGCGCCAGTGAGTACTACCTGTGCCCGCGGGAATCGAAGAAAGCCTGTGTCATCGACCCGGCGCCTTATAAGGTCGGCGACAAGGTGGTGATGCTTGCCTCGTTCGTCGAGCCGATCATGATCGACGGCAAGTTCCAGGGCATCGCCGGCGCCGACCTCTCGGTTAACTTCATCCAGGAACTGCTCATTACCGCCGACCGCCAGTTGTACGACGGCGCCGGCGAACTGGCGCTGGTGTCCGGCAACGGCCGCCTGGTGGCCTTCACCAAAGACCCGGGCAAGTTTGGCGAGAAAGCCAGCGACGTCCTCGACGCCAATGCCGCCGGCACCCTGGCGCAATTGAGCGGCGAAAAACTGCACTACGAAGTCGATCAGGCCGCTGGCCGCATCGAGCTGTACCTGCCGTTCAAGATCGCCAATACCGACGCCCGCTGGACCCTGCTGCTGGAGCTGCCGATCAGCGCAGTGATGGCCGATGTGGAAAAACTGCAAAGCGACCTCAGCGCCCAGCGCCGCACCGACATCACTGGCATGACCGTGGTCGGCCTGGGCATCGCCGCCCTTGGCCTGCTGGTGATCTGGCTGCTGGCCCACGGCATTGCCCGGCCGCTGCGGCAGATGGTGGCGATGCTCGATGACATCGCCCAGGGCGAAGGCGACCTGACCCGCCGCCTGAGCAGCGATCGCGCCGACGAACTGGGCTCGATCGCCAAGGGCTTCAACACTTTCCTGAGCAAGCTGCAGGCGATGATCAGCCAGGTGGTGGCCTCGGTGCAGAAGGTCAGCGACTCCTCGGAGCACACCGCCGACATCGCCATCCGCACCAATCAGGGCGTGCACAAGCAGATGGCCGAGATCGACCTGGTGGCCACCGCCGTACACGAGATGACCGCCACTGCCCAGGACGTGGCGCGCAACGCCACCCATGCGGCCCAGGCCGCCAGCAATGCGGACCATGCGGCCCACCAGGGCCTGGCCATCGTGCGCGATACGTCCCATTCGATCAGCGCCCTGGCCGAGGAAATCGGCCGCGCGGTCGGCGTGGTGCAGAATCTGGCCCGTGACAGCGAAAACATCAACGCCATCCTTATCGCCATCCGCGCGATTGCCGAGCAGACCAACCTGCTGGCGCTCAACGCCGCCATCGAGGCGGCCCGCGCGGGTGAACAGGGCCGTGGTTTTGCCGTGGTGGCCGACGAGGTGCGTAACCTGGCACAGAAAACCCAGCAGGCCACGGAAGAAATCCAGCAGATGATCCAGCAACTGCAGCAGGGTACCCGCGATGTGGTGCGGGTGATGGAAGACAGCCAGGGCAAGACCGACGACAGCGTGCAGCAGGCCGCCCGCGCCGCCGAGGCACTGGAGAGCATCACCCAGGCGGTATCGGTGATCAACGACATGAACACGCAGATTGCCAGCGCTGCCGAAGAGCAGAGCGCGGTGGCCGAAGACATCAACCGCAATGTGATCAATATCGGCCAGGTGGCTAACGAGGTAGCTGGCGGGGCGGATGAGTCGAGTACCGCCAGTGCCGAGCTGACCAAGCTGGCCGAGCAGCAGCGGCGCTTGATCAATCAGTTCAGGGTGTAAGGTCTTGGGGCTGCTTCGCAGCCCATCGCTGGCAAGGCCAGCTCCCACAAGGTCAGTACACACACTCCACTGTGGGAGCCGGCCTTGCCGGCGAAGCCCTTTCAAGCCCCCTCAAGCCGGGGTCAAACACTCCGGCCCATTAAGCTTCGGATCGTTGACCATATTGGCCAACACCCGCTCACGCAGCGGTGCCTGGCCGCCCGCCAGCAGCTCGTACAAGCGCGCTGGCGGGGTTTCGGGATCAAGCCAGGCTGCCTGCCCGGCCGCATCGAGAATCAGCGGCCGACGCTGGCTCAGCGCTGCCTGGGTCACCACTGCGGTGCTCAGCCAGACCTGGTCCTGCACCGGATACGCCTCCCAGATCGCGGCAAAAAACAGCGAAGAGCCCTCCCCCGGCGTCAGCCAGTACGGCCGTTTGCGCTGGGTGCCACGCCACTCGTAGAAACCGTTGGCCGGCAGCAGGCAGCGGCGCAGGCGAAAGGCTTCACGAAACATCGGCTGTTCGGCCAGGGTCTCGGCCCGGGCATGAGCCGGGGTGCGCGATAAATCGGTGAGCCAGGCGGGAGTCAGCCCCCAGCGTGCCCGCGCCAGTTCCATCTGACCATCGTCGAGGCGGCGCTGAATCAGCACCGAAGCGCCGGGGGAGATGTTCCATTGCGCCTGCTGGTCACTGGGAAATCCCGGCAAGGCAGCAAAGGCGGGAGACCAGCGAAACAGTGCATAACGTCCACACATGAGGGCAAAAACCTAGCAAATCAGGGTTCCGGGGATGTTCTCCGGTTCGTCGCCCGCAAGTGGCTGGGCGCTATTGTACGCGGCGATCAGCTGGCGTGCGCTGTCGGCCTGCTCATCGGCGACCGCCAGGCCCAGCAGGCCGTGCATCGGCAGGTCGCCCATGGCGCCCATCAGGTCGCGGCCAACCAGGTGCACGGGGATGCCTTCACTGGCGAGCATGCCGATGAGCATTTCGGCTTCCAGCAGGCTTTCGGGATCGTAGATTCGCCGCATCAGTCATTCTCACCATAAACGTCCAGCATCCATTCCTCGCCATGCACCTGCAGCACGAACCTGATCGGCTTGCAGCACACCTGGCAGTCCTCGATGTACTCCTGATCACCGCCCGACAGGTCCACCGTCGTCTCGACTTCTTCACCACAATAAGGACAATCGTAGAACGCTGTCTCCAGCATCGCGGCCTCCCGAGTGACTTGTGCGTATAATTGCCGGTCTATTTACAGGACCTGCGCGTGTTCGAGCCGTTTTTCGAACCCCGGCCCTACCTATTACCCTAGCCGTTTCCAACAAGAGAGCATGATGGGCGAATTCGATGCCATCCGACCGTACGACGACGCTGAGGTCCCTGCCGTTCTGGCACGCCTGCTCAGCGACCCGGCATTCCTCGATATCCTCACCCACTTCCGCTTCCCGCGCATGGCCGGGGCCTTCGGCTGGCTGCTCAAGCCGCTGATCGCCCGGCGCCTGCGTAAAGAGTTTGCCGGGGTCAGCTGCGTCTCGACCCTGCAGGACAAGGTCGAATACTACGTCGACCACACCATCGAGCGGGCGACCGACGGCGTGACCTACACCGGCGTCGAGCAGCTCAAGTCGGGTACCGCCTACCTGTTCCTGGCCAACCACCGCGATATCGTCATGGACCCGGCGTTCGTCAACTATGCCGTGTACCACGCCGGCCTGCCGACCCCGCGCATCGCCATCGGCGACAACCTGCTGCAAAAGCCGTTCGTCAGCGACATGATGCGCCTGAACAAGAGCTTTATCGTTCATCGCTCGATCAGTGGCCGCCGGGAAAAGCTTGCTGCTTACCAGTTGCTCTCAGCCTACATCAACCATTCGATCCGCAATGATTGCCAGTCGATCTGGATCGCCCAGGCCGAAGGCCGGGCCAAGGATGGTGATGACCGTACCGATTCGGCAATCCTGAAAATGTTCCACATGAGCCGCAAGGACGAGCCGTTCGGCGCAGTGATCCAGTCGCTGAACCTGAGCCCGGTGTCGATCAGTTACGAGTACGACCCGTGCGACCAGGCCAAGGCCCGCGAGCTGTACATTCGCGCCACCACCGGCACTTACAGCAAGGCCCCCGGTGAAGATGACGTCAGCATTGCCCAGGGCATTACTGGCTACAAAGGCCGTGTGCACATCAACTTTGCCCCGCCGGTGACCGCGTTTGTCGAGGACACCAAGCAACTGGCCGCCGAGATCGATCGGCAGATCCTGGCCGGCTACCGGTTGTTCCCGGTGCATTACCTGGCGTATGCGCAATGGGCTGATGCCGATCCGGCGCTGGACGTGCCGGCAGCGGCCAAGGTGTTCCCGGCCGATGAACTGGCCCGCGCCCAGGCCGAATGGCAACGCCGCCTGGACGCCTGTCCGGCCGAGCAGCGGCCGTACCTGGTGCAGCAGTATGCGACGCCGGTACGCAATCAGTACCGGGTCAAGGCGGGGTTGGCGCTTTAGGTCGCACCGCGTCGCCTGCATCGCTGGCAAGCCAGCTCCCACAGGAACACTCTGGGGGAGCTGGCTTGCCAGCGATGGGCTGCGAAGCAGCCCCGATCACACCCAGGTGCTGAACCAGGACAGCAACAAGGCCAGCGCCAAAAAGGCAAAACCGAGAATGTAGTAGAAACGGTTGATGCGCAGGCTCATGCCATCGACCACCACTTCATCGGCGGCCATGCCCGCCAGAGTTTGCGCCGCGCGGCGGCGGGCGCTGTGCAGCAGCAAGCCGCCCGGGCAGGTCAGCACCAGAGCCAGCAGGTTGATCAGCTTGGCCGGATGGGCGGCAAACAGCCCCCAGATCACTTGCAACGACATCGCAAAACCTCAAAAGAAGTACATCGATACTTTCGACACGGCGGGCATTCTACCCAAGCCCCGTGCCCCTGCCTGCCCTTTGCGACAAACGACGATTAATTCGCACCGTCACACGCTCGTCATCTAGGCACGCCACTCTATCGGCCGTCGCCACCCACCGGAGCTTGTCATGCTGCACGCCGAAAACCAGGACCGCCTCTACCTGATCGCCCAGAGCGACGAGCAGCAGGCGCTGATCGACGGCCTGGCGTTCAACGTCCAAGACCGCCAATGGCTGGTGTACTGCGCCTTGGGCGGGCACGCTCATGATGATCTGCCCGAAGTCGACGTTCCGACCGGCATCAGCATGCTGGACTTCTACGTCGAAGCCGCCTGAGCGCCCAGAAACGCAAAAGCCCGATGCCTGCCACGCAGACATCGGGCTTTTTGCTGTTGCGATTTATTCGCCGAGGATCTGCCCGATGGCCTGGTCCTTGAACAGACGGGTCAGCGCATCGCTGAGCACATCGCCCACCAGCTTGGTGTTGGTCTCCTGGTTGGGTGCCATGCCGAAGCGCTGGTCCAGCGAGGCACCGTAACGGCCGCTGTAGCGACGGTTGGCGTTGGCCACGTCAGCCTTGAAGGTCGCACCGATGGTGGCTTCGGTGACGTACATGCCTTCTTTTGGCGACTGGTACTTGAGTTCGGCCAGGGTCACGGTCAGCTGGGGCGCGTTGTAGGCGTTCGGCGTCGGGGTGAAGCCCAGCAGACGCACCGCCGCTTCGGCCTGGGCCTGCAGTTTTGGCAGGATGTCGTTGCCGGCCACGGTGATGGCGCTGGTTTCCGGGTACAGGCCGCCACGGGTGCCCAGGGTTTGCGAAGCACGGCCATCAACCACCTTGACCACCACCGGCTGACCATGGCCGACCGGCGCCAGCTGGGCGTTGAGTTTCGGTTGCGGGCTGAGTTGTTGCGGGCTGTGGGCACAACCGGCCAGGGTCAGACTGGTCACCGCGATCAAACCGAACAACAAACGTTGCAACATGCTCATCTCTCCAGAATAGGCAGCAAAGGCCGCCAGTATAACCAGCACGGGGCAGCCCAGCTATCGGCGTGCCATTAGTGAATAAGACAGGCGTGCCCAGCCCCGGTTCGCTGTCACAATCGTTTCATCACTGCACGGTTATCCTTGCCTCAGTTCTTCACAGGGATACCTCGCCATGTCCTCGCTCCTGGCCTTGCTGTTCAAACGCAATCCGCAACGCTGCTTCGCCCGCCTCGACGCCTTGGGCCATTGCCAGGCCTTCAAGCAGTGTGCGCAGGCTCCTTCGACCAGCGGCTGGGTGGAAATCAACGAAATTCGCCTGGCCTGGCTTAACCGCCCGCTGCCCGCCAGCGCCCGTGTTTCAAAGCGTGTCAGCGGAAACTGGCTGCAGCGCAGCCTCGCCGCCTGAGTTTTGCCTCAATAAAAGTCGCTAATAAAGAGCTTTTCTGCCCGCGACATCGCTATAATCTCCCCCCGATTATAAGGACGTCTCCTGATCGGGCCTCGCAGTACCGCCAATGCCCAGCATTGCGCATCCCCCGCACCGCCCACAGAGAGCCTTCCACACAGGTCTTGCACCAGCCAGTGTGCCTGCGTCATTCGGCCCTCTGCTCTGCCTGAACCTGCCGGGTCTGCCATCGCGCAGTCCATTTTGAGGTTCACGTCTCCAAAAGAGCGTGAAAAAACGGGTTTTCACAACTTCACGAGAGTGTGGCGAGCAATGAACAGTCTGGCATGTGCAAAAGCACCTAAAGTGTCCCGAACAGCCCTGAACAGCTGGCAACAGCGCTCATTTGCAATGGGTGCCTGAAACCGGTCCATAACGCACGACGGATACCTTGACCATAAGTCGAATTGCCGCACCGGCTGTAAAATGCGTTCATAGGCAACGCAAAGCCCGGTTGGTGGTGTCCGCTGAAGTTGCAAAAACTGCGAAGAATCGGACATGGCGATCCTGGCAAGCCAGGGATCCTATGCTGTCAATTTGGTGCTGAAGATTTTGGAGACGCGTTAATGGCGCAGAACGAAGCAGTCGATGTAGTACTGGTAGGGGCAGGCATCATGAGT
>RCUL01001226.1_pt1 | contig 10188 bp, 10 predicted proteins | sample 2167521 | NCBI WGS metagenome assembly RCUL01 (sample SAMN09932745, study PRJNA488358) | compost metagenome | feature: garden; material: soil; isolation source: compost soil in acetic acid-enriched culture | place: Germany: Experimental Botanical Garden Goettingen | collected 2016-01-27 | reverse complement strand
AGAGGTTCCCCAATGCCAGGGCGGCCATCCTCAGGTTAGTATCAGCAGGGCAGGGTGTGAGTGGGCAGGGGGAGGGCCAGAGGTTCCCCAATGCCAGGGCGGCCATCCTCAGGTTAGTATCAGCAGGACAGGGCGTGAGGGAGCAAGGGGTGAGCCAGAGGCTCCCCCTTGACGGTGATCAGAACAGTTCCGGGATCACCCGGAACGGGTGCTCCGAGGCCTTGACCTTGCCAATCTTGCGCTTGGGCAGCTTGACCGGCTCGGCCGGCAGCTCCTCGTAGGGGATGTGGCTCAGCAGGTGGGAGATGATGTTGAGCCGCACCCGCTTCTTGTCCTCGGAGCGGGCCAGGAACCAGGGGGCCCAGGCGGTATCGGTGGCGGTGAACATGGCATCCCGCGCCCGGGTGTAGTCATCCCAGCGATCGAAGGACTTGATGTCCATGGGGGAGAGCTTCCAGATCTTGCGACCATCGTCGATGCGATCCCGCAGCCGCCGCTCCTGCTCCTGTGGGGTCACCTCCAGCCAATACTTCAGCAATATGATGCCCGAGTCGACCATGGCCTGTTCCACCATGGGAACCCCCGCCAGGAATTTGTCGCTCGCCTCCTGGCTGCAAAAGCCCATGACACGCTCCACCCCGGCCCTGTTGTACCAGCTGCGATCGAAGATGACGATCTCGCCCGCCGCCGGCAGGTGCGGGATGTAGCGCTGGAAATAGAGCTGGCTCTTCTCCCGTTCGGTGGGGGCCGGCAGCGCGATGACCCTGAACACCCGGGGACTGACCCGCTCGGTGATCGCCTTGATGGTCCCCCCCTTGCCAGCGCCGTCGCGCCCTTCGAACACTATGCAGACCTTGAGTCCCTTGTGCACCACCCACTGCTGCAGTTTCACCAGCTCCACATGCAGGCGACGCAGTTCCTTCTCGTATGCCTTGTTGCCAAGCGGCTTGGACTCTGCTGCCGGAGCAGGCTGTTCAGTCGTAGATTTTTTTTTGCTGGCCATGATTCCCTTCTCTTGATGCGAGCCAATGAAGAATGGTCGTCGTCATCGACGGCCCACATCCAGAGTGTAATCGAGCGCAGAGCTGGGTACAGATGCGAAGTGCCGCGGTGGGACAGGGATCAAGTGAAAGTCGTGGGTGGCCTTATGGATCTCGTTCGGGGCGTCCAACAAACAGAGGGGCACCATCTCGTTGGCCAGCATCTGGTTATCGTGTCCCGCAACCAAGATATCTTCCGGAATGCGTAACCCTGCCTCCGCAATGGCCTGATAGCAGCCCTGGGTCATGTAGTCACTGCAGCAGAAGACCACGTCTGGTGTGTTGGGGAGTGCCAGCAGCTGCCGGGTCTGCTCATAGGCCTCGCGCAGCGGCCAGTTAGCGACGCGTACCCATTGTGGATCCGGTCATTTGATCAGGGCCTGGCGATATCCCTCCAGCCGTAGGTTGTTGGCCTCCCTCCAGAGTTCCCCCTGAATGAGAGCTTCACCGCGCTCGAACCGTTGAGCACCAGAGATACAGTAGATTGGGAGACGCCGGCTGCGGCGGCGATGGCACTCATGGTGATGCGTTGCTTGTCCATCGATATGGCCAGCCCCTGTTACCAAGCTAATATTATTAGTTTTTTTCTCGTCAATCATACCCCACCAGATTGGGGGAACCAGCCATGTTGTCGTCATCAGCGCGGATCAATACGATCGATAAACACCCAATCCAGGCTGTCAACGCGCTTAAAAACGGTATGTTAACCAGACGTTGCAATGAGCCTTGGTCTGGCTCATTTTGTGACTGACCACCAAATTCCATCTAACACCCTTTGCTATTAATATGATTAGCAAATAAAAATTAGCTCATAAATATTAAACATTAGCAAAAGGGGGGGCGATGGCGGTACAACAGTGGTCCACAGAACAGGCCTGGCAGTGGTGGAGCAAGCAGCCCTGGCTGAGAGGGTTCAACTACTTGCCCAGAACCGCCGTCAACTGGACGGAGATGTGGCAACGGGAGACCTTCGATCTCCCGACCATCAGGCAGGAGTTGGCGTGGGCCAGAGAGGTGGGCTACAACACCCTGCGCACCAACCTGCCCTTCATCGTCTGGCAGGTGGACAGAGATGGCCTGATCGCCCGCATCGACGACTTCCTGGCGGTGGCGGCCGCAGAGGGGATCAGCGTCATGCTGACCCCCATGGATGATTGCGGCTTCTCCGGCGATCACCCCTATCTGGGCCCGCAAAAAGAGCCTGTCGAAAACCTGCACAACAGTCAGGCAGCGGCGAGCCCTGGACGCAACGTCGTCATGGATGTCACCCAATGGTGTGAACTGGAGCGTTACATCAAGGATGTCGTCGGCATGTTCGCCCAGGATGAACGTATCCTGGTGTGGGATCTCTACAACGAGCCGACCAATCGCGGCATTTTCCGTGGCCCCAACCAGTATGAAGAGTTCGATCCTGCCATGGAGCCCTACAGCCATCATCTGATGGAGCTGGCCTTCAGCTGGGCGCGCGAGGCCAATCCCTGCCAGCCGCTGACGGTCTGTGCCTGGCATGCTGCCAACCACTTTAGCCCGGATGATCCCATCTTCACCCATCCCACCGACCTCCGGGCAATGGCGCTGTCGGATGTGATCAGCTTCCATGCCTATCAGTCACTCGAACTGCTGGAAAAAAGTCTGGAAATCGTCGCGACCTACGATCGCCCCCTGCTCTGCACCGAGTGGCTCGCTCGCCATGCCAAGTCGTTCATGCATGAGCAACTGCCTATCTTCAAGGAGCGCAAGATCGCCTGTTACCAATGGGGACTGGTCAAGGGGAGAACCCAGACGCATCTGCCCTGGCCCAATATCCAGCGAGCCGTTCCGGAGTACGCGGACACCTGGTTCCACGACCTGCTCGAGGCGGATGGCTCCCCCTATGACGAGCGTGAGGTCGCCCTGATCCAGTCCCTGACCACCGAATAAGAAAGACTCCTCCGAGGCGATGCCAACCCATCGGCATCGCCTCACCCTACACATAGAGGTCATATCATGAAGAAGATAAAGCTGCTGGCATTGCTGGTCGCGGGGGCAACCCTTTCTCCCATTACCCTGGCACAAACCACACTGCAATACTGGACCCTGCTCAACGGCGGCGATGGCGCGCGCATGAAGCAACTGGTCGACGGTTTCAATGCCAGCCAGGGTGACTACAAAATAGAGACTACCACCCTGAACTGGGGTGAACCCTTCTATACCAAACTCAAGACCGCCTCTGCCATGGGCAGCGGTCCGGACATGGCGACCATCCATCTCTCCAAGATCTCCGGCCTGACCCAGACCCAGGGCCTTGAGCCCATCAATCCCGAGGTTCTGAAGCAGGCTGGCTACGATAGCAACCAGCTTTTCCCGCTGCTCTGGAAGCAATCGAACGTCGATGACAAGACCTATGCTCTGCCCATCGATACCCATGCCATGGTGCTCTATTACAACAAGCGCATCGCGGCCAAGGCCGGCTTGCTGGATGAGCAGGGCAGACTCAAGCCCATCGCCTCGCTGGCGCAGTTTGATGCGGCGCTCAAAAGCGTGAAAGAGCAAGGGGCGATGGGTCTGAGCATGGAGACTTCGCCCATGTCCTACATGCCTTACCGTCTCTGGCTCTCCATGATCAGCCAGCAGGGCGGCAAGACCATAGAGAACAACGAGTTTGTCTATGGCGAGGCGGGTAGGCAGGCGATGGCGGCGATGGCCAGGTGGTACGCCGACGGCTACGCCACCAAGGGGCTGGATTACGCTTCCTCCACCACGGAGTTCATGACCGGCCGCTCGGCCTTCATGCTCAATGGCGTCTGGGAGCTCCCCTCCGTTACCGACGGCATGAAGAGCGGCAAGCTTGGATTCGAAGTGGGCATCGCATCTCTCCCCTCCTTCTTCAACGGTAGCAGGGCCGCCTGGGCCGACTCCCACGCATTGGCCATTCCGCGCAATAAAGACAAACCCATCTCCGACGAAAAAGTGCTGGGGATTGCCAAATTTGCCAACTATATCAACCAGAACGCCCTCACCTGGGCCGAAGGGGGCCACATTCCGGCCTACGAGCCGACGGTCGCCACCCAGGCGTTCAAGGAGATGCCACTGCTCGCGGATTATGTCAGCGAGACGGCCAGCAACATCGTCTATGACCCGGATGGCTGGTACAGCGGGGCGGCTGGCCCCCTGCAGGCCACCGCCTCCAAGTACTTCCCGGCGGCGCTGACCGGTCAGTTGCCCATCGAGAAGGCGCTGCAGATGTTCGAGCGCGATGCGGGCAAGTTCATGAGTCGTCCGGCACGTTAATGACCCTGGGGCAGAAGGCCAATCCTCTGCCTCCCGGTTTCCTTCATTCCAGGCCCGAGTTCAGATATGGATAATAAAGACACTGCCAGAACCACCGCCGGTCGCTTTGGTGCCCTGATGACGCCTTGGCTCATGTTGGCGCCCTTCTTGCTCGCCTTTTTGCTCTTCTTTGTCATTCCTGCATTGCAAACGTTGCAGTTGAGTTTCACCGACAGCGGGCTGACCGAGACTCACGGCTATGTTGGTTTTGCCAACTATGTGGAGCTGCTGCAGGACCCCAGCTTCTGGGATTCCTTGCTGCAGACCGCCTACTTTGCCCTGTTGACCGTGATCCCGCTGACTGCTCTGGGATTGGTCATGGCGATGCTGATCTGCCGTCTCACCCGCTTCGCCGGTCTGGTCCAGGCTATCTTTTTCATCCCCAACATCTTGCCCATCGCAGTCATGGCCATGATCGGTGGCTGGATGCTGCACCCGACCTTCGGCGTGGTGAACCTGGTCGCCGGCACCGAGATCGCCTGGTTCAACGATCCGGACTTTGCCATGCCCATGGTTGCCATCGCCACCATCTGGTGGACCGTTGGCTTCAACGTGCTGCTGTTCATGGCGGCCCTCAAGAACATACCGCAGGACCTCTACGAAGCGGCCAGGCTCGATGGCGCCTCGGAGTGGGGGATCTTTCGCTACATCACATGGCGCCAACTGCGCCCTGTCACCGTGATGGTCTTCGGCCTGCAACTGGTCGCATCCCTCAAAATCTTCGGTCAGACCTATCTGTTGACCGGAGGGGGCCCCTTCGACAGCACCAAAGTGGTTCTGCACTACATGTACGAGACCGGGTTCGTCAACCAGAACGCCGGCTATGCCTCGGCCATCGCCGTGGTCTTCGTGCTGATAGTGCTGCTCATTCTGGTGCTGCAATCCCTGGCTAATCGCTTCATCAATCGTCGAGGCTAAGATGAATAGCAAACTGACATTTACCGCCTTGCTCGCCATCACGTTGACTGTGCTGCTCTGCCTGCTGTGGGGCGCCCCTCTGCTGTGGGCGATCAGCACGGCGCTGCGCCCGGAGGCTCAGACTGTCGCCGGTCTGCAGTGGCTGCCCGATCCCGTCATCTTCGATGCCTTCATCAAGGTGCTGACCATGGGGGATCTGCCCGTCTTCTTCATGAACAGCGTGGTCACCTCGCTGGCGGTTACCCTGGTGACGCTGCTGATCACTGTGCTGGCGGCCTACAGCTTCTCTCAACTGCGTTTCAAGGGGGCGAACCTGCTGTTCTGGTGCTGCATGTTTGGCATCATCTTCCCCTTCGAAGCCTTGGTGATCCCGCTCTTTCGCCAGGTCTACCACATGGGGCTGGCCGACTCTCTGGGGGGGATCATATTGCCTCAGGTGGTGTCACCCATGGTGCTCTTCGTTCTCAAGCGCTTCTTCGATCAGATCCCCAAGGATTTTCGCGAGGCGGCCATCCTCGATGGCGCCCGGGAGTGGCAGGTATTGCTCCGCGTCTATCTGCCTCTCTCCCGGAACATCATTTATGCCATGGCGATCATCACCTTCATGGGGGCCTGGAACAATTTCCTCTGGCCATTCCTGGTGGTCAGCTCCACCGAGAACATGACCATTCCCATCGGTCTGACTCAGCTTAACGACACCTATGGGGTGAGGTATGCCCAGAACATGGCCTCTGCCCTGATCGGTGGTCTGCCGGTCGCCATCCTCTATGTCATGTTCCAGAAGCGTGTCGCGTCGGGCTTCCTCGCCGCCACCGGCCTCAAGGGTTAACGATTCACGGGCCTGCCAAGGCGGGCCCCCTGTTTTTACGGCCGCGATGAGGCCGTCGTGAGAGAGCACCATATGTCCAGCGTATCGCTTAAGCACATCAAGAAGACCTACCCCAATGGCAATGCCGTCATTCACGGCGTGGATCTGGAAATCGAACAGGGGGAGTTCGTCGTCTTCGTCGGCCCCTCCGGCTGCGGCAAGTCGACGCTGCTGCGCATGATTGCCGGGCTGGAGGATATTTCCGCAGGCGATCTCCACATCGGCAACCTGCGGGCCAATGAGCTCGACGCCGCCAAACGGGGGGTGGCCATGGTATTCCAGTCCTATGCACTCTACCCCCACCTGACGGTGGCCGAGAACATGGGCTTCTCCCTGCTGTTCAACAACACACCGAAGGCCGAGATAGAGACCAAGGTAAACCGGGTAGCGGAGACCCTGCAACTGGCCCACCTGCTGGAGCGCAAACCGGCCGAGCTCTCCGGAGGCCAGCGCCAGCGGGTTGCCATCGGACGAGCCATCGTGCGTGAACCCGAGGTGTTCCTGTTTGATGAGCCGCTCTCCAACCTGGATGCCGCCCTGCGTGGGCAGATGCGTACCGAGCTGGCGCGCCTGCATCAGAAGCTGGGGACCACCATGATCTATGTGACCCACGATCAGGTGGAAGCGATGACGCTGGGGGACCGGATAGTGGTCTTCAACAAGGGGCACATCGAGCAGGTGGGTTCTCCCCTGGATCTTTATCAGCGCCCCGCCACCGAGTTTGTGGCTACCTTCCTCGGCATGCCGAAGATGAACATGTTGACCTGCAAGCTGAAGGGAAAAGATGGCGATCTCTGGCAGCTAACGCCGGGTAAAGGGATCGAGGTGACGGCGTCTGAGTCATGGTTTGACTGCACAGGCCAGAGCAACATCAAGATAGGGATCCGCCCCGAGCATCTGTTGGTGGGGGTTGAAGGCGCCCCGGAGGCCCATCTTCATGGCCGGGTCTCTCTGGTCGAAAACCTCGGTGATGCGGCGATCTTGCACATCAAGTGCGAGGGCATAGAGCGGCTGCTGCTGGCCAAGGTCAATACGGATCGACGGGTGCCTTCATGCGACGAGGCGGTCTCCCTCACCGTCGCTCTCGAATATATCCATCTCTTCGGTGAGCAGGGGCAGAGCCTGCGCCGCTGAGCTGAGGGGCGGCGGATCCTGTCCCTCGTGGAGCACCAGTCATGTACCGAATCCTTCTTTCTCTGTTCATTCTATTGGGAACCATCATGCCAGCGCAGGCCAGTTCGACTTTTACCAATCCGATCTTGAGTGATGGCGCCGATCCCTGGGTTGTGCATCATGATGACGGCTTTTACTACTACACCCAGACCACCGGCAGCGACATCACGCTATGGCGTACCAAAGACATCACCGACCTTGAAAATGCCGAGCGCAAGGTGGTGTGGATGCCGGCTCAGGGCGCCGTCAACGGCACCCATCTCTGGGCCCCCGAGCTACACCTGCTGGACGGTCGCTGGTACATCTATTTCGCCGCATCGGATGGCGACATGGCTCGGCAGCGCATGTATGTGTTGCAGTCAAAGGGAGTAGATCCTTTTGGCGAGTACTCCTTCCCTGTGGGTACCCAGGAGGGCAAGATGGCTGATGCCAGTGACAAATGGGCCATCGACGGCACCGTCCTCGATTACCGGGGGGAACGTTATTTCATCTGGTCAGGCTGGGAGGGAGAGGTTAATGATCAGCAGCGCCTCTATATCGCCAGAATGGCCTCGCCCTGGCAGCTGGCTGGGCCGCGCGTTGAGATCTCCAGACCTGAACTGGCGTGGGAGCGTATCGGCACGCCCCAGGTCAACGAGGCTCCCCAGGTGCTGTTAAGCCCAGGGGGGCGACTCTTCCTCACCTATTCCGCCAGCGGCAGCTGGACGGACGATTACTGTCTCGGTCTGCTGGCGCTGGAGGGGGAGGATCCTATGAATCCGGCACACTGGCGCAAGCGGCCTCAGCCCGTCTTTAGAAAGGACGAGGCGCTGGGAGTCTATGGCCCTGGGCATAACGGCTTCTTTATCGACGATGGAGGCCGACCCTGGCTGATCCATCATGCCGCCAAATTCAAAGGGGCAGGCTGGAACAGGGAAATTCATCTGCAACCCTTTGACTGGGATGCGCGTGGGCTGCCCTCTTTCGGACTCCCTGTCGGTACCAGCCGACAACAGATGGCACCGCGCTGAGGGCTACGACCCAGGTGTTGAGGTGACTGAATATAAACATGCAGCCCTCTGACTAGAAATAAAGGCGTCGTATTGTCAATATTGCTTTCTGCGGAGTCATCAGACTCCGCTTTTAATTATTTAATTCTTAATGAGAGCTGAATTTAATAGAAAGCTGAACCAGGCCTAAATACGTAAATAGAAAACAGACATTGGTGCTTGCAAAATTTTGTTTAAAACAAGAACTGTAAACGATTACATTAATGTGATCGCTATCACCAGATTATTATTTTTTTAGCATTACCATATTCCTGCCACCCATGGTGGATGATTAAAACATACATATGACCATGCCATAAAAAACCACCTCTTTTTATGCAGGTTGAGCATGCACGTCAATTTAATATAATAACTATCGAGGATGTATTTTGAAAAACTCAATTCGCTACATTGTCGCCGCGTCTTTGTCTATCGCAGCCACCAATGCCATTGCTACTGAGGGATTTGATTTTTGGGGTTATTTCCGTGCCGGTGTGGGGACCGGGGCCGATGGCTCAGCTTCAAATAGCATCGGTGGTTCAGATTTCCAGAAGAACAAGATTGGACGTCTCGGGAACGAGTTTGATAATTATGCCGAGATTGGCTTGGGGAAGGAGCTGAATAACGACGGCGACAAATCTGTTTATATCCAGACCATGTTCAATATGTGGGATGGTGATGCCGATAGTGTCAGTAATGACTCCCCATTCGGCTGGGAAAACATGAACCTGCAATTGCGGAACTTCATGGGGATGGGGGAGACCTCCTGGGCGGGTATTCGTCAATATAATAAAGGCTATTATATTGATATGAACGATTACTTTTACTGGAACCAGACCAATGTGGGTGCCGGTATAGAGCGGATGAACCTCGGTGCAGGTAAATTCTCAGTAGCGGTATTACATCGTGATTTTGAAAATGAGATCGGCACGGATACCCAGCATAGCAAGCATCAGATCAATGCCAATAATCTGGAATTGACCTATGACTCCCTGCCTCTGTGGGAAGGCGGTAGCCTGGCACTCGGATACAAGTTTTTGAATGCCGATCCGTCGGCTGATCAGGTGGATGAGCCAGGTAGCGGTGAGCATGATTACAGCGATGGTCATGCCTTCATGGTGGAATTGAACCAGGCCGTGGCTGGCACAGGGTTTAACAAGACGGTGCTGCAATATTATGTGGATGGTTCAGCGGCACAAGGGGTGCTCATGGGGGCGGCAGATACCCTCAATGGCAACGTCAAGAGTGGTAGCGGTTACGCGATCCGCAACTACGGCAGCATTCCGTTGGGTGACCGTTGGGATCTGAGCCATGCCATCAACTATGCAGCGGCCGACAGCATTGAGACCTGGGACAACGATCAGCTCGATGCCACCATGTTTGGTGCCTCAGCCAAATTGGCGTATCACTGGTCTGAAATCACTCGCACCTACGCAGAGGTGGGTTATTTCGCCGATGAGAAGACCGAGAATGGTGCGGATTATGATCGCAGTGGTTCCAAGTACACCGTCGCCCAGGCCTGGTCTCTGGGTCGCAACCAGCCGGAACTGCGTCTCTACGCGAGCTATTTCGACAGCGACAACGACAACTGGAGTGACAGCAGCCACGCTTTTGAAGGCGATGACAGTGATGACACCTGGGTGGTTGGAGTGCAGGCCAACGTCTGGTGGTAATGACGTAGCCTCACCTGAAGGCTAGATATGGCGCTTGCCTGGGGCATATCGACAGTGGCCAGGCAAGATAAAACGCAATCAAAACCAAGGGGCTGGCATCAGATGATGCCAGCCCCTTGTTTTATATGGCGTTCCCGACTGGAGTCGAACCAGTGGCCTGTCCCTTAGGAGGGGACCGC
>RCUL01001224.1_pt1 | contig 10213 bp, 7 predicted proteins | sample 2167521 | NCBI WGS metagenome assembly RCUL01 (sample SAMN09932745, study PRJNA488358) | compost metagenome | feature: garden; material: soil; isolation source: compost soil in acetic acid-enriched culture | place: Germany: Experimental Botanical Garden Goettingen | collected 2016-01-27 | reverse complement strand
TGCTCGGCCTGATGATCGCCCTGCTCGCCTTTCTCGGCGTGGCCTGGCATTCGCTAACTGTCTATGCCGACGTGCAGAACCAGCGCAAGACCTGGAAGGACCTGGGCGCGGTGGTCGGCGTCGGCGCCTTGCTGGTGGTGGTCATCATCTGGTTCCTGACCAAGGCCGCCGAGATTCTGTGAGGCAACCATGAGCGACGAGATCCAGCGTCTTGAGGACGGCACCCTGGGCTTTCTGCCGGAGCGGCTGAACCGTGATCCCACGGTGCTGCGCGGCCTGACCAGCGACGAGATGTGGGTCGCCCTGGCTGTCGGCGCCGGTTGCGGCCTGCTGCTGGGCATCCCCCTGGCGCTGGTCACCTCGGCGCTGGCCATGCTGCCTACCAGCATGATCGCCAGCATGGCGTTGACCCTGCTGGCCGGCGGCAGCCTGCTACGCCGGGCGAAACGGGCTCGCCCGGAAACCTGGCTGTACCGGCGCTTGCAGTGGTCTTTGGCTCGATACGGGGCTATCGGCCGCAGCGGGCTGATCCTGCACTCGGGTGCCTGGACGGTTCGCCGCACGCACCGGCATCAGCCACACGGGAGGCTGTAACCATGAGCCGCTTCAAGAGCAAGGTGGACGCCCAGCAGGCGCATATCTTCAGTCTACGTGCCGCGGTCGGACTGCTGGCCGTGCTGTGCGCCGCCCTGTGGTTCGGCTGGCAGACGGCGCCGCGGGATCTCACCGTGCATGTGCCGCCGGACCTGCGCGCCGGCAGCATGCGCAAGTGGTGGGACGTCCCGCCGGAGAACATCTATGGCTTCGCGCTGTACATCTTCGGCCAGCTCAATCGCTGGCCGGCGGATGGCGAGAAGGACTATCTGGCGGCCATCCATCAGCTGCAGGCCTATCTGACGCCGTCCTGCAAGGCCTTCTTCGAAGGCGACTACCAGTACCGCAAGGCCGCCGGCGAACTGCGCCAGCGGGTGCGCGGGGTCTACGAGATTCTCGGCCGCGGCTACAGCGACGATCCCGATCTGCGTGTGCGGCAGCTCGATCAGGACAGCTGGCTGGTCAACCTGGATATCAATGCCGACGAGTACTACGCCGCCGAGCCGGTAAAACGCGCCGTGGTGCGCTATCCGCTGCGGGTAGTGCGCTACGACCTGGACCCCGAACGCAACAAGTGGGGGCTGGCCCTGGACTGCTACCAGGGCACGCCGCAGAAGCTCAAACTGCCGGGAGAGGCGCCATGACCCGTGTTCTGCTCTGTCTGCTGCTGGGGCTGGCGAGCGGCCTGACCCAGGCTCTGGAACTGCGTCACTGGCAGCGCCTGCCGCTGGCCGTTCCGCTGGTGATAGGTCAGGAGCGGGTGATCTTCGTCGATCAGCCGGTGCGGGCCGGCCTGCCGGCGGCCCTGGCCGGCAAGCTGCGCGTGCAGTCCAGCGGCGGCGCCCTGTATCTGCTGGCCAGCGAGACCATCGCCCCGACCCGCCTGCAACTGCAGCTCACCGACAGCGGCGAAGTCCTGCTGTTGGATATTGCGGCCGAGCCCGGCAACCAGGCGCTGGAGCCGCTGCGCATCGTGCTGCCAAAGGCCGCGCCGGACTCGGTGGATACCGCGCCAGTGGCTGGTACAACACCCACCCCGGTCCCGGTGGCGCTGCTGCGCTATGCCGCCCAGCAGCTGTATGCCCCGTTGCGCACGGTGGAGCCGCTGCCGGGCGTGCGTCCGGCCAGTCTGCGCCTGCGCGGCGAGCTGGCGACGCTGATGCCGACCGATCCGGTGACGGCAACGCCCCTGGTCGCCTGGCGACTGGATGACTATTGGGTCACGGCGGTGCAGCTGCGCAACCGCACGGCGGATGTCGTGACCCTCGACCCGCGCCGCCTGCAGGCCCAGTTGTACGGGGCCAGCTTCCAGCATGGGAATCTGGGTCCGCGCGGCACGCCCGAGGACACCACAGTCGCCTATCTGCTTACCCGTGGCGGAGGCCTGGAGCAGGCGCTGTTCGCGCCCCTGCCGAAGGCGCCGGAGGCTGACGATGAACGCTAATGTCCTGCTCAAATGGCTGGTTCCCGCGCTCCTGCTGGGCGTGGCGCTGATTCTCGGCAGGAGCTGGATGGGCAGCCCAGCCAGCAGCCCCATCTCTGACCAACCACAGCAGCCCGGCCTGTCTGCTGCCGAAGCCCAAGCCTTGGGCATTGCCGGCGACACGCCGAACGATACCGTCGCCACCCTGGTCGGCCAGGTGAAGGCGATGCGCAGCGAGCTGCTGGGCATGAAGCAGGCCAATGGCGAACTGCAGGAGGAAAACAACCGCCTGCGCCATCGGGAAAGCGGCATCGACACGCGCATCGACTCGGCCCTCAACGGCCTCAAGGCAACCGCCAGCGCCGAGCGCCAGCAGGCCGACGAAGCCCGGCGCAAGGCCGAGGAAGAGAACCGCCAGGCCCGCGGACTGCTACAGCAACTGCAGGCGCAGTTGGAACAGTTGGGTAACGGGCCGGACCATGACCTGCCGATCGGCCTGGGTCTGCGCCCTGAGGATGGCGAGCCGATTTCCGGCTCTGCCGAACCCGCACTGATCTGGATCGAGCCAAGCGACCGGCAAGCCTCCGATGGCTCGGCGCCAGGCACAGGCACAGGCACAGGCACAGCGTTGCCGGGCACCTTCACTCTCGGCGACAGCGGGCAGAAACCGCTGCGCGCCGTCGCCCAGGGCGAGCGGACCCCAGCGCCAGACAAGGCGGCCGCAACCACGCAGCCGGTCTACACCATTCCAGAGAACGCCACGTTGCTGGGCTCGGTCGCCATGACCGCTCTGATCGGCCGGATACCGGTGGACGGTACGGTCAATGACCCCTACCCGTTCAAGGTGCTGGTCGGCGCCGACAACCTGACCGCCAATGGCATCGAGCTGCCGGATGTGGCGGGCGCGGTGATGAGCGGCACCGCTACCGGCGACTGGACCCTGTCCTGCGTGCGCGGCCAGATCGAGTCGATCACCTTCGTCTTCCATGACGGCACCGTGCGCACCGTGCCGCCACCCCAAGCGGTGGTCAGCCGCAACCAGAGCACGCCGGCAGGCGAGACGCAGCGCATCCGCGGTGGCCTCGGCTACCTGTCCGACCCGCAGGGCATTCCCTGCATCGCCGGCGAACGCCGCTCCAACGCCCAGCAGTACCTGGGCAGCCAGAGCCTGCTCACTGCAGCCGGCGCCGGGGTCGCGGCCCTGTTCGGTAGCGACGAGCAGCAGTCCAGCGGGGTGATCAGTTCGGCCGGCGGCAGCCTGGGACTGAGCAGCAGCTCGGGTAACAGCGCCCTGCACAGCATCCTCAGCAGTGGCGTCAGCGATATCCGCGAATGGGTCAACCAGCTGTATGGCGAGGCCTTCGCCGCCATCTATGTGCCACCGGCCGCCCGGGTGGCACTGCACATCGACCGCGAACTCACCATCGACTATGCCCCTACCGGCCGGAGAGTCAGCCATGAAGCCCAGCGCATGCGCACCCCTGATCTGGATTAGCCTGTTCGGCCTGCTGTCCGGCTGTGCCAGCGACACGGCGCAGCTGCTGCCTCCGGGCGAGCACGATATCCAGGCCATCTGGAATGGTGCCGCCGGCCAGGGCAGCCCGCTGCAGCAGGCCCGTCAGGCGCTGCGCCGGCCACTGGAGGCCGAGCCGCAGGCGCTCGAGGCGCCATACAGCCGCAGCGCCGCCAACGAGATCCGCAGCCAGTTTCCGCGCCTGCCCAATCCAGACCTACTGCTCTACGTCTATCCGCACCTGGCCGGCAGCGAGCAGGCGCCGGTACCCGGCTACACGACGGTGCTGCCCTTCTACCAGAAGGTGCAGTACGCCCTACCCGGCGAACGGCTGGAGGACTATTGATGATCCCGTGGAAACCCTGGCGCCATTCCGGCCGACGCCGCGCCACCCAGGCTGACGAGCAGGCGAGCTACGCCCATGGGCCGAGCTTCACCGACCACCTACCTTGGGTCGAATACTTGGAGGACAGCCGCTGCTTCCTGCTGGAGGACAACCGTTCGGTCGGTGCGCTGTTCGAGCTGCAGCCGATCGGCACTGAAGGCCGCGAGCTCGACTGGCTGATGCAGGCCCGCGATGCCATCGAGGATGCCCTGCAGGACAGCTTCGACGAGCACGACAGCACGCCCTGGGTGGTGCAGTTCTTCTGCCAGGACGAGTGCGACTTCAGCCCCTACTTGCAGCAGCTGCGCAGCTATATCCGCGAGCCGGCCCGCGACAGCGCCTTCAGCGCCAGCTACCTGGCGATCATCCAGCGCCATCTACAGGCCATCGCCAAGCCGGGCGGACTGTTCGACGACACCGTGGTCACCCACCTGCCCTGGCGCGGCACCCAACGCCGGGTGCGCCTGGTCATCTACCGCTGGCTGGAAAGCGAGGACGATCCGGGCGGTACGCCGGAGCAAGCGCTGAACCTGGCCTGCGAACGGCTGACCAACGCTCTGCTGGCCTGCGGCGTGCCCTCCAGGCGCCTCGATGGCCGCGACCTCTATGCCTGGCTGCTGCCCTGGTTCAATCCGGCGCCCGGCCTGGGGGCCGCGCGCCCGGAAGACTTCTACCACCGCGTGCCCTACCCCGAGGCCGGCGAAGATGACTCGCTGCCGCTGCCCTTCGATCACGACTTCGCCGAGCGGCTGTTCTTCAGTGAGCCGCGCTCGGACACCGACAAGGGGCTGTGGTATTTCGACGGGCTGCCCCAGCGGGTCGTGGTGGTGGACAAGCTGCGCCGCCCGCCGCGCATCGGCCAGCTGTGCGGCGAGCTGCCCAAGGGTGACGCGCTCAATGCGCTGTTCGACCAGTTGCCGGAGGACTGCGTGCTCAGTCTGACCCTGGTGATCAAACCGCAGGACGTGCTCGAGGAGCAGCTCAATCGTCTGGCGCGCAAGGCCATCGGCGAAAATCTGGCGTCCAGTCAGACCCGCGAGGATGTGGAGCAAGCCCGCGCCATCCTCGGCCGCCAGCACAAGCTGTACCGCGCGACCCTGGCCTTCTTCCTGCGCGGCAAGGATGAACAGGAGCTGCATCAGCGCAGCGTCGCCCTGAGTAACGTCCTGCTCGGCGCCGGCCTGCAACCGGTGCGCGAAGGCGACGAGGTGGCTGCCTGCAACAGCTACCTGCGCTGGCTGCCGATGGTCTACCAGCCAGCCCGCGACAAGCGCGACTGGTATACCCGCCTGCTGTTCGCCCAGCACCTGGCCAATCTGGCCCCGGTGTGGGGGCGCAGCAGCGGCACAGGTCACCCAGGCATCACCTTTTTCAACCGCGGCGGTGCGCCGCTGAACTTCGACCCGCTGTCCGCCCAGGACCGTGCCATGAACGGCCACCTGCTGCTGTTCGGTCCCACCGGTGCCGGCAAATCCGCCACCCTGGTCGGCCTGCTGATGCAGGTGATGGCCGTACACCGACCACGGCTGTTCATCGTCGAGGCCGGCAACTCCTTCGGTCTGCAGGCCGACTACTTCGCTACTCAGGGCCTGACTGTCAACAAGGTGCAGCTCAAGCCCGGCAGTCCGGTCAGCCTGGCACCCTTCGCCGCCGCCCGGCGCCTGGTCGAAGACCCGGAGCTACTCGCCACCCTGAGGGAGGACCTCCTGGATGAGGACCTGGCCGCCGCACAGGACGAACAGCGTGACATCCTCGGCGAGCTGGAAATCACCGCTCGCCTGATGATCACCGGCGGCGAGGCCAAGGAAGAGGCACGCCTGACTCGTGCCGACCGCAGTCTGATCCGCGAATGCATCCTGGCCGCGGCTCGCCAGGCCGTGGCCGACAACCGACAGGTGCTGACCCGCGATATCCGCGATGCCTTGCTGGCCTGCGCTGGCGACGCCCGGCTGCCGGACAAGCGTCGCGACCGCGCGCAGGAAATGGGCGAGTCCATCGACCTGTTCTGCCAGGGCTTCGAGGGGCAGCTGTTCGACCGCGAGGGCACACCCTGGCCCGAGAGCGACGTAACCCTGGTCGACCTGGCCACCTATGCCCGCGAAGGCTACGAAGCCCAGCTGTCGATCAGCTACATCAGCCTGATGAATACCGTGAATAACATGGCCGAGCGCGACCAGTATCTGGGCCGGCCGATCATCATGGTCACCGACGAAGGCCATATCATCACCCGCAACCCGCTGCTCGCCCCCTTCGTGGTCAAGGGCACCAAGATGTGGCGCAAGCTTGGCGCCTGGTTCTGGCTGGCCACACAGAACCTGGCCGACTTTCCTGACGCGGCGCAGACCATGCTCAACATGATCGAGTGGTGGGTGTGCCTGAACATGCCACCGGCGGAAATCGAGGAAATCGCCCGCTTCCGCAAGCTCACTTCCGCACAGAAGGCCCTACTGCTGTCGGCGAGCAAGGAACCGGGCAAGTTCACCGAAGGGGTGGTGCTGTCGAAAAAACTCGAGACCCTGTTCCGCGTGGTACCACCCAGCTTGTTCCTCGCCCTGGCAATGACCGAGGCGGAGGAAAAAGCCGAGCGCTGGAACCTGATGCAGGAATACGACTGCAGCGAGCTGGAAGCCGCCATGCGCGTGGCCGAACGCATAGACCTGAGGCGCGGTATCTTGCTCCCAGACGCAGCGCAATGAAGCAGCTTCTCATGTTCAGGGCCGTTACAGCCTGCCTACAGGGATTGGGTGAACTGACAAGACGTACCGGCACCAGGAGCGGTTTTGGCCAAGCAGCGGCGCCGCACCATGGGCGCTCATCGTGAGCCACGCGGGGCCATGTCGTTAGAGGTGCTTCGTTTCACGGAGCCCTGTGCATACAGCGAAACTCTGAGCAGAGGTGGTTCATCTGGTTGAAATGAACCTCCTTCCAGCATGTGAGCAAGTACTGAACTCGCAGACGCTCCAAGCTGCGGTCGCTGCGAATCCTTGCCGGAGGCATTGTCGGTGAACACCCTACCCACCCGGCACCATCCAACTGCCGCTCCAGGTTCTGGTCGAGGGTGCTGACCCGGAACCGATCCGCTGGCCGTGCATGCGGCCTTTGGATAAACCAAAAAAGCCTGCCATTCACCAGTCAAACTTGTAGGAACTGTCTGACCGAATTAGGTCAATCGTGCACTTGACCAAACGCCGGCCTTCATCGTCCAGACGACCTAGGTCATTCTCGACCCGCTCAAGGTACTCCTCGCCGCCATATGCCCGAGCCACCCGCTTGAGTATCTTGGCCACATCACTGCATCTATATGCAGTTAGAGCCAGATCACCGGCTCTCCAAGATGACGACATGAATGCGTCGACCAGCTCGCGACGCGCGGTCTTGCAACGATCCCAATCAAAGAATGGGACAAACTTCAGAAGGTCTGGCAAATCATCGGCCTTCGACAACTCCCGATAGATTATTGGAAACAAGGCTGCGATCAATATCGAGACTGGCTGACGGCGCGCACTAAGTAACGATGGTATGAGCCAGCCAGCTGCATCGACCGTCGCCTTGCGCGATGTCTTTTCCGCATCCAATATGAGCCTCGCGCAGGCGTCATTGGCCGCTTCAGCCAGATCGAGAACGTGTCGTCCTTTCAGAGCGCGGGCAATTTCGTCGATAGCCCCAACGATATGCTTGCGGGCAGCAGAGGGCGCTTTCTCGAAGGCGATAAGGTTCCGGCTCGCGACCTCGGAGTCGATATCCCGCTCTAACCCCACCCTGGCGGCCCATCCGCCGTCAAGTCGCGCGCCGAGAATGCCGAGTAGCATCGACAGAACTGCGGTTTCGTCACCGTCGAATCGGTTGCGTAAACACCTTCCCATCACTCGCTCGGCGATCTCGAACTTCTGGGCATCGTCCACCTTCGAGATCACGGATTGGATGACATTGATGTGCGCGTTCATGGGGAGGCTGTCCTGCAACACCGCTCGCACTAGCATGTCGACGGCGTTGTCCGGAAGGCGCGCAACCATGCGCTCACCGATCACTCTGTCGGACATCAGCGCCGCGAACTGTCTATCGTCGGCACGCTGCAGCACACTCATGAGCAGTGCGGCGGACGTCGATTCGGGCAGGTGTTTCTCGTTAAGAAGCCAAAGCACATCCCCTCCGACAGGTTCGACCGTCCGCGCAAGCAGTTCACTTCTTCGTACCGAGGCTCCCAACGAGATCAGGACATCACGAACGGCTTGCAGCCCCCCAACCTCACGCGCCCGATCGATGAGCACGGAGCTAAGCTGACTGGCTTGGAGCTCGTTGGCCTCCCATAGCCAACGTAGTTCTGTAGCAATCCCTTGAGAATCGAGCCTGCCGAAGATCGGCATGGCGGCGGAAAGCTGCCGATCCTCGACCAGAAAGGGAAGCAGCATCTTGCCGGCCCTATCCGCGATTTCTTGATCGACCTCGTTTAGGACAACTCCCATCCTCTCGATGAGACCATCATCCGCAGCGACCCGACTGGTCAGTGCACCACCTTGAGAAACAAGGCGCGCGATGATGTCCGTCGGCGCCTTGACAAGTACCTGCTCGACGCGCGGCGCCGCTCCGTTGCCGAGACCTAGTGCGATGCTGGGGATCAAGTCGTCGATCGCCCCCTTGGGATCGGGCTGTCGCAACAGGCTGACCGCGCCATCGGGCGCACACTCGGCGAGCTGAGCTGCGAGCTGCTCGACTGCCACCCTGCTGGCCGGCATGTCGTGCCCCTGCATTTTCCGCGCGATCGCGCCTACGAAGTTCCAAGCGTCTTGGGGCAATAGACTGCGCGTAACCTGACGGGTGGCCTCGGCCAGACGAGGCTCCAGCAACATTACCGCTGCTGCATTGCTGACCATCCCCGAATTGGCAATATCTAACAGCCCCAAAGCGGCGGTGGGCGTATGGTGCAGCTTGTCGAGTAGCTCGTCCCACAACAGCACTATGCGCAGTGCTGCCGCGCTATCCGCGTCACAGTCACCCAGCAGGTAGATTTCGCGATCAGACAGCAGCCTCGGCACAGGGTCCTCGAAGACGCGGCGCACGATCGCCCCAGTCCACCTATGCCGATCGATTTGCGACGAGCGACCGTCCACACGACGCCCGGGCCAGTCGGAAAATTTGGCCTTGGCATTCAACGGCGCGAAGACGAGGTCGAGATCACGACCGCCGATTTTACGGGGCGACAGGGCGAACGTCGAAAGCGCGAACCGCCGCCGTATGTCGGGCCACAACGCCGTGAGTAGGCGCAAGGAAATCAGCTCAGGATCAGGTGCATCAAACACCACAACCGGCTTCGTATCCTCGAGGAAAAGCGCCTCAAGCAGTTCGCTGGCACCGAAATTGGGAGCGGGAGGAAGCCGCGCCTCAAGCTGTTCCTTCAGCTCGATGCGCACCGCATCCGTCTCAGTCGGCAGTTCGGCCGAACCGAGCAGGCGAAGGATGGGGATGAGCGGTGGCCTGAGGGCCCAGGCCTGCGCATCGATCAGCACGCTCTTAGTTCGGACGCAGCCCGCCCGAGAAACGGTAAGGTCCTGCCATGTCCTGGCAATAACGTAGTAGATTCCGCTCGGTAGTGGATAGGCCGACAGATAGGGTGCGAACTGCTCCCTAGGGCGCAGGGGGCCAGCCATATCGGAAAGGCGATCCACAACCGCCTGATCGTCCTTCGACAATACGACAGACGACGCAAGTAGCTGGTGCCCCTTACGATATCCGTGGATCTGGACTTCGGCGGTGATCACAGTTTCAAAGGCCCACTGCCCAAGCGATCGGGAGAGTGACGTCGGGATCCTTCCGCCACCCATCTCCGTCATTCACGACAGCCCATCCCTGGCCGTCTAAACCCGTCTCTAAAAAGGCCTGCCGATAGTTAGGATCGTGCTTTAGGTCGCCACCGACGACGCTGAGGCCGAATATCTGGACATCGAGACCCTCCAAGTCGGTCAGTCTGCCGGCGACGAGGGGGTATTCACGCTCGAGATAGGCGGCGGGCCCCTGCTCGAACTTTTCTGCATCGACCCTGTCCCACGCGGTGATAACGACCGAGAGACGCGGAAGTCCGCCGTCCTCGCGGTTGGCAAGCGAGTCCTCGAGAAAGCGGATCAGCTCACACAGCATCACCTGTGTAGGGAGCCCCTTATCTTCCTCGCCACCGACCTTCTCCAGCATATTGCGTGATGTCACCCAATCGAGCGGTCGGACATCCTGGTCGGAATCAACCCGTACGAAGAGCAGCGCGGCATCGGCTCGCCGTAGCTCGCTCATCCAGTCTGGGGCAATTTCG
>RCUL01001223.1_pt1 | contig 10216 bp, 8 predicted proteins | sample 2167521 | NCBI WGS metagenome assembly RCUL01 (sample SAMN09932745, study PRJNA488358) | compost metagenome | feature: garden; material: soil; isolation source: compost soil in acetic acid-enriched culture | place: Germany: Experimental Botanical Garden Goettingen | collected 2016-01-27 | reverse complement strand
CCAGCAAGACCTGCAGGCCGAGGTCGTGGGCGCGCAACGCCGCGGTCATCGCCCCAGCGCCGGTGCCGACCACCAGCACGTCGCAACTGTGGTCCCAGGCGCGATTGCCTTCGCTCATAGCCTTGCTCCCAGAGTTCTTGTTTTGTAGTTCTTGTTTTGTGAGCCACAGGAAGCAGGCGCCTTGCGACCCGGCTCCCGTCAAGCGGTTATCCGGATTCTTGTCGTCGTAATCCAGCGTCACATCGTCCGATGGGACTAATCCAAAAAACGGGGCAATTTCGGCAAAAAATCGGCGATCTATCGCTTAGTCCCATCGGACGATGCCCGGCCTCCGGACTCTTCACATAGTGGCCATCACCAGCAGCGCCTGCGGACAATGGCAGTCCCGGACATGCCGGCAGATTGCCCGGGCAATCTGCGGAACAGCGTCTCCACGGCGCGACAGGTTGAGTGCATCCGCTTGAGCGTCTTTGCGCGGCATCCTCGAACGAGGTGCCGCGCTTTTTTATCCAGCACGGCGCGAGCCGCACGGCTGCCGGCCTGCATACTTGCGCCGGCAATAGGTCCTGTGCCGGCGGAGGACATTGCTGGCGATTAGTCTCATCGGACGAGGTCGCCGCGGCACCCGCTATCTATGGTGAGCACACAGTCACCGGGATTCCGCCGGATCCCGACCACCGAAAGCAACGGCAGGCATACTGCCCGCCAACAAGCCTTGCCACGCTTTCCAACTGCAGTCGATTCGCTGGGACTCCGCATGCACAACAACAAGAACCTGCCCGATACACCCTCGCCCTTCAGCCCGCTGAAGATCGGCCCGCTGACGCTGAAGAACCGCTTCATCAAGTCCGCCACCAACGAGGGCATGGCCCGCGGCGGCACGCCGTCGAAGCAGCTGGTGCGCTTCCACGAGGCGATGGCCGCCGGCGGCACCGCGCTGACCACGGTGGCCTACTGCGCGGTGAGCCGCGACGGCCGCACCTTCCCCGACCAGATCACCCTCGACCGCGACGCCGTCCCCCACCTGCGCGTGCTCACCGATGCGGTGCATCGCCACGGCGGCGCGGCTTCGGCGCAGATCACCCATGGCGGCTGCTTCACCTTCCTCGAGGAGCTGTCCACCCGCCGGCCGCTGTCGGCCAGCGGCGGCTTCAACAAGGTCGGCATCATGAGCGGGCGCTTCCTCAAGCAGGCGATGAGCGAAGCCGACATGCACCGCATCGCCAGCGAGTTCGCCAACGCCGCCCTGCTGGCCCGCGAGGCCGGCTTCGACGCCGTGGAGATCCACATGGGCCACGGCTACCTGCTCAGCCAGTTCATCTCGCCGCTGTACAACCAGCGCCGCGACGACTGGGGCGGCAGCCTCGACAAGCGCCTGCGCTTCCCCTCCCTGGTGCTGCGCCGCGTGCTGGATGCGGTGGGCCGCGATCTGGCGGTGATCTGCAAGTACAGCGTCACCGAAGGGGCGAAAGGCGGCCACACCGCCGAGGACGGCGCCGCGGTGGCGCGCATCCTCGAGCGCGAAGGCGCCCATCTGCTGGTGCTGAGCGCAGGGATGAACGTCGAGTCCACCACCACCCTGTTCGGCTCCTCCTTCCCCAAGGAAAACCGCGTCAGCGTCAGCAACCCCATCGTCCGCGCGGCGATGACCATCCAGAGTTTCACCGAGCCGAAGGTGGAGTTCCGCGAGCTGTACCTGCTCGAACATGCACGCAAGGTACGCGCCGCCGTGCGCATGCCGCTGGCCTATCTGGGCGGCGTGAAGACCGCCGCCAACGTGCGCCAGGCGCTCGGTGAAGGTTTCGAGGCGGTCGCCCTGGGCCGCGGGCTGATCTTCGATCCCGAGTTCGTCAACAAGATGACCGCGGGTGGCGACGGCGCCACCGGCTGCACCTCCTGCAACCGCTGCGTCGCCATGATGTACACCCCGGGCGGCACCAGCTGCGTGCTGGGCATGCCCGGCGATGCGCAGCTGAACGCCCAGCCCGCGCGGTCCTGACCGCCCCCGGCCCTGGCCACCCCCTGTAGGGGCGAATTCATTCGCCAAGCAGGCCACCGGCCTGCCCTTGGCAACCTCCGGGGCCGCATTGCAGCCCATGGCGAATGAATTCGCCCCTACAGATTGATCAACACCAATTCAAGGAGATCCCCGACGTGACCCAGCGCGATGAACCCGGTAGCCCCCACTGGTATTCCCCCGTTCGCCAGCCGGAGCGGGTCGCCGACGCCGCGGCCGTGCCGTGGGACGATGCCGCCGACTTCGTGGTGGTCGGCTACGGCGGCGCCGGCATCGCCGCCGCGCTGGAGGCCGCCGAGCACGGGCTGGAAGTGCTGGCGCTGGACGCCTTCGACGGCGGCGGCTCGACGGCGATGAACGGCGGCGTGGTGTACGCCGGCGGCGGCACCGCCATCCAGCGCGAAGCGGGCGTCGAGGACTCGGTGGAGGACATGTTCCGCTACCTCAAGCTGGAAACCCAGGGCGTGGTCAGGGACAGCACCCTGCGCCGCTTCTGCGAGCAGAGCCCGCAGATGATCGACTGGCTGACCCGCCACGGCGTACGCTTCGACAGCACCCTGTACGCGGGCAAGACCTCCTATCCGCCGCCGGGCTACCACCTGTACCACTCCGACAGCTCGCTGTCTCCGCGCGCCGCGGCCGTCGCCCGGCCCGCCGCGCGCGGCCACAAGGTCTACTCGCCGCCCACCTCCGCCCCCATCGGCTTCGGCGTGCGCATGACCGATCCGCTGCGCGAGCAGGCCAGTCGGCTGGGCGTGCGCTTCATGGCGCAGACCGAGGTCCGCCAGCTGATCGTCGACCAGGACGACAACGTGGTGGGGGTCAGGGTTCTGCAGATACCGCCCGGCGCGGCCGCCGCGGAGTTCAGCCGGCTGATGCAGCAGGCGGCGAAATACCAGCTGATGCTGCCGGCCAGCTTCCCCGGCTCCGGCATCACCAGCGGCATCGCCCTGCGCTACTGGCGCAAGGCCGAGGCGCTGAAGAGCGCGCATGCCGTCGAGCGGCGCATCCGCGCCCGTCACGGCGTGTGCCTGAGCACCGGCGGCTTCATCCAGAACCGGCCGATGGCCAACCACTACGCGCCCGGCTACGCCGACAGCATGCCGCTGGGCTCGCTGGGCGACAACGGCAGCGGCATCCGCCTCGGCCAGAGCGTCGGCGGCGCCGCCGACCGTCTCGGCCGCATCAGCAGCTGGCGCTTCCTCAACCCGCCCAAGGCCTTCGCCGAGGCCATGCTGGTCAACGCCCGCGGCGAGCGCTACTGCGACGAGATGCTCTACGGCGCCGCCATCGGCCAGGTGATGGGCGACGAGCAGGACGGCGCGGGCCTGCTGATCCTCGACAGAGCCCTGTACCGCAAGGCCTGGCGCCAGGTGCGCAAGGACGACATGCTGCCGTTCCAGCGCCAGCCGGCGATCCTCGCCCTGCTGTTCGCCTCGCGCAAGGCGCGCACCCTCGAGGAGCTGGCGCACAAATGCGGCCTCGATCCGCGGGTGCTGGAGGAAACGGTGCGCGACTACAACCAGGCGGCGGCCGGCTGGCAGGCCGACCGCTTCGGCAAGGACCAGAAGGACATCCACGCCATCGCCGAGGGGCCGTTCTACGCCATCGACGTGTCGATCCGCAGCAGCCTGTTCCCGCTGTCGTCCATGACCGTCGGCGGCCTGCGCGTCGACGAGGACAGCGGCCAGGTGCTGCGTGACGACGACACGCCGATCGGCGGGCTGTACGCCGCCGGCCGCACCGCCATCGGCCTGCCCTCGCACCTGTACATCTCCGGGCTGTCCGCCGCCGACTGCATCTTCTCCGGCCGCCGCGCCGGCGCCCATGTCGCCGGCCAGAGGGTACGGACGCAGCAGATGCAGGGACAGCTGCAGCAGGCCTGAGCCGATCTGTCGAACGGTGCCTGCGCTCGTCGCCGAGCAGCAGGCATGGCCTCAAACTCCTGGGCTGCCAGGCCGAGATGCTCGACAAAGGCTTCGATCACTACGTTTGCCTATCGCGCCGCCCCGCCACGGGGCCTGTAGAAAAGAAAATTCCGGGTTTCGGCCGTCTTGATGTATTCCTTCGCCCAGGCAGGCTTCACCGTCCTGTCGTGAAAATATAGAGCGCCATGGGTTCGGTCCCTGAGCTGCTGGTTGAGTGCCTTTCGTGCGACTTCCTTGGCAAGAGCATACCGGTCGTCTTCCTTTACCTGATCCGCACGCCCGTCACACCACCACGAAAACTGACAGCCAGGCTTTTCAGAACCTTGCTTGACCACCGCGCACACCGTGTCTGGAAAGCCTTCATGGCCCAGCCGGTTCATGACCACGTTGGCGACGGCTTCCATCTCGACAACCGCCCCGCCTTTGATTTCCCAGTAGATGCTGCGTGCAAGGCAGGTGATTGCATCGTCCAGAGGCGCTGCGCCTGCGGGATCGACCGCCTGTGCTTCGGAGGCGCTTATGGCCTCGGACTTGGGCACAGGTATCTCGCTGCCCTTCTCTACCGCTTTCTGTTCCAGGACCTGCGCCTTGTCTTCAGCTGTTTCCTGTTTTTGCTCCAGAACCTGCGCCTGGTCTTCAGCTGCTTCCTTTTTCTGCTCCTGGTCAATCGCCAAGTACAGAAGGATGATTGCGAAACAGGCAGCTACCCATATGAATCGCATGGTCGACCCTTCTGCTGAAACTGTCTTGAACAATGAAACGGTGACGTTGCAGCGCTGACTTGACCTGATTGTAGTCGCCAGACGTCGTTCAAGCCGGCCACACGGGGTCACGCACACCAAGAGAAATCCGAACGCCTCCACGATAATATCGCGACCTTGAAAAACGCCGAGGGCGCCGCTCCTGCGGGATTCGGCCGGCCCAGAGTATCCGGCCGATATCGTCCGACAGGACTAGCCGGGACCGGTCATGTTCGCCCACCCACAACCCCCTAGATTGGTCGCACCCAACAATAAAAAGGTGTGACCATGAACAGCACAACAGCAAGATCCGATCTGCGGGTGGTGGTGATGGGCGCCGGCATGGCCGGCATTCTGAGCGGCATCAAGTTGCGCGAGGCCGGCTTCGGTGACGTGACCATCTACGAGAAGGCCTCGCGCATCGGCGGCACCTGGCGCGAGAACACCTATCCCGGCCTGACCTGCGACGTCCCCTCGCACGCCTACACCTACTCCTTCGAGCCCAATCCCGACTGGAGCCGCTTCCTGCCGCCGGGCGCGGAAATCCAGGAGTATTTCGAGCGCACGGTAGCGAAGTACCGGGTCGACGAGATGATCCGCTTCAACGAGGAAATCGTCCGCTGCGAATTCCAGGACGGCCGCTGGCAGCTGGAGATGAAGAGCGGCCTGACCGACAGCGCGGACATCGTCATCGCCGCCACCGGCGTGCTGCACCACCCCAACACCCCGAACATCCGCGGCCTGGACAGCTTCCAGGGCGACCTGCTGCACAGCGCCCGCTGGGATCACAGCATTCCGCTGGATGGCCGGCGCATCGGCATCGTCGGCAACGGCTCCACCGGCGTGCAGATCGTCTCCGCGCTGGCCGCCCGCGCCGGCAAGCTCAAGCACTTCCAGCGCACCGCGCAGTGGATCTTCCCGGTCGAGAACCTGCCGTTCAGCGAGGAGCAGAAGGCCGCCTTCCGCGCCGACCGCGCCCTGCTCAAGCGCATGCAGAACGAGGAAACCTACCTGGCCAACGTCGAGCGCTTCACCAATGCGGTGCTCGACGCCAACTCGCCGGAAATCCTCGAAATCGAAGCCATCGCCCGCGAGAACCTGGAGAACAGCGTCAGCGATCCGGTATTGCGCGAGAAGCTGCGCCCCACCTACCGCGCCGCCTGCAAGCGCCTGATCTACTCGCCCGACTACTACCAGGCGATCCAGCATCCGAATGCCGAGCTGGTCACCGACGGCATCGAGTGCGTCGAGGCCGGCGGCGTGCGCACCCGCGACGGCCAGCTGCACGAGCTGGACGTGCTGGTGCTGGCCACCGGCTACAAGGCCGACCAGTTCATGCGCCCGATGCAGGTGATCGGCCGCGACGGCCACACCCTCGAGACGGCCTGGGCCAAGGGGCCGACCGCCTACCTGGCGGTGTCCATCCCCGAGCTGCCCAACTTCTTCATGCTCAACGGCCCCACCGGCCCGGTCGGCAACTTCTCGCTGATCGACATCGCCGAACTGCAGTGGGGCTACATCGCCCAGCTGATCGAGTTGGTGCGCAGCGGCCAGTGCCAGGAAGTCAGTGCCGCGCAGTCCGCGCTGGCGGCCTACGACGTGGCGCGCAAGGAAGCCGCGCGCAAAACGGTGTTCGGCTCCGGCTGCAACAGCTGGTACCTGGATGGCGATGGCGTGCCGAACACCTGGCCGTGGTCGCAGCAGCGCTTCCGGGACGAGATGGCCGCGCCGCAGCTGGACGCCTTCGTCCTGCGCTGAATGCCGAGGGGCGTCCGGCCGGCAAGACCGGACGCCCGTGGCTATTTTCTCGAACCGCGCCCCTATGGAGCGGCGAGGTTAAAACAATGAAAGATATGGAGAGCTGGATATGAACGACAACAGACTAGCTTCACTGGAAGCCCGGCTGGCGGATGCCGAAGCCCGATTGGCGATCATGGACCTCGAGGCGGAGTACGCCCGGAGCTGGGATGCCGGCGACGCTGACGGCTGGGCGGCGGTGTTCACCGAAGACGGCGTGTTCGACATGGCCGGAGTGGGCAGCCAGCCGCGGCTCGTCCATACCGGCACCAGCGAGCTGGCGGCCTTCTGCCGCGAGATCGATGCCATCTACAAGGGGCTGCACTTCATGCACCTGCCCCGGCTCAAATTGGCCGGGGACACCGCATACGGCCGGGTGCACTTCCAGTGGCTCGGCCTGTTCAATCCGAACGGCCATTTCCACGGGCAGCGCCAGGCTGCCGGTTACTATGACGTCACCTACCGGCGCATCAATGGCCAGTGGCGCATGCAACATCGGATGGAGAAGGCCATCACCGGGCAAACGACGGAAAACTTCGATGTATACGTCGATACGGATTTCGGTCCGAAAAATCGTGCGTAAGACCTGCGATGCGACCATGCCCACTTCTGCGCAGCCTATAGCGTTCAGAGAAAGATTCCGGAGATCGAGATGATGAGTACCGGTGAGCGAGCCGAAATGGAACTTCACTACATCCTGAGCAGGAAGCTGTTTCAATTCGGATTGGCGATCGACACCTTGAACCTCAAGGAGCTGGAAAACGTGTTCGACACCCACATTGTTGGCGAATACAACGGGGTTGTCGGCCATACCAGCAGGGATCAATTCATCAGCTCCGTAGAGCTTAACCTTGGCGATGGGTCGAATTGCGGCGCAAAGCAGCACAACATAATGAATGTTCAGTTGCTTGCGTACAACGAAGAAAGCGCCACAACCCGAAGCAATTTCTACGCGATACATCAGGGGAAGAATGATTACACCGGCAAGCTGTGGAGGACTTGGGGGGAATATCTGGACACCTGGACCCTGAAGGATGGCGAATGGAGGATCTCGTTCAGAAAGTACACCACGTATTTCAATGATGGTCCCGACGAAATAAACACCCCTGCAGCCTGATCGTGGCTCGAACTCAACTGTGATCTCTCCCACGCTCTGCGTCCGCCTCTGTGACGCAGAGCGTCACTGGCTGCGTTCCCACTCGGAGCAATCCGGAGTGAAGGTCCGCAACGGGTCAGCCCGCGACAGGCCAAATGCGCGGCTAGACTCCATGTCTCAGCCCAATCGTGGAGAGCCAAGATGATCAGCAAGAACACGATATGTCTCTGGTATGACGGCACTGCGTTGGAGGCTGCGACCTTCTATGCCGCGACCTTCCCGGACAGCGCGGTGGGGGCTGTGCTTCGTGCGCCGGGCGACTATCCGGCGGGCAAGCAGGGCGATGTCCTGACCGTCGAGTTCACGGTGATGGGCATCCCTTGCCTCGGGCTCAACGGCGGGCCGGCGTTCAGGCACAGCGAGGCCTTCTCGTTCCAGGTGGCGACCGACGACCAGGCCGAGACGGACCGCTTGTGGAACGCGATTGTCGGCAACGGTGGCCAGGAAAGCGAATGCGGCTGGTGCCGGGACAGGTGGGGCCTGTCGTGGCAGATCACGCCACGCGTTCTGACGGCCGCGATTGCCAGCCCGGATCGCGCAGCGGCCAAGCGCGCCTTCGACGCGATGATGACCATGCGCAAGATCGATATCGCGGCGATCGAAGCGGCGCTGAAGGGGTAACCCGCGCTTGGCTGTGCAGCCCTGGGAAGCCCTGGCGCATTCCTGAGCCCTTGTCAGGCGAATGCGTCCATCCGGGATGGCCGCTTCTGTGCGGTCTTCCCCGCCGCACCTCGGGAAAATACATCGGCCCCCTTCCCCCCCTCGGTTTCAAATGTCCATGACCATCTCGTGCCACGCCATGCCGCCATGGTCGGACGCGGATGGCTGCACGTAGCGGTAGCCCATGCGCTTGTACAACTCGACGTGGCGCTCCTTGCACATCAGGTGAATGGTCTTCTTGCCTAGCGCCTGCATGCGTCGGACAAAGGTACGCATCATCAGCGTGGAGTAGCCCTTGCCCTGGTGCGCGGGGTCGATGACCACCGACATGATGACCGCGTTCGGCGCCTCGGCATCGTGGCCGACCAGCTCCTTGAATGCCTCGTCGGACATGACCACGTCGTGCGCACAGCCGCTGTTGATGAAGCCGATCACCTCGCCATCCAGCTCCATGACCAGGAAGCCTTGCGGGTATTGTTCGATCCGCGTGGCGATCTTTTCCCGGGTGGCCGCTTCATCGCCTTCGTAGGCCGAGATCTCGATCTGGTAGCAGCGGTCGGTGTCCGCCGGGGTGGCGGTGCGAAAGGTCGGAATGCTCATGGTGCTTCTGTTCCTGGCCGGCGGGCGGTGTCGTGGGGAGTCGAGACAGGATGGTAACGGAAAGGCAGCTTCGGGCGGCCTCTGCCTCCGCAGCTCTGCGCCTGCCGAAATGAAAAGAGCCCTCCCCACACCGTGGGGAGGGCTCCTCTGTTACCGCTTGCTAGCGGATCAACGACCCCAGCGGGCCGCCGCCTCGGAGGTGAACATGGCCGGCGTCCAGTTGTCCGTGGTTTCCAGGACCGGCGCGCCGGTCTCGTTGGCGATGTTGTCCACCAGGTAGGCGCCGGAGATCAGGTCATGGTGCGCGGCGATGCCCCAGTAGGGAGTCTGCGACTCGTAGGCCCACATCCAGTTGCCCAGCACGGTGCGCCACAGCTGGCCGCGGCCGTCGTACTGGTCGGACAGCGCCGAGCCCCAGGTGTCCTCCTGGATGTAGAACACGCGCTTGGCGTACTGGTGGCGGAAGCCGGGCTTCAGGGTGGCTTCCAGCACCCAGACGCGCTGCAGCTCGAAGCGCATGGGCTCGGTGTTGACGTGGCCCTTGTGCTTGATCAAGCCCTCGATCTTCACGTCGGCCTGGTTAGTGCTGAAGGCGTTCCAGGGAATGTAGATCTCGCGCTTGCCGACGATCTTCCAGTCGTAGCGTTCCGGCGAGCCGTTGAACATGTGGTGCTCGTCGACGGTACGGAAGCCACCGGCGCCCTGCGGCATGTCGAAGCCGAACGACGGCGCCTGGCGCACGCGGCGGGTGCCGGGGTTGTACAGGTAGACATCGCGCGGCGAGGTCTTGTAGTTGAAGGTTTCCCGCGTGGAGTAGACCGTGCCCTTGTCGCGCAGCGGCAGGTGGATCTTCTGGATGACCATCGACTGGATGCCACCGTACGGCGGCGTGCGGTCGGTGGTGTCGCGCATCACCCCCGGTTCGGAACGCACGCCGAGGAACTTGTACTCGGTCTTGCCCCAGGCCAGGTTGCCGTCCGGATAGACCACCACATCCTGGGTCGTCAGCTCGGTCTTGTAGGGCTGCGGACCGGTGTTGTTGATATTCCAGAGCAGTTCCAGGCCGGTCTTCGGAATCGGGAACGGGTTGGAGCCGGTGAAACCCTTCAGGCCGAGGCCATCGTCGACCAGCTCGGCCGTGGTGGCGTTCTTCTTGAAGGCCTCGCAGACCCAGTCCGGGAAGCGGAAGTCGCGGTGGCTGGTGTACACCGGCATCTTGAAGGTTTCCGGATACTTCTTGAACAGCGCCTTCTGCCCGTCGCTGAGCTTGTCGGCGTACTGCTCCATGTTCTGCGCGGTGATGGTGAACAGCGGCTTT
>RCUL01001220.1_pt1 | contig 10228 bp, 11 predicted proteins | sample 2167521 | NCBI WGS metagenome assembly RCUL01 (sample SAMN09932745, study PRJNA488358) | compost metagenome | feature: garden; material: soil; isolation source: compost soil in acetic acid-enriched culture | place: Germany: Experimental Botanical Garden Goettingen | collected 2016-01-27 | reverse complement strand
CCACGGTGGCGGTGGCCACGCCGTGCATGCCGGCGCCGGTCTCGGCGATGATGCGCTGCTTGCCCATGCGCTTGGCCAGGAGGATCTGGCCGATGCAGTTGTTGATCTTGTGCGCGCCGGTGTGGTTCAGCTCTTCGCGCTTGAGGTAGATCTTCGCGCCGCCGCAGTGCTCGGTGAGGCGCTCGGCGAAGTACAGCGGGCTCGGGCGGCCGACGTAGTCGCGCTGGAAGTAGGCCAGCTCCTTCTGGAATTCCGGATCGTCCTTGGCCTTTTCGTACTCGCGGGCCAGGTCGTGGATCAGCGGCATCAGGGTCTCGGCGACATACTGGCCGCCGAAGGCGCCGAACAGGCCCTTGGCGTCAGGGCCGGTGCGCAATGAAGTCATGGTGGAACTCCTGGGAGTGGTATCCGATGGGGGCCATTCTACCCCTGGCCGGGAACCGGAAAAGCGATTAGATTGCTTTCACCTGTCAGTAAAACTCACGGATTGCCATGAGCCGAGACCTGCCCCCGCTGAACGCCTTGCGCGCTTTCGAGGCCGCTGCCCGGCTGCAGAGCATCAGCCGCGCAGCCGATGAACTGCACGTCACCCATGGCGCCGTGAGCCGTCAGGTGCGGCTGCTGGAGGAAGAGTTGGGTATCGCCTTGTTCAGCAAGGACGGCCGCGGCGTAAAACTCACCGATGCCGGCCAGCGCCTGCGGGACGCCACCGGCGACGCCTTCGAGCGCCTGCGCGGCGTCTGCGCCGACCTCGCCAAGCGTAGCGAGGATGCGCCCTTCGTCCTCGGCTGCCCCGGCAGCCTGCTGGCGCGCTGGTTCATCCCGCGCCTGGACCGGCTCAACCGCGAACTGCCGGAGCTGCGCCTGCAGCTTTCGGCCAGTGAGGGTGAACTGGACCCGCGTCGCCCCGGCGTCGACGCCACCCTCTGTTTCGCCGAACCGCCGTGGCCGAGCGATATGCGCGTATTCGAGCTGGCGGCCGAATCCATCGGCCCGGTGCTGAGCCCGCGCTATACCCGTTACGACAAGCTCGCCGCTGCCGCCCCGTCCGCCCTGCTGGACGAAGCCCTGCTGCACACCGTGTCGCGTCGCCAGGCCTGGCCCCAGTGGGCCGCCGCCCAGGGGCTGGATGCCGGCCGATTGCGCTTCGGGCAGGGCTTCGAACATCTCTACTACCTGCTGGAAGCGGCGGTGGCCGGGCTCGGTGTCGCCATCGCCCCGCAGCAGCTGGTCGCAGACGAGCTCGCGTCCGGCCGCCTGGTGGCGCCCTGGGGTTTCGTCGAGACCTCGGCGCGCCTGGCGCTCTGGGTGCCGGCGCGGCAGCTGGATCGGCGTGCCGAGCGCTTGGCGCAGTGGTTGCGCCAGTCGCTGTAGAGCAGACCCAGCAGCCCGGTAGCATCGGATTTCCCAGAGGCCTGCGCCGGGCTACTGCAGCGACCAGCGCAGGGTCAGCATGGCATTGCGCGGCTCGCCGTACTGGTTGACCGCATAGGCGGTGTTGGAGCCGATGCTCTGGTAGTACTTCTTGTCGAAGACGTTGTTCAGGTTCAGGCGTATGTCGACCTGCTCCGAAGCCTTGTAGTTCGTCATCAGGTCGACCAGGGTGTAGCCCTTCTGCTCGATGCGGAAGGGCGTTTCCGCGCCATAGAAGTTGTTGTCCTGGTTGTAGACGGTGTTCTGCCGGTAGACGCCGCCACCGATGGTCCAGCGGTCGAGCTCGCCGGGCAGTTGGTAGCTGGTGAAGGCCTTGAACATATGGCGCGGCAGTTCGGTGTCGAACAGGCGCCCCTGGTTGGTCTCGTCCTTGTGGTACTTGGCCTCGGTGTAGGTGTAGCCGGCGCCGATCTGCCATCCGGGGGCGAGGCTGCCATTGATCTCCAGCTCGATGCCTTCGCTGCGCACCACCCCCGCCGCTTCATAGCAACTGGGCACCAGGTCCGAGCACTGGTTGCGCTCCAGCGACTGTGCGCGGTTCTCCTGGTCGATGCGGAAGATCGCCGCGCTGGCGTTGAGCCTGCCATCGAAGTACTCGCCCTTGATGCCGAGCTCATGGTTCTTGCCTTCGATGGGCTCGAGGCCCTGACCGCTGGCCGTGAGCTCCGACTGCGGCTTGAAGATATCCGTGTAGCTGGCATACACCGAGTGATGCGCGTCGATGTCGTAGATCAGGCCGGCATAGCGCGTGACATGGCGGGTGACCTCGTAGCTCGAGTGGGTGCTGCGGGTACCGTTCCGGGTGGTGGCGTCGTAGTCGAACCAGTCGAGGCGACCACCGACAATGAGCTTGAGGTCATCGCGCAGGTTGAAGCGCGAGGTGACGTAGCCGCCCTTCTGCCGGGAGCTGCGCTCCTGCTGCCAGTAGCTCATGTCCAGATCCCGCTTGGGCACGCTGTTGGGGTCCCAGGCGAAGATGTCCATGTCCAGCTCGTCATCCAGGTAGTTGCCGTTGCCCTGGAAGATCAGCTCGCGCTGGCTGGCCCCGACGACCAGCTCGTGGCTGCGACCGAACGCCTGGAAAGGCCCGGACACGTAGGCGTCGTAGCTGTTCTGCCGGTCCTTGTAACGGTACTGGCCGACATACTGGCCGAACTGGTCTTCGTCGACCCAATAGATGCGCTCCACCTGGGTGCCGTGCATCGCCAGGTCCGACCAGGTGCGGCTGGCGGCCAGCAGCAGCTTCCAGTCATTGTCGAAGCGTCGCTCCAGGCGGGTGAACAGCGTGGTGTTGTCCTGGTCCCAGTATTCCCAGGCATTGCCCAGGTAGGTCGAGCGCGACAGATGCAGGTCACTGCCATCCTTCGCCGTCGGCAAGCCGCCCCAGGAGCTGGTGTTGTTGCTGTTCTGGTCGGAGGCGCCGAGGGTCACGGTGGTCCAGTCGCTCAGGTCGGCCTCGCCGATGGCATAGAGCACCGAACGCTCGCTGTCGGCAACGTCCTGGAAGCTTTGTTTGGTCTGGTAGGCCGTGACCACTCGACCCCGCAAGGTGCCGGGCTCGTTGAGCGCATTCGAGGCATCCACCTCGGCGCGGTAGTTGTCCCAGCTGCCTGCGCTGCCGGTGATGGCCAGGTACGGGCTCGCGGTCGGGCGCTTTCTCACCAGGTTGATGGCTGCGGCGGGGTTGCCCGAACCCTGCATCATGCCAGTGGAGCCGCGCACCACTTCGACACGGTCGTAAATCGCCATATCGGGCGAGGAGTTCATGTCCCGGCTGAGGTAGTGGGACAGCTCGCTGGAGAGGCCATCCGTCATCAGGCTTTCGACCGCGAACCCCCGCGCGTAGAAGTTGGGCCGCTGTGGGCCGTTCTTCGTCATCGAGATACCCGGCGTGCTCTTGAGCACGTCCTCCAGGGTCTTCATGCCCTGATCGTCCATCCGTTGGCGGGTGATCACGGTGACCGACTGCGGTGTCTCGCGAATCGACAATGGCAACTTGGTGGCGGTCTGCATCGCTCCGGTGGTGTAGGAACCGGTGCCTTCGGTGCTAGCCCCCAGGCTGGCGGCATTGATGCTGGTGGCGCCCAGCTCCAGGGCGCCGGAGTCGTCGCCGGCGGGCTCCACGCCGTAGTTGCCGCCAGCGGTGGTCCGCAGTCTCAGGCCGCTACCTTCCAGGGCCCGCTGCAGGGCCTGGGCGGCGGTCATCTCGCCGTGGATGGCCGGTGCCTGCTTGCCGCGTACCAGGACGGGTTCCAGGGAGACCACCTGGTCGCTCTGCCGGGCGATGGCGTTGAGGGTCTGGGCCAGGCTGGCGGCGGGCAGGTCGAAGCGCAGCACCTGCTGCTGGACGCTGGAATCGGCCCGGACGAGGCCGAGCGGGCCGGCGGTGGCCAGGGCGATGACAAGGGTGAGAGGCCAGGGTCGGAACACGTGGATACTCCTGAGGATGTTGGCGTTGTCAGGAGTTAGGTGGGACGAGCGCTGAAAACCGGACACGAATGGGAAATATTTTCAATCGGACCCTCTACCCTGGCCGCGCCCGTGCCCTCAGCGTGGGCCGATCAGGGTCAGCCAGGGGCCGTAGCGCTCGACGCGGACCGCCAGGGTTTCCTCCAGGGCGGTCAGCGCGCGGTCGCTGTCGTCCAGCGGGAATACGCCCTGCACCCGTAACTGGCGCACTTCCGGGCTGATCCGCAGCAGTCCGCGCCGATAGGGGCGCAGTGCGTCAATCACCTTCTCCAGCGGTTCGTCGAGGACGCTGAGACGGCCTTCCAGCCAGTCGGCGCGGTAGAGCTGGGCATCGGGGAGGCGTTCGATGCGGCCTTGGCGCAGCAGGGCCGCCTGGCCTTCCGCCAGGTCCAGGGCCGCGCCTCGCGGCAGGGACACCCGCACGGCATGCTCCAGCACCACCACGCGGGTTTCGGCGGGCTGGCGCTCCACCAGGAATCGGGTGCCCAGGGCGCGGGCGTCGCCCTGGGCGGTGCGGACGATGAAGGGGCGCGAGGCATCGGCGACCACCTCTACCACCAGCGCACCTTGCCGCAGATGCAGCAGGCGGCGTCCGGCGGAGAACTCCAGGTCAACGGCGCTGCCCGCGTTGAGTACCAGCCGGCTGCCGTCCTCGAGGGTGAAGGCGCGGCGTTCGCCGGTGCCACTGCGCAGGTCCGCCAGCAGGGCCTGCCCCGTCGGGTTGCGGCTGGCGAGCCAGAGGCCGCCGCCGAGCAGGCCGAGGCCCGCCAGGCCACGCAGCAGGTCACGCCGGCCGAGCTCGGGTTGCAGCAGGGGTTCGCGCATCTCCCCCGGCGCGCGGCGGACGACGTCGTAATGCCCGCCCAGGCTCTGTTGCAGGTGTGTCCAGGCCTGGTCGTGGGCCGGGTCGCGAGCCAGCCACGCCTGGAAACGGGCCTGCTGACGCGCGTCCTTGCGGCCGGCGCGCAGGCGCACCATCCAGGCAATGGCTTCTTCGGCGGCGCGGTCGAGCTGCACCCGGCTCATGGCTGGACCCCGCTGAGGTAGCACTGGCGCAGGGCCTGGGTCACGTAGCGGCTCACGGTGCGTTCGGAGACGCCCAGGCGGTGGCCGATCTCGGCATAGCCAAGGCCGTCCAGCTGGCTGTAGAGGAAGGCCTTCTTCACCGCCAGCGGCAGGCCGGCGAGCGTGCGGTCGATGATCGTCAGCGCTTCCAGCAGCAGGGTCCGCTCCTCAGGCGAGGGCGCCAGTTCTTCCGGCAGCAGGGCCAGGCGTTCCAGATAGGCCAGCTCCAGGCGCCGGCGCCTGTGCCGGTCGAAGATCAGCCGGCGGGCGATGGTGGAGAGGTAGGCGCGCGGCTGTTCGATGGAGGCCGGGTCGACGCGCGCGGCGAGCAACTGGCAGAAGGTCTCCGCCGCGGTGTCCTCGGCGTCCGCCCGGTTGCGCAGTTGCCGTTGCACGTGCTGGAGCAGCCAGCGGTGATGGTCGCTGAAGAAGAAGCCGAGCTTGATGGCGGACACGGGAAATGGACAGGTTACAAATGAGAATGAGTCTCATGATAATGCTTCGTTCGCCCATCCCGCAATCCGCCCCTGCGGGGCTCCGGATGCTGGCTATGCTGAATTCAGTTCGCGGTTCCCGGAACGCATGCCCCCAACGAAGAGGAAAAGCACCATGTCTGATCACCACACCTACAAGAAGATTGAGATCGTCGGTTCCTCGCGCAACAGCATCGACGAGGCGATCAACAACGCCCTGGGCGAAGCGTCGAGGACGATCCGCAACATGGACTGGTTCGAGGTTGTGGAAACCCGTGGGCATGTCGAGAACGGCCGGGTCGGCCACTACCAGGTGACCCTGAAGGTCGGCTTCCGGGTGAGCGATAGCTGACCGCAGGAGCGCCGCCTCCCTCGGCGAATTGGGTTAGGCTCTGAGCGTCCGCCGCGCGGCCTTCGTGGAATCAGGCGCGGGGCGGATGGCTCGTGCGAGCCCTTCATCCATCACGAGGGAGCGTTACCCATGAAGAAACTGTTGTTGGCCGTTGGCCTGTTCACCCTGGCCGGTTCGGCCTTCGCCGCCGTGAAACCCTGCGAGGAGCTCAAGGCCGAGATCGACGCCAAGCTCAAGGACAAGGGCGTCACCTCCTACACCCTGGAAATCGTCGACAAGGGCAGCGCCGCCGGCAAGCAGGTGGTGGGCACTTGCGAAGGCGGCAGCAAGGAGATCGTCTACCAGCGCAATTGATCGCGCTGCACTCCCCGGGCCGGCGCGTGCGCCGGCCCAATCCTTACCTGCCGGTGCCCTGGTTACCGAAAAGTGCCTTCTAGCGGCGTTCGGCGCCAATCCCTAGAGTAAGACCCACTGATTCACTCGGATAAGCGCCCGCGCCTGTCCCCTATTCAGGTCTTGCCCCATGACTGCCCTCTCCAAGCTGCCCCTGTCCGCTCTCGATCTGGCGCCCATCCGTGACCACGGCGGCGCCGCCCAGGCTCTGCACAACTCCCTGGAACTTGCCAGGCACGTCGAGCGCCTGGGCTTTTCCCGCTTCTGGGTGGCCGAGCACCACAACATGGACGGTATCGCCAGCTCGGCCACCGCCGTGCTGCTCGGTTATCTCGCCGCCAATACCTCGACGCTGCGGCTGGGTTCGGGCGGCATCATGCTGCCGAACCACGCGCCGCTGGTGGTCGCCGAGCAGTTCGGCACCCTCGCCACGCTCTATCCGGGCCGCATCGAACTGGGCCTTGGTCGCGCTCCCGGCGCCGACCAACTCACCGCTCGCGCGCTGCGCCGTGACCGCCTGGGCAGCGCCGACGACTTTCCGCGGGACGTCGAGGAGCTGGAAACGCTCCTTGGCCCCCGTCAACCGGGGCAGAAGGTGATCGCGATGCCGGGCGCGGACACCCATGTGCCGATCTGGCTGCTCGGCTCCAGCCTCTTCAGCGCCCAGCTGGCCGGGCAGAAGGGCCTGCCCTACGCCTTTGCCTCGCACTTCGCGCCGCGCTACATGCACGAGGCGATCCGCGTCTACCGCAACCATTTCCGTCCCTCGGCGGTGCTCGACAAGCCGTACGTGATGCTGGGCGTGCCCCTGGTGGCGGCGCCCACCGACGAGGAGGCGGAGTTCCTCGCCACCACCGTCTACCAGCGGGTGCTCGCCCTGATCCGTGGCGAAAGCCTGGTGCTGCGCCCGCCGGTGGAAAGCATGGCGGGCCGCTGGCTACCCCATGAGAAGGAGGCGGTGGGCAGTTTCCTGGCCATGGCCATGGTCGGCGGGCCGGAGAAGATCCGCGCGCGCCTGCAGGTACTGCTGGAGCAGACCGAGGCGGATGAGCTGATCTTCACCTGCGACCTCTACCAGCACGAACACCGCTTGCGGGCGTTCGATATCCTCGCCGGCCTGCGCGACTAGTTCAGAAAGGCCCGCAGCGCGGGAAGACCTCGTGGCGGGCGAGGACATTGCGTTGCCCGTCATAGAGCCAGGCCATGGGCTGGTTGGCCGCGCTGCGCGCTTCCACGCGGTAGCGCTGGCCGGCCTGGAAGTTGTCGTAGTGCAGCTCCATGTAGCAGGTCAGGATGGTCGGCTCGGTATTCATGAAGCCGCCCCCGCCGCCGACTTCGAACTGGTAGCGCAGCTCCAGTTCGTGCTTGCCGGGCAGCACCTGGTAGTAGCGGCCGTCGTTCCAGCGCTTGCCGTCCAGCCGGTTGGCCATGAGGACGTCGCTGGGGTCGTGGCGGATGTCGACCCAGGCCATGCGCGGGTCGGGTTCGGGGAGCTTGCCGGCGCAGGCGGTCAGGCTGGCCAGCAGCATCAGGGCCAACAGCGTGCGCATCGTGGGACTCCTGCAGGGGTTGGGGCTTTCAGCATAACCCCATGCCGGAGTTTTCAGACATTGCCGCAGCGACTTTCCCGTGCCTTGGCCACTTCCTGGTTACGTTCGTCATACAGCCGCGCCCAGGGGCGGAAGCCTATGCCGCCGGCCTGCAGCTGATAGCGCTCGCCCGCGGCGAAGTTCGGGTAGGTCAACTTGAGCAGGCAGGTACGGCGGTAGCTCGAACTGCCCTGGCCGATGTCGCGACCGCCGACCTCGAACTCCAGGCGCACTTCCAGCTCGTGATGGCCGGGGCTGACCTGGAAGAATCGCGTGTCGGCCAAGGCCTTGTCGTCCACCCGGCTGGCCTGCATCACCTGGCCTTCCTGCTGCGAAAGGGCGATCCAGGCCTGATTCGGGTCGTGGCTGGGCATCAGCAGGGCACAGCCGCCGAGATTCAGCAACAGCAGGGAAGCAAGCAGAGAACGCATGGAAGACTCCAACAGGGATATGGCAGTCGGTGGCTCTGATGCGCTAGTTTCGCGGCATGTCGACCACCCTTCTTATCGAATTGCTTGACCGCATTCGCCGGCCACTGGTTCCCCTGCTGGGCGCCTTGCTGCTGAACGGTTGCTCCAGCCTGGACTACTACGGACAACTGGCCCGCGGGCAACTGGACCTGCTGCGTTCCCGGCAGAGCGTGCAGGCGCTGCTCGAAGATCCTTCCCAGGACGCCGAGTTGCGCCAGCGCCTGGCCCAGGCGCAGGAGGCCCGGGTCTTTGCCAGCGCCAGGCTGGGCCTGCCGGACAACGGCAGCTATCGGGTCTACGCCGATATCCACCGGCCCTACGTGGTCTGGAACCTGTTCGCCACCGAAGAGTTCTCCCTGCAACCGGAGACCCACTGCTTTCCCATCGCCGGGTGCGTCGCCTATCGCGGCTACTACCAGTTGGGCCGAGCCCGGGGCGCGGCCGCCCTGCTCAGCCAGCAGGGGCTGGACACCTGGGTCGGCGGCGTCGAGGCCTATTCCACCCTGGGCTGGTTCGACGACCCCATCCTCAGCACCATGCTGCGCCGGAGCGACGACCGCCTGGCTGCGCTGATCTTCCACGAACTGGCCCACCAGAGGCTGTACGTGCCGGGAGACACCGCCTTCAACGAATCCTTCGCCAGTTTCGTCGAGCGTGAGGGGCTGCGCCAATGGCGCGCCAGCCGTGGCCTGGGGCCCCAGGACGAGCAGGCAGCCGAGCGCCGCGACGCTTTCACCCGCCTGGTGCTGGACACCCGCGAGCGCCTGGAAAGGCTCTACGCCCGCGGCCTCCCAGCGGAGCGGATGCGCCAGGCCAAGGCCGCCGAGTTCGAGCGCCTGCGTCGCGACTACCGCGACATGCGCGATCGCCAATGGGGTGGTTTCAATCGCTTCGACGCCTGGGTGGAAGGCCCGCTGAACAACGCCAAGCTGCTGCCTTTCGGCCTCTACGACCAGTGGGTGCCGGCCTTCGCCAGGCTGTTCCACGAAGCGGGCGGAAGCTGGCTGGAGTTCCATGAACGGGCGAGGGAACTGGGGAATCTGTCCCTGGCGGAGCGAACCCGGGCACTGGAAAGCCTGATGGAGAAGCGCTAGAACTTGCCTCGCTGGCCTTAAGTCCAAGGGCCAGGACATCAAGGAAAGGAAGTGAGCATGAAGAGAATTGCTGCAGTCCTGATGCTGGGCGCGCTGGCGGGTACGTCCATCGCGGCCCCCAAGCCCTGCGAGGAGCTCAAGCAGGAGATCGAAGTGAAGATCCAGGCCGCCGGGGTGACCAGCTACACCCTGGAAATCGTGCCCAACGCCGAAGTGAAGGACCAGAACATGGTGGTCGGCTCCTGTGAGAACGGCACCAGGAAGATCATCTATCAGCGCAATGGCGACTGATCCCTCGGACGGCAGGGGGCCTTTGTAGGAGCGAATTCATTCGCGAAAGGCCGCGCAGCGGCCCCCTGGGAATCCCGCAGGGCAGGTCTTCGACCTGCATCGCGATTGAAATCGCTCCCACAGAATGCGACATCGCTCCCCTTCAACCAAACGCCCGGCCCAGCTCATCCAGGCTGGCGAAGTAGTAGGCCGGCGCTTCCCCCAGCAGCTCCTCGCGGCTGCCGAACCCATACCCCACTCCCGCCCCGTGCAGGCCATTGCGGCTGGCTCCGATCAGGTCGTGCTTGCGGTCGCCGATCATCAGGGTATCGGCGCGCTCCAGGCCTTCCTCCTCCAGCAGGTGGCGGATCAGGTCGACCTTGTCGGTACGGGTGCCGTCCAGCTCGCTGCCGTAGATGTGCCTGAAGTGCCGTTCGAAGCCGAAGTGCCGGGCGATTTCGCGGGCGAAGACCGTCGGCTTGCTGGTGGCGATATAGAGGGTGCGGCCCTGCCCGCGCAGGCGGCCGAGCAGCGCGTCGATGCCATCGAACACGCGGTTCTCGTAGAGCCCGGTGACCTTGAAGCGCTCGCGGTAGTGGTTCACCGCTTCCCAGGCGCG
>RCUL01001217.1_pt1 | contig 10254 bp, 8 predicted proteins | sample 2167521 | NCBI WGS metagenome assembly RCUL01 (sample SAMN09932745, study PRJNA488358) | compost metagenome | feature: garden; material: soil; isolation source: compost soil in acetic acid-enriched culture | place: Germany: Experimental Botanical Garden Goettingen | collected 2016-01-27 | reverse complement strand
AGTGCAACTACTCCACTGCCAAGTCCGGCCTGATCGGTTTCGCCAACTCGCTGGCCATCGAAGGTGCGAGCAAGAACATTCGCGTCAACACCATCGCCCCGATCGCTGCCTCGCGCATGGTGATCGCCAGCGGTCTGTTCCCCGAAGAGCTGCATGCCAAGCTCAAGGTCGAAGACGTCGCGCCGCTGGTCGGCTGGCTGTGCCATGAAGACTGCCCGGAAACCGGCGGCCTGTTCGAAGTGGGTGGCGGCTTCCACTCCAAATATCGCTGGGAGCGCTCGTATGGCCGCTTCCTGCACACCGACTCGCTGAGCCCGGAGCTGGTGCGTGAGAACTGGGAACGCATCACTCGCTTCGACGAGAAGAGCGTGCACCACGCCAATGGCGGCGAAGCGTTCAAGGAACTGTTCGAGCGCATGGCCGGCAACGCCATCGGCGGTAACCAGTACGTCGACATGGAAGTGGCTGCCAACGCCGTCGCTACCCTGGAAACCGAATACGACCAGAACGACGCCGCGCTCTACGCGCTGGCCGTGGGTGCCGCCAAGGACCCGCTGGACCGCACCGAACTGCTCTACATCAACGAGTTCAAGGGCGAAGAGTTCCGCGTGCTGCCGACCATGGCCGTACTGCCGGCGACCCAGGTGTTCCTCAAGGCCATCCTATCCGGCAAGCCGACCCTGGAAGGCCTGGAGCTGCCGTTCGCCAAGGGCCTGCACGGCGAGCAGTACACCGAGATGTACCGTCCGATGCCGCCGAAGGCCAAGCTGAAGCACACCATGCGCCTGAAAGAAGCGCTGGACAAAGGCAAGAGCTCGGTCAGCGTGCTGGAAATCCACACCACCGACGAAAACGGCACTCCGCTGTACTACAACGAGTTCACCAGCTTCTACACCGGCACCCCGGGTGCTGGCCTGAAGCGCGTTCCGAGCGTACCGGCCGTGCCGCTGCCGGACCGTGAGCCCGATGCGGTGATCGCCGAGAAGACCGACGTCAACCAGGCCCTGCTGTATCGCCTGTGCGGCGACTGGAACCCGATGCACGTCGATCCGGACTACGCGCAGAAGGCCGGTTACGAGAAGCCGTTCCTGCATGGCCTGTGCACCTTCGGTTACGCCGGCCGCCATGTGATCAAGGCGTTCTGCAACAACGATTCGCGCCTGTTCAAGAACATCCGCGTTCGTTTCGCCGCCATCGTGATGCCGGGCGACACCCTGGAAACCCGCATGTGGCGCGAATCGCCGAACCGCGTGGTGTTCGAGACCCGTGCCGTCGAGCGTGACGTGGTGGTACTGAAGGGCGGCTCCGTCGAGATCTTCGACAGCGTTCCCGTCTGAGGAATGTCGCGGTAACTGCGACGACACTGCCGCGCTTGCCTGGCGGGCGCGGCAGATCCCGATTTCACGGAGAGGCAAATGGATCGTCGCGTCAGTGTGATTGGCGTAGGCATGACCCCGTTCACCCGCTCGGCCGATGGCCTGGACCCCGTCCAGCTCGCCGTCGCGGCCGCGCGCCAGGCGCTGGGTGGCAGCGGCATTGCCGCGTCGGACGTACAGCAGGTCTGTCTCGGTGAGGGCGAGCAGGCATTGGCGGCTGCACGCGAACTGGATCTGACCGGTGTCGTGTCGCCGGAAGGTTCGGCGAATCCCCTTTATCGAGCGTACCAGGCCATCGCGCAGGGGGCTGCCGACTGTGTGCTGGCGCTCGGTATAGGCCCATCCGGCGACTATCCACTGAACGTCCAGGCATTCGGCGATGCGGCGCGTGAGCATATGCAGCGCTATGGCACGCACCGGGAAACCTTCGCCATGGTGGCACTGAAGGCCCAGGAGCATGCCGCAGCCAATCCGCTGGCGCCGGCCGTAGGCTGCCTGACACTGGAAGACGTACTGGCGGCGGAACCGCTGGCCGAGCCTCTTACCCGGCTGCAGTTCTGCGAAGTTGCCCATGGCGCGGCTGCGGTGCTGCTCTGCTCGGAGCAGTTCGTGCAGCAGCGGCAGATCCGCAATGCCGTGCGGATCGTGGCAATGGCCAGGAGCCGCGAGCCATCCGACTCCATCGAATGCAGCCCTGTCTTCAGGCGAATTGGCCATGACCTGGACCTGCTGGCGGCCAGCCAGGCCTACCAACAGGCGGGCATCGGGCCGGCGGAAGTCGACGTATGCGAACTGCATGACTGCTGCACGGCCAGCGAGGTCCTGTTGTACGAGGCGCTGGGCTTCTGCAGGACGGGCGATGCGGGACGATTCGTCGAAGACGGCGACAATACCTATGGCGGCAACCTGCCGATCAATCCTTCCGGTGGCCTGCTGGGCAGGGGCCATGCGCACTCGGCGACCTGTCTCGCACAGTGCACGGAACTGGTCTGGCAACTGCGCGGCAGCGCCGGCGAGCGCCAGGTACGCAAGGCACGTGTGGCTCTGCAGCACAGTGTCGAAGCGAGCGGAGCGAGCATGGTGGTGCTGTATCGCAAGGATTGAAACAACCCGCCATTCATTTGCCGTTGAGCGGCACTTTCGTGGTAGCCAGAATAAATCCAACAGAGGCGGCATACGCCTTCAAGACAGTAGGACCGCGCAATGAACAATAACCAGCAGACGCTACTGCACCAATTCCTGCATTGGGAAAGCACCACTCCCGATGCGATCTACCTGACCGAGCCCTGTCCCGACGGCAGCGTGATCGACTACAGCTGGCGCGAGGTTGGCGACCAGGCCCGGCGCATGGCGGCTCACCTGGCAACGCTGGAGCTGCCGGCGCACTCGTCCATCGGTATCTTCGCCAAGAACAGCGCGCACTGGATCATCGCCGACCTGGCCATCTGGATGGCGGGCCATGTCAGCGTACCGGTCTACACCAGCGCCAACGCCGACACCGTGGGCTATGTGCTCCAGCACGCGGATGTGCGGCTCATGTTCGTCGGCCGCCTGGATGGCGATCGCGCCGGCTGGGACAAGGTGGCAGGCGTTGTGCCGGCTTCCCTGCCGCTGATCGATCTGCCGCGCTCGTCGCGTGGCGAAGGCCCGACCTGGCAACAGATCATTGCCGAGATGCAGCCGCTGGCCGAGGTCGTGCAGCCGTCTCGCGAGGCGCTCGCCACCATCATCTACACCTCCGGCAGTACCGGCTGCCCCAAGGGCGTCATGCACAGTTTCGGCGGCATGTACGACGGACCGCACGTCTCCCAGGTGATGTACAACAAGCGCCGCGGGAGCAGCACCACGGATCGCCTGCTGTCCTACCTGCCGCTGGCGCACACGGCGGAGCGCGCGGTGGTCGAGGCGGTTTCGCTGTACAGCGGCTGCCGGGTGTTCTTCAACGAAAGCCTGGAGACTTTCTCCGAGGACCTGCGACGCGCCAGGCCGACCATCTTCATGTCGGTGCCGAGGCTGTGGGGCAAGTTCTTCCACGGCATCAACGGGCGGATTGCGCCGGAAGTCCAGGCGGCCGCCTTCGCCGACCCGGAAAAGGCGCCGGCGATGCGCGCGCAGATCCTCGGCGCGCTCGGCCTCGATCAGTGCCACACCGGCCTGTCGGGCTCGGCGCCGCTGCCGTCCGCCGTGCACAACTGGTACCGCGAGTTGGGCCTGGAGCTGCTCGAGGGCTACGGGATGTCGGAGAACTTCGGCGTTTCGCACTTCAGCCTGTGCGGCGACGTACGCATCGGTTACGTCGGCGCCCCGATCCCCGGCGTGCGCTGCCGTATCGCGGCGGATGGCGAGATCCTGGTGCGCAGTCCGTCGCAGATGATGGGCTACTACAAGGAGCCGGCACTCACTGCCGAGTGCTACACCGAGGACGGCCTGTTCCATACCGGCGACCGCGGCGAAGTCGACGAGCAGGGACGCCTGCGCATCACCGGGCGGGTCAAGGACCTGTTCAAGACGGCCAAGGGCAAGTACGTCGCGCCGGTGCCGATCGAGGCCCGGCTCGGCAACCACAACCTGGTCGAGGCGGCCTGCGTGGTGGGCGTCGGCATGCCGCAGCCCATCGCCCTGCTCAACGTGTCGCCGGACACCCGCCAGGCGCTGGCCTGCGCCGAGCGCAAGGACACCGTGATGGCCGAGCTGGAATCCCTGCTGGACGAGGTCAATGCCAGGTTCGAGGGGCATGAGCAGCTGGATTGCCTGGTGGTCATGCAGGAGCCGTGGAGCATCGAGAACGGCTTGCTCACACCGACCCTGAAAATTCGCCGCAGCGTCATCGAGGAGCGCTATCACCAGCGCAGCGAGGCCTGGGCCGCCAGCCGGCGCCGGGTGATCTTCGAGTAAGTCGCGTCATCTCCAGCGAGTGAACTTTGGCCGATCCCCCGGGATCGGCCTTTTCTTTTCCGCCCCCCCTCGTTTGAAGGGGATACCGCCGCAAAAGGGCTCGCGCAAAACTCCCTGTGGCTCAACAACAAGAACAATGAGGCATTCAGGATGAAAATGAACTTCGCGCGCACCTTCGCCCAGCTCGCCATTCGCCATGGCGACAGCGAAGCGCTGGTCAATGTCGAGCGCGGCAGGCGCTACAGCTTCATCGAGCTGCACCGACTCACCAACCGGATCGTCAACATGATGCGCGAACGCCTGCAGCTGCGGCGCGGCGACGTGTACCTGTGCATCCTGGAGAACGACAACCTGTCGCTGCTGCACACCTGGACTGCCCTGAAGGGCGAGGCAGCCGCGGCCTTCACCAACTTCCGCGATTCGCCGGAAGAGCACTTCGCCCAGGTGGACCACATCCAGCCGAAGGTGGTGTTCCTCGAAAACGTACTGCTGGAACGCTATTTCGACGGCTTGCGTGCGCGTGGCATTACCGTTGTATGCATGGACCCGCCAGCGGAGCCGAGTGATGGACTGTTCGGCTTCGACAGCCTGCTCGAAGGCGTCACCGACCAGGACCCCGGCGTGGAAAGCGATCCGTATGCCGACATCCTCATCTACCGCTTCACTGGCGGCACCACCGGCAAGAGCAAGTGCGCGCAGTACACCATGGACAACTGGCTGGCCTGCCGTGATGCCTTCTATGCCGAAAGCGAACAGGCCTTCGACGAGCAGACGCGCCTGCTGCACATGGCGCCGATCAGCCATGGTTCCGGGTTGAGCGTGCTGGCCACACTGTTCCGTGGCGGTTGCACGGTGACCCAGAACGCCCCCGATCTCGTGCAGTGGTGCCGCAACGTCGAAGCCGAACGCATCACCGTCGGTTCGCTGGTGCCCACGCTGCTCTACCGTCTTCTCGACCTGCCGCAGGCTGACGACCACGACTTGTCCAGCCTGCGCAGCATCTACTACGGCGCCGCGCCGATGAGCCCGGCCAAGCTAGCGCGGCTGCAGCAGCGCTTCGGCAACATCTTCCTGCAAATCTACGGCGCCACCGAGTGCCTGCAGCCGGTGGCCACCCTGGGCAAGGCCGATCACCTGACGGCCAGCGAGGACGGCCGCCTGGCCTCGGCGGGGCGCGTCGCGGTGGGTGTCGAGCTGATCATCGTCGACGAGCAGGGCAGGGAAGTGGCAGCCGGCGACACCGGGGAAGTCTGGCTGCGTAGCCGGGCGACCATTTCCGGCTACTACGGCAACCCGGAGGCGACCGCGACGGAGTTCAGCGATGGCTTCTGGAAATCCGGCGATCTCGGCTATGTGGACGAACAGGGCTTCCTGTTCATCGTCGACCGCAAGAAGGACATGATCATCACCGGCGGATTCAACGTCTACGCGGTCGAGGTCGAGGCAGCGCTCAACGCCCACCCGGACGTGGCGATCTCCGCCGTGGTCGGCATCCCGCACGCGGAGTGGGGCGAGGCGGTGCACGCCGAGGTGGTGCTGAAGGAGGGCTCGCAGCTTTCCAGCGACGGGCTGATCGAACACGTGAAGAACCGCCTGGGCCGCTTCAAGGCACCCAAGTCGCTGGTGTTCGTCAGCGACCTGCCGGTCAGCGCGGTGGGTAAGGTGCTGCGGCGTAGCGTGCGGGAGAAGTATTGGAAGGATGCGGGGCGGCGGGTTTCGTAAGGACGATGCCGTCGAGCTGAGGGGAGCCCTGAAGGAGCCAGCTTGCTGGCGATCATTCGTCTTCGCCGGCAACTCCGGCGCCGGCATGATGTTTGGATCGCCAGCAAGCTGGCTCCTACAGTTTCCTCCGCACATCGATACAGCCGCAGGAGCGGGCCATGCCCGCAATCAATCGCAATTTCTCGCGCATGGCGCGCTCCTGCGAAACTGACCGGCCCCGTAGGGTGGAAAACCGCGAAGCGTTTTCCACCGCACGTCGCAAGGCCCATGGGCGGATTTTCTTCTCGATCCAGTAAGCCTGCTCAGTCCTCGCGATGGCGATGCGGAGCCAGAGTCCAACGGGGATCCCTGTCCTGCATGTCTCCGTTCAGCCAGCGGGCGGTGACGGTTTCCGCCCGGCGGATGAGCTCAGCGGTGTGCGAGAAGTCGTAGGAGTTGACGGCCAGCGGGCACAGCGGCGGAACGACGAGCAGTTCGCACCGTCCTGCGAAGCGATCAACGTCCGCCAGCAATTGGCGCATGGCCAGCAGGTTAAGCGCGTGCAGCGCGGTGGCCAGCGCACCCCGTGGCGGCGCCTTCAAGACGCACGGCGTTCCGGTCGGCAGGATCACTACCCGAGTGGCCCCGAGAGCAATCGCCGCGGAAATCGGGGTATTGCTGGTGATTCCGCCGTCCATCAATGGCCGGTCCGCGATGGTCACCACTGGAAACACCGCTGGAATGGCCGTACTGGCGAGCAGCGCCGTCGTGGCGTCGCCCGTGGACAGGATGACCTCCGTGCCGTCGAGTACGTCAGTGGCGACGACGTGACAGGGTACTGCCGCCTCCTCCAGGCGCCGGTAGGGGAGCTGCGATTCGATGAGCGTGCGCAAGTGTCCGGGTAGCGCGAGGTGATCGCGCTGGCCAAGCAAACCCAGGACAGTGCCGAACGCCGAGAGCGGGAAGATGTCTGGACGGCGCAACCCCAGCCAGATGCGCTCGAGGAGCGCGATGCCGCTTGCGTCGGGGGCAGCTGCATAATAGGCGCCATTGATCGCCCCCACTGAGGCACCGACGATCAGATCGGGAGTGATGTGCGCCCGGGTCAGCGTCTTGAGCATGCCAACCTGCACCGCGCCGAGACTGCCGCCGCCGGCCAGCACGAAGGCCGTTTTCCGGGCTCCATCCTGATTCATGCAAACAGCCCCAGACTGGTCGCCGCCGCGGGGGCGCAATCACCCCTGTAGCGTCGCCTCGATGGCCAGGTTATCCAGGTCGCGCCCGACCGAGGCCGCCGCGACGAGTGTTCCCGCGCGAAAGTAGCGCGCCGTGAAGTCCCGCTTCGCCAACGTACCGTCGATGCGGACTTCATCCCAACCGTGCGCATATCCGGTGTAGCGAAGATCCAGTCCGTAGTGGTGCGTCCAGAAAAACGGCACGTCCGTGAATGCCTGCCTGGCGCCCAGCATATTGGCCGCGGCAGCCTGGCCCTGCCGCTGCGCATGAACCCAGTGCTCGACCCGGATCAGGTCCGCGCCGTACCGATAGCGCGCGACATCACCAGCGGCGAAGTGGCCGGCAAGCGAGGTTTGCAGGTAGGGATCGACGAGGATGCCGTCCTGCACCTCCATTCCGGCCGTGGCCGCGAGCTCCGTGCGCGGTGCGACACCCGCACCGACGATCAGCAGGTCTGCAGCAATCCGGGTGCTGTCAGCCAGTGTGAGTGACTTGCCATCGAAGCCTTTGGCCACCGAGCGCAGGTGGAACATCACTCCCTGTTCCTGGTGCAGGTTGGTGATGAAGCCGCCCACTTCCGGACCCAGCACGCGTTCCAGCGGCACATCCTCGGGGGCCACCACATGCACCTGGAGCCCACGTGCTCGCAGTGCTGCCGCAGCCTCCATGCCGATGAAGCCGGCGCCGACCAGGGCCACCGACTTCGCACCCTGGCTCGCGTCGATGATCGACCGGGCATCGGCCAGCGAACGGAGCATGAACACGTTGGGCAGGTCGAACCCTGGGATGGGCAGCCGCCGCGGTTCCGCACCGGTAGCGATGAGCAAGACATCATAGGCCAGCCGTTCGCCTGATCCGGTCAGCACCTCTCGTGCGTTGGTATCGATCGCGGCAACATCGCAGCCCAGGCTCAGGTCGATCTGTCGATCGGCATAGAACTCCGGGCCCTGCAGCGGAATCCAGTCCTCCGGCGCGGTTCCGGCCAGATAGTCCTTGGACAGATTGGGCCGGTCATAGGGCGCCGAAGCATCGGCGCTGAGCATCGACAACGCGCCGGAATAGCCCAGTTCGCGCAGCCGCTCGGCCGCTGCGAACCCCGCGGCGCCACCACCGATGATCACGATGCGTCCGGGCTGGTCGTGGGGGGCACTTGGCCGCGACGGCTGGTCAGCTGTTTCCACGCCACGCACGAACACGGTCTCGCCGACGACCTCCACACGCCAGGTCGCCAGCGCCGCGAAGGCGGGTGCCCGCAGGGCAGCACCCGTGCGCAGACTGAAGCACGCGTGGTGCCAGGGGCAGCGAATCTCCTCACCGACGACCAGGCCATCGGCCAGTGGCGCACCGTAGTGAGTACAAAGGCCGCTGACCGCATGGAGGCCATCTTCCATTCGTACCAGCAGAACGGGACTGCCTTCAACGTGGCCGGCGAGTACGCCTGCGGCTGGCACACTGGACAAGGGCACGCCCCTGGTCAGATCGGGACCGGCGGGGGGAGGGTCGGTTTGCGCCATGGCACGACTCCTTGATGAAGTGACCGTCTGGGGAGATCTCGGCATTCATCGTTATGACCATTGAGGTCGCGGGTCCGGATTTCAGCAATGCCCGTGCAGTCAGCCGAGCGCCACCGCGACAACGATCATGACACCAACGACCAACAGGAATCCCATCAGCACAAGCGCAATGCTGCGCAGGGATTGACGATCTTCTGAGCCTAGCAAATGCATTTTGATCACCTCGGCAGGAGCCATTTCCGGATGTCACCTCCGACGCTACGCTGCCCGGATGAATTTGAATAACGATAAAAATTGGCCGTAAATATCGGTGATATCGAATCCATTTGGCGAATGACGGGCGCTGTTGCCCGAACGGTAACTGGGCACGCCTGATCACCGATCGAAGGGGCTGCAACTCATGGATACTGAACTTGCCCGAACCTTTCTTACGGTCATCGCAGCGGGAAACTTCCGTAATGCCGCCTCGCGGCTGTTCGTCACGCAATCGACCGTCAGTGCCAGGATCGCCGCACTGGAAGAGCAACTCGGCTGCAGCCTGTTCGTGCGCAACAAGGCCGGCACGACGCTCACCCCGGCCGGCCTTTCCTTTCACCCCTTTGCAACCACGCTCGTGCGCACTGTGGAGCGTGCCCGCCAGGATATTGGCGTGGCCCTGGGCTTCCGGGCGTCCGTGACCATCGGCGGACGTTTCGGACTGTGGGACGATCTGCTGTTTGCCTGTCTGCCGCGAATCCGCAAAGCTGTACCCGACATCGCCATACGCGCCGAGATGGCCTTCGAAGATGAACTCATCCAGGGGCTGGTCGAGGGGCGCACCAACATCGGGGTGATGTACACACCCCAGAACCGACCGGGGTTGGTGGTTGAACTATTGCTGGAAGAGCAACTGGTTTATGTGACCACCAGCGACGATAACTCCAGCCTGCCCGGTGAGGACTATGTGTACATTGACTGGGGCCCTGAGTTCGCCAGCAAGCACAGTGCCGCCTTCCCGGATTTCCTCGGCGCGGGGCTGAGCGCCAATATCGGCTGGCTGGGCCTGACCCACATTCTGGCTTACGGCGGCGCCGGGTATTTCCCATTACGCCTGGTCGAGCATGCGCTCGCTGCAAAGCGGTTGCATCGGCACCCTGACGCGCCGGACTTCCAGCTGCCGGCCTATCTGGTGTACCCGGCTGATCCGCAGCCTGAGGCGCTGCGACTTGTCCTGCAGATCGTGCGTGAGGTCACGGCCGAGATTCTGCATCGCTGAAGCCCGCAGCGATGGGTTCGATTACATGGGTTCTACGGGCCGACGCAAGAGATGAACAACAAGACTTTCAAGCTGCCCGACTTTGAGTTGGCCAACTGAGCCTCGTGAGCGCTTCTGGGCTTTCCAAACGAGATAGCGGATCCCTGATCCGCTATCTGTTCAGTTCGTACGCGCACATATTGACCGTCGCGGCCAGGTTCAGCGATTCGATGGCGCCGCAACCGGGAATCGTGAAAGGCTGGGCGTTGAGTGCGGCCAGTTGCTCGCGGGGCACGCC
>RCUL01001215.1_pt1 | contig 10256 bp, 11 predicted proteins | sample 2167521 | NCBI WGS metagenome assembly RCUL01 (sample SAMN09932745, study PRJNA488358) | compost metagenome | feature: garden; material: soil; isolation source: compost soil in acetic acid-enriched culture | place: Germany: Experimental Botanical Garden Goettingen | collected 2016-01-27 | reverse complement strand
GGCCCATGATCACCGTGTCGATCACGGTGAATTCCTCGTAGGCGAACTGGTCCTGACGCAGCTTGCCCAGGCGGGTGTTCGGCTCGAGCATGACCTGACCACCGGAAGGCTCCAGGTCGCCGCCGAGGATCTTCATGAAGGTCGACTTGCCACAGCCGTTGGCGCCGATCAGGCCATAGCGGTTGCCGTTGTTGAATTTGACCGAGACGTTTTCGAACAGGGGCTTGGAGCCGAACTGCATGGTGATGTTAGCGGTGGAGATCAAGGAGCTTACCTATCAATAACTTACGTGGCTTCTTCGCAGCTGCGGACCAATTTTGGACCAATCTGGAGCGTTTCCCGCTCCTGCCAGTCGTTGGACGAGTTAATCCAGCGCGCATAAGTCGATGAGAGCATCTGCACGCCATGCCCGAGCTGTTGGGCGATAAATGTGGGGTTGAGACCAGACATTGAGGGTATTGTCGCATAGGTGCGGCGGCATTGGCGCATCGCGGGCGCCGTTTTATTCATCGCGGTCTGCTTTCTGGTCGCGCAGATCGACGCATGGCTCTCGGATAAAGCTGCTTTTGGCGATGTATTCGACGGCATCGTTTTAACGACGCTCGCCGGAGGGATGTTCTACCTGGCAGGCAGAGGGTGACCCTGGCTGGCAGACTACCCTGCAGACACTTCAGGGCTTGTACTGAATGGTGTACGACGCATCCGTTTGAGGGTCAATGGTAATCGGCATGCCGAACAGCTTCCCTTTACATTCACTGACGACGCAGCGATAAACGGACCCCTGCCTGAGCTGTGCCCACAAGCCTTCGTCATGTATCACGATACACACGACGCGGTTTTCCGGATCCTCTCTGACCTGAGCGACGTGGTGGTCCAGGTCGCAACCGAAATCGGCAGTGGTAAACTCTGGATCGTAGCCGATCAGCACACCATGCCTTTTCAGATCGTCCCTGATACGCTCAATCACGTCGTCTGCTTCTTGTTTTAGCATGATCGTTATCTCACGGTGCTTGAACATATCAAAACTCTAGCTGACCCTGCCGGTCTTCGCTGTTTATCGGTGCAACCAACGATGCACCCTCATTCCTGACATTGCCCACCGCCTTGTCTACTGGAAACCAACGAAAGTCCGCTGCCGGCCTGCAGCCCTGTTCCACGATCGCCGAAGCCCGCTCTGGTGATGTGCTTGGGGCGATCCATTCCCGGGCAAGCTCAGGGGTCAACACCAAGGGCTTTCGGTCGTGGATGTCGATCAGGCCCTCGTCCGCAGTTGCGGTGATGATAACGAACCCATCGCGCTCATCCGGCTCAATGCTCTGATGCACCTCAGCGAGCGCTGCGAAGTAGAGTGGCCCTCCATCAGCGCTGGTAATGTAGTACGGCTGCTTGCGCTTCGGCTCCGCTGGATCGGGTATCCATTCGAACCAGCCTTTGGCCGGCGCCAAGGCTCTCCCCCCCGGCCAAAGTCCTTTGAAAAACGTGCCCGTCACCACTGTCTCGGCTCGACCACCTGCCTTGGAAAACCGATAGGGGTTCGATGCCCGGAACGTCCTGCACTCGCCTTGGACGTTAAGACGTCATGCTAATGGCACAGTGGCACAGTGGCACAGTGGCACAGTGGCACAGTGGCACTGAAGTCGATGGAGCGCCAACTTTCCACTTTCACTGCAAGGCAATCGATAGGAAGGAGTCGATGACTCGACTGCTGCGACGCTCGGCTAAGTAATACAAATAGGTTTCAGTGAAAACTGCGTCGCCAGCGATGCGGATGACTTTCAGGCTCGGGTCGGCAATGTATTCCGCTTCCGACACTGCGCCGATGCCGAGCTTACGAATGACCGCTTCGCGTAATGCTTCGCGGCTGCCGATTTCCATGGCAATTCGTGGGCTGACGTCAGCCTCGGCCAGAGCCTGTTCCAGTGCCAATCGGGTGGTCGATCCTTGCTCGCGACGTAGAAGAGGCTGCCCCTGCAGGGCTTGCAGCGGCACCTCATCATGCCGGGCAAACGGGTGGTCGACATGGGCGAAGAGAATGACCGGATGACGCGCGTAGCGCTGGGCGACGAATGCAGGATCGTCCTGCAGCCCCGCCAGTACACCGATGTCGCTCACGTAGTTTTCCAGATCGGCCAGCACTGAGGCTGAGTTGCCGACACGAATAGAGACATCGATCTGCGGATACTGGGCCTGGTAACGGTCAACCATTTCGATCACATGGAACGGGCCGACCGCGCCGATGCGCAGTTGCCCGCGGTTGAGCTTGCCAGCATCGCGCAGCAGGTTGGCAGCTTCGGCTTCTAGCAGCGCCAGTTGACCGGCGATGGGCAGCAATGCACGGCCCACTGTGGTCAGTTCGATACGCCGTCCGCGCCGGTGGAACAGCTCGACGTTGAATTCGCGTTCCAGGGCCTGAACCTGATTGGTGGCTGTCGGCTGGCTCAGGCCGATGGCTCTCGCTCCAGCGCTGAAGCTGGCATGGCGGGCAACGGCAAGAAACGTACGCAGTCGGGCAGATGACATCTATAGATCCTTTGAATGGAAAGCGCTCGAAAACCATATTGAACTGATGCGTTGACTGTCACATGACAGCCCTAGCTTTGGCCTCACCAAAAACAACCCTGCGGTGACGCCATGATCTCTTTTGCCAGCCTGTGCCGTTCTGCCCGCTTTATCCTGCTGCCTCTGATGTTTACTTCAGCCGTACAGGCCCAGGAGATCCTGACCGTCGGCCTGATACCTTCCGAAGACTCTCAAGCGATGATCAAAAGCAGCCAGTTGGTGCTCGACCAGCTTGAGCAGCGCTTGGGCATGCCGGTCAAACCCTTCGTTGCCACAGACTACAACGGCGTGATCGAAGCCCTGCGTGCGGGCAAATTGGATGTTGCCTACCTGGGGCCGTTCTCTTATGTGCTGGCTAAGCAGATGGCTGATGCCGAGGCGTTTGCCGTGGCCGTGACCCGTAAAACCGGCAGCAGCGCCTATCACAGCCTGATCATCGCCCGTAACGACAGTGGCATCCGCAGCCTGCAAGACCTGCACGGCAAGACATTCGCCTTTGTCGACCCCAGCTCGGCTTCGGGGCACCTGTTTCCCAAGGCGGGCCTGGAGCAGGCTGGCCACGACCCTAAAACGCTTTTCTCACGGGTGATTTTCTCTGGATCCCACGACGCGAGCATCCTCGCGGTGGAAAACCGCAAAGTGGACGCCGCAGCGGTGGCCGATCGCATCCTCGCGAGCGCGGCGCACAACGGACAGGTCAAGCAGCAGGACTTCCACGTGGTGTGGACCTCGCCGGACATTCCCGAGTCGCCGATGGTCTGGCGCAAAGGCCTCGATCCTGAGTTGCAGGCCAAATTGCGCAATGCATTCGCCGCGATCAAGGATGTCCCATGGGGCGACCAGGGCATGCTCGACGGGTTTCAGCCCACCAGCGACGCGGCCTATGACGTGGTTCGTGATACCGCCAAGGTGCTCGACCTCGACTTGCGGAGGCTGAAATGATCCGCATCCAGCAATTGGTCAAGGGCTATGCCGACAATCCGGTATTACGCGGTATCGACCTGCAGGTCGCGGCAGGCGAGTTCGTGGTGATCCTCGGCCAATCCGGTGCCGGCAAGTCCACCTTGTTGCGCTGTATCAACCGTCTGGCTCACGCTGACAGTGGCGTGCTGGAAGTCGGCGGGGTGGACGCCATGCAAGCTTCACAGCAGCGCGAACTGCGCCGGCGCGTAGCGATGATCTTCCAGCACCACAACGTGGTGCCGCGCCTTTCAGTGTTGAAGAACGTGCTGACCGGACGCCTGGCCCACTGCAGCACACTGGCCTCGCTGCTGCAGCTCTTTCGTCGAGAGGACATAGAGCTGGCCCGTGATTGCCTGAGCCGCGTCGAACTGAGCGACAAGGCCGGTGCGCGCGCAGATTCGCTATCAGGCGGGCAACTGCAGCGCGTCGGCATCGCCCGGGCGCTGGCCCAGCGTCCGGAGGTGATCCTGGCTGACGAACCGGTGGCCAGCCTAGACCCAAACACGGCACACCTGGTCATGCGTTATCTGCGCGAGGCAACCCGCACACTTGGCATCACGGTGGTGTGCAATTTGCACCAAGTGGACTTGGCACGGGCATTCGGCGACCGCATCGTGGGCCTGGCCAGTGGCCGTCTGGTATTCGACGGCCCGGCGCAGACCCTGGATGACGCCGCACTGCAGCGCATCTACCACAGTGGCGGGCCTCGTCAGGCAGGCGATTCCCCAGTGGCTGAACATCCTGTCATCGCGGCTGGCACGAGGGCCTGAACATGAATCCACGAACTCACCAATGGCTGGTGCGTACGCCGACGACATCACGCGGGTGGCTGGTCAGCGCTGTATTGCTGGCAGTGGTCCTTTGCGTGCTGCATTGGAGCGCCGAAGGTGCGCAATTGAGCTGGGGCGAGCTGGCCAGCGGCCTGCCGCAGATTGGCGACTTTCTCGGCCGCTCGCTGCCGCCGGACCTGAGTATCCTCCCAAACCTCTGGCGTCCAGCGCTGGAAACCCTGCAGATCGCGCTCTGGGGCACCCTGCTGGGGATTATCGGTGCCATCCCGCTGGGCTTGCTTGCCGCGCGCAACCTTCACGACAAGCGTTGGCTGTATCAGGGCACCCGGCAACTGCTCAACGTGATTCGTAGCATTAACGAACTGATCCTGGCGCTTGTGTTCGTTTCCGCGGTGGGCCTAGGCCCGTTCCCTGGCGTGCTGGCCCTAGCGCTGCACGGTGTGGGCATGCTCGGTAAGTTCTTCGCGGAAAGTATCGAGGAAATCGACCAGGGCCCGATCGAGGCATTGCAGGCAACGGGCGCTCGACCGCTGCAGGTGATTGTCTTCGGTGTATTACCGCAAGTGATTACAGCCTGGATTGCGGTGGTGCTGTACCGCTTCGAGGTCAACCTACGCTCGGCGACGGTGCTGGGCATGGTCGGCGCGGGTGGCGTCGGCTTTGAGCTGGTAAGCAGCCTGAAGCTGTTCAAGTACCAGGAAACCGCCACCTGTATTCTGCTGATTACCTTGATGGTGGTGCTCGCCGACCTGCTTTCCAGCCGCCTGCGCCAAGCCATCCAGGGCTCGGCTCGTCACTGATTTTTCCTCTCCCCACCAACAACAAGGAACTGCCTATGCGTGCCGGTTTCCACAATCCTGTCTCGACCGTATTCGGCGCTGGCACGCATCGCCGAGCTGTGCCCAAGCAAAGTCGCTTTAGTAACGTTTCCGGAAGCCGCGCAGCTAGGGCTGCACCATGTAATCGGTTGAGCCGATAGTGACCTTCAAACAATCGATTTGAGCTATATAACCGTGGCGCTGAATATGACCACACCTTCCAACAACAATAAAACCAAGGAGTCGTCATGACTGCTCGTTTCCACAACCCGGTCGATACGCGCTACGGCTACGGCAGCCTGAAGGAACTGGTTTCCCTCACAGACCATCAAAAAGTCGCGCTGGTCATTTTTCCGGAAGCTCGTAGCCTGGGTCTCTTGGAACGTATTCAGGGTCTGCTGGGCGATCGCTTGGTATACCTCATCGAAGATGTGCAGCCTAACCCAGATGTGGCTCAGTTGCGCGGCACTTATGAGCGCTTCTGGCGCGAGGCTGCAGACTGTGAAACCGTAATCGCCGTTGGTGGGGGTAGCGCCATTGACACTGCGAAAGCGTTGATCGTAGGCACCGAAAGCGGCACCTTTGATGAGTTGCTGCGATTGCTGGCAACAGGTAAGCCTTTCGTGCCTGCTTGGACTAAGGCACTTATCGCAGTACCTACTACCGCGGGAACTGGCAGTGAAGTAACCCCGTGGGCGACGATCTGGGATAACGCGAGCCAGAAGAAGTACTCGCTGCACCTGGACTGCACCTGGCCCAAGGTTGCTATCGTTGACCCAGAATTGATGTTGACCGTGCCGGCTGGCGTTACTGTCTCAACCGGCTTAGACGCGTTGTCTCATGCGCTGGAATCGATTTGGAATGTCAATGCCAATCCAGTCTCGGATAACTTCGCCATTTCCGCCATCCACGACATCCTTGAGTGCTTGCCGCAGCTCTATCGCGATCTCTCCAATAAGGAGTTGCGTTCGCGCATGGCGCTGGCTGCGCTTAAGGCTGGTATGGCTTTCTCTAATACCAAAACGGCACTTGCCCACTCCATTTCTTACGAAATGACCCTGCGTTATGGGCTACCTCATGGCATCGCCTGTTCCTTCACACTGCCGCTGGTCCTGGGCTTGGCCTGGGGCCGGGATGAAGCGCGCGACCGTACCCTGCAACAAGTATTTGGCAGCGACCTCAGTACCGCGCAGTCGCAACTGCGTGCGTTCCTTCACGCTTTGCAGGTAAAGACCGAGTTTACCGACTATGGCGTGTCGGCCAAGGAGGCGGAAGAAATTATCGCGTTTGCCATGCAAGGCGCGCGAGGCAAGAACTTCATCGGCGCTCAAGCCGCCTAGGAACGAATTTCCATTAGCTGCGGCGTTTGTTGCAGCGGTTTCCTGATGCACCAAAAAAGAGTGCCACCCCCGCCTGTTAACGGCTGGTGGGAACGAACAAAAAGGAAAACATCATGAATCGTGCCGACACCCTGTCCGCTCTTGCAGTGCCGACGTCATCCTTCCGCGTGGCTCAATGGCGCATGCTATTGGCTGCTATGTTGTGCTACCTATTCTTCTATACCGGGCGACAAACCTTCGGTTTTGCCATCCCCGGCATTCAGGCTGAGTTTGGTTTTACCAAAGAAACCCTGGGCTGGGCATCGGCCGTCATGCTGTGGGCGTATGCCATCGGTCAGGCCATTAATGGCAATCTCGCCGATAAGTTCGGCGGCCGGCGCATCATGAGTCTGGGCGCGGTACTGTCCTGTGGCGCCAACTGGGTAACCAGTTTCGCCGGCGGCCTCGCCAGCCTGATCCTGCCATGGGGTATCAACGGTTACTTCCAAGCTTTGGGCTGGGCGCCGGGTAGCCGCTTGCTGTCGAACTGGTGGAGCGCCGGCGAACGCGGCAAGGTCTATGGCTTCTATGTATTCGCCGCCGGCTGTGCATCGGTACTGTCGTACATCACCTCGATCGTTGTCCTGGAGGTCTTCCAGCTCGAGTGGCGGTGGATCTTCCGGCTGCCAGTATTGTTGATGCTGGCAGGTGGCATCCTGTTCTACCTGGTCGCTCGTGAACGTCCGCAGGACCTCGGCTTTGAACCACTTGCCGACACCGGTGTGGCCAATGCTGGCGATAAGGACCACGAAGTTGCCGACGGTGAAGTGGAAACTTCGGCGCAGCGTTACAAAGCTGTGCTGAAAAACTTCCGTCTGATTATTGCGGCTGTATCCCTTGGCTTCCAGAACGCCGCCCGCTATGGCTTGATCGTCTGGGTGCCGGTGCACTTCATGGGCGCTGACTGGAAACATGGTGACGGCTTCATCGACCCTAAATGGATCACCGTTGCATTGCCGGTAGGCATGGCAGTCGGTGCACTGAGCAATGGTTGGGTATCCGACAAGCTGTTTGGCTCCAAGCGTTATCTGGCGATCATGCTCTACATGTTCCTCGGCGCTGCAACCAGCCTGTGGATGTGGAGTCTGCCTTCCCACAGCGGTATTGGTCTGGTAGCCCTGTTCCTTTGCGGCTTCTTCGTCTACGGCCCTGCTTCCAGCTTCTGGGCACTGTGCCCTGATCTAGTCGGTGCCAAACGTGCTGGCACAGCCACCGGGATCATGAACTTTTCTTCCTACCTGTTCGCAGGCTTGGCAGAGCCGCTAATTGGTTCAATGCTCGACAGCACCGGTAACACTTCGCTGATCTTTATCGTAGTGACTGCGGCCTGTCTTTCCAGCGCAACCGTAGCCCTGTTCATCCGGCGCTGAAGCTTGCAACTTGTACGCTGACTCGCTTATCTAGGCGCCTCATATGTATCAACACAATGAGTGGTTCCGCTCCTTCCATACCGTGGCAAGTACGGGCAGTTTCGCCCTCGCCGCTGAGTACCTCAGCGTCGGTCGGCCGACTGTAAGCGAACAAGTCGGTGCTCTTGAGGAGAAATTCGCGGTGGAGCTTTTCCACCGCGACGGGCGCTGGTGTTGCGCGTATCACAATCGCGGACCCGGCAGCGGCTCGAAGACTATTGCCAGCAGCACGGTGTAACACTCAACTGCGTGATGCAATTGAACAGTCGTGAGGCGATAACTCACGCGATCATGCAAAACATTGGTATCGGTTTCGTCTCTGTTGTGGAATATATCGCGTTACCCGGAGCATGTCCGGTGAGCTTTATCGATGAGCCGCTACATATTGAGTACTACTTATGCTGTCTGCGCATTTGTCGTCAACGATCACTGATTGAAAACTTTTCAGTGATGCGAGTGCTGAACAGCTATTGCGTTAAAACCTGTATACAGCCCTGTAGCATGGCTAATGATCTTCGGGGTTGATCATTAAAAACTAAGTGGAGTATCAATATGAACTACGAACAACCGAATCAACTTAAAGCTGTCGTTCTGGACTGGGCTGGCACTGTTGTAGATTTCGGCTCTTTCGCGCCGACTCAGATTTTTGTCGAAGCCTTTGGCGAGTTCGGTGTTGCAGTTACTCTTGAAGAAGCCCGTGGCCCAATGGGCATGGGCAAATGGGATCATATCCGTACTCTTTGCGATGTGCCGGAAATTGCCGAACGTTATCGCGCGGCCTTCGGACGTACTCCGACTGACGACGACGTGACCGCCATCTATGAGCGCTTCATGCCGCTGCAGATCGAAAAGATTGCGGTGCACTCGGCATTGATTCCAGGCGCTCTGGATGCCATCGCCACGCTGCGTAGCAAAGGTCTGAAAATCGGTTCGTGCTCCGGTTATCCCGCGGTGGTCATGCAGAAGGTCGTCGATCTGGCCCGTGAGAACGGCTATGTCACTGACCATGTGGTAGCTACCGACGAAGTGCCGAACGGTCGTCCTTATCCCGCACAAGCGCTGGCTAACGTGATCGCCTTAGGTATCGACGACGTCGCGGCCTGCGTGAAGGTTGACGACACCTGGCCAGGTATCCTCGAAGGTCGCAGCGCAGGCATGTGGACGGTGGCGCTGACCTGTTCGGGTAACGCTCTCGGCTTGACCTATGACCAATACAAATCCTTGTCTTTGGAGGTCCTGGCAGAAGAGCGCGCGCGTATTGTCAAGATGTTCGAAGGCTCGCGTCCGCACTACCTGATCGACACCATCGCCGACCTGCCGGCAGTGATCGAAGACATCAACAAGCGTCTGGAACGCGGTGAAATGCCACAATCGAGCTAAGTGTGAATTAGTTCGCAGGGCGCTGCCTGCTTCTGCTCCTGGCAGCAGCAGGCAGCATTTTACAGAAGGACATTCACATGACCAATGCTGTAAGTGTCAATGGAACCAAATATAGCTGGCCAAAGCGACCGATTGTCGTTATTTGCATCGATGGCAGCGATCAGAGTTACTTACAGCGTTGTCTCGGACAGGCCTCGATACCCGGCATTCAAAACTTTATCAAACAAGGCTTTTCCAGTGCGGTTAATGGTTTGATATCTTTATTCACCTGCACAAGCAACATGTCTATCATCACGGGGAGACCTCCGCCCAAACACGGCATTTCCGGTAACTACTATCTGGATATCGAGACGTGGCGACCTGTGGTGAAGGCCGGCCCGGAATTGCTGCGTTGCGACACCGTTCTTGCCGGCTTTGCTCACGCCGGCGCCACTGTGGTGTCCGTCAACGCCGAAGAAAAATGGCGTCGACAGCTGGGCAAAGGCCTAACTGCCGGCCCTGGCCAAATCAGTTTTTCCGCAGAAGCCGCACGCCCCTGCACCTTGCATGAAAAACCGAGTGCCGTGGCAACGCCAGTCCAGAAGCCATCATGGCAAGGATCGGCGCCATCGACGGGGTTGAACCAATCTTGAACAAATCTGGAGGGTTTGCATGGCACCGGTAATGTGCCCAGGGTGGATTGTCCGAAGCCACTTTCCCTGTGATTATCAATCGCCCGCTGAACAATAAAATACCGCATGCGTGCTGCGGCGCGTGTTCTAAATTATTATCACGTGTTTGACCTGGCTGTAGATGTAATGCAGCAACTAACATGCTTGTGAACGCCGAAAATCTTTATTTGCCTTACTCAACCGTTTGTTCGCCGAAACCTGATTGTATGGGCTGCCACCAGCGCACCCGTGTGCTTGGGTGTATTACTCAACGTAGAGATCAAACAATAATGAAAACAAGACCTCA
>RCUL01001214.1_pt1 | contig 10258 bp, 10 predicted proteins | sample 2167521 | NCBI WGS metagenome assembly RCUL01 (sample SAMN09932745, study PRJNA488358) | compost metagenome | feature: garden; material: soil; isolation source: compost soil in acetic acid-enriched culture | place: Germany: Experimental Botanical Garden Goettingen | collected 2016-01-27 | reverse complement strand
AACCCCTGTTACCGCCGTGAAAGGGCGGTGTCCTAGGCCACTAGACGAAGGGGACACGCTACAACATTCACTCCCTGCCGCGTTTCGCTGTGTGCTTTACGCTGCAAGTGGCGCGCATTCTAGGGATGCTTTGATAAGTCGTCAACCCCTCTGTATAAATTTATTTAAATCAATGACTTCGCGGCGCCTAGCGCTGTTGAACCATGACTTTGCGCGCCGGGGTCTTGACGATTATTTTCTGACACCCCTACCCGCCTGCGGCCCAGCAGCCACGGCAATCTACAAGCAAAAGGCCATCAATTGCCCACGAGCAACCGCCAAACAGCTCTATCCGGCTAAAAGCTTAGCCACTACACTCAAACAGTAAATCATCCTGTATGAGGCGTTAACGGTGACACCACTTCTGATCACCCTGCTTATAGTAGCGGGGATCGCATTATTGATCGTGATCGGCTACCTGAACAATGTGGTCGAGAACAACAAGCTCGAGCGTGCCCGGCTGAAGATCGAGCTGGCCGAGCGCTTGCGCCGTTGTGGCGAAATCACCGAAACCTTCCCCGGCCAGTTGATGACTCCAGCGCTCAAGCTGCTGCTGACCCGCCTGGAGCTCAACCTCAACCAGCGTCGGCTGACCCTGGACAAGCACAGCCGGGATATCAAGGCGCGGATTGCCGAACTCGAAGGCTTGATCGCCAAAGGCGAAGCACTGCCGGTGAACAACCCGCCAATGCCGATCCAGACCGAAGCCCGGGCCAAGGATGTGCGCTTCCTGCTCGAGGGCATGCACAACCAGATCACCCGCGCCGCCCAGGAAGGCTTCCTGCCGACCAACGAAGCCAAGTACTGGGTCAAGGAAGTCCGTCACATTCTGGTGTTGTTGCACATCGAGTTCTTCAACAACCTCGGCCAGCAGGCGCTGCAACAGAACCAGCCGGGGCATGCGCGCCTGGCGTTCGAGCGTGGCGTGCAGTACCTGCGCAAACAGCCTGACCCGGCGGTTTACCGCGAGCAGTTGGAATACATGGAGAAGCTTCTGGCCCGGGCCAATGCCCAGGTGCTGAGCCAGCTGGAACCGGCCGAGGACGAAACCAACGCCCTGACCGAAGGCTTGAAGACCGACACCACCGAAGACTGGAAGAAAAAGGTCATTTACGACTGACAAGCTTCGCGGGGCAAGTCGAGGCGTCGCACCGCCGCTCCTACAGGATTCGCACTTGTAGGAGCGGGCTTGCCCCGCGATCAAAGTTCACTCGTCAGCAATCAGTCAAACGCAGAAAAATCCCCGCCAAACGCTCCAGCCCCACCTGATCCGCCTCACTGAAACGCGCAAGCTTCGGGCTGTCCAGGTCCAGCACGCCAAGCAACCGCCCGTCCTTGACCAGCGGAATCACCAGCTCGCTGTTCGACGCACTGTCGCAGGCAATGTGCCCGGGAAACGCGTGCACATCTTCCACCCGCTGGGTTTCCTGGCTGGCCGCTGCCGCCCCGCATACTCCACGGCCGAAAGGGATGCGCACGCAGGCCACCTGCCCCTGGAACGGCCCGAGGACCAACTGCTCGTTACGATTGAGGTAGAAGCCGGCCCAGTTCAGGTCTTCGACCTGGCTGTAGAGAAACGCCGAAAACTGCGCGGCGTTGGCAATGAAGTCGCGCTCATCGGCAAGCAGGGCTTCCAGCTGTGCCGCCAGCAGGCCATAACCTTCAAGGCCGGCGCCGGTAGCGTTGAGATCGATCATGGTTTTTGCTCCAACAGTTTCAGCCCGACCCAATAGCGGGCGAACTGGTAGGCACAACGGCCGTTACGGTTGCCGCGGCCGGTGGCCCAGCGCACAGCGAGTATGTCCAGCTCTGCATCGCGGCTCCAGGCCAGGCCCGCGCTTTCGGCCAACTGGGTGATCCAGTGCTCGACCACGTTGAGGAAATGCTCCTGGGTGAAGGGGTAGAACGACAGCCACAGGCCGAAGCGGTCAGACAGGGCAATCTTGTCCTCCACCGCCTCGTTGGGGTGCAGTTCGCCGTCGACCATCTTCCAGTTTTCGTTGTCGCTCTGCTTTTCCGGCACCAGGTGCCGGCGGTTCGAGGTGGCGTACAGCAGCACGTTGTCCGGCGCCTGCTCCAGCGAGCCGTCGAGCACGCTCTTGAGCACCCGGTAGTCACCCTCCCCGGCTTCGAACGAGAGATCATCGCAAAACAGCACAAAGCGTTGCGGCAGCTTCTGCAGTTGCTCGACCACCCGCGGCAGGTCGGCCAGGTGATCACGCTCGATTTCGATCAGACGCAGGCCGGCCTTGGCATGCTCGGCCAATAACGCCCGCACCAGCGACGACTTGCCGGTACCACGCGAGCCCCACAGCAGCGCATGGTTGGCCGGCATGCCATCGAGAAACTGGCGGGTGTTGCGCCCCAGTTGTTCGCGCTGCTGATCGACACCGATCAGGTCGGACAGACGCATGTCGAGGCTGACCTCCAGCGGCAACAGATAACCGCTACGGCCATCGCGCTGCCAGCGCGCGGCCAGGCACTGCGACCAGTCGATGCTCTGGCGCGGTGCCGGCAACAAGGGTTCAAGGCGGGCGAGCACGGTTTCGGCGCGCTCCAGAAAAGCGTTCAAACGAGAGTCCACAAGACTTCCTCTAGACAGGTGCAAGGACAAAAGCACAGCTGAATGTGTGACAGGGCGTGCCAGCAGCCGGGACTGATCGGCTATGCTTGCGCAGCGCACGGAACGTGAAACTGGCTCGGGACTCATGGATATCAAGTTCACCAATCGCCTGTCCTACAAGCAAGCCCGGCTGACGGTCCTGGTCGGCTTCATCCTGGGTACATTGCTCAGTCTCATCCAGATCGGTATCGATTATGCCAGTGAAGACGCCTCCATCAACCGCGAGATGCAGGCGTTGCTGCAAATCAGCCATAACCCGGCATCGCGCATCGCCTACAACATCGATGCCGAGCTCGCCCAGGAACTGACCCGTGGCCTGCTGCAATCACCGGCCATCACCCGCGCCCGGCTGATCGACAATAACCAAACAGTACTCGCCGACGTGCAGCGCCCGCGCCAGGAAAGCGGTTATCGCCTGATGAGCGATTTTTTGTTCGGCGACAATCGTGAATTCCAGGACCGGCTGTTTCTCAGCCACATGCCCGATGATTACCTCGGCACGCTGTTCCTGGAAGTCGACACCTTCACCTTCGGCAGCCGCTTTCTCAAGCGTGCCGAGGTCACCCTGCTCAACGGTTTCATGCGCAGCCTGATCCTTACCGGCATTCTCCTGGGTCTGTTCTACATCATGCTGACCCAGCCGCTGGTGCGGGTGATCAGCGCCCTGAGCAACAGCGACTCGCGCAATCCGGCGCAGTCCAAGCTGTCGTTCCCGCCCGGTCACGAACACGACGAGATCGGCGTGCTGGTCAAGGTTGCCAACCAGCAGTTCGTCAGCATGGCCACCGAGATCCAGCAACGGCGCAATGCCGAGAACCGCCTGACCGATTACCTCAACGAACTGGAAAACATCGTCTCGGCGCGCACCAACGAGCTCAAGGCCAGCAACACCCGCCTGAGCCAGTCCAATGAAGAGCTCGAAGAAGCCCGGCGCCGCGCCCTGGACATGGCTCAGGCCCGCGCCGCCTTTCTGGCCAACATGAGCCATGAAATCCGCACACCGCTCAATGGCCTCTTGGGCATGATCGCGCTTTCCCTGGACAGCCCGCTCAATGCCGAACAACGCCAGCAGCTGTCGATTGCCCACGACTCGGGCAAGGTGCTGGTGGAACTGCTCAACGATATTCTCGACCTGTCCAAGTTCGATGCCGGGCAGCTGGAGCTAGAACGCATCCCCTTCGACCTTGGCGCCCTGGTCGAAGATACCGCCAACCTGCTGTCGCAGAACGCCGCACCCAGCGTCGAGCTGACCTGCCTGATCGACCCGCAGTTCCCTTCGATGGTGCTCGGCGACCCGACCCGGGTGCGGCAGATCGTCAGCAACCTGCTGTCCAATGCCTTGAAATTCACTCGCTTCGGCCGTGTCGATGTGCGCCTGAGCAGTTACCCCGGCGGCGTTCGTCTGGAGGTCTGCGATACCGGCATCGGCATCCCCAGCGAAGCCCAGGTAAGGATCTTCCAGCCCTTCACCCAGGCAGGTGCCGGCATCACTCGCCAGTACGGCGGTACCGGCCTGGGCCTGGCGCTGACCAATAACCTCTGCGAGGCCATGCAGGGGCGCCTGAGCATCAGCTCCGAAGCCGGCTTCGGCAGCCAGTTCAGCGCCGAACTGCCCTTGCCCAGCCATACGGCGGCGGTACCTGCGCAAGCCTTGCGCGGCAGTGTTGCGGCAATCAGCAATGCCAGCAGCGGCCTCGCCGAATTGCTACAGACGCTGCTGCCCGGCTGGGGCCTGGACTACCAACGTTACGACAGCCCCGAGCAACTCAAGAAGGCAACGCCAGACCTGCTGATCACCGATGACCTGGACTGCCTGTTCAACCTGCGTCCACTGATCAGCGCACCGATTCTGCTGGTTACCGCCTATGGCAACTTCCTGCCCGGTGAACAGGCAGCACACCTGGCCCCTCTACAGCAGCAGGCACGGCCGCTGGCGCGCAACGCCCTGTACCAGACCCTGCGGCGCACGTTGCACGGGGCCGACAGTATCAACCAGTCACCACTCAGCGGCGCCCAGTACAGCGAGCGCCGTGCGCGCATTCTGCTGGTCGAGGACAACCCGGTAAATCAACTGGTGGCCAAGGGCATGCTGGCCAAGCTCGGCTGCGAGGTCAGCGTCGCCGCCCATGGTGCCGACGCGCTTGAACAGCTGGAGCAGTCACCCTTCGACCTGGTACTGATGGACTGCAACATGCCAGTGATGGACGGTTATGAAGCCAGCCGGCGGATCCGCCAGAGCGGACGCTGGCCAGACCTGCCGATCGTCGCCCTGACCGCCAACGCCATGCCCGAAGAGCGCGAACGCTGCCGGGCGGCGGGAATGAGCGACTACCTGGCCAAGCCGTTTCGCCGCGAAGAGCTGCTGGCACTGATCGATCACTGGGTGCCGTTGACGACTACCTGAGCAGTTTTTCGATTGAGCCGGTCAAGGCATCCGGCTTGGTGCTCGGCGCATAGCGGGTGACTTTGCCGGTGGCCGGGTCGAGCAGAAACTTGGTGAAGTTCCACTTGACCCCTTGCGAGCCGAAAAAGCCGGGGGCGCGCTTTTTCAACTCGACAAACAGTGGATGGGCGCCGGCGCCATTGACCTCGATCTTGCGAAACAACGGGAAACTGACGCCGAAGTTCAGCTCGCAGAACTGCGCAATTTCGTGCGCATCGCCCGGCTCCTGCTTGCCGAACTGGTTGCAGGGGAAGCCCAGCACCACCAGCCCCTGCTCGCGATAACGCTGCCAGAGCTGTTCAAGGCCTTTGTACTGCGGGGTAAAACCGCACTGGCTGGCAGTGTTGACCACCAGCAGCGCCTTGGCAGGGTAATCGGCCAGGGCTTTTTGCTCACCGGTAAGGGTAATGCAGGGAATCTTCAGCAGTGCGTCGGCCATGACCTTTCTCCTTTATCAGCGGGGAACCAGGTCCAGGCAGACCGAGTTGATGCAATAGCGCAGCCCGGTCGGCGGCGGACCGTCAGGGAACACATGCCCCAGGTGGGCATCACATTTGGCGCAGGTGACCTCGGTGCGGATCATGCCGTGGGAAGTGTCGCGAATCTCGATCATCGCGCTGTCGGCAATCGGCTCATAGAAGCTGGGCCAGCCACAACCGGAATCAAATTTGGCTTGCGAATCGAACAGCGCTTCGCCGCAGCAGATACAATGGTAGACGCCATCGGTCTTGGTGCCATTGTATTTGCCACTGAACGGCCGCTCGGTGCCCTTCAGGCGGCACACGTTGTACTGCTCGGGGTCGAGCATGGCGCGCCATTCTTCCAGGGTTTTCTCGAGTTTTTCCATCATCAGGCCTCATCTGTCCAAAAACCCCGCGCCATGGCTTTTCCACAGAGCGGGTGGCACGTATATTATTGCGCCTCATCAGACATCAGTCTGGCACCCGCGTCATACGCATTTCAAACGTTTTCACAGCGCAATGCGCGGCGATCTTTTCTAATCGGGATCACATCATGCAGGTCAGCAAATCGAACAAGCTCGCCAATGTCTGCTATGACATTCGCGGCCCGGTGCTCAAGCACGCCAAACGCCTGGAAGAGGAAGGTCATCGCATCCTCAAGCTGAACATTGGCAACCCGGCACCCTTTGGTTTCGAGGCGCCGGACGAGATCCTCCAGGATGTGATACGCAACCTGCCGACCGCCCAGGGCTACAGCGACTCCAAAGGCCTGTTCAGCGCGCGCAAGGCGGTGATGCAGTACTACCAGCAAAAGCAGGTCGAAGGTGTCGGCATCGAAGACATCTACCTGGGCAACGGCGTCTCCGAACTGATCGTGATGTCGATGCAGGCGCTGCTCAACAACGGCGACGAAGTGCTGATCCCGGCCCCGGACTACCCGCTGTGGACCGCCGCAGTCAGCCTGGCCGGCGGTAACCCGGTGCATTACCTGTGCGATGAGCAGGCCGACTGGTTCCCGGACCTTGACGACATCAAGGCCAAGATCACCTCCAACACCAAGGCCCTGGTGATCATCAACCCGAACAACCCGACCGGTGCCGTGTACTCGCGCGAGCTGCTGCTGGGCATGCTTGAGCTGGCCCGCCAACATAACCTGGTGGTGTTTTCCGACGAGATCTACGACAAGATCCTCTATGACGAAGCCGTGCACATCAGCACCGCTTCGCTGGCCCCGGACCTGCTCTGCCTGACCTTCAACGGCCTGTCCAAATCCTACCGGGTAGCGGGCTTCCGCTCCGGCTGGCTGGCCATCTCGGGGCCCAAGCACCACGCCCAGAGCTACATCGAAGGCATCGACATGCTGGCCAACATGCGCCTGTGCGCCAACGTACCGAGCCAGCACGCCATCCAGACCGCCCTCGGCGGCTACCAGAGCATCAACGACCTGGTGCTGCCGCAGGGCCGCCTGCTGGAACAGCGCAACCGCACCTGGGAACTGCTCAACAGCATTCCCGGGGTCAGCTGCGTCAAGCCGATGGGTGCGCTGTATGCGTTCCCGCGCATCGACCCGAAAGTCTGTCCAATCCACAACGACGAGAAGTTCGTCCTCGACCTGCTGCTCTCGGAAAAGCTTCTGATCGTCCAGGGTACCGCCTTCAACTGGCCATGGCCGGACCACTTCCGCGTGGTGACCCTGCCACGGGTCGACGACCTGGAGCAGGCCATCGGCCGTATCGGAAACTTCCTGAAGACATATCAGCAGTAACCTACATTTGATATCGAATCGTCTGCGCCACTCCCGGCGCAGACCTTACAGAGCAAGCGTTCAGCCCTGACATCACCCGCCGCTCTGGCGTGCGGGTTGCTGGAATTCGTCTGTAATACAGGCAAGTACACAGTTTGAAATAGTCGCCCTGTTGAATCACCGCAGCGCGCACCTTATATACCCCGCATACGTGACACTTTTATCCGTCAGGAGAACGTAACAACCATGATGCGCATCTTACTGTTTGTGGCCACCAACCTCGCGGTTGTGCTGATTGCCAGCATTACCTTGAGCCTGTTTGGCTTCAACGGGTTCATGGCGGCCAACGGGGTTGACCTCAAACTCGACCAGCTGCTGATTTTCTGTGCGGTGTTCGGCTTTGCCGGCTCGCTGATCTCGCTGTTCATCTCCAAGTGGATGGCGAAGATGAGCACTGGCACGCAAATCATCAGCCAGCCGCGCACCCGCCACGAACAATGGCTGCTGCAGACCGTCGAGGAACTGTCCCGCGAAGCCGGCATCAAGATGCCGGAAGTGGGTATCTTCCCGGCCTACGAGGCCAATGCCTTCGCCACCGGCTGGAACCGCAACGATGCACTGGTAGCGGTCAGCCAGGGACTGCTGGAGCGTTTTTCGCCCGATGAAGTACGCGCTGTACTGGCCCACGAGATTGGCCACGTAGCCAACGGCGACATGGTCACCCTCGCCCTGGTGCAAGGGGTGGTCAACACCTTCGTGATGTTCTTTGCCCGCATCATCGGCAACTTCGTCGACAAGGTGATCTTCAAGAACGAAGAAGGCCAGGGTATCGCCTACTATATCGCGACCATCGTCGCCGAACTGGTACTGGGCATCCTGGCCAGCATCATCGTCATGTGGTTCTCGCGCAAACGCGAGTTCCGCGCCGACGAAGCCGGTGCCCGCCTGGCCGGCACCAACGCAATGATCGGCGCCCTGCAGCGCCTGCGCTCGGAGCAAGGTGTACCGGTGCACATGCCCGACACCCTGAACGCCTTCGGCATCAACGGCGGCCTCAAGCAGGGCCTGGCCGGCCTGCTGATGAGCCACCCGCCGCTGGAAGACCGTATCGAAGCCCTGCGTCGTCGAGGCTGATCGGACACCCGCTACAAAAAAGGGCGACTTCGGTCGCCCTTTTGCATTTCAGCGCTGCAGCCGGTACACCCGCTCGAACAGCAGCGGCACCCCGGCCTGAACGAACTTGGGACTCTCGGCGAGAATGTCCCGCGCCTCCAGCGCCTGCGGCTGCCAGCCAGCGAACAGCTGCCGCACCTCTGCATCGACCACCGCAAAGGGCGGCCCCTCCAGCAGGGCCTGGTCGTAATCCATGGTGATCAGCAGGCCTTGGCAATCTTGCGACAGGTATCCAGTCAGCAGCGCTGCATAGCGCTCGCGCGACGCCGGCGGCAAGGCAATCACCGCCGCCCGGTCATACAGTGCACTGCAGTCGGCGATATCTTCGACCTGCAAGGCGAAGAAGTCACCACACCACACCTCCAAAGGGCCGCTTCGATAGGTCTTGAACGCGCCCCGCTGGCCGACCTCGGGCTGCAACTGCTGCTCGCTGAAAAAGTCCTCCACCGCACGCTGGGAAAGCTCGACACCGAGCACCTGATGGCCCTGCCCGGCCAGCCAGGCCAGGTCCAGGCTCTTGCCACACAAGGGCACCAGCACCTTGCTACCGGGCGCCAGGCCCAGCGTCGGCCAGAACTGCTGCAGGTAGCTGTTGACCCGCCCCTGATGAAAGCCGATCTGATTGTCCGCCCAGCGTTTGTGCCAGAACTCTGCCTGCATGGCATACCTCGAATTATTCGATGGGTTTATGCGAAAACTTATATTGGAATCAGATCAATGATCTGCCGGAAGATGGACTCATCTTAACCGCCAGGAACCCTTTCCATGCTGCCTAGCCTGTTTATTTCTCACGGCTCGCCCATGCTCGCCCTTGAACCTGGCGCCAGCGGTCCGGCCTTGGCACGCCTGGCCGCAGAGCTGGCGCGACCCAAGGCCATCGTGGTGGTCTCGGCGCACTGGGAGAGCCGTGAGCTGTGGGTGTCCGGCCACCCCCACCCCGAAACCTGGCATGACTTCGGCGGTTTTCCTGCCGCCCTGTATGCCGTGCAGTATCCCGCCCCCGGCGAACCGGCGCTGGCCGAGCGACTGACGAGCCTGTTGTGCGATGCCGGACTACCCGCGCGCCTTGACCCCAAACGCCCTTTTGACCATGGCGTGTGGGTTCCGCTGTCACTGATGTATCCAGCGGCCGACATCCCCGTGGTACAGGTCTCTCTCCCCAGCCAGATGGGCCCGCAGTTGCAGGAACGGGTGGGCAAGGCCCTGGCGCAACTGCGCGAGGAAGACATCCTGTTGATCGGCTCCGGCAGCATTACCCACAACCTGCGCGAACTGGACTGGCATGCCGGCCCGGAAAGCGTCGAGCCCTGGGCCCTGGCATTTCGTGACTGGATGATCGACAAGCTGGCAGCCGATGACACCCCTGCCCTGCACGACTACCGCCAGCAAGCGCCGTTTGCAGTGCGCAACCATCCAAGTGATGAGCACTTGTTGCCGCTGTACTTCGCCCGGGGTGCGGGTGGGCGCTTCGGGATTGCCCACCAGGGGTTTACGCTGGGGGCGCTGGGGATGGATATCTACCGGTTCGACTGATCCTGCGCGCTCGATCGCTGGCAAGACCAGCTCCCACAGGATTGGCGCAAGACCTGTAGGAGCGCTGGCAAGTCCCGCCCACAGAATTGGCGCCGCTCTTGAGAGCGGTGCCGGACCTGTGGGAGCTGGCTTGCCAGCGATGAGGCCAGTCCCGCCAGCACATCAGACGGCGCCTGGATTACGACCGCTGCGCGCTCGATCGCTGGCAAGACCAGCTCCCACAGGATTGGCGCAAGACCTGT
>RCUL01001213.1_pt1 | contig 10263 bp, 8 predicted proteins | sample 2167521 | NCBI WGS metagenome assembly RCUL01 (sample SAMN09932745, study PRJNA488358) | compost metagenome | feature: garden; material: soil; isolation source: compost soil in acetic acid-enriched culture | place: Germany: Experimental Botanical Garden Goettingen | collected 2016-01-27 | reverse complement strand
AGGCTGGACTAACATCTATTTAGTTATTTCAGCTTTTAGAGTTATTTGAATAAGCAACAGAATAAAGAACTTATTTAAGCGTTAATTGTTTAAATAAGCTAATAAGCAAAAGAGTAATTTGGTTACAAAACCGCTAGATTACATGAAACATCCACTAAAAAGCCCAGTTTATACAAACTGGGCTTTTTAGTGGACCTCAATATCTTGATTTAAAACAACTTATCGAGATCATTTCGTATAACGTGTATTATGTTAATTTTAGGAAAACTTACCAATTAAATATAATCTGTAATGTGAACTTTTTTAGACTTTAAGTAGCTCTCCATAACATCATTAGGATCCAAATATAAGCATTCAATAGGAATAAAATCTTCCGCTAGTTTCGCTAATTTTGTTTCATCTTTAGATTCTTCACGATAAACCATTTTAATAGTCGATAATGGTTTGGTTATCCCTGGAAAAATGAAAATATTTTTAATCGATTTGAGCTCAGGGTAAATCAATTTAACAGCCTTGACATAGAAAAACTGTTTAACTAGATCAGACCATCCCGGAGCATCATGGGCTCCTGTAGCCGTATAGTATTTACTATCTATGACCCAACAAGAATTTTTGCTTTTAATAAACACATCTAAGCGCATACCTTTTTGAGATGAGTTTTGAGCAGGCTTGGATCCATCAGTAAACATATACTGGGGTATTGGTAATAGAGAATTTATTTTAAGATCAACATCATGGAAAATATTTCTAAGTAAGAACTCCCAAACGTAATGAAATTTCCGAATTCCAATTACGATATTCTTGGATCCACTTTCATGAACCGTCTCTAAATATCTGATCAATAATTGCAGAGTTCTAATTTCTAAGGAAACAAAGGTTGAATGTAACCTTTGATTTAGCAGAGAAATTTTTTGATTAACATCCAGTTCGTTAATTAATTTCTTTTCACTTAAGTGATCTTTAGATACAAAGTTAAATCTCTCATCTAACCAATGGAACTTTTTCAAAATATCTAAAACAATTTCACAGTGAATACTCGAAATTAAATCATCTTGGTAAATGGAAACTGGGTATTTATGAAGATCAAAGTAGATTGGAACATTATCACTAGTAAAGACAGGAAATTCTCTGTTCACTGTTTTAGACCAATTCGTTCGTCCCTTTTCACTATAAGTATGTATCTTAGATCTTAAGATACCCACACTGAAATATAGATCTATAATTTCAAAAATATCTGTTAAGGAAATTTCTTCAATAACCTTACCTTGTTCATCTTCATCAAATGCTAACAAACTAGAATCAATAGAGTTTTTATAAGCATGAATTACCTTAATTAAATTTCCTATAGATTCAATTTTTTTAGGTTCTGATCCAGCAGGAGCAAAACAGTATGTATAACCTTCAGAGATAATAACCCCACAAAATGCAATTTTTTGTCCCTGATTAACTACATCAAGACCTCCAACTGAAACTAATTTGTCAATTACGTAATCAGGGATTTTTTTTGAGTCGATAAATTGTTTATCTTCAAAAAACTGATATTCCATTACTCTGCTTCTGTCTTATTAGAGATCTCAGTATCTACATCTTGTGTTGTTTGTAATATCTCCATAAATTTATCTGAGAATATTGGCTTCTGATCAGAATACCGTTGATATAGCTCACCATACCCATGAATATCACTTCTAAAGATTTCATCTTTATTCTTATACTTAAGGGCATCATCCCATAAGTATGAACAAATTTTACCAATGAAAGTCTGTTCAGCTTGATCTTCAACTAGATCACTATCTTTAATAAACCACGGACCAATAAGCTTATCTTCTACAACCTTAAGTTGAACCAAAACAGTATTAATAGTTTGGGCTAGTGTTTTCCATTCTATATTTGGTAAAACTGTATGATGAATTGGAACTTCGCCTGTTGCACAATTTGTGAAATCTATTGGCAAGTATTCAAAGATCCAACGTCTTTTAAATGCAGTATCTAATGGAAAAACAGCCTGATCACTACTATTCATCGTTGCAATGATCGATAAATTACTAGGTATCATCAATTGACGTTTTAAAATGAACTCATGCTCTGAACCTAAGGTTTCTTCTAAAGCATCATATAAATCTTCATCTTGTATCAGAATTGGATATTCACTTTTTCCTTCATCATCTCTATCTAATAGCTGGAAAATCTCACCAAATACAGCAGCAGTATTTGCTCGATTTAGCTCTTCAATAACTAAAAAGTAATGCGTATCAGGATTCAATAGGGCTTTTTCTAAAATTTGAATAAATGGCCCTCTTCGGAAGCTATAAGTGATACTTCCACTCTTGTCCTTATGTGGTTTTAAACAGCCAATAAAATCAGAATATTGAGTTTCAGGATGAAATACCGTTCGAATATAGTTTTCACCAACTATTTCACTGACTGATGCACTTTTTCCGGCACCGGGAGCACCATAAATAATTTTGTTGTAGCCCTTTCCAGCTATCAAGGTGTCTTCTTCAACTGATTTACTTGAATTAGTAAAATCAACATCTAATGTAAATAGAAATTTGTCTGCAGATTCCTTTTGAATTGTTAATATCGAAATAAGAGGTAAAGCAATTCTACGTACTAAATCATTAAAAATATCCCCAGATTCTGACCTTATGTAATAACGCTTCCCATCATTGAAAGGCATTAATTTAAAAGTGATTTCTTCTGGAAGAGCTAGAACTTCTTCATAAACAGAATCCCAATATTCAGGAGATACTTCTTTATATTGATTAATAGACTGACAATAAAATTCGAATTTTTCTTTTAATAGGAATTCAAGAAGATTATTTTTCTTAAAATAGTAAGTATTTTCATCGCTATAACCATTAAAAAAGCTATCAAAATCACTACTTCTTTCAGCGGATCCAATATGAAATTTAGCTTCACCAGCACCTTTTGTTTTTAATAGTTTAATTTTTCGATGGACAAAACTATCAACTAGTGGCCTAGAAATATTCACAGAAACAGTCATAAGATATTAGGTGTAAGATAAATTAGAAATTATCCTACACCTAACTGCATGAAAAATAAAAAACTAAATTAATTCTAGTTGTTTTTTTTCTATCTTCTTAGATAAATCAACAGCTAAATTAATTTGATTAACAATGTTCATAAGGACATCTACGACAATAGAATTCCCTGCTTGACGATAGGCCTGTGTATCAGAGACAACAATTTTAAAGCTGTCACAGAATCCCATTAACCGTAAGCATTCTCTAGGAGTCAGTTTACGGATGCGACCTTGTGTAGTTACATAATTATCAACACCTGCTCGGTGCATTTTGGTCATGGTAGCTAAAAGAGGGCGAGCGATTTCAAGATCAATTTTAGGTCTCGTATAAAAACCTTTCGTACCTGTTGCCATTACGTAATTTACAAGTTTTTCAGAAAGAAAGTATTTTTCATCAATGGGGTTAGGTAACTCTTCGAAAATAAAATCACCATGCCAATTGAATTGCTGATTAGCTTTTTGGCATAAACCAATGGAGCCGTTGATTTGTGTATATTGTTTATTTAGATTCTTGGTACTTGTAACAAAATCAATGCCTTTATCACCTAGATAATATTTTTCAGGCGTATTTTCCAATAAGAAATCTTGCATTGTTTTTGTCAAGATTTGAGATTTTGGGAACTCAAACTCAGTTGTTTGATCTAGAAACCCAACAACAAATAGTCGTTCTCGGTTTTGGGGAATACCATAATTTTTAGAGTTTAGAACTTGTGAATACCACTTATACCCCAAGTCACTAAAGACATTCTGCATAATTGTCCAAGTATTACCCCCGTCATGACTGAGAACACCTTTCACATTTTCATAGATGAAGACTTTAGGTCTAATTTCATTGACTAAACGAGCAAACTCGTAGAAGAGTGTACCTCTAGTGTCTTCAAATCCACCTCTTTTACCGACCATAGAAAATGATTGGCAAGGGCTTCCCCCTACGAATAAATCAATTTCATTTCTATACTGATATCCATCTAAAAATCGAACATCATAATGAAAGTGCTCTTGGGGAATGTTGTAATTAGCTTGATAACTTTCCTCAACAAAGTTCTTCTTTTTCTTCTTTGCATAAAGTCCATCAACATAGGCTTTTTTATCTTTAAAACTGTTTAGATTTTTTAGATTTTTTTCGATTTCATCTCGTTCAAGATCTATTTCAATATTTCCATTATCACATGCGAATGCAATGTCATGAGGAATAGATAACCGTTCTAGAGCATGTTCAATTGCTCCAATACCACTAAATACTGTACCTAATTTCAACATAACAATAACTTCAATTTGAATTTCAAAAACACTATATACCAGACCCAGATATATGTGTCCAGATGTTAATTAACGTAGGTACACTTAAACGACAAATTATGTCGACTTAACATAAAATCTCTTATACGCAGCCCAGGTTAATCCTGGGCTTTTTGTTCAATCTGACCATTGGCCACAAACATGCCAGGATTAGTGATCCGGATATTGTCCTGACAACTACCACAAAGCATCAGACCTGCAAATTTTTGAACATTTTCCCTTGATTCACAGAAGTCACATGGACGAGGAAAACTAAGGATACTTGCCGAGTTGACCAATTCTGTTGACATAACACTTCATCCTTTAGCTGTACACGCTTATTTGTAATAAATTTCAATATGTTATACCTGAATTAATGCATAAAGCGTGTACATTGCTTGTATACCCTATGTGTACAGCATATTTTCAATGATTTTAGAAACTTACTTCCATTTAATGTATACATAGGTGTACACAAAATAATCAATATAAATCAAATATTTATTCAATTCTTGCATGTACACTTTCTGAAACTAATTTTTAAGTCAAAACAGAGCAGTCATGTGCCATTTTTTCTATCATAACGACTGGTAAACATGACAAAAGCACTGTTCACTTACTATAAAGATACTTTGCTTGAATTTAAGTTATTGATAATTAATATTTAATTAAGAATTCATGCTTGCACAAACATTTCCTTATTGCTTGCGGACTAAGTTATTAATATTAAAAGAAAAATATTAAATTCTATGCTTGCAATAGTGCTTTCATGAACTATTGATTAAATTTCAAATATTTAGGTTTTTTTTTACTAAGTTTTTTGCAAACAATTTCTCGTCTATTCAAACGCCTTTAAAACTCTTTTTACATGCGGGTTTTGGGCTTTTATCTTTAGATGCGTGGTGTGTGAACCAAAAATTGCCGGTATGTACCGGCTCCCAATCCATTTAATTGACTTAACTGACAGTAAAGATAGTGCTCGGCCAAAAGAGATCCTGACTCTTGTGTTTCTAAGAGAAAAATCTACAAGAGGAAACTCTAGCCTACAGATCAAAAATAAAAACCAAGTTAAAACGCTCTCACATGCGATTTCAGCCACATTTTTACTTAAGACATGGATCCCCCGCATTGAAATGAGTAATCAGGTCAAAAAACGCAAATGAGAGCCAAATAGAGGCTATTTTTATTCTAATCGGGATGAATAGAGCGAGTGTCTACGAGCGAAGTACCAAAATTCGCGCCTAGACTTTCTGAAAAACAGCTTTTTAGGCTTTACAGCCTAAATAAGCGTAAATCATATGCAGAAAATTGAGCCTAGATCGAGCATAGCGAGTAAAAAAACTTTATGAGCGGAGCGAATTCCGAGTTGCTCTTGCCTTTGCTTTTTCTCAAAGTCACAACTGGAAGAGCCAAAAAATTGCCCCAAGAATCGAGCGAGAGCGAGATTCAATAGAGTTTGAGCATAGCGAAAACCACGGGCAATTTTTCCAGTTTAAGGTTTTTAATAATTTTTAAAGCTTTTAAATGTTTTTAAATTTGCTTGAAGCCTTTATTAACAAGCATTTCCTCGGTCATATAACAACGTTTCCTCGGTCATATAACAACGTTTCCTCGGTCATATAACAACGTTTCCTCGGTTTAAAGCAACAGATATAATTCTGTTGCTATATATTAATCAATCCTCTTAGGAGTAAATCATTGTAATTATTTTTACTCCCCTCAAACATGAATGACATATAACAACGTTTCCTCGGTTCACATACAGCCCTAATACTTTCTGCTTTTAAATTAAGGATAAGCCTTACCTATAGTCACTCTCAAACATCTCATATGACAACGTTTCCTCGGTCCCCATGCCTGCTCTAATACTTTTTGCTTTTAAGCTAAGAATAAGCATTATTTACAGTGGTTTTATCAATTCAAATCTGCTCTCAAACATGGCATATGACAACGTTTTCTCGGCTCATAAGAAGTTAGCTTTTAAATAATAATTATAGAAATTAATTTTCATCTGACGAAAAGCTCTACTTTCCCTCAAACGTAGCTAGATTAATTCAAACCAACTATAATGATTAAAATTAGATCAAATTTATTGACAGAAGCAATCAATGATGCTTGTATGGCAACAAATATTTAATTGTTGCTTTATAACTTGTATGGCAGATCTTGTAGTTAAATCTAATAAATTAGTACAAGCACTTCAGTCCTTAACTTTATCAGAGACTCGCTTAATTCAACTTGCCATTATAGATGCAAGAGAAACTGGACAAGGATTATCAGCAGATGAACCTCTAGAATTGAGCGCTCTTCGGTATGCTAAAGCTTTTAACGTTTCTCCAGATACTGCTTATCTAGCATTAATTGAAGCAGAAGATTCTTTATTTAAAAGACAATTCACGATTGCAAATGAAGATGGTAGCTTAACAAAAAGTCGCTGGATTCAAGATGCGAATTATAAAAAAGGTGAAGGACGAATCTTAGTTACTTTGACTCGTGTTGTTATTGAACATATAACTAAAATAGATGGGTTTTCACAATATTTCACAAGTTACCATTTGAAAAAAACCTCTGATTTTAAAAGTGTCTATGCTGTTCGTTTATATGAATTATTAATGCAGTGGAAGACTCTTGGGAAAACTCCTATTTTTGAATTAAATAAATTTCGTAGTCAACTCGGTATAGCTGTTAATGAATATACTCGAATGGAAGCATTTAAGAGACGGGTTTTAGATATTGCTATCGACCAGATTAATGAATTTTCTGATATCACTGTTGAATATGAACAACATAAAAATGGACGCTCAATCTTAGGGTTTTCATTTAACTTTAAATACAAAAAATCGGCCCGAAATGAGCTATCAGGCAAAAAAGAATTGAGTATGCAAAACATTTATTCAAAGATAACAGATAAGCAAAGGTTCTTATTTTCTAATAAATTAGCAGAGCTGCCGGAGATGTCTAAATACTCTCAAGGTACCGAAAGTTATCAGCAATTCTCTGTACGTATTGCTGAAATGTTAACTGATAACACTAAATTTGAAGAGTTATTTCCTTTTCTAGAAAAAGTTGGATACTTATCGAATAGCAATCAAGAGTAAGTTATGTAAGTTATGTAAGTTATGTAAGTTATGTAAGTTATGTAAGTTATGTAACAATATATCACATATATAATATTGATTTATATGATTTAACAACGCATTATTAAAATTAAATAAGTTACGTAAGTTACATAACAATGATTATTCTGGTTGGTGGAGAAAAAGGTGGCTCTGGAAAAAGTTGCCTCGCACAAAATTTAGCTGTTTATCTCCAAAAAAAAGAGCGTGATATTTTACTTCTAGACGCTGATCCACAAGGAACTACTACTGATTGGATCAAAGAGCGAGATGAAAACTCAGACCTTAAAAATATTCCTTCTGTTCAAGCAGCAGGTAATATCAGACAAGTATTAGAGGATCTATCTAAAAGATATCAAGACATCATTATTGATGCTGGCGGTCAAGATTCGGAGGCATTGCGTTCAGCAATGACTATTGCAACTCACATGCTTTTACCATTCAGACCTAAAAGACGAGATCTAAAAACATTAGTCCATGTAGAAAAACTGATCCGATTAGCTAAAGCTGTAAATCCAGAACTTTACACAAGGGCTGTTATTACACAATGCCCAGCTCTTCCGAGCCAAGTTCAAAGAATTCTCGATGCTAAAGAAGCTTGTGAATCATTCGATCTTGAACCTTTAAAAAACTTTACATGCAATCGAAATATTTATGATGATGCTGATGAAAATGGTTTATCTGTATTTGAAATGCAATCAGATGAAAAAGCAAAACAAGAGATTGAATATATTGCTAATGAGTTTTTTGGAGAATCTTTATGACTTTAAAAGGGCTAAAAAAATCTGATCAAACTACTAATCAGATTTCCATAGATGATTTTATTAAAGGTGCTTCTAACCGAGTAAAAGAGATTGAACCTTCTCAGCAAAAATATAAGAGATTTACATTTTCTTTGACTGAAGACATTAATAAGGAAATTGATGATCTTGTTATTAATTGCCGAGTTGCAAAAGCAAATCGCTCATTAATTTTAAAAGCCGCGCTACACCAATTAACACTGTTATCTCCTGATGAACTTCAGCAGGTTGTTTCAAAAGAAATAAAATAAATCTAATTATTTTACGTAAGTTATTTAGCTTATTTAAGTTAAATAACTTACGTAAGCTTTACAATTAAAATAATGTAATACGCATCATTAATTTAACAAAAATGTACAAACTTCTCATTTTAATAGTAGAATTATCACCAATTATGTACATTTAAAAATAACTTATGAAATTTCTTAGGTTTATTACCTCTTTTTGTATTTTAATGTTGTACGGATTTTCACAGACTGCATTAGCTGCTGCATATGCGACTGGGGGAACTGGTAAATATAAAAATGAAATATTATGGCTCACATGGGGCGGTGGAACTAATGGCACCCATGGCATAAATATACAAAATGGCAATAGCAGTTCGGCCTCTATTGCCGTTTCTGCTACTCAAAATTTAAATGTTACATGTACAATTAATAATATTGTTAATCGCATCCAAAGTTACAGGCCTGGCGGTTATCCTGCTGGTGACCGTCTAGATTATTTATATAATATTGGCGGCACAGCTGGTTCGAATCGACTAATTTCGGGCATCGTTAATACTGATAATGCTGCTGCGGTTAGTTTTGATGTTACTTGTGTTACTACAGTCGGTGGGGCAGCTTTTAACGCTCAAGGTTTCGTCATTGCTGATGCGGAATCTATGGCTGCAAGTGAGTCTTTTGAGGGCACAGGTAATGGGCAATGGTATTTAATTGATAAATTTGTAGATCCTTCTGCAACGCCTTCTAATTATAGCCTTTCATCATCAGCAGGTAGTAATCGAACGCTTAGAATAACAACAACGCAAGGTGATGCAAAACAGTCGGCTGTTACATTTTTAAAGTTTGCTACTCCAGCTGCTACCCAAACAATGAATTTTAGACTTAAGGGTGGTGGTAAAACGGCAATGGCTATTGGACTAGTTGTGCCATACGCCGATTTTAGTGATGCTCCCCAATCATATGATAGTGCTATGCATGTTGTGGATAGTATGACCATAACAGGTAGTCCACTGACATCTACTTCTAAACTATCTGATAGTCTTTCTATTCTTTCTCCTGAACATACACTTTATTTAGGATCAAAAGGCCCGGATGTCGAACCTGGTGCACTCTTTAGTGCTGATGCAACAGGCGATGATAAAAATGGAGAAGACGATGAAGATGCATGGCAGATATGGGAAGCATCAGCGAGTTATAAAAAAATAAGTACGGTAAATAAAGGTAAACCTTATCAAGCAACTTTTTCATGTACAGGAAATGGCACAGTTGCTGGCTGGGTTGATTTCAACCGAAATGGAGTTTTTGATGGCGGGGAAAGAGCTGCTTCTGCCTGTAGTAGTGGTCAAACAACATTAAATTGGACCATTCCAAATGATGTTAAGGCTGGTCAGTCTTTTATTCGCTTACGTATTGCATCAAACAACTCTGAAATTTTGGTCCCTACTGGTAGGGCTAGTGATGGCGAAGTCGAAGATAGCATCTTAACAATTGGAGCACCTAAGCTTCAGATCACAAAGGCCAATAATGCTAGCGCAGATGGTTGGACCATTGATCAAACAGATGCGGAGTATACGCTTACAGTAACAAATAAAGGTGATGTGGATACGGACGGTGAAATTACCGTCTTAGACCAAATGCCTACTGGTTTAACTGCAAAATGGACAGGTACATATAACACGAATGGATGGGCGTGTACTTTTGACAGTAACCAACTCATTACTTGTAAAAATAGTACTGCATTAAAGCCATCAAGCACCTCAGCTATAGTCTTGCCAGTAAATGTACCTCGTGAAGCCGTAACT
>RCUL01001209.1_pt1 | contig 10305 bp, 8 predicted proteins | sample 2167521 | NCBI WGS metagenome assembly RCUL01 (sample SAMN09932745, study PRJNA488358) | compost metagenome | feature: garden; material: soil; isolation source: compost soil in acetic acid-enriched culture | place: Germany: Experimental Botanical Garden Goettingen | collected 2016-01-27 | reverse complement strand
AGCGCAAACAGGTGCGCGAGGAGCTGGAGTGGCAAGGTTTTGGTGCGATTTCGCCCACCGTGCTGGCCAATCCGCGTTGCGACCGGGTGGACCTGACCGCCACCCTGCAGGAACTGGACGCCCTGGAAGACAGCATCGTCTTCGAGACCCGCTCCCAGGACGTGCTGGCCTCCAAGGCCCTGCGCATGCAGGTTCGCGAAAGCTGGAACATCGATGAACTGGGTACGCACTACAGCGAGTTCATCCAGCTCTTCCGCCCGCTCTGGCAGGCGCTGCGCGAACAGGAGAACAACCTGCAGCCGGCGGACTGCTTCGTGGCCCGGACCTTGCTCATCCATGAGTACCGCAAGCTGCTGCTGCGCGACCCGCAACTGCCCGACGAGCTGCTCCCGGGCGATTGGGAAGGCCGCGCGGCGCGCCAGTTGTGCCGCAACATCTACCGGCTCATCTATGCCAAGGCCGAGGAATGGCTGAACGCGGCGCTGGAAACCGCGGATGGTCCGCTGCCCGATGCCGGCGAGAACTTTTATCAGCGTTTCGGTGGATTGAAGTAAGCAAACCGCCCTCCGGCGGTGCGTCACGGATGAAGGTAAACCCGGCCTGCCACGTCGCCAGGCCGGATAACGACAAGAACAACGCCGTGAGGCTGAGAAAGCCATGACGACAGCACATGCAATGAGGGCGGACCACTTCGACGAGTGGCTGCAAGGTATCAACCAGGTCTGCGGGCGCTTCGGCGCCAAGCTGCTGGGTTCGGAATTCTCCGGGGCCATCCGCGAACACAAGGCCGGCGCCATCAAGCTGAGCTTCGTGGACGTGGCCCAGGCGCGCCTGTTCCGCACCCAGAAGGAAGTGGCGCAGAGCGACGGCAAGCACTTCTACCTGGCCATCCAGCTGAATGGCCACGCCGGTATGGAGCAGGCGGGCAGCAGCATCGAGATGGGGCCCGGCGACATCACCCTGATCGATTCCACCCTGCCCAGCGACTTCGTCTACCGCGAGAACTCCTGCCAGCTGTCGCTGATCCTGCCGCGCCACCTGGTGGAGCAGGGCCTGCGCTTCTCCGGCGTGCGCTGCGCCCAGCGCATCCCGGCCAGCTCGCCGGTGGCGGTGCTGGCCAACCGGCTGATCCTCGAATCCACCCGCCAGGACAGCCTCAGCCTGCCGGAAAGCGAAGCCACGCTGGAGGCGGTGGTCAGCCTGCTGCGCCCGGCCCTGGGCACCGCCGAAGCCGAGCAGGACGTGCACGAACGCATGTTCCGCAAGACCCTGCGCTTCATCGACGAGAACCTCTGCGCCGAGGAACTCTGCCCCGAAACCATCGCCCGCGAGGTGGGGGTGTCGGTGCGCGGCCTCTACCGCATGTTCGCCAAGAAAGGCCTGGTGGTGGCCCAGTACATCAAGAACCGCCGCCTGGACTTCTGCGCCGAAAGCCTGCGCCACGCCACCGCCGAACAGAAGCTTTCGGCGCTGGGCTACGCCTGGGGCTTCACCGATTCCAGCTATTTTTCCACCGCCTTCAAGGCGCGCTTCGGCGTGTCGCCCAGCGAGTACCGCAAGCGCTATAGCCAGGGTTGAGCCATGCGCGCCCCGCTCTTCTGTGGGGGCGATTTCAATCGCTGAGCAGGACGAAGTCCTGCCCTGAGGCTTCGATGGGGCAGCTGCGCTGCCCTTAGCGAATGAATTCGCCCCCACAGGTGCGTGCCTGCGTTGATCTTCCTGCGTTGCCCGCTCACACCTGGCAGCCCTGCCAACACGTCTGGCACAGACAGAAAAACCTCGATTCCCCGCAGCGCCGAGAATCCGGACATCGGCCCTGTCTCCGCGCCTGCCGTTCGGCTGCGCGGGCGGGCCTGCAAGCGATCGAGGTGGTGAGTTGATGAAACGCAGCAAAGGGCTGTTGTTCGGCGTGCTGACCCTGCTGCTGGCGCAATCGGCGCTGGCGGCGGACTGCGCGCCGGCCCAGGTGCAGAAGGGCGAGGCGCTGTTCGGCAGTGACTGCTCGGTGTGCCACTCGGCCAAGCCGGGCGGTCCGGCCATGATGGGACCGAACCTGCACGGCCTCTATGGCCGCACGTCCGGCAGCCTGGCCGGTTTCAGCTACTCCCAGGCGATGAAGACCAAGGCGGTGGAATGGCAGCTGGACAGCCTGGAGCAGTTCATCGCCCAGCCCCAGGGCTTCGTCGCCGGCACCTACATGCCCTATACCGGAATGGCCGGCGCCGACGACCGTCGCGCGGTCGGCTGTTTCCTGGGCGCACAGAAATGACGGCGCCGGGCAGGCGCCCGGCCCGCGGATGAAGAGGATCAAGCATGAGCAAGGTTGAAATCCTGCCGCAGGTCGCGGCATTCCTGGAGCGCCGCCATGGCTGCTTCATCGATGGCCAGTGGGTGCTGCCGGAAGGCCCGACCACCCCTGTGCTGAACCCGGCCACCGGCGAGGCCATCGCCGCCGTGCCGGACGTGCCGCTGGCGTACCTGGAGCAGGCCGTGCAGTCCGCCCACCAGGCGTTCAAGTCCCGCGTCTGGTCCGGCCTGCGCCCGGCCGACCGCGAGCGCATCCTGCTGCGCTTCACCGCCCTGGTGGAAGAGCACGCCGAAGAGCTGGCCCAGCTGGAAACCCTGAGCCAGGGCAAGTCCATCAACATCTCGCGGATGCTGGATGTCGGCGCCACCGTCGAGTTCATGCGCTACATGTCCGGCTGGGCGACCAAGATCGAAGGCCAGACCCTCGACGTGTCCATCCCGATCCCGCCGGGCTCGCGCTTCACCGCCTTCGCCCGTCGCGAGCCGGTGGGCGTGGTGGCCGGCATCGTGCCGTGGAACTTCCCGCTGATGATCACCACCTGGAAGCTGATGCCGGCCCTGGCCTGCGGCTGCACCGTGGTCATCAAGCCGGCCAGCGAGACCCCGCTGACCGCCCTGCGCCTGGCCGAATTGGCCTTCGAGGCGGGCATCCCGGCCGGCGTGTTCAACGTCATCACCGGCGGCGGCAGCACCGTGGGCAATGCCCTGGCCTCGCACCCGCTGGTCAGCAAGGTGTCCTTCACCGGCTCCACCGCCGTGGGCAAGAGCGTCGGCGTGGCCTGCATGGAGAACATGACCCGCTTCGCCCTGGAGTTGGGCGGCAAGAACCCGATGATCCTGCTGGAAGACGCCGACGTGGAGAAGGCGGTGCAGGGCGCGCTGCTCGGCGGCCTGCTGAACAACGGCCAGGTCTGCGCCGCGGCCTCGCGCTTCTACGTGCACCAGTCGCTCTACGAAGAATTCGTGCAGGGCCTGGCCGCCGCGGTGAAGGGCCTGTCCATCGGCCCGGGCATGGACCAGGAAGCGGCGATCAACCCGCTGGTGTCGTTCAAGCAGCAGCAGAACGTGCTCAAGCACATCGACCTGGCCCGCCAGGAAGGCGCCCGTGTGGTGGCCGGCGGCGAGCGCCTGGAAGGCGACGGCTTCTTCGTCCAGCCCACCGTGCTGGCCGACGTCAACCACGACATGACCGTGGCCCGCGAAGAGGTGTTCGGCCCGGTGCTCTCGGTGATCCCCTTCACCGACGAGGACGCCATGATCGAACTGGCCAACGACAGCCCCTACGGCCTGGCGGCGAGCCTGTGGACCAACGACCTGTCCAAGGCGATGAACCTGGTGCCGCGCATCGAGGCCGGCACTGTCTGGGTCAACGCCCACGTGCTGCTGGACCCGAACATGCCGTTCGGCGGCGTGAAGCAGTCCGGCATGGGCCGCGAGTTCGGCCGTGCGGTGATCGAGGCGTATACCGAGCTGAAATCGGTCTGCATCGCCCACTGAGCAAGACCCTCGATTTCCGGCAGGCGCCTTCACGCCTGCCGGTTTTTTTTGGGGTCGCCCGGTACGGGAATGCTTCTGCTTTCTTGTGGGGGCGAATTCATTCGCTATGGGCAGCGCAGCTGCCCCCTTGAAAGTTGTAGGGCAGGACTTCGTCCTGCATAGCGAATGAATTCGCCCCCACACGTAACGACCTTCGGTCGTTACTTCACCCCCTTGTCCTCGATCAGGTCGGAATCGAACAGGTGTTCCAGCTCGGCGCGGGCTTCGCGGGCGGTCTGGATCACCGCGGCGTCGTCGGCGTAGACCTTGTGCTGGGCCGCCAGCACTTCCTCGTCATGGCGCTGGAAGCGCCTGATCCGCGCCGCCGCCTGCTCTTCGTCCAGGCCGAGGCCGAGCAGCGCCTGGCGGCTCATTTCCAGGGCGGAGTGGAAGGTCTCGCGCACCGGCACGGCGCCCAGGTCGAGCAGGCGGTGCACATGCTGGCGGTTGCGCGCGCGGGCGATGACCTTGATATGGGGGTACAGCTGCTTCACCAGCTCGGCGGTCTTGAGGTTGGTGTCCGGGTCGTCCGTGGCGATGATCAGGAACTCGGCCTTGTCCACCTTGGCCGCGCGGAGGATTTCCGGGCGCAGCGGGTCGCCGTAGAAGATCGGCATGTGGCCCAGGCTCAGGCTGCGGCCGTAGTCGATCATCTCCACTGCCGTATCGAGGGCCACATAGGGCACCCGCTGGGCACGCAGCACCCGCGCGATGATCTGGCCCATGCGCCCCACGCCGGCGATCACGACGCGCGGCGCATCGCTGTCGATGCGGGCATATTCCTCCGGCACGGCAACGGGAGACGGTTTGGCCTTGAACAGCCGGAACAGGCCCAGTACCAGCAGCGGCGTGACGGCCATGGAGAGGGTGATGCTGAGCACCAGCAGGCCGTGCAGGCGGGTGTCGACCAGGCCCTGTTCGTGGGCCAGCTTGAACACGACGAAGGCGAACTCGCCGCCAGCGGCCAGGATGATGCCCAGGCGCAGCGCATGGACGCGGTCCAGCCCACCGGCGAGGTGCCCCACCAGGTAGAGCAGGGGCAGCTTCAGCATCATCAGCAGTACGGTCAGGACCAGTACCGCGAAGGGTTCGTTCAGCAGCAGGCCGAGATCGGCGCTCATGCCCACGCTCATGAAGAACAGGCCCAGCAGCAGGCCCTTGAACGGTTCGATCTGGGCCTCCAGCTCGTGGCGGTATTCCGAGTCCGCCAGCAGCAGGCCGGCGATGAAGGCGCCGAGGGCCATGGACACGCCGGCCAGCTCCATCAGCCAGGCCGTGCCGATCACCACCAGCAGCGAGGTTGCGGTGGAGACCTCCTTCAACCCTGCCTTCAGCACGATGCGGAACACCGGCCGCAGCAGGTAACGCCCGCCGATGATCACCGCGCCGATGCTGCCCACCGCCAGGAGGATGTCGCGCAATTCGACCTCCCCGGCGTCCAGTTGGCCGGCACCGCTGAGCAGCGGCAGCAGGGCGATCAAGGGGATCGCGGCGATGTCCTGGAACAGCAGGATGGCGAAGGCCAGCCGGCCGTGGGGGCTGGTGAGTTCCTTGCGTTCGGCGAGTATCTGCAGGCCGAAGGCGGTGGATGAGAGCGCCAGGCCGAAGCCCAGCACGGCCGCGGTGTTCAGGGGGCGGGCGAACACCAGCCAGGCCACCGCGCCAATGGCCAGGGCGGTGAGCAGCACCTGGGCCAGGCCGACGCCGAACACCGAGCGGCGCATCACCCAGAGGCGCCTGGGCGAGAGTTCCAGGCCGATGATGAAGAGCAGCAGCACCACGCCCAGTTCGGAGACATGGGCCACGCTTTCGCGGTCGGTGACCAGGCGCAGCACCGAGGGGCCGATCAGCACCCCGCCCAGCAGGTAGCCCAGCACCGCACCCAGCTGCAGGCGCTTGGCCAGGGGCACCGTGATAACGGCTGCGAACAGGAACACCACCGCTGCCTGCAACAGGCTGCCGTCATGGGGCATGAGTCACTCCTTGGTCCATTGCGTGGGGGGCGACATCTTAGAGCAGGGCGGGGCATCGGGGCAGGGCGCCGCGCCGATACGACGCGGCGCCCGTGCGGCTCACTTGGCGGTGAGGGTGCTGTAGCTGGTGATCAGGTTGCGGTAGTCGGGGATGTGGTTGGAGAACAGCGTGCCGAGGCCTTCGATGTCGTTGCGCCAGTCGCGGTGCAGCTCGCAGGCCACGCCGAACCAGGTCATCAGCTGGGCGCCGGCGGCTTCCATGCGGCGCCAGGCGGCGTCACGGGTGACTTCGTTGAAGGTGCCGGAGGCGTCGGCGACCACGAACACCTCGAAACCTTCCTCCAGGGCCGACAGCGCCGGGAAGGCGACGCAGACCTCGGTGACCACGCCGGCGATGATCAGCTGCTTCTTGCCGGTGGCCTTCACCGCCTTGACGAAGTCCTCGTTGTCCCAGGCGTTGATGTTGCCGGGACGGGCGATGTAGGGCGCGTCGGGGAACTGCTCCTTGAGCTCCGGCACCAGGGGGCCGTTGGGGCCGGTTTCGAAGCTGGTGGTGAGGATGGTGGGCAACTTGAAGTACTTGGCCAGGTCGCCCAGGGCCAGGACGTTGTTCTTGAACTTGTCCGGCTCGATATCGCGAACCAGGGAGAGCAGGCCGGCCTGGTGATCGACCAGCAGTACGGCGGCGTTGTTCTTGTCCAGACGCTTGTATTGGAACGACATGTGAGTCTCCTTGCTTCGGTTGGTCGCCCACCCTCGTGAGGTGGGCGGCTTGGGGTCAGCGTTGCGAATCCAGCACTTCGTTGTCCTTGGCCACCTGCTGAGCCTTCATGTAGCTCTCGATCAGCAGTTGGTAGTGCGGGAACACCTGACTATAGGCGGCCGCCCACTCGGCGGCGTCCGGACGGTTCCAGGTCTGCTGGACCTCGGAGCAGACGGCGGCGGTGTCCATGGGCACCACGCCGGCCTGGACGACGCGCGCCAGGGTGATTTCCTGGGCCATCTTCGAGTAGGTGCCCGACGCGTCGATCACCGCGAACACCTGGTAGCCGGCGTTCACCGCGCTGATGCTGGGGAAGGCCATGCACACGCTGGTGATGGTGCCGGCGATGATCAGTTGCTTGCGTCCGGTCTTCTCCACCGCGGCGACGAATTCGGGGTTGTCCCAGGCGTTGATCTCGCCCTTGCGTGCCACGTACTGGGCGTGGGGCGCGGCTTCGTGGATTTCGGGGATCAGCGGGCCGTTGGGGCCTTGCGGCACCGAGGCGGTGGTGATGACCGGAATCCTGGCCAGGGTGGCGATTTTCGCCAGGGTGATGGCGTTGGCCCGCAGCTCGGTCATGGGCATGTCCTTGACCGTCTGGAACAGGCCGCTCTGATGGTCGATCAGCAGCATCGCGGCATTATTCGGGTCGATCTTCGGGATCTTGCCGTTGAAGTTCGCGACCTGGGCAAAATTGTTCATGGCTTCTTACCTCTTTTCGGGGTGATGGCCGTCCTGGCCGGGGCGGTTTCCCGCCGGCCCACGAATCCGTCGTGGGGGTTAACCAGACTAGGCAACGACCAAGTCCGGCGTGTGACCGTCAGTCGTCCATGCGACCGAACTCGCCGGCCTGGAAGGCCTGGATCGCCTGGCGTATCTCGGCCTGGCTGTTCATCACGAAGGGGCCGTAGCCGACGATTGGTTCGTCGATGGGCTCGCCGGAGAGCAGCAGCACCAGGGCTTCGTTGTTGGCTTCCAGCAGCAACTCGTCACCGGACTGCTCGAACAGCGCCAGCTGGCCTTCGCGCACCAGTTCCTCGCCATTCACCAGCAGGGTGCCGCGCAGGACCACCAGGGCGGTGTTGCGGCCCGGTTTGAGGCCAAGGTTGACCGGCTTGTCGGCGGCCAGGCGGATGTCCCAGACATCCATGTTGGTGAAGGTGCGCGCAGGGCCGCGATGGCCGTCGAACTCGCCGGCGATAAGGCGCAGGCTGCCGGCCTTGTCCGGCAATGGCAGGCTGGGGATATCGGCGTCGAGGAGGGTCTGGTAGCCGGGCGCCGTCAGCTTGTCGCGGCCGGGCAGGTTGACCCAGAGCTGCACCATTTCCAGGGTGCCGCCGCTGCGGGTGAAGGCCTCGGAGTGGAACTCCTCGTGGAGGATGCCCGCGCCGGCCGTCATCCACTGCACGTCACCGGGGCCGATGCGCCCGCCGGCGCCGGTGGAGTCGCGGTGTTCCAGTTCGCCCTGGTAGACGATGGTCACCGTTTCGAAGCCCCGGTGCGGGTGCTGGCCGACGCCGCGGGGACGTTCGGCCGGGGTGAAGTCCGCCGGTCCCGCGTAATCCAGCAGCAGGAAGGGGCTGATGTGCTTGCCCAGGCTGTCGTAGGAGAACAGCGTGCGAACCGGGAAGCCATCGCCGACCCAATGGGGCCGGGGGCTGGTGTAGATGCCACGGATCTTTTTCATGGTGTGCCTCCTTGAGTGCATGGGGCACATCTTGAAACTGCAACACTGGCGCCGGTAGTCAGGCTAAATTGGCCTCAGAGTCCTATTTGGAGAACGCTGGTGGAAGACCTCAACGACCTCTACTACTTCGCCCAGGTGGTGGAACACGGTGGCTTCGCCCCGGCCGGGCGTGCGCTGGACATGCCCAAGTCCAAGCTCAGCCGGCGCATCGCCAACCTGGAGGAGCGCCTCGGCGTGCGCCTGATCCAGCGCTCCACGCGGCACTTCTCGGTCACCGAGATCGGCCAGGAGTACTACCGCCATTGCGTGGCCATGATGGTCGAGGCCGAGGGCGCCGCCGAGGTGATCGAACGCAACCGCTCCGAACCCCAGGGCGTGGTGCGCATCAGTTGCCCCACGGCGCTGCTGGATTTCTGGGTGGGGCCGATGCTGACCCGCTTCATGGTGCAGTACCCGCTGGTGGAGCTGCACATCGAGAGCACCAACCGCCAGGTGGACCTGATCCAGGAGGGGATAGACGTGGCCCTGCGCGTGCGCTTCCCACCGCTGGAGGACACCGACCTGGTGATGAAGGTGCTGGCCAACAGCACCCAGTGCCTGGTGGCCAGCCCGCAGCTGCTGGAGGGGCAGCCTGCCCCGCGAGTGCCGGCCGACCTGGCCAGCCTGCCGAGCCTGCACTGGGGCACGCCGCTGCGCGAATACATCTGGCAACTGGATGGGCCGGATGGTGCCAGCGCCGCCGTACGCCACCATCCGCGACTGGTCACCGACGACCTGCTGGTGCTGCGCCAGGCCGCCGAAGCGGGCGTGGGCGTGGTGCACATGCCCTGGGTGGTGGCGCGGGACGAGCTGGCCAGTGGCAGGCTGGTACAGGTAACGCCGGACTGGGTGCCGAGGACCGGCATCGTCCATGCGGCCTTCCCATCCCGGCGCGGGCTGCTGCCGTCGGTGAGGACCCTGATCGACTTCCTGGCGGAGGAATTCAGGGGGAGTGATATGAAGTGAGGAGATTGGGCGGGGAAGGAATCCTGTGGGGGCCGCCGAGGGGATTCGTGCGGGGCTCGGTCCGCTTTTCCCTGTGGGGGCGATTTCAATCGCTGAGCAGGCCGAAGGGCTGCCCTTCGAGCCCGCAGGGGGACGCTGCGCGTCCCTTCGCGAATGAATTCGCCCCCACAAGGTAACTGTGCTGCCGAGGAGGCTGGTGCGGGCTCGAGCTGCTTTTCCTGTGGGGGCGATTTCAATCGCTGAGCAGGCCAAAGGCCTGCCCTTTGCCCCCACAGGTTGGCCCCGCCCTCAGAAGGCAAAGCACGAACAACCGAAGGCCCCCCAGAAGCCCTGGAAGTCACTCACCGGCACGCTCGACTGGCGCGCCCGCTCGTGGCTGTGGGCATGCACGGCGCAGGCGCCGACGCACTGGTGGACCTGGGCGGTGAGCGGCGCGGCGGGTTTCCAGTGGCCGGGCACTTTGGCCACCGGCGACCACTCGGGCAGCACCGGCAGTTGCCGTGGGCCGAGCGTGTCGAACTCGGCGGCGGCGTAGACCACCTTGCCGTCGACAATGGTCAGCACCGACTCGATCCACTTGATGGCTTCCTCCTCGACGCTGAAGAAGTCCGCCGACAGCGCCGCAAGATCCGCCAACTGCCCCACCTTGATCTGGCCCTTCTTGCCCTGCTCGCTGGAGAACCAGGCGCTGCCATGGGTGAACAGCTGCAGCGCGGTCTCGCGGGACAGACCCTGGGGGTACAGCTCCATCCCACCGACGGTGCGGCCGCTGACCAGCCAGTAGAGCGAGGTCCAGGGGTTGTAGCTGGACACCCGGGTGGCGTCGGTGCCGGCGCCCACCGGCACGCCTTCGGCGAGCATGCGCTGGATCGGCGGGGTCTGTTCCGCCGCCTTGGCGCCATAACGGTCGACGAAGTACTCGCCCTGGAAGGCCATGCGGTCCTGGATGGCGATGCCGCCGCCCAGCGCCCGCACCCGCTCGATGTTCTTCGGCGAGATGGTTTCGGCATGGTCGAAGAACCAGGGCAGGCCGT
>RCUL01001208.1_pt1 | contig 10329 bp, 4 predicted proteins | sample 2167521 | NCBI WGS metagenome assembly RCUL01 (sample SAMN09932745, study PRJNA488358) | compost metagenome | feature: garden; material: soil; isolation source: compost soil in acetic acid-enriched culture | place: Germany: Experimental Botanical Garden Goettingen | collected 2016-01-27 | reverse complement strand
GAGATCGGCATCAACGGCATGTGGGGCAACCTCGGCGTGGCCTTCGCCGCCTTGCTCACCGGCTTTCTCACCGCGCGCTTCGGCTGGCGCGCGGCCTTCATCCTGCCGGGTGCCGTGGCGCTGCTGGTGGGACTCTGGTTCGCCCGCTGCGTGCGTGATGAGGCACCGCCCGTGGCGCCGGCTGGTGCCAGGCGCGGGGGTGCCGGGGCTGGCGTCTCGATGCCGCTGGTATTCGGCGTGCTGGCGCTGGTGACCGCCACCGGCGGGGTGGTGTTCAACGCGTCCACGGTGACCTATCCGAAGCTGTTCCAGGAGCGCCTGCAGGACCTGCTCGCCGCGCCCGAGACCCTTGGCCTGGTGGTCAGCCTGGCCTACGCCTTCGGTGCCGTCGCCCAGTTGCTGATCGGCCGGGTGATCGACCGTGTCAGCCTGAAGCTGCCCTTCGTGCTCCTTACCTTCTGCCAGGCGCCGTTGCTGCTGGCCATGGCCTGGGCCGATGGCTGGGTGGTGATACTGCTGGGCGCGGCCTTCATGTTCGCGGTGTTCGGCCAGGTGACGGTGAACGACTCGATGGTCGCCAACTTCGTGGCGCCGCAGTGGCAGGCGCGGGTCTTCGCCCTGCGTTACTTCCTGTCCTTCGGCGCCAGCGCGGCGGCGATTCCGATGATTGCCTTCATCGAGCCGAGGCAGGGACTGACGGGGCTTTATCTGGTGCTGACGGGGTTCGCGGCGCTGACCTTTGCCGCGGCGCTGGTGTTTCCGAGGACGCCGGCGCATGCGCCGGGGCCGGTGGTGGCCTGAGGCGAACCGGGAAAATCAAAGGCTCTGTCTGTGTTGATCAGTAGGGTGCGCCGTGCGCACCAGCGATGCGGTGTCCAGGTTTCGGTGCGCACAGCGCACCCTACGTGAAATTGCTGTCCGAGTCGGATTCCTGGCAACTGCCTACGAGCCAGAAAACAAAAGGCGCGGTCGAGACCGCGCCTTTTGCATGTCTGCCAAGTGTTACAGCAGCTCGATCGCCACCGCGGTCGCTTCGCCGCCGCCGATGCACAGCGAGGCCACGCCGCGCTTGCCGCCCTTGTTACGCAGGGCGTTGATCAGGGTGATGATGATCCGCGAGCCGGTGGAGCCCACCGGGTGGCCCTGGGCGCAGGCGCCGCCGTAGACGTTGACCTTGGCGTGGTCCAGGCCGTGTTCGCGCATGGCCAGCATGGTCACCATGGCGAAGGCTTCGTTGATCTCGAACAGGTCCACGTCGTCCTTGTTCCAGCCGGTCTTCTTGAACAGGTTGGTCATGGCGCCGATGGGGGCCAGGGTGAATTCGCTCGGGTCCTGGCTCTGGGTGGCGTGGCCGACGATCTTCGCCAGGGGCTTGAGGCCGCGGCGGGCGGCTTCTTCAGCGGTCATCAGGACCAGCGCGCTGGCGCCGTCGGAGATGGAGCTGGCGTTGGCGGCGGTGATGGTGCCGTCCTTGCGGAAGGCGGGCTTCAGGCCGGGGATCTTGTCCAGGTTGGCGGTCAGCGGCTGCTCGTCGTCCTTGACCACCACTTCACCCTTACGGGTGACCACGGTCACCGGAACGATCTCGGCAGCCAGGGAACCATCGGCGATGGCGGCCTGGGCGCGCTTCAGGGATTCGATGGCGTAGGCGTCCATCTCTTCGCGGGTCACGCTGTACTTGTCAGCGGTTTCCTGGGCGAAGGAGCCCATCAGGCGGCCGGTGCGGGCATCTTCCAGGCCGTCGAGGAACATGTGGTCCTTGATCTCGCCGTGGCCCATGCGCAGGCCGGTACGGGCCTTTTCCAGCACGTAGGGGGCGTTGGACATGCTTTCCATGCCACCGGCCACCATCACGCTGTTGCTGCCCGCCTTGAGCAGGTCGTGGGCCAGCATCACGGCCTTCATGCCGGAGCCGCAGAGCTTGTTGATGGTGGTGCAGCCGGTGGCGGCGGGCAGGCCGGCATTCAGCGCGGCCTGGCGCGCCGGGCCCTGCTTGAGGCCGGCGGGCAGCACGTTGCCCATGATCACTTCCTGCACGTCGGTCGGCGCAATGCCGGCGCGGCTGACGGCTTCGCGTATGGCCAGTGCGCCCAGGTCAACGGCGGACACGCCGGACAGGCTGCCCTGGAAGCCGCCCATGGGAGTACGGGCGCCACTGACGATAACGATTTCGGACATCTCGAACCTACCTTTGTGGATGACGGGCCGCGACCGGCCGGAGCCGCCGATTCTATCTCGTGACCGAAAAGAGCCAAAGGGTCACCGGTCAAATCACTCTTTTGACTGATTTGCGCGGGGGCGAAGCGACCTAAAGTCGATGAACAACAAGTTCCTTCAACCTCGCCAGGTGTGCCCCATGCTCCAGACCCGCATCATCAAGCCCGCCGACAACGCCTACGTCTACCCCCTGCTGGTCAAGCGCCTGCTGATGTCCGGCAGCCGCTACGAGAAGACCCGCGAGATCGTCTACCGCGACCGCATCCGCTACAGCTACGCCACCTTCACCGAGCGTGTGGCGCGCCTGGCCAACGTCCTCACCCAGGCCGGGGTCAAGGCCGGCGATACCGTGGCGGTGATGGACTGGGACAGCCACCGTTACCTGGAGTGCATGTTCGCCATCCCGATGATCGGCGCGGTGCTGCACACCATCAACATCCGTCTTTCGCCGGACCAGATCCTCTACACCATGAACCACGCCGAGGACCGCTTCGTGCTGGTCAACAGCGAGTTCCTGCCGATCTACCAGGCCATCGGCAGCCAGCTGACCACCGTGGAGAAGACCCTGCTGCTCACCGACGGCACCGACCACAATGCCGATCTGCCGAACCTGGTGGGCGAGTACGAAACCCTGCTGGCGGCGGCCAGCCCGGCCTACGACTTCCCCGATTTCGACGAGAACTCGGTAGCCACCACCTTCTACACCACCGGTACCACCGGCAATCCCAAGGGCGTCTACTTCACCCACCGCCAACTGGTGCTGCACACCCTGTCGATGGCCTCCACCATCGGCGCCCTGGACAGCATCCGGCTGATGGGCACCGACGACGTCTACATGCCCATCACCCCCATGTTCCACGTGCATGCCTGGGGCGTGCCCTACGTGGCCACCATGCTCGGGGTGAAGCAGGTCTACCCCGGCCGCTACGAGCCGGACATGCTCTGCCGGCTGATTCGTGAAGAGAAGGTCACCTTCTCCCATTGCGTCCCCACCATCCTGCAGATGGTGATGAACGCGCCCACCGCCCAGGGCCATGATTTCGGCGGCCTGAAGATGATCATCGGCGGCAGCGCGCTGAATCGCGCCCTCTATGAAACGGCCAAGGCCCGTGGCATCCAGCTCACCGCCGCCTACGGCATGTCCGAGACCTGCCCGCTGATCTCGGTGGCCCACCTCAACGAGGAACTGCTCGCCGGCAGCGAGGACGAGCGCACCACCTACCGCATCAAGGCCGGCGTGCCGGTGCCGCTGGTGGAGGCGGCGCTCATGGACGCCGACGGCAAGTTCCAGCCGGTGGACGGCGAGTCCCAGGGCGAGCTGGTGCTGCGCGCCCCCTGGCTGACCCTGGGCTACTTCAACGAGCCGCAGAAGAGCGAGGAGCTCTGGGAGCACGGCTGGCTGCACACCGGCGACGTGGCGACCCTGGACGGCATGGGCTTCATCGATATCCGCGACCGCATCAAGGACGTGATCAAGACCGGCGGGGAATGGATTTCCTCCCTCGAACTGGAAGACCTCATCAGCCGGCATCCCGCCGTGCGGGAAGTAGCAGTGGTGGGCGTGCCCGATCCGCAATGGGGCGAGCGCCCCTTCGCCCTGGTGGTGGTTCGTGACGACCAGTCCCTGGATGCCAAGGCCCTGAAGGAGCACCTCAAGCCTTTCGTCGAGCAAGGTCACATCAATAAGTGGGCCATTCCCAGCCAGATCGCGCTTGTTACTGAAATTCCCAAGACCAGTGTCGGCAAGCTGGACAAGAAACGCATTCGTGTCGACATCGCCCAATGGCAAGCCACCGGCAGCACCTTCCTCTCCGCTCTCTGAGCAACACGGGCCGCGCCTTTGGGGGGCGCGGCCCGGCAACCAAGCAAACGCTTGGCTTGTTATTTGCTGCTTTCTGCCAATAACTGGCTATCTTTCCTATCGAAGGATCGGACTAGTCCGTCGGAAGGTGCGAGCCAGAGTGCTTGGGGGTTCCAAATCACACTTTCGAGGGATCAAGCGCTAATACCCGCTGGCTATAGTCCGCAAGCATCAATAACAAAAAACACATGGAGTAGCGTCGATGACAACAACCACAACGTTCTGGCGCCTGGCAAAACTGCCACTGGCCGTCAGTCTCGCTTCCACGCTCGCGGCTCCGGCGTTCGGCGTGTCCTTCAACATCGGTGAGATCGAAGGCCAGTTCGACTCTTCGCTGTCGGTCGGCGCCAGTTGGTCCACCGCCAAGCCGAACGAGGACCTGATCGGCGTCAACAACGGGGGACGTGGTCTGTCGCAGACCTCCGACGATGGCCGTCTGAACTTCAAGCGCGGGGAGACCTTCTCGAAGATCTTCAAGGGCATCCATGACCTCGAACTGAAATACGGCGACACCGGCGTCTTCGTTCGGGGCAAGTACTGGTACGACTTCGAACTGAAGGACGAGCACCGCCTGTTCAAGGACATCGACGACAACGGCCGCAAGGAAGGCGCCAAGTCTTCCGGCGCCGAGCTGCTCGACGCCTTCATCTACCACAACTACAACATCGCCGACCTGCCGGGCAGCGTGCGCCTGGGCAAGCAGGTGGTGAGCTGGGGTGAAAGTACCTTCATCCAGAACGGCATCAACGTCATCAACCCGGTGGACGTGGCCGCATTCCGCCGCCCCGGCGCCGAGGTCAAGGAAGGCCTGATCCCGGTCAACATGTTCTACCTGTCCCAGAGCCTGACCGAGAACCTGTCCGCCGAGGGCTTCTACCAGCTGGAATGGGACCAGACGGTGGTCGACAACTGCGGCACCTTCTTCTCCCAGCCGGACGTCGTGGCCGATGGCTGCGACAACAACCTGCGGGTACTGCGCAGCCGCTCGAGCCTGCCGCCGGGCGTACCGGAGCTGGCGGCGGGGCTTGGCGTGGACGTCGACGAGGAGGGGATCCTGGTACGCCGTGGCCCCGACCGCGATGCCGACGACGATGGCCAGTATGGCCTGGCGCTGCGTTACTTCGCCGAAGAGCTGGACACCGAGTTCGGCGCCTATTACGTGAACTATCACAGCCGCCTGCCGATCTTCAGCGGTTCCGCGGCTGCCCAGAGCGTCTTCGACCTGGCCGCCAGCCTGCCGCCGGCCTTCGCCGCCCTCGCGCCGCTGCTGGTGGCGGGCAACTCCAGCTACTTCATGGAGTACCCGGAAGACATCAAGCTGTACGGCCTGAGCTTCTCGACCACCCTGCCCACCGGCACGGCCTGGAGCGGCGAGGTCAGCTACCGCCCCAATGCACCGGTACAAATCAACACCACCGACATCCTCTTCGGTGGCCTGACGCCGCTGGACCCCACCGTATCGCCGCTGCTGGCAGTGCCGGGCACCGATACCCACGGCTACCGTCGCAAGGAAATCACCCAGCTGCAGACCACCCTTACCCACTTCTTCGACCAGGTGATGGGCGCCGAACGCCTGACCCTGGTCGGCGAGGTCGCCTGGACCCACGTCGGTGGCCTGGAGAGCTCCAGCAAGGTCCGTTACGGCCGCGATCCGGTGTACGGCCCCGGCGAGCTGCCGACGGCTGGTCGCTGCGAAGCGCTGAACCAGGGCACCCTGACCGGTGGTGGCGGCCCGCTGAACAACGTCAGCCGCTACTGCGAGAACGACGGCTTCACCACCTCCGACTCCTGGGGCTACCGTGTTCGCGCGGTGTGGGATTACAACGATGTGTTCGCCGGCATCAACCTGAAGCCGAACGTCGCCTGGTCCCATGACGTGGACGGCTACTCGCCCGGTCCGGGTGCCAACTTCGAGGAAGGCCGCAAGGCTGTCAGCCTCGGTGTGGATGCCGAGTACCAGAACACCTACACCACCAGCCTGTCGTACACCAACTTCTTCGACGGCAAGTACACCACCGTCGAGGACCGCGACTTCGTTGCCCTCAGCTTCGGCGTGAACTTCTAAGCGGACTGCAATCTTGAGGAAGACTATCGAAATGAAAACAACAAAGAGTCTGCTGCAAACCGGCGTCCTGGCCCTGTCCCTGCTGGCCTCCAGCGTGATGGCGGCGGTTTCCGCCGATGAAGCCGCCAAGCTGGGCGCAAGCCTGACCCCGCTGGGCGCCGAGAAAGGCGCCAATGCCGATGGCAGCATCCCCGAGTGGACCGGCGGCCTGCCGCAGAATGCCGGCGCCGTCGATTCCAAGGGCTTCCTGGCGGACCCCTTCGCCAGCGAGCAGCCGCTGTTCACCATCACCGCGCAGAACGTCGACCAGTACAAGGACAAGCTGACCCCCGGCCAGTTGGCGATGTTCAAGCGCTACCCCGACACCTACAAGATGCCGGTGTTCAAGACCCACCGCTCGGCCACCGTTCCGGCCGACGTGATCGAAGCCACCAAGTACAACGCCACCAACACCAAGCTGGTGGAAGGTGGTAACGGCCTGGAGAACTTCCGCACCGCCAACCCCTTCCCGATCCCGAAGGACGGCCTGGAAGCCATCTGGAACCACATCACCCGCTATCGCGGCGGCAGCGTGCGCCGTCTGGTGACCCAGGCGACTCCGCAGCCGAACGGTTCCTACAGCCTGGTGTACTTCCAGGACGAGTTCACCTTCCGCGACAAGCTGAAGGACTACGACGCGAACAAGCCGAGCAACGTGCTGTTCTACTTCAAGCAGCGGGTGACCGCGCCGTCGCGCCTGGCCGGTAACGTGCTGCTGGTGCACGAGACCCTCAACCAGGTGAAGGAGCCGCGCCTGGCCTGGCTCTACAACGCCGGCCAGCGCCGCGTGCGCCGCGCGCCGCAGGTGTCCTACGACGGTCCGGGCACCGCCGCCGACGGCCTGCGTACGTCCGACAACTTCGACATGTACAACGGCGCGCCGGACCGTTACGACTGGAAGCTGGAAGGCAAGAAGGAGATCTACATCCCCTACAACAGCTACAAGCTGGATGATCCGAAGCTGAAATACGCCGACATCATCAAGGCCGGCCATATCAACCAGGACCTGACCCGCTACGAACTGCACCGCGTATGGCACGTGGTCGCCACCCTGAAGCCGGGCGAGCGCCACATCTACGCCAAGCGTGACTTCTATATCGACGAAGACACCTGGCAGGCCGCCGCCATCGACCACTACGACGGTCGTGGCACCCTGTGGCGCGTAGCCGAGGCCCATTCCCAGTACTACTACAACAAGCAGGTGCCCTGGTACACGCTGGAAAGCCTGTATGACCTGCTGTCCGGTCGTTACCTGGCCCTGGGCATGAAGAACGAGGAGAAACAATCCTACGACTTCAGCTACGCCGCCGGCGAAAGCGACTACACCCCGGCGGCCCTGCGCCAGGCGGGCGTTCGCTAAGGCCCTGCAACACCTTGTATGGAAGCCGGCCTTCGGGCCGGCTTTTTCTTATCTGTACTTTCCTCCTGGGGCTTCTATTGGATCACCTGAACGGCTAGGCTCGTCCAGGTTCGCGCCCCTGCAAGCACATTCCTAGAAGCTGGGTAATGACCGTCCCGACCAGTTCGCGATCCATGACAACAGCCGCCGCGCAGATGGCGGACGCGCGCTTCTTCCGCCCGCCGCAACCTGCTGGCCATGTCCCGCGTCCGCGCCTGTGCGAACGGCTCGCCGCCGGCCTCGACGGCCGTCTGCTGATGCTCAGCGCGCCGGCCGGCTTCGGCAAGAGCTCGCTGGCCATCGAGTTCTGCGAGAGCCTGCCGCCCGGTTGGCAGAGCCTCTGGCTGAGCCTCAGCCTGCGCGACAGCGACCCCGGGCGTTTCCTCGAGCGGCTGCTCGATGGTTTGCGGCAGTCCTATCCGGGGCTTGGCGACGAGGCCATGGGCCACCTGAAAATGCGCCAGCGCCACCAGCCCTTCGCCTTCGAGCAATGGCTGGACGGATTGCTCGACGAAGTCGCCGACCGCCCGGAATTCGGCCAGCCCCTGCTGCTGGTGCTGGACGACTACCATCTGGCGCAGAACGCGGTGCTCGACCGTTGCCTGCAGTTCCTCCTCAACCACCTGCCCGACGGCTGGGTGCTGCTGGTCACCAGTCGCCAGCGTCCGGACTGGCACCTGGCGCGGCTGCGCCTGTCGCGGCACCTGCTGGAACTGAACGAGCAGGACCTGCGCCTGACCGAAGACGAATGCGTGGCGCTGCTGCGCAGCCAGGGTGCCAGGCTCGACGGCGAAGACCTGGAGGGCCTGCTGCAGCGCAGCGAAGGCTGGGTGGCCGGGCTACGCCTGTGGTTGCTGGCCGGTCAGGACGCGCTGGCCAGTGGGGAACCCGAGCAGGCCGCCCATGGCGGCGAGAGCCTGATACGTGAATACCTGCTGGAGGAAGTGATCGAGCGGCAGGGGCCCGACGTCCAGGCGTTCCTCTATGAAACCGCCCGATTCGAGCGCTTCTGCGCCGAGCTCTGCGACGCCGTGCGCGAGAGCCACGACAGCGCCGCCATCCTCCGCCACCTGCAAGCCCACCAGGTGTTCCTGGTGCCCCTGGACGAGCAGGGCCACTGGTTCCGCTATCACCACCTGTTCTCCGACCTGCTGCGCACCCGCGCCTCCACCAGCCTGACGCCGTCCGGCATGCACCTGCGGGCCTGCCGCTGGTTCAGTGCCCAGGGATTGCTGGACGAGGCCGTGGAGCAGGCCCTGCGCGCGGGCCAACCGGACGTGGCGGCCTCGCTGGTGCAGAACCTGTCCGAAGAACAGCTGCTGGCCAATCAGAACATCGCCATGCTGCTGCGCTGGAAGATGGACCTGCCCGACAGCCTGCTGTCCAGCACGCCCCGGCTGATCGTGCTCTACAGCCTGGCCCTGGGCCTGGCCTGCCAGCTGGACGCGGCGGAGGAGCTGGCCGCCAGCCTCGCGCGCTTCCTGCCGGCGCCGGATGCCCCGCAGCAACGCAACCTGCTGGTGCAGTGGCAGGCCATCAGCGCGCTGATCGCCCGTGGCCGAGGCGATATCCAGCGCGCCGAGCATTTCTGCAGCGAAGCCCTGGCCGCCCTGCCGGCGGAGAACTATGGCCTTCGTCATCTCTGCCTGTCGCTGCTGGGCAATATCTCCCTGGTGCGGGGCGACCTCTGGCGCGCCCGCGGCCTCAATCGCGAGGCCCTGGAGCTGGCTCAGCGCGGCGCCAACCCGCTGTTCGAATCGCTGGTCCACTACGACCGTGCCCGCGTGCTGCAGGCGCGTGGCGAGATCCTGCGTTCCCAGTGCGAAGTGCAGCAAGGCCTGGAGCGCCTGCGTGGCGCGGCAACGCCGCGGGCCTTCGTCGCCCGGGCGCGGCTGATGCTCTACCAGGGCTACCTGCTCAGCGTGCGCATGCAGCCCCAGGCGGCGCGGGTCAGCCTGCAGGCGGGCATCGCCGAAGCCCGCGCCTGCCGCGATATCAGCCTGCTGATCGGCCATTGCGCCCTGGCCGGGCTGGAAGGGCGCGAAGGGCGCTTTGCCGCGGCCTTCGCCCAGTTGGCCGAAGCCGAGCGCCTGATGCATATCTGGGACGTGCCGCCGATCTACTACCTGGCGATGATCACCCTGTCCAAATGCGATCTCTGGCTGGCCCAGGGGCAGGTGGAGCTGGCCGAAGCCTGGTTGCCGCGCCTGGCGGAAACCTACGCCGGCGAAACCGCCGCTGCCGCCCCCGAGTTCCATCCCCAGTTGCCGCACTACATCGAACTGCAGCTGGCCGCCCTGGACCGTGCCCGGGACAAGCCGGCGGAGGCCGAAAGCCGCCTGCGCGGACTGTTGCAGAAGGCCGAAGGCCAGGGCGCCCACCATGTGGCGCTGATGGCCCGGCTGCAACTGGTGCAACTGCTGCGCAACGGACGCGAGCGCGATGCCGTGGCGATGCTCGATCGCGCCCTGGAATCCCTGCCCAGTGGTGCCCTGCTGCATTATCGGGAACTGCTGGAGCAGCATCCCCAGTGGTTGCGCGAGCAACTGGCGACCCGCTCGCCGGATGCGGTGCGCGAACTCTTCGAGCTGCTGCCGGGGGGGGCGATCGGCTTGCCGGCCGACGCCGGCACCGCGGAGGCACTCAGCTCGCGGGAGCTGGCGGTGCTGCAATTGATCGCCCAGGGTTGTTCCAACCAGGAAATCAGCGAGCGCCTGTTCATCTCCCTGCACACGGTGAAAAGCCACG
>RCUL01001204.1_pt1 | contig 10354 bp, 8 predicted proteins | sample 2167521 | NCBI WGS metagenome assembly RCUL01 (sample SAMN09932745, study PRJNA488358) | compost metagenome | feature: garden; material: soil; isolation source: compost soil in acetic acid-enriched culture | place: Germany: Experimental Botanical Garden Goettingen | collected 2016-01-27 | reverse complement strand
GGTCGACGAACTGCAAGCACGCAACCAGGCATTGAACGAACAGCTTGATCAGACCCAGTCGAACCTGCGCGACGCTCAGGCACGCCTAGGCGATGAGAACAAACAGGTAATGATGCGTTACATGGTCTACGGCGGCAGCATTGCCGGCGCGGGCCTGCTGGCGGGGCTGATCCTGCCGGCGCTGACCCGTGGTCGCAAGAAGAACGACCGCTGGTTCTGAGGCTTGTCCGGCCAGGCAACGGGTTGCCAGTACCGGCCTGATCGCCGGCGAGCCGGCTCCATAAGCCCCAGAACGAGGTTCCTGAACGGCGGGCTTGCCCGCGCCATTTACTGCCGCAACCGCTCCAGCGCCTGCAGTACGAACATCGTCGCCCGTTCGGTCTCGCCTTCCCGGCAGGCAATCCCCAGTTGCCGCCACAAGCCAGGGCGCAGCGGCCGGCGCGCAATGCGCCGGTCCAGTTCGGCCATCTCGCCTTCCTGGGGCAGCAAGGTAGCGCCATAACCGGCACCCACCAGGCTCTTGATCGCGTCGTTGTAGTTCAACTCGATCCGCGGCTCAGGATACAACCCGGCGGCAGCGAACCACTCTGCGGTCACCCGCGACAGTTGGGTGCTGCTGTCATTGAGAATCAGCGCTCGCTGCCCCAGCCAGGCCGGTGTAACCCTGGCCGGCGGCTGCCAGTCGGCCGGCACGTAGGCCAGGATCGGGTCGCGCCGCCAGGCGGTGACCTTGATGCCCTTGCCCGCCACCTGCGGCAAAGCCACCAGGCCGATATCCAGGGCGCCTTCGCGCAGCCGCAGCAGGGAAGCCTGGGAGGTCAGCACCTGCACCTGCACATCGATGCCTGGATGTGCCACCCGCAAGTGCTCCAATGCCTGGGGCAACAGGTGGGCGATGGCGCCGGTCGAGGCGCCCAGGCGCACCCGACCGGTCAGGCCTTCGACCTGGCGCCGCACTTCATCCAAGGCAAGGTCGGCATCGGCCAACAGCCGGCGGGCACGTACCAGCAGGGTTTCGCCGATGGCGGTGGGGCGCACCTGGTTGCGGTTGCGGGTCAACAGCGGCGCACCGACCCTCGCCTCGAGCTCGGCCACGTGCAGGCTGATGGTAGGCGGCGCCAGGTTGAGCTGGCGCGCAGCCTCGGCGAATGACCCCAGGTCGGTAATGACCACAAGGGTGCGGAGGCGATCGAGGCTGATTTCACGCATGGGGGTGGGCCGGTTCAGGGTACATTTCGTTCAGAAAATATGAACGTCTGCATCATGATATTCAAATTTTATTTACCAAGACGACAGGCGAGCATAGGCCATCTTCCTTTTGAACGGACCCGACCATGCGCACCCCTATTGTCTTCATCGACGGCGACCAAGGCACCACCGGCCTGCAGATCCATGCCCGCCTGCAAGGGCGCACCGATTTGCAACTGCTGACCCTGCCCGAGGCCGAACGCAAGGACCCGCAACGGCGCAGCGACGCCATCAACAGCGCTGACATCGCCCTGCTCTGCCTGCCCGACGCCGCCGCGCGCGAGGCCGTGGCGGCCATCCGCAACCCGGCGGTGCGGGTGATCGATGCGAGCTCCGCGCATCGCACCACCCCCGGCTGGGTCTACGGCCTGCCTGAACTGGACCCGCGGCAGGCCGAGCGCATTGCTTTGGCCAAGCGGGTCAGCAACCCCGGCTGCTACCCCACTGGCGCCATCGCCCTGCTGCGCCCGCTGGTGCAGGCTGGCCTGTTGCCCGCCGACTACCCGCTGAGCATCCATGCCATCTCCGGCTATTCCGGCGGTGGCCGTGCGGCGGTCGAGCGCCATGAGCAGCCCGGGGCGCAGCGGGCGCCCACCCTGCAGATGTACGGCCTGGAGCTGGCGCACAAGCATGTACCGGAAATCCAGCTGCATGCCGGCCTGGCAGCCCGGCCGATGTTCCTGCCTGGTTATGCGGCCTATCGTCAGGGCATCGTCCTGAGCATCCCGCTGCAATTGCGCCTGCTGCCAGGCCAGATCCGCGCCGAGCAATTGCAGGCATGCCTTGAACGGCACTACCAGGGCGCACGCCACGTGATGGTGTCCCCACTGCACCAGCAGGGGGCGGCCTCGCCGCTGGATCCTGAAGCATTGAACGACAGCAACGACCTGCGCCTGGCCCTGTACGCCAACCCCGAACACGGCCAGGTACTGCTCACGGCAGTATTCGACAACCTGGGCAAGGGCGCTTCGGGCGCGGCGGTGCAAAACCTTGAGCTGATGGTCGCAGCACCGCAGGCACACGGCTGACAGGTAAAAAGGGGTAGACTGTGCGCCCCGCATCAACCGGTGCGGGGCGATACAACAGCCGCCGGAGCCCGTCCACCGATGTTCATTCTGAGCCGCCTCGACAGCGTGCCGCCCGAATCCTTCCAGAACCAGATCCGTGAGCTGGTGATCCACCATGTCGGCGAACTGAGCAGCGTCGCCATTCGTGCCGACAACCCGTTGTACCCTCTGTACCAATACGGCGTCGGCATGGAGGTGCATCAGTACCTGCAGGCCATGGACGGTACTCGCGGCCTTGCCGTGGAGCTGACCCTGGCACTGGACGCCGAAGCGCCGGACCAGATGCTCGGTTTCGCCCTTACATTACCGGCCCAGGACAATGCGCAGGCCTGTGCACTGGCCTTTCTCGCCGTGGTGCCCGGGCATCGCCGTCAAGGTATCGGCCGCGCCTTGCTGGCCGATGTGCAGGCACGCTTTGCCAGCGTCGAACTGAACGCCTTTGCCAACCAGGTGCCATGGTTCGAAGCGAGGGGCATGCAGGTGGTGGCCGCCAGTGGGCCGCAAGTGTTGATGAGCAGCACCGGCCAAGCCAGCGGCGCGCTGATCGGCCGCCTGGATATCGCGCCGATTTACCAGGCCACTGAAGTGCACCAGATTCATACCTACCTGCTCAATCAGCAGGGTGAAGATGCGATGATCGAAGCCGAGCAGCAGCGCGATGAGTGGCTGGATGAGCTGACGGAGCAGGCCCGCGCCTGTGTGAGGCAACGCAAGACGGTGCATTGACCGTGGGGGCCTGATCGCGGGCGCCCCCGCGATCAGGCCTGAACAAGCACTTGAGCTAGACCTGACTCACCGGAATATCTCCCCCACCCTTGCCATCGCGCCGCTCCCCAATCCAGTCACTGACCTGCTGGCCGAACTGCGCCGGTGCCTTGCGCCCGAAGCGCCGTGCCAGGTCGAGGATAGTCTGCTGCGCCAGGGCCTCTTCCATCCGCTTTTGCGCCCCCAGCATTACTGCATGGATCGCACAGGTGCCCTCGGTGGCCCAACCCGGCGGTGAGCCTTCGAACAGCGTGCAACGCTCGCGGATCTCGCGGCAGTCGAAGATCTTCTTCGGCCCGTCAATGGCATTGACGATGTCCAGCACGGTGATCTCGTCCGACGGCCGGGCCAGTCGAAAGCCCCCCCGCACGCCTTCGGTCGCTGCCACCAGTTTGGCCCGGGCCAATTTGGTGAATACCTTGGCCAGGTATTCCTGCGGCACCCCCTGCAACTGCGCCAGGTCGCGAACACTCGACTCGCGGGTGTCACCGCGCTCGTCCACCAGGTACAGCAGGCAATGGATGCCGTATTCAACGCCAGCACTGTAGAGCGACATATAAATCTCCGACCAAACTTGTCGCCAATATTACGCTTACCGGCGTGCAATGGCAAAGCCATGAAATGCCATTGGTCGCTAGTCGTGCTCCCTGAGAATACCTATCCAACCCTTTATTCATAAGTCTTTCAGCGCTCAGGGCGACTTCTCGGCCAAGGCTCGGCTGGAAAAAAGAGTTGCACGATAGAACTACGATCAATACAGTCGTAGTTGTTTCGCACAGACACACACCCGTCGAAGCCCCCCTTACCCACGGAGCATCCTCATGAAATCTAACGTTTTGATCATCGGTGCCGGCTTTGCCGGTGTATGGAGCGCTTTGAGCGCCGCCCGCCTGCTCGACCAGGCCCGGCGCGACGACCTGAGCATCAGCGTGCTGGCGCCCCAGCCTGAACTGCGTATCCGGCCACGCTTCTACGAAGCCGACGTGCATGGCATGAAGGCGCCAGTGGGTGAGCTGTTCGAAGCCGTGGGTGTGCAGTTCCTCGCAGGCCATGTGCAGACCATCGACGCCCAAGGGCGCAGCGTGAGCTACACCGACGCAAGCGGCCTGCCCCAGCAGATCGCCTATGACCGCCTGATCCTGGCAGCCGGCAGCCAGGTGGCACGCCCGGCGATAGCAGGCGTGGCCGAACACACCTTTGACGTCGACCAGATGGAGTCGGCCGTGCGTCTCGAGCAGCACCTGGCGGGCCTGGCCGCCCTGCCCGCCTCACCGGCACGCAACACCGTGGTGGTTTGCGGCGGTGGTTTCACGGGCATCGAGACCGCTACTGAAATGCCTGCCCGCCTGCATGCCGTACTCGGTGACGCTGCGGTGCGCGTGCTGGTGGTTGATCGAGGTGCCCAGGTTGGCGCCGCGTTGGGTAAGGGCATCACGCCGTCGATTGTCGCGGCTTGCGAACAGGCGGGCGTCGAGTGGTTGGCCGGCACCTCGGTGGTTGCCGTCGATGCCGGTGGCGTCACCTTGGACAACGGCGAGTATATCGCCAGCAAGACCATAATCTGGACCGTGGGCGTCAAGGCAAGCCCGCTGACCACCCAGGTAGCGGGCGAGCGCGACACCTTCGGCCGTCTGAAGGTAGACGACCACCTCAAGGTGGTTGGCCAGGCACACATCTACGCCACGGGTGACACCGCCTGGGCAGCCGTCGACGAACTGGGCAACCATGCGCTGATGACCTGCCAGCACGCCATCCCCATGGGCCGCTACGCAGGCAACAATGCCATGGCCGACCTGCTCGGCGAACAGCCGGTGGTGTATCGCCAACCCAAGTACGTCACCTGCCTGGACTTGGGCGGCTGGGGCGCGGCGTTCAGTGAAGGCTGGGAGCGCGAACTTAAATTGCAGGGCCAGGAAGGCAAGGCCCTCAAGCGCCAGATCAACAGCGTATGGATCTACCCGCCAGCCGCTGACCGTGCCTTGGCCCTGGCGGCCGCCGACCCATTGATTCCGATCGTTTGACGTAACTTCCTGACAGATCCGTCAATAAATGACGGATTTGTCAGCAGATGACGCTGCATTGAATGTCTGGTCAATAATGATGGCAATATGGCACTATTCTGAAAAACAATAATCAGAGGTGAGGCACATAACTATATTGCAGCACATTGAGCGCTTGGCATCGCCCCGTTGAACCGGGGGTGTGCCCATTGCTTGATTGCGCACCACCGTCAAGGAACATTCCATGCAGTTACGGAATATGAAGATCGGCATTCGCGCTGCCAGCGTATTTGCCCTGTTGGGCGCCCTGGTCCTGGTCATGGGCCTTATCGCACTCTATGAAACCCGGCAGATGGACAAGGCCACGGACGAAATCCGGGTCACCTGGATGCCCGCCGTGGTCGCCCTCGGTGACATCAGTACCAACCTCGGCCGCGCCCGCGCCATCACCCTGCGCGCCGCGCTGGATGACAGCCCCACCGAGCGCATGCGCAACATCGAGTTGTTCAAAGGCATCAATGAACAACTCAACAACGGCCTGAAGGACTATGAAGCCACCATCATCGCCGCCGATGACCGTGCCCTGTTCAACACATTGATCGCCGCCCATCGACAGTACTTCGGCCTGCAGTCACAGGTACTCAAAGACATTGCCGCCGGCCGCATGGCCGAGGCCAAGCAGCAGATCAGCGGCCCGCTCACCCAGTACGCCGACACCATGATGAAAGCCCTGTCGGCCTTGATCACCTACAACAGCAAGGGGGCCGAACAAGCCTCGCAGCGCAGCAGTGACGTGGCCGACGAAGCCTTCGCAGCCATTATCGGCTCACTGCTGGTGATCATGATCGCCCTGGTGGCCATTGCCACCGTGCTTACCCGCAGCATCGTCGTGCCATTGGCAGATGCCGTGGCCGTGGCCGAACGTGTCGCCACCGGCGACCTGACCCACGACATCACGGTTACCGGCCGCGATGAGCCGGCTTTGCTGCTGCGTGCCCTGAGCCGCATGCAGGCAAGCCTGCGCGATACCATTCGCAAAATTGCGGCCTCATCCGACCAGCTGGCCTCGGCTTCGGAAGAGCTGCACACGGTTACCGAAGATACCAGCCGTGGCCTGCACCAGCAGAGCGCGGAGATCGACCAGGCGGCCACGGCCGTCAACCAGATGACCGCCGCCGTAGAAGAAGTGGCGAACAACGCGGTGAGCACCGCCGATGCGTCCCAGGGCGCCGACCGCACCACACGCGATGGCCGCGAGCAGGTCAACCAGGCGCTGTCCTCGATCCAGCACCTGGTCGATGACGTCACCGGCACCTCTGCCGAAATCGAGCAGTTGGCCAGCAATGCCAACGAGATCAGCCGCGTGCTGGACGTGATTGGCGCGATTGCCGGCCAGACCAACCTGCTGGCCCTCAACGCTGCCATCGAAGCGGCACGTGCCGGTGAAGCGGGCCGTGGTTTTGCCGTGGTCGCCGATGAAGTGCGTGCCCTTGCCCACCGCACCCAACAGTCCACGGCAGAGATCGAACAGATGATTGCCGGGATTCAGAACGGTACCGAGCGGGCAGTGACGGCCATGCACAGCAGCCAGGGGCGTGCCACCGGTACGCTGGAAGTGGCACAGGGTGCCGGGCAGGCGTTGGAAGTGATTGCCGAGGCGATCGCTTCGATCAACCAGCGCAACCTGGTGATCGCCAGTGCTTCGGAAGAACAGGCACAAGTGGCGCGGGAGGTGGACCGCAACCTGGTCAACATCCGCGACCTGGCGATGCAGACCTCGGCGGGCGCCAACCAGACCAGTGCGGCGGCGCAGGATTTGTCGCGCCTGGCGGTTGATTTGAACGGCATGGTCGCGCAGTTCAAAGTCTGAGCTGAAACTGCTGGGGCCGCGTTGCGGCCCTTTCGCGACACAAGGCCCCTCCTACGCAAACGTTTGAGCTTTTGTGTCGCGAAAGGGCTGCAACGCAGCCCCCGGGCAACTACCCCTTGGCGCTGACAGCCCGCACAACCTTCTCGGCCTTGCCCCGCGTAGCCAGGCAGTAATACAACGGCACCGTCACGATCAAGCCGAACAGCCAGGACAAGTCCGCGCCCTCGACAATGTTCGAATAGGGCCCTACATAAAGCGACGTGTTGGCAAACGGCAACTGCACCAGAATCCCGCACGCATAGGCAATGATCGCGTGGGGGTTGAAGCGCCCGTAAATTCCGCCGTCAGCGCGGAAGATCGAAGCAATGTCGTATTCACCCTTCTTGATCAGGTAAAAGTCGATCAGGTTGATCGAAGCCCACGGCACCAGCACCAGCAACAGCGCCAGGATCAGCCCGATGAAGTGGCCGATGAAGTCCGCCGAGGCATTCAGCGCAACCATCCCGCACGCCACCAGGATCACTGCAGCCAGCATTACCCGCACCTTGATGCTGGGCGTCCATTGGGCGAAGAAGGTCTGGATGGCGGTGACGATCGACAGCACCGCACCGTACAGGTTGAGGGCGTTGTGGCTGATGATGTTCAGCAGGAACAGCACCATCAGGATCGGGCCCAGCCAGCCGGTGGCCTGCTTGACCGCGTCCATCGCATCGGTGCCTTCCGGCACGCACAGCACCGCCACCGCACCAAAGCTGAAGCACAGGATGGTGCCCAGGGTGGCGCCGAAGTACGTGGCCCAGAACGGCTTGGCAATACCGACTTCCTTGGGCAGGTAGCGCGAGTAGTCGGAGGTGTACGGGGAGAAGCTGATCTGCCAGATGGTGCCCAGCGATACGGTGGCAATGAAGCCGGACAGGTTGAACGCGCCTCGGCTGAAGAAGTCGGCGGGCAGTTCCTGGGTAAACATCATGATGAAACCGGCCAGCAATGCCGACCCCATCACCCAGGTGCCAATGCGGTTCAGGCTATGAATGAAGCGGTAGCCGATAACACCGATCGCCGTCGCGCTCAGGGCCCCGATGACGATCGCCGTGGGCATCGGCACGCTTGGGGCAATGCCGTGGATCGACTTGCCTGCCAGCACGATGTTGGAAATGAAGAAACCAACATAGATCAACGCCGTGAAGAACACGATCAGCAGGGCACCGTACCGGCCGAACTGGCCGCGGCTCTGCACCATCTGTGGGATGCCCAGTTGCGGTCCCTGTGCAGAGGCCAGGGCGATGACCACGCCCCCGATCAGATGGCCCAGCACGATGGCGATCAGGCCCCACAGCAGGTTCAGGTTAAATACCTGGACCACCATGGCGCCGGTGACGATAGGCAGTGGCGCGATGTTGGTACTGAACCAGAGGGTGAACAGGTCGCGCGCCTTCCCGTGGCGCTCGGCAGGTGGAACGTAATCGACCGTGTGATTCTCGACAAACTGGTGTTGCGATGACGGTTGGGACATAGGATTCAGCTCGAAAGGTCGTTTTTATCTTTGTAAGGAAACCGCATCTAGGCGGCCTCTCAGCTGCGGACCATATTATGGTATTCCAAACTTTTGACAACACTGATCCGTAGGAAAAAACGCCCACTGATCCGCTCGCGCAACCCCTGCGGCAAACCGCCTCACCGCTCAAACCCACGGTATACGCGGGCTTGAGCCGTTCATCGCGCAATACCCTCGCTTGAAAATTCCGCTTGCAAAATAGGTATTACGGTATACCATCAGACACATCAACGATAAAAACCGCGGACCACCGCAGCCCTTCTGAGGTACACGAGATGATCGACGCAACCGTCTACAAGAACGTCCTGGGCTCCTTCCCGTCCGGCGTTACGGTGATTACCACCCTGGACGACGACGGCCAGGTCGTCGGCCTGACCGCCAGCGCCTTCAGTTCGCTGTCCATGGACCCGCCGCTGGTACTGTTCTGCCCCAACTACAGCTCCGATTCCTACCCGGTGCTGATCCGCAACAAGCGCTTCGCCATCCACTTGCTGTCCGGCGCACAACAGGCCGAAGCCTATGCCTTTGCGCGCAAGGGCAAGGACAAGGCCCAGGGCATCGACTGGACCCTGAGCGCACTGGGCAATCCGTTGCTGGCCAACGCCACGGCAATCATCGAATGCGAGCTGTGGCGCGAATATGAAGGCGGCGACCACGCGATCATGGTCGGCGCAGTGAAAAACCTCATCGTCCCCGAGCAGGCCCCCAGCCCGCTGGTGTACTGCCGCGGCAAGATGGCCGAACTGCCAGCCTTGGCCTGAGCCCCGCTATTCTTACGACAGGCGCCAGGCGCAGGTCGAGAGTCATGCCGCCTGACTCGACAGGCGACCTACAACAAGATCCGAGGAATGCGTCATGAAATTTTCGTTGTTCGTACACATGGAACGTTGGGATGAACAGGTCAGCCACCGCCAGCTGTTCGAAGACCTGACCGAACTGACCCTGATGGCCGAGAACGGCGGTTTCAGCACCGTGTGGATCGGCGAACACCACGCCATGGAATACACCATCTCGCCAAGCCCGATGCCGCTGCTGGCCTACCTGGCTGCGCGCACCGACAAGATCCGCCTGGGCGCCGGCACCATCATCGCGCCGTTCTGGAACCCGATCCGCGTGGCGGGCGAATGCGCCCTGCTCGACGTGATCAGCAACGGCCGCATGGAAGTGGGCCTGGCCCGTGGCGCCTACCAGTTCGAGTTCGACCGCATGGCCAATGGCATGCCGGCCACCGACGGCGGCAAGGCCCTGCGCGAAATGGTCCCGGCGGTACGCAAGCTGTGGGAAGGCGACTACGCCCATGAAGGCGAAGTTTACAATTTCCCCACCTCTACCAGTGTGCCCAAGCCGGTGCAGCATGGCATGCCGCCGATGTGGATCGCTGCGCGCGACCCGGACTCACACAACTTTGCGGTGAAAAACGGTTGCAACGTGATGGTCACCCCGTTGATGAAGGGTGATGAAGAAGTACTGGACCTGAAAAACAAGTTCCAGGCTGCGCTGGACAACAACCCCGAGGTGCCGCGCCCGCAACTGATGGTGCTGCGCCACACCCACGTGCACAGCCCGTCGGAGCCCGATGGCTGGAAAGTCGGCGCCCAGGCCATTTCGCGCTTCTACCGCACCTTCGATGCCTGGTTCGGCAACAAGACGGTCCCGGTCAACGGCTTCCTGGAGCCAAGCCCCGAATCGAAGTTCGCCGAGGTGCCGGCCTTCGCGCTGGAGAACATCCGCAAGAACACCATGATCGGCACCCCGGAAGAAATCATCGCGCGCATCAAGTACTACCAGGAACTGGGCGTCGACGAGTTCAGCTTCTGGTGCGACAACAGCCTGCCCCACGCCGAGAAGA
>RCUL01001203.1_pt1 | contig 10354 bp, 11 predicted proteins | sample 2167521 | NCBI WGS metagenome assembly RCUL01 (sample SAMN09932745, study PRJNA488358) | compost metagenome | feature: garden; material: soil; isolation source: compost soil in acetic acid-enriched culture | place: Germany: Experimental Botanical Garden Goettingen | collected 2016-01-27 | reverse complement strand
CGCTTCATCTACTACGTCGGCCCGGTCGATCCGGTCGGTGACGAAGTGGTTGGCCCGGCTGGTCCCACCACCGCCACCCGGATGGACAAGTTCACCCGCCAGATCCTCGAAAGCACAGGCCTCCTGGGCATGATCGGCAAGTCCGAGCGCGGTCCGATCGCCATCGACGCGATCAAGGACAACAAGGCCGTGTACCTGATGGCCGTCGGCGGCGCCGCCTACCTGGTGGCCCAGGCGATCAAGAAGTCCAGGGTCCTGGCCTTTGCCGAACTGGGCATGGAAGCCATCTACGAGTTCGACGTGAAGGACATGCCGGTGACCGTTGCGGTCGACACCAACGGCGAGTCGGTGCACATCACCGGTCCGGCGATCTGGCAACAGAAGATCGCCGAGAACCTGGCGGTGGAAGTGAAGTAAGCCTCCAGCGCTGCATGAAGGAGCCCGGCCTTGTGCCGGGCTTTTTCGTTCCTGGAGCTGAACCGTAGCACCGTAGGATGGGTGGAGCGGAGCGATACCCATCGAACACCGCTGATGGGTATCGCAGGCTCAACCCATCCTACAAGGTCAGCAAAGCCGCGCCTGCTCGAACTGCTCCGGCCAGTCGCGGCGGGTGAAGACCTGGCCTTCGGTGCGCACGCGGCGCACTTCGGTAAGGTCGAGATCGCAGATCAGCCATTGACTGGCGGATGGGCAGAGCTCGGCGCTTTCGGCGATCACGCCATTGCTCGGCATGCCATGGTCCGGCGGGACAAAGAGGCCGGCTCGGCCGATGTTCTCGTCCAGCGCCGGCGACCAGGGCGCCAGGCCGACCGTGGGCGCCTGCAGCACGGCGATCTGGTTTTCCAGGGCGCGGGCCCGGGCGCCGATGCGCACCCGGTGGTAGCCGGCCTCGGTATCGGTGCAGCTGGGCGCGAGGATCAGGTCGGCGCCGCCCTCGGCCAGGGTGTGCGCCAGCAGCGGGAACTCGTTGTCGTAGCAGATCAGGATGCCCAGCCGTCCCAGGGCCGTGTCGAACACCTTGAGCCCCTCCCCCGCCGCGATGCCCCATTGCTCGCGCTCGAAACGGGTCATGATCAGCTTGTCCTGGAAGCCCAGCTCGCCACCCGGGCCGAACAGCCAGGCGCGGTTGCGGTAACGGCCGTCGGCATCGCGCACCGGCAGGCTGCCGGGTTGCAGGTAGACGCCGAGCCTGGCTGCGATACCGGTGCACAGCGTCCGCCAATCCTGCAACAGCGGCTGGATGCCGGCGATGGACGCCTGCAGGTCACCGCGCTCCGCCTGCGGCAGCTGGCCCGCCAGCACCAGGCCGGCGTATTCCGGCAGCACCAGCAACTGCGCGCCGGCCCCTGCGGCCTCGGCGCAAAGCCCTTCGAGGTGAGCGGCGTAGGCCTCCCAGCTTTCATGGAGCTCGATGGCGTACTGGCAGGCGGCGATCCTGATCATGGGTTGAGCTCCTTGAGCCAGAAGGACATGGGTTTGGCCGAGTCGCTTTGCTCGTCCAGGTCGCGCCAGTGGTACTCGGTGCGCAGTTCCGGGTGATGGCGATACCCACGCCGCGCCCAGAAGTCGTTCAGCGGCTGGTAGTCCGGCGGCCGTCGCGAGTGATCCAGCGGCCGCTCCACCGCGCAGAAGGCGCAGACATCGAAACGCCCAAGGCGTCGGGCATAGGCCTCGCGCTCGGCGAAGAAACGCACCCCGAGGCCGGCGCCGCGATAGTCGGCGAGCAGCACCGACTCACCGAAGTAGAAGATCCGTTGCGGGTCCCAGCCGCGCTCGCGGAACGGCCGCTGGAATTCATCCGTCTCGTCGGCCATGGGCAGGCCGGTGGAGGCGCCCACCACCCGTTCGCCGTCCAGGGCGAGGACGAACAGGCTTTCCGGGGACTCGGCATAGGTAGCGAGGTAACGCGCTTCGTACTCCAGCGTGCCGTCGTAGAGGTAGGGAAATTCGCGGAACACGGTAAGTCGCAGGCGGGCGAGGTCGTCGATATGCGGCGCGATGGCGGCGCCCTGGAGCAGGCGGATATGCATGGGAGCGGTCGTTCTGGGGAAGTGGATGACGCCCCTGGCTAAGCCGGGTCTTGGTCAGGACCCTATCATGCCCCGAACGGACCGATTGACCCCATTGCGACAGGAACCCAACCATGACCGCTATCGAACTGGTGCAAGCCTATTACGCCGCCTTCAACGCCGGGGATATGCCGGCCTTCCTCGCCCTGCTCAGCGAGGACGTGGTGCACGACATCAACCAGGGTGAACGCCAGCAGGGCAAGGCCGCCTTCGCCGCCTTCATGGAGAAGATGAACCGCTGCTACAAGGAGCGCCTGTCCGACATCGTGGTCATGCAGAGCGCCGACGGCAGCCGCGCCGCCGCCGAGTTCGTGGTGCACGGCCAGTACCTGGCCGACGACGAGGGCCTGCCGCCGGCCAAGGGCCAGACCTACGTGCTGCCGGCCGGGGCCTTCTTCCATATCCACTGCGGCAAGGTCGCCCGCGTGACCAACTACTACAACCTCAACGACTGGGTGGAGCAGGTCTGCTGACGGCCCTGATAGGAGCGAGCTTGCTCGCGAAATGCCACGAAACATTCGCCAGCAAGCTGGCTCCTACGAAGACGCACGAAGGTGGATCACGCTTCACCGATCCACCTTCGGCGCCCGGCATGACGCCGACGGTGGAAACAAAAACCGGTTTCCACCCTACGAGTCGGATCAGAGCTCGATCTTCGTCCCCAGCAGCTTGAGGAAGCCCGCCAGCCAGGCGGGATGGGCCGGCCAGGCCGGGGCGGTCACCAGGTTGCCCTGCACGTGGGCGCCATCCACCGGGATATCCACGAAGGTGCCGCCGGCCAGGCGCACTTCCGGCGCGCAGGCCGGGTAGGCGCTGCACTCGCGTCCTTCCAGCACGCCGGCCGCGGCCAGCAGCTGGGCGCCGTGGCAGACGGCGGCGATGGGCTTGCCGGCCTTGTCGAATTCCTTGACCAGCTCCAGCACCCGGGCATTCAGGCGCAGGTATTCCGGTGCGCGGCCACCCGGGATCAGCAGGGCGTCGTAGTCCGCCGCCTTGACCTTGGCGAAGTCGAAGTTGAGGGCGAAATTGTGCCCGGGCTTCTCGCTGTAGGTCTGGTCGCCTTCGAAATCGTGGATGGCGGTGCGCACGCTCTGGCCGGCGATCTTGTCCGGGCACACGGCATGCACCCTATGGCCGACCATCAGCAGCGCCTGGAACGGCACCATGGTTTCGTAGTCCTCGGCGTAGTCGCCGACCAGCATCAGAATCTTCTTCGCGGCCATTTCCCGTTCCTCCTGATTGGAAACCTGAGGCTTCAAAGGTTAGCCAATTTATCTCCAGCCCAAGTCGGACCGGGTGATGGGCCCCTACCACAGGGCGGAATCAGATGCCGATCTTGTCCAGCGCCCGACCTACGCCACGCCAGAAGCCCTGTTGCGGCCGCACCACCTCGCCGCTGGCGGCGACCCGCTGGCTTGGCTGCACCTGGCGGGTGGCGCCGATTTCCCGGCTGCCCAGGGATTGCTCCACCAGTTGCAGCGGGCCGTTGCCGGGCTGCCCGCTGTTCTTCGGCGGTGGGTCCAGCTCGTCGTAGCGCAGGTAGTAGAGGCGCCCGGCGCTGGCATCCAGGGCGAAGGAGGTGATCAGGGTGAAGTCCAGCGGACCGTCGGCGAACAGCGTCCAGTAGCTGCCGAACAAGGGCCGGCGCAGCTCCAGCTGGTAGCTGGCCGCTTCGAATTCCAGCGCCAGGTGGCCGTTGCTCGGCAGGCTGCCGATCAGCGCGTTGTCGAGGAAGACGCCCGGGGCTTCCAGCTCCTGGTCGGCCCAGTCGCTGCGGGGCCGGTACAGGTAGACCAGGGCATGCTCGCCGTCGCTGGGCGCCGCCGCCTGGAATGGCGGGCCGTCGGTCGCGCCGAAGAAGGCGCCAGGGGTGGAGCAGCCGCCCAGCACGGCGGCCAGCAGCAGGATCGGCAGGTATCGGCGGCCCATGCAGCCACTCCCTCTTGTCGTAGTGGAGCAAGCCTAGCCGGGCATCGTCGCGGGCACACCCGACGAAAGTGCGGGCCATCTCCGCCGCCCTAGCGGCGGCGGTCCAGCAGGTTGACCACCAGGCGGTCCAGCCACCCCCAGAGGCGCTGGCGCAGGCGCTTGATCAGCGGGCGGGCGTGCCAGTCGTCCATGGTGATTTCGCGGCTGTCGGCGAAGTCCTGGCGCATGCAGGCTTCCACGGCCCGGGTGAAGTTCGGGTCCAGCGCCTCCAGGTTGGCTTCCAGGTTGAAGCGCAGGTTCCAGTGATCGAAGTTGCATGAGCCCACGCTGACCCAATCGTCCGCCAGCACCAGCTTCAGGTGCAGGAAGCGCTGCTGGTATTCGAAGATGCGCACCCCGGCGCGCAACAGGCGCGGGTAGTAGCGCTGGCCGGCGAAACGCACCGGCGGGTGGTCGGTGTGCCGGCTGGTGAGCAGCAGGCGCACCTCCACGCCGCGCCGCGCCGCCTTGATCAGTGCGCGGCGCACCTTCCAGCTCGGCAGGAAATAGGGCGTCGCCAGCCAGACGCGGTTGCGCGCCGTACGAATGCTGCGCACCAGCGACTGGACGATGTCCCGGTGCTGGCTGGCATCGGCATAGGCCAGCCGGCCCAGTCCCTCGCCCACCGCCGGGTAAGGCGGCAGGTGCGCCAGGCCCGGGGCTTCGGCCGGCTTCCACGGGCGCCGGCCGAGGTTGGCCAGCCACTGGTAGTCGAAGATCGCCTGCCAGTGCGCCACCAGCGGCCCTTCGATGGCCACCATCGCCTCGTGCCAGCGGCTGGTTTCCTGGCTGGGGTCCCAGAACTCATCGGTGGAGCCGGTGCCGCCGACGAAGGCCACACGGTCGTCCACCACCAGGATCTTGCGGTGGTCTCGATACAGGTTGTTCAGCCCTTGCCGCCAGCGCAGGGGGTTGTAGAGCTGCAGCAGCACACCGGCCTCGCTCATCCGCTGGCGCAGCGCCGTTCCCAGCTTCAGGCAGCCGAAGCCATCGAACAGGCAGCGCACCCGCACACCGCGCACCGCGGCCACGCAAAGAGCGTCCACCAGGGCTTCGCTGCATTGGCCGTCCTCCACCAGGTAGAGCTCCAGCGCGACCTGATGCTCGGCGCGGGCGATGGCCGTGAGCATGGGTGGGAAGAACTGCGGGCCGTCGATCAACAGCTCGAAGCGGTTGCCGGACTTCCAGGGGAAGATCGGCCCCATCAGCGCGCCGTGAAGATCAGCACGGCGCCCACCGGCACCGACAGGCTGATACCCGGCAGTCCGGCCATCTTGCGCAGGCCGTCCAGCGCCGCAGTCAGGCCGAAGTCCTCCACCTGCAGCACCAGCGGCGCCAGGGTCACCACCTGGAAGCGGCGGTCATCCAGGCGCGTGGCCAGCAGTTCCGCACGGTACTCCTGCTCCCGGTCCCTGAGCTTCACCTTCAGCGGCAGGCTGAGCTCCAGCTGGGCGCCGGGCGCCAGGTCGGTGATCGGGCGCAGGTCGAGCTGGGCGCTGACCTCGGCCTCGGGGTACTTGCCGATCTCGAAGAACTGCTCGCGCAGGCGCTGGTCGCGCAGGGGCACCCCGGTACTGACCGACTCCAGCTCGACGCTGAGGTGCGCCTTGCCGCCTTTGTCGATCTTGCCGTGCAGGGTGAGGAAACGGTGCACCTCGGAGATGCTGCCGGCCTTGGTGGAGATGAAGGAGATCCGCGACGACTCGTTGTCCAGGTACCAGCTGGCCTGTACCGGCAGGGCCAGGGCGCCGAGCAGGGCAACGAGGGGGCGTATCGATCTGTGCATGCGGGCATCCTTTGGCATGTCTCTGACGGCGGAAAAGACTCCGGTCGGGCTCCATTGGTCACACGGATCGCGGCCGGGTTCCGCCGCCGGCCGGCGAAAATCCAGCAGGGTAGGCAGGCGATGGATGCAAAGCTACCAGAGGATGCGGGGTTGTGGGCGCCGGCAATTGCAGGGTGTGACACCTGTAGGGGCGAATTCATTCACCAGGCAGGCCAGAGGGCTGCGCGCTTTCAAGAACGCTCGGGACCGCTGCGCGGTCCTTGGCGAATGAATTCGCCCCCACAAGAGCCTGGAACGAAAAAGCCCCGCCCTTGCGGGGCGGGGCTTTTCCCGGGCCGTCCGGATTACAGGCGCGGATAGTCGATGTAGCCCACCGGGCCCTTGGCGTAGAAAAGCTCCGGGCGCGGCTCGTTCAGCGGCGCGTCCAGGCGCAGGCGCTCGGGCAGGTCCGGGTTGGCGATGAAGGGGATGCCAAAGGCCACGGCATCGGCCTTGCCGCTTTCCAGCCAGGCTTCGGCGCTGCCCCGGGTGAAGCGCTCGTTGGCGATGAACACGCCGCCGAAGGCTTCCTTGAGCTGCGGCGACAGGCTGTCCTCGCCTTCCTTCTCGCGGGCGCAGATGAAGGCCACGCCACGCTTGCCCAGCTCGCGGGCGACATGGCCGAAGGTGGCGGCCAGGTCGGAATCGCCCATGTCGTGGGAGTCCGCACGCGGCGCCAGGTGCACGCCGACGCGGCCGGCGCCCCATACCTCGATCGCCGCATCGGTGACTTCCAGCAGCAGGCGCGCGCGGTTCTCGATGGAGCCGCCGTACTGGTCGCTGCGCTGGTTGGTGCTGTCCTGGAGGAACTGGTCCAGCAGGTAGCCGTTGGCGGCGTGGATCTCCACCCCGTCGAAGCCGGCGGCCTGGGCGTTCTCGGCGCCCACGCGGTAAGCCTCGACTATGTCGGCGATCTCCTCGGTTTCCAGGGCGCGGGGCACCGGGTAGTCACGCAGCGGACGCAGCAGGCTGACATGGCCCTTGGCGGCGATGGCGCTGGGCGCCACCGGGGTTTCGCCGTCCAGGTAGCTGGAGTCGGAGATGCGGCCCACGTGCCACAGCTGCAGGACGATCTTGCCGCCGTGGGCATGCACCGCCTTGGTGATGTTGCTCCAGCCTTTCACCTGCTCGTCGGACCAGATGCCGGGGGTGTCCGGGTAGCCGACGCCCAGCGGCGTCACGGACGTGGCTTCGCTGATGATCAGCCCGGCGGACGCGCGCTGGGTGTAGTACTCGGCCATCAGCGCGTTGGGCACGCGGCCCTCGTCGGCGCGGCAGCGGGTCAGCGGCGCCATGATGATGCGGTTGGCGAGTTCCAGGTCGCCGATCTTGATCGGGTCGAAGAGCGTGGGCATGTCAGTTACCTCGGGTCAGTCGAGAGCCGCTTGCAGCTCGGGATTACGGTTGCTGAAGGTGAGCAGGGTCGCTACCAGGGCGAGGATCGCCAGCACGGCAGCGGCCAGGGGAACTGTGGTGAGGCCGAAGCCCTGGCTGATGACCAGGCCGCCGACCCAGGCGCCGAGGGCGTTGCCCACGTTGAAGGCGCCGATGTTCAGGGTGGAGACCAGGTTCGGCGCGGCGCTGCCGAACGCCACCACGTTGACCTGCAGGGCCGGCACCGCGGCGAAGGCGGCCGTGGCCCAGAAGAACAGGGTGATTTCCGTGGGGATCAGCGCGGCGCTGGTCCAGGTCAGGGCGCTGGAGGCGATGGCCAGGGCGACGAACACGCCCATCAGGGTCTGCGCCAGCTTCCAGTCGGCCAGGCGACCGCCGATCACGTTGCCCAGGGTCAGGCCCAGGCCGATCAGCAGCAGGCTCCAGGTCACCCCACGGGGCGAAACGCCGGTCACCTCGCCCAGCAGCGGCGCCACGTAGGTGAAGATGCAGAACACCGCGGCGGAGAACAGCACGGTGGTGGACAGCGCCAGCCAGAGCCCGGCGCCGCGCAGTGCGGCGAATTCGGCGCGGATGTCGGTGGCCTCCTCGTCATGCTGGCGCGGCAGCACGCGCCAGAGGCCGATCAGCGCGACCACGCCGATCAGGGTCACCGCCCAGAAGGTCGAACGCCAGCCGGCCGCCTGGCCCAGCGCGGTGCCGAGCGGCACGCCGAGCACGTTGGCCAGGGTCAGGCCGGTGAACATCAGGGCCACGGCGGACGCCTTGCGGTTGGCCGGCACGAGGCTGGCGGCGACCACCGAGCCAATGCCGAAGAAGGCACCGTGGCAGAGCGCGGTGACGACCCGCGCCAGCATCAGCAGGCCGTAGTTGGCGGCGATGGCGCAGAGCAGGTTGCCGACGATGAATACCCCCATCAGCACCAGCAGCGCCCTCCTGCGCGGCAGCTTGGCGGTGGCCATGGCCATGAAGGGCGCACCGACAGCCACGCCCAGGGCATAACCGGTGACCAGCCAGCCGGCGCCGGGGATGGACACGCCCAGGTCGGCAGCCACCTCGGGCAACAGCCCCATGATGACGAATTCGGTGGTGCCTATGGCGAATGCGGACAAGGCGAGGACGAGAAGCGCAGTAGGCATGGGCCTGCTCCTTGGAAAGGTTTGGGTTGTGGCAGGTGCTGCAGTTACAGCTCGTCGCTCATCTGGCGAAGGAATTCGGCGATAACGGCTTCATTGCGCTTGAAGAAGTGCCATTGGCCCACCTTGCGGCTGGTCACCAGGCCGGCGCGCTGCAAGGTCGCCAGGTGCGCCGAGACGGTGGACTGGGACAGCCCGCAACGCTGGTCGAACTTGCCGGCGCAGACGCCGATCTCGAAAGGGTGGTCCTGTTCGACGAAATATTTCTCCGGGTCCTTGAGCCACTGCAGCATCTCCCGCCGCATCGGGTGGGCCAGCGCCTTGATGATTTCGTCGAGGTCTATGGGTGTATTCATGGCCGGGTTTCGTATATCGGAATGGAGCGAACTTTATATCGGCAGAAGACGATACGGGATCGTTTGTGCCAATAGTCTTCATCGACACCCATGATGGAACCGGCCTGCGCCTGGGTTAAGCTCAGCCGATGAACTACCTCGCCCACCTCCACCTCGGCGGCCCGCAGCCCGCGCAACTGCTCGGCAGCCTCTATGGCGACTTCGTCAAGGGGCCGCTGGCCGGACGCTGGCCGGCGGACATCGAAGCCGGCATCCGCCTGCACCGGCGCATCGACGCCTTCACCGACAGCCACCCGCTGATCGCCCAGGCCAGGTTGCGCTTCCCCGCCGAGCGCCGGCGCTTCTCCGGCATCCTGCTCGACGTCTTCTTCGACCACTGCCTGGCCCGTGACTGGGCGCTCTACTCCACCGAACCGCTCGATGCCTTCACCCTCCACGTCTACCGGGTACTGAACGCCGAAGCCGAACTGCCCGGCCGCCTGGCCCTGATCGCCCCGCGCATGGCGGCCCAGGACTGGCTCGGCAGCTACCGCGACTTCGAAGTGCTGGAACAGGTCATCAACGGCATGGCCCGGCGACTCTCGCGGCCCGAGGCACTGGCCGGCGCCATGGCCGAGCTGGAGAGCCTGTACCGGCCGCTCAGCGAGGACTTCCGCGAGTTCTATCCACAACTCCAGCAGTTCGCGAGCAGCCAGCTGCGCGTCGCTTGATCTGCATCAACGGGAAAGCCCGGCACTTGCAGTGCAATGGCTCCAGAGACCCTGGCTTCCGAGGTGCACGATGAAAGCGCTGATGTTGGCGACAGACCTTTCCAACCGTTCCGACCGTGCGCTGCGCCGAGCTGCGCGGCTGGTCCGGCAATTCGATTGCCCCTGGTTCATCATCCACGTGGTCGACGAGGACCAGCCGCAACTGCGGATCGAGCTGGAGGTCGAGCAGGTTCGGCGCTACCTCCTGGAGCAGCAGGACTTCTTCGCCGAACTGGCCGGCCGCGCACCGGAAATCTGGGTGGAAGTGGGGGACGCGGCCAAGCACATCGCCGATTGCACCCGCTTCGCGGACGTCGACCTGCTGGTGGTCGGCAGCCACCGCAAGAACCCGCTGCGGGACGTCTTCGTCGGCACCACGCTGGAACGCCTGGTGCGCACCAGCCATGTGCCGGTGCTGCTGGTGAACCAGGCCGCCGCGGACGACTACCGGAAGCCGTTGCTGGCGCTGGACTGCTCTCCCGCCTCCGCCCAGGCCGTGCGCGCCGCCCATGAGCTGGGCCTGCTGCCCGAAGCCGGCGCCAAGGCGCTGCATGCCTTCGATCCGTTGGGCGGCACCATGCTGCTGGCGGCCGGCGCCGGTGCCGGTGCGATTCCGGGCGACTACGCGGCCGACGAGCGCCGCCGCGCCGTGGCGGCGCTGGACGAATTCCTGTTTCGAGAGGAACTGGACGCCTTCGTCGACCAACGCCTGATCGAGGAAGGCCAGCCGATGACGGCCCTGCGCCGGGTGGTGGAACGCGACGCCATCGACCTGCTGGTGATGGGCACGCGCGGGCTCACTGGGATGAAACGCCTGCTGATCGGCAGCGTGGCCGACGCAGCCCTGCGCGAGCTG
>RCUL01001202.1_pt1 | contig 10355 bp, 10 predicted proteins | sample 2167521 | NCBI WGS metagenome assembly RCUL01 (sample SAMN09932745, study PRJNA488358) | compost metagenome | feature: garden; material: soil; isolation source: compost soil in acetic acid-enriched culture | place: Germany: Experimental Botanical Garden Goettingen | collected 2016-01-27 | reverse complement strand
CGCGTACCTTCGCCAACTACTGCATGGGCTGCCACAGTGCCAAGTTCCAGCGCTACGAGCGTGTAGCCAGGGATCTGGGCATCTCCGAAGAGCTGATGCTGGAAAACCTGGTCTTCACTGGCGCCAAGATCGGCGACCACATGAAGATCGGCATGCAGCCCCAGGATGCCAAGACCTGGTTCGGTGCGGCCCCGCCGGACCTGACCCTGGTTGCCCGCGTGCGCGGCACCGACTGGCTGTACAGCTACCTGCGTGCGTTCTATGAAGATCCTGCGCGTCCGTGGGGCGTGAACAACAAGGTCTTCCCGAACGTCGGTATGCCAAACGTCCTGGTCAGCCTGCAAGGCCGTCAGGTCGTAGGTTGCAAGCAGGTCCAGGTAACGGAAGACGGCAAGAAGCAGTTCGATCCGCTGACCGGCGCGCCCCTGACTCATGAGGCGTGCGATCAGCTCACCGTACTGCCGAAGACCGGCAAACTGACCGAAGCCGAGTTCGACGAGAAGGTCCAGAACCTGGTGACCTTCCTCGCTTATTCGGCCAACCCGGTCAAGCTGGAAAGCCAGCGCGTCGGCACTTACGTCCTGCTGTACCTGGCGTTCTTCTTCGTGTTCGCCTACCTGCTCAAGCGTGAGTACTGGAAGGACGTGCACTGATACACTGCCGCACCGTAGTACGAAGCGCGCGCCCTTAGTGGCGCGCGCGTCTTTTTGCCCCTGAATAATTCCGAGTGAGGAGGGCGCAATGGCCGTCACCAACAGGCTGGCCTGTTACTCCGACCCTGCCGACCACTATTCCCATCGCGTACGCATCGTGCTCGCCGAGAAAGGTGTCGCTGCCGAGATCATCAATGTCCAGCCCGGGCGCTGCCCGCCCAAACTGGCCGAGGTCAATCCCTACGGCAGCGTGCCGACGCTGGTGGATCGTGACCTGGCGCTCTATGAGTCGACCGTGGTGATGGAGTATCTCGAAGAGCGCTATCCCCACCCGCCGCTACTGCCGGTCTATCCGGTGGCGCGCGCCAACAGCCGCCTGCTCATTCACCGCGTGCAGCGCGACTGGTGCTCGCTGGTGGACCGCATCCTCGATCCCCGCACCAAGGACGCCGACAAGGCCCTGGCGCGCAAGGAGCTGCGTGAGAGCCTGACCGGCGTATCGCCGTTGTTTGCGGACAAGCCCTATTTTCTGAGCGAAGATTTCAGCCTGGTGGACTGCTGCCTGTTGCCGATACTGTGGCGTCTTCCCCTGTTGGGCATCGAGCTGCCGAGGCCGGCAAAACCCCTCCTGGACTACATGGAGCGGGCCTTCGTTCGAGATTCTTTCCGCGCCAGCCTGTCCGACGTCGAACGCGACATGCGCTGAGGAGACCAAGATGAACTCCAGTCGCCCCTACCTGGTTCGTGCCCTCTACGAGTGGATAGTCGACAACGACTGCACGCCCCACCTGCTGGTCAACGCCGAGCACCCGGGTGTGCAGGTGCCGGCGGGTTACGCCAACGATGGCCAGATCGTGCTCAACGTATCGCCTAGCGCCGTACGCCACCTGCACATGGACAACGAGGCCGTGAGCTTCGAAGGACGCTTCGGTGGTGTGGCCCACAGCCTCTACATCCCGTCGGCTGCGGTCATGGCCATCTATGCCCGGGAGAATGGCCAGGGCATGGTCTTCGACCTCGAGCCGCCGCTGTCGGACGACGGTCCTGGCCCCGAGGACGATGGCCCGTCCGGTGGCGAGCCGCCGAGCTCGGGAGGCGACTCCTCGCGTCCCAGCGGCAGGCCCAGCCTGAAGGTGGTCAAGTAACGAAAAAGGCGATCCACTGGATCGCCTTTTTTGTGCCTGCCGAATCGGTCAGTTGGTGTACTCGAAGAGTCGCACGATCTTCTGCACGCCCGAGACGTTCTGCACGATGCTGGTGGCGAGCGCGGCTTCCTGGCGGGTGATCAGGCCCAGCAGGTAGACGATGCCGTTCTCGGTGATCACCTTGATCTGCGAGTTGGGAACCTTGCTGTCGGCCAGCAGCTGGGTGGTGATCTTGGTGGTGATGGTGCTGTCGTTGAGGCGCGCCAGGGTGGAGGAGGGCTGCATGACCTGCAGTTCGTTGTGCACGCGGCGTACGCCCTGGGCGGTCTGGGCGGCCTTGCCGGCGAGTTCCTTGAGGTCGGCGCGCGGCGTCTGGCCGGCGAGCAGGACCACGCCGTTATAGCTGGCGACCACGACGTGCGAGTTGGTTTTCAGGTCCGGGCTGGCACCCTCGACCTTGGCGCGTACCTTGGACGGCAGGGACTGGTCGTCGATGGTCTTGCCGACGGTGCGGCCACCGCATCCGGACAGGGCGAGGCAGAGGGCGAGGCCGGCGAGGATCAGGGGGGAACGGATCATTCTTCACTCCCAAACAGTTGACGGTCGATCAGGTCGCAGAGGCAATGGATGGTCAGCAGGTGCACTTCCTGGATGCGTGCCGTGACCTTGGAAGGGACGCGGATCTCCACGTCCTCGGGCAGCAGCAGCGAGGCCATGCCGCCGCCGTCGCGGCCGGTCAGGGCCACCACTACCATTTCACGGTCGTGGGCGGCCTGGATGGCCTGGATCACGTTGGCCGAGTTGCCGCTGGTGGAAATCGCCAGGAGCACGTCGCCCGGCTGGCCGAGTGCGCGGATCTGCTTGGAAAAGACTTCGTTGTAGCTGTAGTCGTTGGCGATGGAGGTGATGGTCGAGCTGTCGGTGGTCAGGGCCACGGCGGGCAGGCTCGGGCGCTCGCGCTCGAAGCGGTTGAGCAGTTCCGAGGAAAAGTGCTGGGCGTCGCCGGCCGAGCCGCCGTTGCCGCAGGACAGGATCTTGCCCTCATTGAGCAGCGCGTGGACCATCACCATGCTGCCGTGCTCGATGTGCGGCGCGAGCAGTTCCATGGCCTGCAGCTTGGTGTCGATGCTGGCCTGGAAGAGTTGGCGGATACGGGGTTGCATGTCCATCGGGTAAGACCTTCAGTGGGGCGACCGATCAGGTGTCGAAGGCGTTCTTCAGCCAGGTCAGTCGCGGGGGCGAATCGCCGTCCATTGCTTCGACGGCAATCACATCAAATCGACAAGGGTATCTTGCCCAGCGGGATTCCTGCTGGAGGAACTGCTGGGCGGCGTAAGCCAGTTTTTCGCGCTTGCGGGCATCGACGCTCTCGAGGGCGCCGCCCCAGCCGGCATGACGCCTATAGCGGACTTCGGCGAATACTACTGTATCGCCGTCGAGCATGACCAGATCGAGCTCGCCGCGCCGGCACAGCCAGTTCTGCTTCAGCAGGCGCAGTCCGCTTGCTTCGAGGTGGGCGCGGGCAAGGGCTTCCGCCGCCTGCCCGCGGCTGCGCGCGTCACTCAAGAGTCGCTGTCTTTCAGTCGCTGGACATGGCCATCGCGGAACTCGGCCCAGGGCAGCTGACGCTCGATGCGGCGGGCGGGGTTGAGGCTGAGGCGGCCGGACAGGCCGTCCACCTGGGTGTCCGGCAGGGCCTTCAGCTGCGCCAGGCGCGGTGCCAGGCGGTAGGCGTCGGCGCCCATGGCATAGAGCCGGCCCAGGCTGCCACCGGCCTGCGGCCATTGATTGCCCACCTGCTGGCGCAGCGGGTCATCGCCATTCAGCAGCCAGGGGGTCTCGCAGAAGCGGATGCCGTTCAGGTCCTGGTACTGGGCCTGGTCACCGCCCGCGGCATACAGGTGGGAAGTGGAGTAGACCGGCACGTCGCCGGCGTACTGGAAGGCCAGGGTCGGCTTGATCTGCTGGGCCTGCTGCGGCGTCGCGGCGAGGAAGATGAAGTCGACGTCCTGGCGGCGTGCGGGTTGTGCGGCCATCGGCACGCCCAGGGTGCCTTGCAGGCGTTTGGCGCGGGCCTCGCTCTGGCGCAGCTGGAACAGGTCGGCGATCTGTTGGGCCAGGGCTACGGGTTGGTCGACGTGCTCGGCGGCGATCAGGCGGCCGCCGGCGGCCTGCCAGCTCTGCTGGAAGGCTTTCAGCACGCGGTCGCCCCATTCGCCGCGGGGGACCAGGGCCACTGCGCTGCGCATGCCGTCGGCCCAGGCGCGACGAGCGACTTCGCGGGCTTCGTCCTCGGCGGCGAGGCCGAACTGGAAGAGCTGCGCCGGGGCTTCCTGGCCGGCATCGCTGTAGTTCAGGGCCAGGGTGGTGATGGGCAGCTGCTCGCGGGAGCTGAGCTGCTTAACGAGCGGCTTCTCCAGTGGTCCGACCACCAGTTGCACGCCGTCGGCCTGGGCCTGGCGGTAGAACTCGTCGATCGAGGTCAGTTTCGAGCTGTCGTAGAGTGCGATGGCCGGTTGTTGCTGGCCGGATTGCTTGGCCTGGTAGTGCGCGGCCAGGAACCCATCGCGCAGGGCGCGGGACACCGATGCGAGCTGGCCTTCCTGGGGCAGCAGCAGGGCGATCTTGGTCAGCGGTTGGCCGGCGATCTCCTTCAGCTTGGTCAGGGGCTCCGGAAGCTGCCTGGCTGCCGGGTGGTCGGGGTTCTTCGCGCGCCAGTCGTCGATGGCGGCCTGCTGTTGTTCCAGGGTGGAGGAGGTCTTGGTCAGGCGCGCCAGTTCCAGCCAGCCGGCCAGGTCATTTTCACCACCGCCTTGCAGTTGCTCGAGCGGCAGGCTGGAGGCCAGTGCCCAGATGGCTTCGTGGTTGGCGTTGGCCGTGTCGCCGCTCAGCAGCGGGGCAATGAACACGCGCTCGCGGGCGGCGGCGAGGTTCTGGCCGTCGGCCTCCAGGGCGCGGGCGCGTACGAGCTGGGTTCGAACCTGCTGGTCCACCGGCAGTTCGGCCAGGCGTTCCAGGCTCGGATGGCCGAGGGCCTTGAGGGCGCTCTTGGGCTGGTTGCGGGCCATGGCCAGTTCGGCGGCAAGGGTGCTGGCGAAAATCTGCTGGGCGGGCTTCAGGCTCTCCAGCGGGATCTGCTCCAGGATGCGCGCCGAGCGGCCGATATCCTGCTGCTGGTAGGCGAGATCGGCGGCGGACAGGCGCAGCAGGGCCGCTTCTTCCGGCTTGGCTTCGCTGGCCTGCTGCAGCAACTGCTCGATGCTGGCCTCAGGGGTGCGGGGCAATTCGCCGAGGCTGGACGAGGGCGAGCTGGCGCAGGCAACCAGCAGGCCGGCGAGGCAGAGGGCGGAGAGCGGACGCAGGCAAGCGATCATTTGTCGTTCCCGAAACTCGTTGGAAGAAAGACGCGATTGTACCCAAGGCCCGGGTGGGGCGCGATGTCGGTCCTGTGAATAGGGATACAATGCGCGCTTTCAGTCCTTTCCGAGGTGACCAGTGACCCTTTCTTCCGCCTCCGGCAGCACTCCCGGCACCCTCTACGTGGTGGCGACGCCAATCGGCAACCTGGACGACATCAGCGCCAGGGCCTTGCGGGTGCTGCGCGAGGTGGCGCTGATCGCCGCCGAAGACACGCGGCATTCGATCCGCCTGCTGCAGCACTTCGGCATCGAGACACCGCTTGCGGCCTGCCATGAGCATAACGAGCGCGACCAGGGCGGGCGCTTCCTGGCGCGCCTGCAGGCGGGCGACGATGTGGCGCTGATATCCGATGCCGGCACGCCGCTGATTTCCGACCCGGGCTTCCATCTCGTGCGCCAGGCGCGCGCGGCGGGTGTTCCGGTGGTCCCGGTTCCCGGGGCCTGTGCGCTGGTCGCAGCGCTGTCGGCCGCCGGCCTGCCATCGGATCGCTTCATATTCGAAGGCTTCCTGCCGGCCAAGGCCAGCGGGCGCCGTGGTCGCCTGGAGCAGATAAAGGAAGAGCCGCGCACCTTGATCTTCTACGAAGCGCCGCACCGTTTGCTGGAGTCGCTAGAGGACATGCGCGAGGTGTTCGGTGCGGATCGCCCGGCTCTGCTGGCGCGGGAACTGACCAAGACCTTCGAGACCCTGAAAGGTGCGCCGTTGGGCGAGTTGTGCGCGTGGGTGGCGGCGGACTCCAACCAGCAGCGCGGCGAATGCGTGGTGCTGGTGGGGGGCTGGCAGGCGCCTGAAGGCGAAGGCGCCCTGAGCGCGGAAGCGTTGCGGGTGCTGGACCTGCTGCTGGCGGAACTACCGCTCAAGCGTGCCGCCGCCCTGGCTGCGGAGATCACCGGCGTGCGCAAGAATCTGCTCTACCAGGCGGCGCTGGAACGCCACGCGAAAGGCGGAGAAGACGAACAAGGGCGCTAGATGCTGGAGGCTGGACGACAACTCGTTCAGCCACCAGCGTTCCGCCGTGCTTGCAGCTTGCAGTCGCCGCCGGTAACCTTGTCGGCGGAGAGTCGATCGGACAGTCGCTGTCTCATTTCGTTCATCGATTATGAGAGGGAGGAAAGTCCGGGCTCCACAGGGCGGAGTGCCAGGTAACGCCTGGGAGGCGCAAGCCTACGGAAAGTGCCACAGAAAATAACCGCCTAAGCGCGCAAGCGCCGGTAAGGGTGAAAAGGTGCGGTAAGAGCGCACCGCGCGACTGGTAACAGTTCGTGGCTAGGCAAACCCCACTCGGAGCAAGACCAAATAGGAATCCATGGCGTGGCCCGCGTCGGATTCGGGTAGGTTGCTAAAGGCTGTCAGTGATGGCAGCCGTAGATGAATGACTGTCCTCGACAGAACCCGGCTTACAGATCGACTCTCTACTTCTTTCCTCCGCTTTAGCTGCACACCGTTCTCTTCCCCGCCGTCGAAATACCGAAAAGATCTTACTCTTAACAATTCACTTTAAGTTTGAAGTTCAGTTCGCTGTAAGTGCTGGATTTTGCTCTCCCTTTGTCCCTGGGAATCCTCCCGAATCCCCCTCAATCCCTCGCTAAATTGCCGTCCTGTAAGGAATTTTCCCCTTTTTCCTGCCTTGACGGTGGGGCTGGCGCATTTCTATAGTGTGCGGAAGTGGAGCGAAGTGGGTAGAAGTGGGACTTACTGGCAAGGAAAGCCAATCAAAGGGGAAGCGCAGCCGTGTTTCGCGGAGCTAACGCCATCAGTCTCGACGCAAAGGGGCGACTCGCGATGCCAAGCCGGTATCGTGATGAGCTCGTGTCGCGTTGTGCTGGGCAGCTCATCGTCACGATCGACGCCGTCGACCCCTGTTTGACTGTCTATCCCCTGCCTGAATGGGAGCTCATCGAAGCCAAGCTGCGAGAGCTGCCTTCCCTGCGCGAGGAAACTCGTCGCCTGCAACGTCTGCTGATCGGCAATGCCGTGGACCTGGAGCTTGATAGCGCAGGCCGCTTTCTCGTTCCGCCGCGCCTGCGTGAGCACGCCGGGCTGGACAAGCGGGCAATGCTGGTTGGCCAGCTGAACAAATTTCAACTGTGGGATGAGGATGCCTGGAACGCGATTTCCGAGGCGGATCTCATGGCAATCAAACAACCCGGCGGCCTGCCGGACGAACTACGTGACCTGATCCTGTGAGCACGACCAGCAGCTTCCGCCATATCACCGTACTGCTCGAAGAGGCTGTGGAGGGGCTCGCCCCGCGTGCGGACGGCTGCTACCTGGATGGCACCTTCGGGCGAGGGGGGCATAGCCGCCTCATCCTCGAGCGGCTTGGGCCCGGAGGTCGCTTGCTGGGGTTCGACAAGGACCCGCAAGCGATTGCGACGGGGCAAGCTCTGGCGGCCGAAGACGGCCGCTTTGTCATTGTGCAGCGCAGCTTTGCCGAGCTCGGCGAAGAGGTGCGCGCCCAGGGGCTGGACGGCAAGGTGGACGGTGTCCTGCTCGACCTTGGCGTATCCTCGCCGCAGCTGGACGACCCGGAACGCGGCTTCAGCTTCCTCAATGACGGCCCGCTGGACATGCGCATGAACCCCGATCGCGGCCAGAGCGCCGCGCAGTGGATCGCCAGTGCCAGCGAGGAAGACATCGCCCGGGTCTTCAAGGATTACGGCGAAGAGCGATTCGCCAAGCGCATGGCGCGCGCCGTGGTGCAGCGTCGTACAGAGAAGCCTTTCGAGCGCACTGCGGACCTGGCTGCGGTGCTGACTGCCGCGAATCCGGCCTGGGAGAAAGGCAAGAACCCCGCGACCCGCGCTTTCCAGGGCATCCGCATCTACGTCAACAACGAGCTGGGCGATCTGGAACAGGGGCTCGATGCCGCGCTCGAGGCCCTGGCCGTCGGTGGTCGCCTGGTGGTGATCAGCTTCCATTCCCTCGAAGACCGTATCGTCAAGCAGTTCATGCGCAGGCACGCCAAGGGCGAGGCCGACAAGCTGCCTCGCGACCTGCCGGTGCGCCATGCCGTCTTCGACCCGCGCCTGAAGTTGCTGGGCAAACCGCAATACGCCTCCGAGGAAGAGCTCAAGGCCAATCCGCGCTCGCGCAGCGCAGTGATGCGCGTGGCGGAGAAGCTGCGATGAGCCGTCCCTACGCCAAGCCCCTGCCGGGCGGCAGCCTGCTGATGCTGCTGCTGTTCGTTGGCGTATTGCTGTCCGCCATCGCGGTGTCCTACAGCGCACACTGGAATCGCCAGTTGCTCAATCAGCTCTATGGCGAGCTGAGCGTGCGCGACAAGGCGCAGGCCGAGTGGGGGCGTCTGATCCTCGAACAGAGCACCTGGACCGCCCATAACCGCATTGAATCCCTGGCCAGCGAACAGCTGAAGATGCGCATCCCCGATCCGGCCGAAGTACGGATGGTGGCGCCATGATGAAGCTCGAAGGCGCGCTCTACCCCTGGCGCTTCCGGGTCGTGCTGGGTCTGCTCGCCATCATGGTCGGCGCCATTTCCTGGCGCATCGTCGACCTGCATGTGATCGACCACGATTTCCTCAAGGCCCACGGCGATGCGCGCAGCGTGCGGCACATCCCGATTCCCGCCCACCGCGGCCTGATCACCGACCGCAACGGCGAGCCCCTGGCCGTCAGTACCCCGGTGACCACCCTCTGGGCCAACCCCAAGGACCTGATGGGTCTGCGTGACCAGTGGCCGCGGATCGCCCAGGCGCTTGGCCTGGAGCCGAAGGCCTTCGCCCAGCGCATCGAGCAGAACGCCGCGCGTGAGTTCATGTATCTGATGCGCGGCCTCACGCCGGAGCAGGGCCAGGCCATCCTCGCCCACAAGTTGCCCGGCGTGTATGGCATCGAAGAATTCCGTCGTTTCTATCCGGCCGGGGAAGTGACCGCCCATATGGTCGGGTTCACCGATGTCGACGACCGCGGTCGCGAGGGTGTCGAACTGTCCTTCGACGAGTGGCTGGCCGGTGTGCCCGGCAAGCGCCAGGTGCTCAAGGATCGCCGCGGCCGTCTGATCAAGGATGTGCAGGTCGCCCGCAACGCCAAGCCGGGCAAGACCCTGGCACTGTCCGTCGACCTGCGCTTGCAATACCTGGCTCACCGGGAGTTGCGCAACGCCCTGGTGGAGAACGGCGCCAAGGCTGGCAGCCTGGTGATCGTGGATGTGAAGACCGGTGAAGTGCTGGCCATGGCCAACCAGCCCACCTACAACCCGAACAACCGTCGCAGCCTGCAGCCGGCAGCGATGCGCAATCGGGCGATGATCGATGTGTTCGAGCCCGGCTCCACGGTCAAGCCTTTCTCCATGAGCGCGGCGCTGGAAAGCGGGCGCTGGAAGCCCACCGATACGGTCGACGTCTATCCCGGCACCCTGCAGATCGGCCGCTATACCATTCGTGACGTTTCGCGCGCCACAGGCGCGCTGGATCTCACCGGCATCCTGATCAAGTCGAGCAACGTTGGCATCAGCAAGATTGCTTTCGATATCGGTGCAGAGTCCATCTACCGCGTGATGCAGCAGGTCGGCCTGGGCCAGGACACCGGCCTCGGCTTCCCCGGCGAGCGTGTCGGCAACCTGCCCAACCACCGCAAATGGCCCAAGGCCGAAACCGCGACCCTGGCCTACGGCTATGGCCTGTCGGTGACCGCCATCCAGTTGGCCCACGCCTATTCGGTGATCGCCAACAACGGCAAGAGCGTGCCGCTGTCCCTGACCCGCACCGACAATCAGGTCGAAGGCGTGCAAGTGATCGACGAGCAGGTCGCCAGGACCCTCCAGGCCATGCTCCAGCAAGTGGTCGAGGCGCCGGGCGGCGTGTTCCGTGCCCAGGTCCCCGGCTACCACGTGTCCGGCAAGAGTGGCACCGCGCGTAAAGCCAGCGTAGGTAGCAAGGGCTACACCCAGAACGCCTATCGCTCGCTGTTCGCCGGTTTCGCTCCTTCCACCAATCCGCGCATCGCCATGGTGGTGGTGATCGATGAACCCAGCAAGGCGGGCTATTTCGGCGGCCTGGTCTCGGCCCCGGTATTCGGCAAGGTCATGGCCGGCGCATTGCGCTTGATGAACATCGCGCCCGACAACCTGCCCACCGAGGAACAACAGACCGCGAATGCGGCCACCGGCAAAGGAG
>RCUL01001198.1_pt1 | contig 10370 bp, 10 predicted proteins | sample 2167521 | NCBI WGS metagenome assembly RCUL01 (sample SAMN09932745, study PRJNA488358) | compost metagenome | feature: garden; material: soil; isolation source: compost soil in acetic acid-enriched culture | place: Germany: Experimental Botanical Garden Goettingen | collected 2016-01-27 | reverse complement strand
GCACGCGCCAGCAAGGGCAGGGCGAGGTCCTGGCGGTGTGCCAGTTGCGCCCAGGCCTCGGGTGACGGTGCGCAGTACGCTGCCCAGGCCTGTTGCGCCAGCTGCAACATCGGTTCGCTGACCGCCTGGCGTTGCGGCCACAGCCAGGCCAGTACATCCGGCGCCAGCTGGCCGATGCCGATAAAACCCTGGACACCGGGCATGTCGCCGATCTGGATCACTTCCAGGCGCTGTGGCAACTGCTCCAGGCTCGAAAGCAGGCGAATCAGAAACAGCTGATCGTAGGCGTCTGCTTCGCACCAGAGTACGGCCCGCGGACAATCGCCAATTAACGGCAGATGACTGTACTCATCAAGCATCTTGCGCTGCACTTGCTCGCGGTCAAGAGCGTAGGCCTGGCTGATGTAGTCGATACGCATCGCCTGATATTGCTCGCTCGGCAGGTCGCGTACCGGGCCCATGCACAGGGGATCGGTGAACATGTGAAACGCGCCGGTAAAACCGGCCAGGCGCAAGCTGTGCTCGATGTCATTGCCACAGCGCCAATGCTGGGTGCGGGCTTCATCGTCGGCGACGAACTGAGGGTGGCGTGCGGCAAAGTCGATGGCGTCGATATGCGCCTTGAGTTTGGGCCAGCTGGCAAACCCCAGATCGCGGGCAATCAGCCATTGGGCATCGGCCAGACGTGGGGTGAGGGGCGAGGATTGCAGTTGCGCCAGTTGTTCAGGCGCCGTACCCGAGCGCAGGCGCTGGAGCAGTTCCTTGGCGCGCTTGCGCTGTTGTTCAAGGTTGATGCGGCCATCTTCGGATGGCGACGACAGTCGAGCGGACATACGAACTCCTTGTGCGAGCCTTGTCCGCTGTCAGGCCGGGAGTCGTAGTGAGAATTCCTGGAGTACTGTCCTGGGCGCAGCCCTTTCCGCGGACGGGGGGCGTGGATGACGCCGGCTGCGACTATAGGCCTGACTCAGGGTAGAAGGCAATTGTCGGCACGGCTCGTCATGCGAGAGCAACAACCCCCTGTGCACACGGTTGGCGTGCACAGGGGCCTTGCGATTAGGTGTTGTCCTTGATCGTCTTGCTGCTGCCGTTGGTTTTCACTGAAGCAATGCCTGCATCACGCGATTGCGCGGTGGCATACATCTGGCTGCTGCCGATGATCTGGTGGTTGGCGGCTTTGAGGTTGAAGTGAAATTTGCCATTGCTGGCCTCTTTCTTTTCGTAGCGCTCATCCGTGCCGCTGTTGGCCTGGACCGAGGCAATGCCACTTTCGGCAGAGGCCTTGGCCTTGTACAACTCACTGGTAAGAATGACCTCGCCATTGCCCGCCTTGAGAACGAAGCGGAACTGGCCGTCACTGCTGTTACTCAACTCAAACCATCCTGCCATAGGAACTCCTTATTACGCAGATAAGCCTGGGTGCGCTGCTTGCGTGCTCGCTTGCAGTGACAAGTCAGTATGGTGGGCTTTATGCGCTTGTCCAATCGCGGGGGCCGTCCACCCAGGACAACCCTGACTGCACATGCACATGCTTCTGCTGCACAGGCTGGAACGGAGTGTCCAGTGTCCCCAGCGCGATACTGACCCAATCGGCAAATTTGCCCGCCGCATCGCTCCAGAACAGATTCGTGCCACAGGTTGCACAGAAGCTGCGACTGACACTGGGCGACGACTTGAACACGCGTATCGCCTGCTCAGGGTCGCAGACCGTCAGGCGTGTAGCCGGCACGCTGCCGTAACTGGCAAAGGCCGCACCATGCGCCTTGCGGCATTGGCTGCAATGGCAATGGCTAACGGCCTTGATCGGCCCGTCCATGCGAAAAGTGACGGCGCTGCACAGGCAGCTGCCGTGGTACGTCGATGTGCTATCCATCCGTTGATGCGCCCAGGACAAAAAGGCTGAAGATCATACACGCGGCAATTCGCTAGCGCTGCGCGACCGCATGCTGGACACACTGCTCGTAGTAGGTCTGTTTGATCGCTGCCGGCTTGAGCCGCGACTGGCTGTTGTAGGTTTGCTCGGTGATACCCATGGCGGTCATGCGCATCCACGGTTTGGGGAACTTGCGCACCTGCAGCTTTTTGCGTGCCGAGTACAAGGTCACGCCAGACAGCTTGGACTGTTGTGCGCCAGCGGCGATATCCGATCCCCAACTGCACACATAGCGATCATTCTTGCCGAGTGCTTTGGCCTGTGCACCAAGGGCAAAAGTGGCGAGAAAAAACGTTGCAAGGGTCAATCCATAAGCCCGCATAGTGTCAACCTAAGCTGTTGAAAGGAAAGCAAGTTTGCCAACGAAGGTTGTGGCGGGGGGCCAGCAGTTTGCCTTATCTGCTGTCTATCTTTCAGCGCGCGGCAGCAGCAGAGGTTGCGGACTGGACAGCCGACTGGATACTATTCGGAACAATTCTCACTTACATGTCCCAGGTGTGTTCATGTCCGCCGTCGAGCCGACTTTCCAGCGAGCGATTCATGAACTGTACAGCGAGCACCACGGCTGGCTGTTCGGTTGGCTGCGCCGCAAGCTGCGCTGCCCGCAGAACGCCGCCGACACGGCCCAGGATACCTTCCTGCGGATTCTCGGTTCGCGCGATTCGCTGGTCGGTATCCGCGAGCCGCGGGCTTTTCTCAGTACTACGGCACGCCGGTTGATCATCGACAAGGCCCGCCGCCAGCACATTGAGGACGCCTACCTGCGTGAGCTGGCGCTGACCGTCGATGCGCTTGAGGGGCACCAGTCCCCGGAGCAGATCCTCACCACCCTTGAAGCCCTGGAGCAGATCGCCTTTGTCCTCGAAGGCCTCAGCGACAAGGTGCGCCAGGCCTTCGTCGATTATTACCTGGACGAACAGACCCAGGTCCAGATCGCCCGACGCCTGGAGGTCTCCGAACGGATGGTACGCAAGTACTTGCTGCAAGCATTGATGCACTGCAACCAGGCCCTGGACGTGTGAGCCAATGAGCAGCGAGGACAGCATCGAAGCCCAGGCCGCCGAGTGGGTGCTGCGGCTGAGCGAAGGCGAACTGAGTGAGCAGGAGCGACAGGCCTTCGAGCGCTGGTGTCAGCTCGACCATCGTCATCAGGCCACCTTTGAGCGTATCAGCAGCGTGGTCGCGCAACTGCACAGTCTGCGTTCGCAGCGCGTGCCGGTGCGTGCCGCGTTGCAGGTACCGGGCAAGCGTCGGAACCGGGCTCGGCACCTGCTCGGCATTGCCGTGTTGCTGGCCAACCTGGGCGTGATCCTGAGCTTCAGCGGTTACCGCGTCGACGACCTTTTCGCCGACGTGCACACGTCCCCCGGCCAGTGGCAGACACGCACGCTGGAAGACGGCTCACGCATTACCTTGTACGGCAACAGTGCTATCGATGTGCAATTCGATGGTGCTCAGCGGCGCATCGCACTGCGCCGCGGTCAGGTGCTGGTGGATGTGGCTCACGAGCAGTCCAGGCCGTTTGTGGTCAGTACTACAGAAGGCAGTTTCAAGGCGCTGGGCACACGCTTTGTCGTCAGCCACGGGGAAGGGCAGAGCGAACTGAGCATGTTGCAGTCTGTGGTCCAGGTGCAGAGCGCCGACCGCAGCCAGTCGCTGGAGGTGCAAGGTGGCGGTCGCGCCTGGGCGCGTCGCGATGCGGTGGGGCGTTTGCCCGACATTGATCCGGCCAGCCTTGAACAGGCCTGGCAGCGCCATCAACTGGTGGTCGATCAGGTGCCGCTGGTGCAGGTACTTGAGGCGCTGGGGCGTCAGCGTCGTGGGCATCTGCAGTTCGATGCTGCTGCCCTGGCCGACCTCAATGTCTCCGCTGTACTGCCCCTGGACGACACCGACCGCGCGTTGCAGTTGCTGGCCCAGGCCCTGCCGATACGTTTGCAGCAGTACACGCCGCTGTGGACGCGCATCGAACGTGTTGCCTCTGAAAAATAATCATTCCTATTGGTTCCGCATTGTCAGCGTGGCCCGTCAAGCAAGAGGCCAACATGATTAAACAGGAGCCGTTTTCCCATGCGTCGATTTGCTGACTCGCAGGCCTTGCGCCCCCTTGCGCTGTGTATCCACCTGGCGTGTGCCGGCGTTGCGGTGGCCATGCCGCAGCTGGCCGTGGCCCAGACCCAGCAGCACTACGATATCCCGGCCGGATCGCTCAGCAGCACCCTCAACCGCTTCGCCCAACAGGCGGGTGTCGCCCTGGTGTTTCAGGCTGATGAACTGGCGGGGCGCAGTAGCCACGGCCTGGTAGGCAACTACACGGTGGAGGATGGATTTGCCACTTTGCTCGACGGTAGCGGTTATCGCATCAGCCACAGTGACAGTGGTTATGTGCTGCTGCCGATTGTCGATGCGCAAAGCGGCCAGACCCTGGAACTGGGTGTGACCACCGTTGCCGGTCAAGGCATGGGCGAGAGCACCGAGAACACTGGCAGTTACGCGCCGGGCCTGATCAGTGTCGGCTCGAAATCGCCGACCAGCCTGCGTGAGACACCGCAGTCGGTGTCGGTGATCACCCGCCAGCTGATCGAAGATCAGCAACTGACCGACATCAACGAAGCGATGAAGGCCACACCAGGGGTGATTACCCAAAGCACCACATTCCGTATCCAGGATTTCATCTCCCGCGGCTTCTCCATCCAGAACCTGCAGATCGATGGCGCCGCCCCTCAGGCGCTGGGCACCGCGATGGGCTCGTTCTACTCCTCGAACATTTTCGACCTCGCCGAGTTCGACCACGTTGAAGTGCTGCGCGGCTCTGGCGCGTTGTTCGGTGGCTCGGGCGACCCGGGAGGCATCATCAACCTGGTGCGCAAACGGCCGATGGCTTACAACCAGCTGAAGCTCACCCTGAGCGCCGGCAGCTGGGACAACTACCGGCAGGAGCTGGATATCACCGGCCCCATGGGCTGGGACGGGCGGCTGCGTGGGCGGCTGGTGGTGGCCAACACCGATCGCCAGTATTTCGTCGACAAGCGCAGCACGGAAAAGCCCCTGGTGTACGGGGTGATGGAAGCCGACGTGAGCGACGACGACATGTTCACCTTCGGCGTGCGTTACAACAAATCCCATGAAAACGGTACGCAGAGTTCGGTGCCTCGTTACAGCAACGGTGCCGACCTCGGCCTGCCGCGCCACACTGGCCTGACCCAGAACTGGGCCTTCGCCGACACCACCGCGCGCGAGTATTTTGCCAAGTACGACCACCGCTTCAATGACGACTGGAAACTCAACCTGTCGTACACCAATATCTGGGACGTCTCCTGGTTCAAGACCGCCACTACCCTCAATGCAGTAGATCCCAATACCCATACCGGAGTGGTCTGGTATGGCACCCAGAGCCGTCAGGAAAACGAACAGCACCTGTACGACGTCAACCTGGCCGGCAACTTCCAGGCTTTTGGACTGGACCACCAACTGGTGCTCGGGGCTGACTATCAGCGCATCGACAGCCGCTGGTTGGGGACCGCGCCGCACGCAACTGCCCGTGGCCCGGTGGATGTCTTCGACCCGGATTCCACGCCATGGGAGGAACCGGCCAATCACACCGATTACAGCCGCGACTACAACCCCAACGCTCAGCGCCAGTACGGCCTGTATTCCAGCCTGCGTCTGCAGTTGGCCGAGCCATTGCACCTGATCCTCGGCGCGCGGGCCCAGCGCTATCACTTCAACCAGACCTACCAGACCCGCAGTGGTAGCCAGTGGACGCCGGTATCCGATGTCGACCAACGTATCGGCACCAAAGTCACGCCCTTCGGTGGCATCGTTTATGACCTCAACGATGAGTGGTCGGCTTACGCCAGCTACTCGGAAATCTACAAACCACAGTCCAACAAACTTTCCGGGCCACAGCCGGGCAGCCCGCTTGAGCCGATGACTGGCAAGACCTACGAAACCGGCCTTAAAGGCGAATTGTTCGACGGCGCTCTGAACACCAACATCGCCTTGTACTACACCACCCGCGAAAACGAAGCGGTCAGGGACCCTGGCTATACCGACAGCAGCAACCTGTTTGCCGGCAGCTGCTGCTACCTGAGCAATGGCAAGGTGGTCAGCAAGGGGGTAGACATCGAAGCGTCGGGGGAGTTGATGCCGGACTGGACGTTGATCGGTGGCTACACCTTCAACCTCAACCGCAATCGCAGTGCCGACTCGCCGCTGAGCACGGTCATGCCCAAGCATCTGTTCAAGCTCTACACCACCTACCGCTTGCCAGGCATGCTGCAGGACTTCAAGGTCGGCGGCGGCGTGCAGGTGCAGAGCGCAACCTATGTGTCAGGCACCGCCACGCGCTTCAACGCCGATGGCAGCGTGGCCCAGAGCGATGTGCCGTTCGACTTCAGCCAGGGCGGTTATGCCACCTGGAGCGCATTGGTGGACTACAAACTGGACGAGCACTGGGACCTCACGCTCAACGGCAACAACCTGTTTGACAAGAAGTACTACCAGACTGTCGGCACCTCGACCTATGGCAACTACTATGGCGACCCGCGCAACTTCATGCTGACCCTGCGCGGCACTTACTGATCAAGGCAGCCCCACGCCGGACCAGGGTGGATCCTCATCTTCACAAGGTGGTGGTCTGCCCCTTGCGGTCCAGCTCGAACACCTTGTTGGCCTGCAAGTGCTCCTTGAGCCAGCGTTCGGCCTTGCCCAGGCGTCGTTGCCGGGACCAGAGCAGGTCGACGCCCACCTGCCAGTCGGTGTACGGATAGGCCGATAGCTGCAACTCCACCAGTTCGCCGCTGGCCAGTTCGCGCTGAATCAACTGGCGCGGCAGCGTGGCCCAGCCCAGTCCGGCTCGGACCATTTCCAGCAGCGCCAGGTAGCTTTCGGCCTGCCACACCTGGGTCGAGCGCAGGTATTCGCTGCTGGGCAGCTTGCTGGCATGGGCGCTGAAGGCCAGACGCCGATGAACATGCAGGTCATCAAAGCCCAGGTTGGCAATTTGCGCCAAGGGATGCTGTGGATGACACACATGCAGCATGATCAGCTTGCCCAACTGCTGGAACGCCAACTCCTGCACATAACCCGGCTGCGAAAAGGCTACGCCCAGCACCGCTTCGCCTTTGGCGACCAATTCACTGACGTCGCCATGCACCGGGTGGCGAATCACCAGGTCGACATAGGGAAACGTCTGCTCGAACGCTTTGAGCACGGGTAAAAGCGGGCCGTAGGGCGTTTCGATGGCCAGCGTCAGGCTGGGCTCGATCACTTCACTCAAACAATCGGCATGGGCCTCCAGGGTCAGGCAGCGCTCCAGTACGGCCTCGGCTTGCACCAGCATCTTCTGGCCACTGGCGGTGAGCACCGGGTTGCGGCTGGAACGGTCGAACAGCTCCACGCCCAGGTCGGTTTCCAGGTTGGAAATGGCAGCGCTGATGGTCGATTGGGTTTTACCCAGCTTGCGCCCGGCGGCTGAAAACGAGCCGGTTTTCACCGCCTCGACGAACATCGACAGCTGATCCAGTGAGAAACGCAAGGTGACGGCTCCTTGGGCGGATGAGGGGGCGGGCCAATCCTCGCCTGCCGACGCCAGCTACGCAAGGTTTCATCCATCGATCAAAGCGATAGTTACTAACTTGTTTCATCGTCTGGGGCGGGTAAATATCGCCTCGGGTCAAGCATTCCTGTGCCGGCCAGCCTTAACAACAATAAAAGCTGCACCTTCAGGAGACACGCGACATGAGCATAAAACGGGTTCATCCGGTGGACGAAATCCTGCCATTGCGCCAGTTGTTCACCTTCGGCCTGCAACACGTACTGGTGATGTATGCCGGCGCCGTAGCGGTCCCCTTGATTCTTGGTAGCGCCCTGGGTTTGACCTCGGCGCAGATCGTCATGCTGATCAATGCCAACTTGCTGACCTCCGGCGTCGCCACGCTGATCCAGACCCTGGGTTTCTGGAAGTTCGGCGCGCGCTTGCCGATGATCCAGGGCTGCTCGTTCATTGCCCTGGCGCCGATGATCATGATCGGCAAGCAGTTCGGCCTCAGTCAGATTTTCGGTGCGGTGATCGCGGCGGGCTTTATCACCATTGCGTTGGCACCGGTGTTCAGCCGCTTGCTGCGGTTTTTTCCGCCGGTGGTGATTGGCAGCCTGATCACCATTATCGGCATCTCGCTGATGCCTGCTGCGGCGATCTGGTTGGGCGGGGGCAATCCGGGCGCGGATGATTTCGGCAAGCCCGCCAACCTGTTGCTGGGCTTGGCCACGGTGGCAGTGACGTTGCTGATCTATGCGCGATTCTCCGGCTTTATCGGCAACCTCAGTGTGCTCATCGGCCTGTTCGTGGGCAGCTTGATTGCCGCAGCCTTTGGCATGACCAACTTCAGCCGGGTAGGGGAGGCGGCCTGGTTCGAACTGAGTCCGCCGATGGCGTTTGGTGTACCTGAGTTTTCGCTGATGCCGATTCTGGTGATGACCCTGGCGATGCTGGTGATCATGGCCGAGACCACCGGTAATTGCCTGGCCATCGGTAAGTTGACCGGCAAACCGACCAGCCAGCAGACCCTGGGCAATGCCTTTCGTGCTGACGGTTTGTCGACCATGCTCGGCGGGTTGTTCAACAGCTTCCCCTACAACGCTTTCACTCAGAACACCGGCCTTATTGCGCTTTCCAACATCAAGAGCCGCTTCGTGGTAGCCGCAGCTGGCGCGATCATGGTGTTGATGGGCCTGTTTCCCAAACTCGGTGCCTTGATTGCCGCAGTGCCGACGCCGGTGCTGGGTGGCTGCGCGATCGTCATGTTCGGTATGACGACGGTGGCCGGTATCCAGGAGCTTTCCCGGGTCCGCTTCGAAGGTACGCGCAACGGCATCATCGTCGCGGTATCGGTCAGTGTCGGGGTGTTGCCGATGTCCTTCCCGGCGTTGTTCGAACACGCCAATGGCGCACTCAAGCTGGTGCTTGAAAGCGGCATCTTCCTCGGGGCGATCACTGCCATTGTCCTCAACATCCTCCTCAACAACGAAAACCAGCCGACCGAGGCGCTCTCTAGCGACGCCGAGCTGGCTGACTGACGTATTCCTTTACCTACTGCCAAGGAGTTTCACATGACCAGTTTTACCAACCTCACCCCCGCCGGTGTCAGCGCGCTCGACCTTGAACTGCTGCGCCGCACCATCGAGCTGTCCGAGCAATCCCGGCAACGCGGCCGCCATCCGTTTGCCGCACTGGTGGCGGACCGTAATGGTCAGGTGATCGCCCAGGCCGGCAACAACTCGATGCCACCCGAAGGTGATCCGACCCAGCACGCCGAACTGGTTGCCGCGGCCCAGGCAGCCAAGTGCCTGAGTCCCGAGGCGCTGGCGGACTGCACCCTGTACACCAGCGCCGAGCCCTGCTGCATGTGCGCCGGAGCCGTGTACTGGACCGGCATTGGCCGGGTGGTGTACGCCTTGTCCGAACATGCACTGCTGGGGTTGACCGGCGACCACCCGGAAAATCCGACCTTCTCACTACCGTGCCGCGAAGTGTTTGCACGCGGGCAACGTCAGGTCAGTGTTCTCGGGCCGATGCTTGAAGCAGAGGCGGCTGAACCTCACAAAGGCTTCTGGTCATGAGTGCAGGCATCTCCATTCATATTGTCGATGTTGCCAGCGGCTGTGTGGCGCAAGGTCTGGAGGTGCGCCTGGTGCGCCTGGACGGCGGTCAGGGGGAGCTGATCTGCCAAGGGCGGATCGCCAGCAACGGTGTGCTGGCGGAGCTGGAGGGCGAGGCCGGGCGTTGTACCCCAGGCGTATATGAAGTCAGCCTGCAGGTAGCCGATTTCTATCGGGCTAAAGGCATGGTACTGCCTGCGGTGCCGTTTCTTGACGAGTTGGTTTACCGCTTCGGGCTGGCCGACCCCGGCCAGCACTATCACCTGCCGTTCAAACTGACGGCCTGGGGTGTCTCCTGTTTCCGCGGTGGAGCCTGACAGCCGGCGTACATTACCGGCTGGCCGCGAACGGTTGCGGTGGGCGTCAAGCGGGCCTATGGTCCAAACGAAGCGTCGCCCGGGTTGGACCATAGGCCGCTGTTCAACCCGCACCCTGTCCCGCTGCGAGGTGAGCCTATGTCCAACGATTCCCGCCCAGCCGTACTCGAACTGATCGGCAACACGCCCCTGGTCCGCGTCAGCCGCTTCGATACCGGCCCCTGTACCTTGTTTCTCAAGCTCGAATCGCAGAACCCCGGCGGTTCGATCAAGGACCGCATCGGCCTGGCCATGATCGATGCGGCCGAGCGCGATGGCCGGCTGCGGCCCGGTGGCACCATCGTCGAAGCCACCGCCGGCAATACCGGTCTGGGCCTGGCGCTGGTCGGCCGGGCCAAGGGCTACCGGGTGGTGCTGGTGGTGCCGGACAAGATGTCCACCGAGAAGGTCCTGCACCT